>Ga0075421_100000559_pt1 | contig 39542 bp, 35 predicted proteins | sample SoiMetdeltSBSDD5_FD_75292 | JGI IMG/M metagenome (GOLD analysis project Ga0075421, IMG submission 75292) | Bulk soil microbial communities from a Populus tree surrounding site in Tennessee, USA - Soil MetaG P. deltoides SBSDD5 | ecosystem: Environmental > Terrestrial > Soil > Tree plantation... | reverse complement strand
CGAGGAACGCGGCGATCGGGCCGTAGACCATCGTCACGAAGATCACCTGCACGAACACGAGCAGCGTCATCACCACCGGCTGCAGCGGTGCGGACGCCGCCTTCATCGCCTGATAGATCGGGTAGTAGGAAAGCGCGGCGATGAGATTGCCGGCCATCATCACTTTCTTGCGGCCGATGCGGTCGGACAGCGCACCGAAGACGATGAAGAACGGCGTGCCGAGGAGCAGGGCGACCGCGACGATGATGTTCGCCTTCACAAAATCGACCTTGAGCACGTTCTGCAGAAAGAACAGCGCGTAGAACTGGCCCGTGTACCAGACCACCGCTTGTCCAGCCGCTGCGCCAAAGAGCACGAGCAGGATCACGCGCCAGTTGCGGCCGCTGCCGAGGGAATCGCGCAGCGGCGAGGTGGAGGTCTTGCCCGCGCTCTTGAGCTGTGTGTAAAGCGGCGACTCGCGCAAGCGCAGTCGGATGTAGAGCGACATCAAGACCAGCAGGATCGACAGGATGAACGGGATGCGCCATCCCCAGGTCTTGAAGTCCGCATCGGACATGGTCGAGCGGACGATGAGGATCACGCCGAGGGAGACGAAGAGGCCGAGGGTGGCGGTGGTCTGGATGAAGCTCGTGTAGAAGCCGCGCTTGTTGTCGGGCACGTGCTCGGCAACGTACACCGCTGCGCCGCCGTACTCGCCGCCGAGGGCGAGGCCCTGAAGGAGGCGAAGGAGAACGAGGATGATCGGCGCGAGGATGCCGACCTGTTCGTACGTCGGCAGCAGACCGATGACGAACGTCGCGCCGCCCATGATCAGCAGCGTCACGAGGAACGCGTACTTGCGTCCGACGAGATCGCCGATGCGTCCGAAGAAGATCGCGCCGAAGGGACGCACCGCGAAGCCGGTCGCGAATGTCGCCAGCGTCAACAAGAAGGCGGCGGTTGGATTCTCCTTCGGAAAGAAGAGACCGGACATGATCGCCGCGAGGGAGCCGAAGATGTAGAAGTCGTACCACTCGATCATCGTGCCGGCGGCGGCGGATGCGATGACCTTCCAGATGGAGTAGTCGCGCTCGGTTTTCATGTGCGCGGCATTATGCACGGAGCGCAGCGGCGCGATCAGCGAACGTGGAACCTCGCGGCGTACAACATCGTGGCGACTCTGCGCAGGATCGGATCGCCGTAGTGCCGCCCGTCCACGAAATCGCCGCCGCCCCACCATTCGGCCGTTTGGAGGAAGTCCTTCGTCGAGAAGCTTTCCCAGTGGTTCATGGCGTTCGGGTGTTGACACCACTTATCGTGCGCGGGGCATTCGCGCTCGCTCTGTTCGCAGTCTTCGCGAAGCGCCTTCAAGAAATGAAGAAACGTGGGTTCGTCGGAGACGCTCTCGATGAGCTTCTGCGCGGTTTCGCTATCCATGGCTCGGCTCTCCCTCTCCGGCGATTGTAGCTTGCGGGATAATCCCGCTCATGCTCGCAAACCGCTCGATCCCTCGATCCTCGGTGATCCCGGAGGTGGGTTATCCGGACGTGGGCGAAGCCGTCGCCTGGCTCACCGATGTCTTCGGCTTCACGCCACGGTTGTTGATCGCGAATCATCGCGCGCAGATGCACGTCGGCGATGGCGCGATCGTGGTGACCGAAGGATCAGACGGGCAAAGCGCGGTGCTGATTCGCGTGGAAGACATCGATCGCCATCACGACCGCGCGAAGGAGCGCGGCGCGCGGATCGTGCGTCCGCCGATGGATTACCCATACGGCGAACGGCAGTACACCGCGGAAGACTTCGCGGGTCACCGCTGGACGTTCTCGCAGTCGATCGCGGACATCGATCCCGCGGAGTGGGGCGGCACGCTCGTTAATGATCAGGGATGATCGGGCTCGCCCGAGCAGCGGAACGCGCGTCGCTCTTTCTGCCACTGACAGGTGAAGGTCCACCAGCCCGGTGACTCTCCCGCGTTTCCGAAATCGCGAAACCGGAAACCGCCGGGGATGGCCTCGATCCCCTCCGTCGACGGCTCGTCGCCCGGACTGACGTAGATCTCGGGCTCGTGAAGCGCGAACTGTTCGACGCGTCCGTCCGGATGAATCGTGAACAGCGCGTACTCCCACTTCGTGTTGTTCGTGTACTGGCCGAGATTGAAGTCCGGCCGCCCGTCGCCGTTGTAGTCGGAGATCGCGAGGCGCGATGTGGGCTTGTTCCAGAACCACAGCGTGTCGTCGGAATGGTGGAGGAACACCGGGGTCCGGACGATCCGCTTGCTCGACAGCTCGACGACCGCTTCGAAGTGCCCGTCGATGTGATCGCCGCAGTATCCGCACGGCTCGGGATCCTGATAGCGAACGGCGTCGCGCGACTCGATCCGGATCCGGTCGATCACGCCGTCGCCATCGACGTCCACCTTGCCGGTGGCTACTGTCCAGAGAAGAACGGCCAGGATCATGGCGAGATCGTCACTTTCCCTCGCGTTCGTACTGCTGGTCGACGGCGAAACCAACGACATCGCGATACCACGTCAGGCTCTTTGGGAGGTCCTTCACGGTCAGCGATGCCGCCAGGGCGAGGCCGCATAAAGACGCCGAATCGTTGCTCATTGCGGCGCAGTATAAGTGCGACGGCCCCTCCTCCCACCCACATGGGAAGAGGGGCCGCGCCGTGTAGAGAGAGATGGGGCCTGCGAGCCCGATTACCGTTTGGCTGCCACCATGACCGCGCCCTTCGGCGCGGCTGGAGCAAGCGCCGCCACGAGCTTTGCGTCGTGTCCGTAGATGTCTTCGTAGAAGTGAACCGTGCCGTCGGTCTGCGCGACCACGGTCTGATAGGTGATCGTCACCGTGATCGGCTTCTCGAGGTTCACGTACATGTCGTCGCGCTTTCCTTCGAGCGCGCTCTTGATTTTTTCCTTCGTCCACTCCGGCTTCTCGCGCAGCACCCACTCCGCGAGCGCGGCCGGGTCTTCCACGCGCACGCAACCGTGGCTGAAGTCGCGGCGCGCGCGGGCGAAGAGCGACTGCTGCGGCGTCGAGTGGAGATAGACGTTGTTGTCGTTCGGGAAGAGGAACTTCACCAGGCCGAGGGCGTTCGACGTGCCCGGCTTCTGGCGCACCTGGAGCGATCCCTTGCGCACGCGGGCCACCGTGTCTTCGTTGATGTCCTGTACGCGGCCGGCGTCGTCGATGATCTGATAGTTGTTCCTCGCGGCGTAAGCGGCGTCGAGCTTCGGGCCGATCTCGCCACGCTGGATGCTCGGCGGCACGTTCCAGTAGGGGCGGAAGACGACGTGCTTCAGGTCGCCGTCGAAGATCGGGGTCTTGTGGCCGGCGGCCTTGCCGACGACGACGCGCATCGTGAGCTCGTCATCACCAATTGCGTGAAGGCGGAACTCCGGGATGTTCACGACGATCGCCGGCGCTTCGACGACCGGAGTCCAGCGCACGCGCTCGAGCGCGATCTCGATCTGCTTCACGCGCTGCGACGCCGGGACATTGAGCTGCGCAAACGTGCCCTTGGCGATGACGCCGTCGGCGTCGAGGCCATGGCGCGACTGGAAGTTTTTCACCGCGTCGACGATCGCGCCCTCGTACTTCGTTCCCTGGACGTTCGCGTCCGCGGCGAGGTCGCCGTAGAGGCGGAGCTTCGCGGCGAGCTGCGGAAGCGCAGTGTAGTCGTCGCCCGCTTTGATCTTCGTGACGACCGGAAGCGCCTGGTCGGCTGCCGCGGCGATGCGGCGATAGTTCGCAAGAGCCGCGATCAGGCGGCGGTACTCGGGATTGGATGGTTCCACCATCGCGATCACCGACGCCGGGTCGGCGGAGGTGATGACGCGGTTCACGAGCTCGGGAAGGTAAATCGTGTCGGGCTGGCCTTCGTACGAGAAGTCCATCGTCTGCGGGCTCACGCGGCCGGTGCGGAGGTCGACGGCGTAGCGGATGAGCGTCGCGGTCATGGCGACGTCGAAGCGCGCCTGCGCGCCCGCGCCGATAGGCGCCTCAACGACGCCCTGAAGGTCGGACATCCGCGCGGTCCAGCGACCGGCCTCGTAGTCAGCCGCGCGGAGACCTTTGGTCTCGGCGGTCTCGAACAGGGCGATGACGGCCTTCGCCTGCGGCGTCGGCTGCGCGTTACGCGTCCAGACCGGGCGATAGCCGGTCGGACCGTAGAAGTTGCGGAGGTGAGTGCGGTCGGCACTCGCATCGGAGAGGACCAGCGACTGCAGCATCCTCGCGACCGGCGTGGCAGGAGCCACGTCGACGGTCTGCGCGAAGAGCGTGACCGAGGTCAGGACTGCAATCAGGAGAACCGTGAGCCTTTTCATGGCTCTCAAGGTAAGAACGGACTGCGGCAGAAGTGTGGCGGCTTTCGAGAGAGATTCTGGGGAAAGGGGACGCGATGTGAGCGCGCTCACGGAAAGGGGGGCGTTTCGTGACTGGCGTCACGGAGTTGCCAGTTGCCAGTTACCAGTTGCCAGCGCTGGTTGGCCTGGGTGTGCTGGCAACGGGCAGCTGGCAACTGGCAACTGGCAACGGGCAACTAACTCGAGCGAAGCGAGATCAGAGTGATCTCCCCGCCCACCGCGAGTCGGGTCGGCGGACCCCAGTAGCCCGTCCCGCGATTCACGTACAGCCAGGTGCGTCCCACGCGATGCAGTCCCTTCGCGATCGGCTGGAACCGGCGGATCACGAGATTGAACGGGAAGAACTGGCCGCCGTGCGTGTGGCCGGAGAGCTGGAGGTCGACGCCGAGGCGGCTCGCGGCTTCGGCGGTCTGCGGGCGGTGCGAGAGCAGCACCTTGACCGCGTCCACGGGAGCGCCGGCCAGTGCGCGATCGGGATCCTGCTTGTGCGTGTCGCGGCCGACCGGATCGGTGACGCCGGCAATCACGACGCGCGCGTCGCCGCGCGCGATCACCCGGTGCTCGTTCTTCAGGAAATCGAGGCCGAGGGACTGCAGGTGCGCAACCCACTCGCCGGCGGACCAGTAGTACTCGTGATTGCCGGTGACGTAGAAGACGCCGTCGCGTGCGCGGAGATCGCGCATCGGCTCGACCTCGTTGCGCAGGTCTGCCATCGGACCGTCGACGAGATCGCCCGTGATCACGATCGCGTCCGCGTTCAGCGCGTTCGTGCGCTCGACGAGCGACTGCACGAACGGGCGGCGAATCGTGGGGCCGACGTGCACGTCGCTCCATTGGATGATCCGGTAGCCCTCGAGCTCCGGCGGAAGATCATCGATCGGCACCTCGACTCGGCGCACGCGCGGACAACGCGCCTGCACGAGTCCGACGAGCGACAGCGCGCCCGCCGCGCCGAGGATCGTCAGGCTCATCACGCGCGGATCGAGCATCGGCCACGTGCGCGCGGAGATCGCCCAGCGCGCCAGCGCGTACGCGCCGCGCATGACGTCGCCCACGAACACGAGCACGAACAGCGTCGAGAAAAGCGCGAGCGTCGCGTAGCCGGTCCAGTGCACCGACGTTCGCGTGCCGAGGAACAAGGGCAGCGCGGGCAGGAGCGCCGCGACGAGGATCATCGTCCAGCCGAGCACCGGCGCGAGTCCCGCGGCGGCGGCGCCGGCCAGGATTGGCCGTCCCGCGTATGCGAACAGCGACAGCCACACAGCGGCGGTGACGGCGAAACGTGCGGGAGATGCGAGCGCGACGGCGCGAGATCTCTTCATGAGTGCTGTTGAAACAGTGCGGCCCGCGGCCCTATTCGATCGTCACGTTATGCGAAACTGTTCGGCGACTCGACCCGTGTTCAGACCTATGATCCGCCCCGTCCTGGTGACCCTCCTCGTCGCGCCTTTGCTGCACGCGGCCACTTACCTCGTTCCGGGAGACGCGGAGCTCATTCAATCCTCGGACGAGATCGTCGTCGTCACCGGCGTCGCCGCACACTCCGAGCGCAACGCGCGCGGCGCCATCGTCACGCGGTACACGGTTCGCGTCGAAGAGACGCTGAAAGGACAGACGACGCCCGGCGCGCATCTCGTGCTGACGGAGCTCGGCGGCGTGGTCGGCGGGCGCGCGCGTATCATTCCCGGCTCGCCGCGCTACGAGACCGGCGCGCGCTATCTCGTCTTCACGTCGACGAATCGCGATCTCGAGCCCGCGACGTACGGACTCTCCCTCGGACAATTCGCGCTCGAGCACGGCCACGCGATTCGACGCGGGATCCACGGCTTCGACCACAACCTCGACTCGCACGTCGAGCGCTCCCGCGACGCGCAGCTCTTCACTCGATACATTCGCGATCTCGTCGCACATCGCTTTTCTCCGGCCGACTACTTCACAGCCGCTCGAGCCGCGGAAGCGATCGAGCCGAACGTGTTGAACTACAGCCGCTACTCGTTCCTACTCGACGAAGGCGCGGTCGGCTACCGCTGGGTCTCACCCACGGTCGACTGGGTGCGCAACGGAACGCAGCCGGGATCCGACGGTGCGGCCGCGGTCGCGATGGCATTCGGACAGTGGAACACGACCGACTCGAGCATCGACTATCGCGACATCGGCGTCGACGCGACGGCGCTGGGCGGAACCGAAATCCCCGACGGAAAGAACACCGTGCTCTTCAACGACCCGAACAACGAGATCACGGAGCCGTCGGTCGTAGGCCGCGGCGGCGCGTTCCGCGAGGACGACTTGTATTCACTCGACGGCGAAACGTTCTGGGCGATCGTCGAAGCCGACGTCGTCATCGCCCACAATTCGTTCTCGCAAAATTGTCTCGACACGATCGTCACCCACGAGCTCGGACACACCCTCGGTATCCGCCATTCGAATTCGCCGCCGACCGGGACCGCGTGCGGCACGACCGCGAAATGTACGACCGACGCGATCATGAATGCCTCGGTGTCATGCGCGTGGAAGGGCATCCTGCGTCCGTGGGACGAGGAAGCCGCCGCGTCGGTGTACGGCGACGGCCTCGACTGCGTGAACCCGGCGATCGTCGAGCAGCCGGTTTCGATGACCGTACGCCGCGGCGAGGGTTTCCGCGTGGAGGTGACGGCTTCGGGAAGCGAGCCGCTGCGTTACGAGTGGTTCGAAGGCGAGCGCGGCGTAACGACGCACCCGGTCGGCAACGACAGCCGCCGGCTCATCATCGCCGCGGGCCGCGAGGCGACCACAACGTTCTGGGTGCGGGTATCGAACACCTGCGAGAGCGTGGACAGCGAAGCGGCGACGGTGACGGTGATAGTCCCGGCTCGACGGCGAACGGCGAGGCATTGACAGTTCTGTTCGCCTCGTGATCCACCTCACGCAATTTCTTCGGGCGCAGCGTTATTGTGTGTCGCAGGTCCAGCGCCCTCCGCGGCGTCAACAACATTCAACAAGGGTCCGTCACCGAATGCTCAGAACCATCCGTGCCTCTCTCCTCGCCGCCATCGCCGCGGTTCTATTCGTTGCTCCCGTCAGGGCCGCAACCTTCATCGTCCCTCCTGATGAAAAGCTGGTCGACGATTCGTCGGCGATCGTTTTCGGGACTGTGATCCGCGCAGAGCCACGCTTCACGGAAATCGGAGAGATCGAAACCGTCTACACCATCGCCATCGACGAGGTCCTGAAAGGCAAGCTCGATTCGATGCAAACCAGCGTCGTCGAATGGGGCGGCGTCATCAACGGCAAGGGCATGGTCATGTCCGGGGCCCCGCGGTACGAAGTGGGGAAGCAGTACCTCGTCTTCATGACCGAGAATCGGAACGGCGAGTGGACCACACAGCATCTGACGCTGGGCCGATTCGAATCGGTCCGCACGGAGAAGGGCGAGCTCCTCGTCCGCGACACCTCCGAGGTTCATGGATGGGACATTCACGGGAACCCGCCCGTCGAGATCGAGCGCAAGGCCGACACCTTTCGCGCGTTCGTTCGTGAGCGGGCGAGGGGACGCGACATCAGGACGAACGCTCAGGAGGGATCGTCGCCTGCTTCGTCCGGTGTGGTGACTCCGAACTTCGCGGGCTACGACCTCGAGGACGCATCCGCCGTCGGTGCCGCCGCATGGGTGGATGACAGTGGGTCGGACGTCTCGTACTCGATCTCCGGAGCGCCGGCGAGCGGGAACGTCAAGGACGTGTTCGACAGTGAGGAACGGATCATCGAAGAGGATCCGAACAACGTAATCGCCGGTGCGTTTTCAGGCTCCGGGGTCGTCGCTACCGCGTTCTGGGGTTTCAACGCGCCCGATCACAGTTTCGATAGCCACACGTTCAGCACGATCACGGGAAGCGACGTCGTCACGCAGAACGGCTTCAAAGACTCTGGTCTGTCGCAGAGCACCTTTCGTTCGGTAATGGCTCACGAGCTCGGGCACACACTCGGCTTCCGACATTCGAATGAGGAGTGCCCTACAGGAGCGCCGTGCGTCAACCAGGCGATCATGAACTCCTCGGTAGGTGCATCGAACGGTGTGCTTCAGCAGTACGACATCGACGCCGTGCGGGCCGTCTACGGCAGCGGCGGAGACGCCACTCACTACGTGAAAAACAACGGACGCCGCACGAACACGTCCGTTTCGTTCAAGATCGCCGAATTGGGCTGCATCGCGCCGGCGATAACGACGCAGCCGCAGAACAAGAGCGTTTCGGTCGGCTCGACCACGTCGCTGAGCGTCGTCGCCGGCGGCACGACTCCTTTCACGTTCCAGTGGTTCTTCGGCAACTCGCCCGACACGACCAATCCCGTGAACGGTGCGACCTCCAGCTCGATCAACATCACGCCGACCAGCCCAGGCGTTGGCAGCTACTGGGTGCGCGTTTCCAACAGCTGCGGTTCGCCCGCGAACAGCAACACGGCCACCGTCACGGCCACGTGCACGAATCCCGCGATCACCGGCCAGTCGCCGAACCCCACGATCTCCGAGGGGAGCTCGACGCAGCTTTCGGTGACGGCGACGGGGAGCGGTCTCGTCTTCCAGTGGTTTGAAGGCGCCGTTGGCGACACATCGCAGCCGCGCGGCACGAACAGCAGCACACTCACTGTCACCCCGTCGACCACCAGGAGCTACTGGGTGAACGTGACGGGTCTTTGCGGCTCGCCCGTACGCAGCAGCGCGTTCGTCGTGACTGTCGTTCCGTGTGCCACGATCACCGTCGATCCGCCGACCGCCACGGCAGGCACCGGCGCTGGCAACTACAACCTGAACGTGATTGCCAGCAGTACATCACTGCCGTTGACCTACACCTGGTTCCGAGGCAACACTCCGGGTTTCGGCGGCACCTCGCTTGGCACCGGTCAGACGAAAAACGTCACGGTGACGGCAGCAACCGGCTTCTGGGCACGTGTGCAGAACGGCTGCGGCCGCGTCGAATTCAGCTCGCTCATCACGCTCGCGCCGTGCACGCTGCCGACCATCACTTCGCAGCCCACGGACAAGAGCGTCAACTTCAACCAGACCGCACAGCTCTCCATCGGCGTCAGCGCCGGCGCGACTGTGACCTGGTACCGCGGCGTCGTCGGCGATCTCACGAACCAGATCGGCACCGGTACGGCGATCAACACTCCCGCGCTTACGGCCACCACGTTGTTCTGGGCGCGGGTGTCGAATACCTGCGGCCCCATCTCCTCGCGGCAGGTGACGGTCACGGTGAATCAGCTCACCGAGCTCGTGCCGATGCTGAACGGCCGGTTCTTCGTGCAGGTGCGCTACATCAACCAGTTCGACAACAACAAGGAAGGCAAGCTCCTGGGCCGCTCGTTGTTCAACTCGCCCATCAGCGATACCGCGATCTTCACGTTCGGCGATCCGTTGGTCGTGGAGTTGATGGTTCGTCTGTCCGACGCCCGTCCGTTCGAGGACAAGATCCATCTCTTCCTCGGCGGCCTGAGCGACGTCGAGTTCTCCATCGTCGTCACCGACTCGCAGACCGGCATCATCCGCGAGTACCGAAAGCCGGCCAATCAACTCGTGGGTGCGATCGACCGCACGTCATTCCCCGGCGGCATTTCACTGCAGAGCGGCCTCGATTCATTGATGGCGCAGACCGTGGCGCCGAACACGAATGTTGAGCTGACGGTCAAGGTCCTGAACAATCGCTTCGAAGTGCGGATGCGCTATCGAAACCAGTTCACCAACCCGGCCGGCGAGGGCTACATGAACGGTCGCTCCATCGCCAGCTCGCCGACCACGGAGACGGCGGTGTTCTTCTTCGACCAGAACGTCGGATCGGTGGAGTGGATGGTGCGCTTCTCCGACGCGCGTCCGTTCGCGAATCGCATCGACATGTTCCACGGGGGCCTGAGCGACGTCGAGTTCACGATCGAAGTGCTCGACACGAAAACCGGAGTCCGCAAGGAGTACCACAAGGGTCCGTTCAGTCTGCTGGGGCAGGTGGATCGCGACTCGTACGTGCCTTGAATCGGTTGGCGGTTGACGGTTGGCGGTTGGCGGGAGAGCCCGCCAATCGTCAACCCACCGGCTGAAACCATCTTGCGCTTGCGGCATCGAATATTCGTCGCCGATAGAATCGTTTCGAAGGCGCAGGAGGCATGCGGTGGTATCCCGGAAAAATCAGTTCATCCCGTATCTGATCGTTCTCCTCTTCGGCTGCGTGCAGTCGCAATCCGCACCGCTGCCTGCAGCCGCGGCGTCGAAGTCGACCAAAGGAGGCTCAGCGAAAATGACCCAGCAGTACGCGAAACCGTCCGAGGCGGAGCTCAAGAAGACGCTCACGCCGATTCAGTACGACGTCACGCAGAATGAAGGCACCGAGCCGCCGTTCCGTAACGAGTACTGGAACAATCACGAGCCCGGCATCTACGTCGACGTCGTCAGCGGCGAGCCGCTATTCTCCTCGCTCGACAAGTTCGACTCCGGCACCGGCTGGCCGAGCTTCACCCGTCCGCTCGAGCCGGAGAACGTCAAGACGAAAACCGACCGGAAGTTGTTCATGGCCCGCACGGAAGTGCGCTCGAAGCACGCCGACTCGCACCTCGGACACGTTTTCGACGATGGTCCCGCGCCGACCGGTCAGCGCTTCTGCATGAACTCCGCGTCGCTGCGGTTCGTCCCGGTCGCGAAGCTCGAGGCCGAGGGCTACGGCGAGTACAAGAAGCTGTTCGAGAAGAAGACCGCCGCGAAGCCGGGCACGACGCAGGTGGCGACTCTCGCCGGCGGCTGCTTCTGGGGCGTCGAGGAGTTGATCCGCAAGTTGCCGGGCGTCGTCGACACGGAAGTCGGCTACACCGGCGGCGCGGTGAAGAACGCGACGTACCGCAATCACGAGGGACACGCCGAGGCGATCAAGATCACGTTCGATCCGGCGAAGATCTCGTACGAGGACATCCTCGAGTTCTTCTTCAAGATCCACGACCCGACGACGCTGAACCGTCAGGGCAACGACGTCGGCACGTCGTACCGCTCCGCGATCTTCGTCCACAACGACGAGCAGCGGAAGGTCGCCGAGCAGGTGAAGGCGAAGGTGGAGAAGTCCGGCGCTTGGAAACGCCCCGTCGTCACGGAGATCGTGCCGGCGAAGGAGTTCTGGTCCGCCGAGGATTACCACCAGGATTACCTGCAGAAGAACCCCGGCGGCTACACGTGCCACTACATTAGGCCGGTCAAGTTCGAGTAATAGGAAAACAAAAACGTAGGGCGTGGCTTCAGCCCGCCTCCTCGTGGGTGGGGGCGTGCTAGAGCCACGCCCTACGTTCTGTAGAGAAACGTCGAAGTACGCGAGTGCCGAGGGATCATCGAATGATGATTACCGGCCGGATCGCATACCGTCGTCACCTTCCTCATTTCCAGAGCGATTTCAAAACGTACTTCGTCACGTTCGTAACGCGACAGCGCATGACATTGTCTGAGCCGGCGCGCGATGTCGTTCTGCGCCACCTCGTGCAGTGCTCGATGTATTGGTTACACGTCGCAGTCGTGATGCCGGATCACGTTCATGTGCTGGTGACTCCGAACGATCCGCTCGCCTACGTTATGGGACGAGTAAAAGGTGCTTCCTCGCGCGAAGTGAATCTGCTTCTCGGCAGGAACGGGTCGCTGTGGCAGCAAGAGAGCTTCGATCACGAGCTGCGTCGTGACGAGAGCCTTCAGCAAAAGGCGGAGTACATTCGCCAGAACCCAGTGCGAAAGGGACTCGTGCAACGTGCCGAGGATTACCAGTGGTTGTGGTGGAACCCGAAAACGTAAGACGAAAAACGTAGGGCGTGGCTTCAGCCCGCCCCTCGGGTGGGTGGGTGGAAATCGCCCCCACCCACGAAGGAGGCGGGCTGAAGCCACGCCCTACGTTTCCTATCTCGGGACTGCCGCCACGATCCGCAATGGGCCGCCGGATCCGCGTGCGATCTTCATCGGCAGCGCAATGACGAAAGCGCCGCGGGCGGGGAGACGGTCGAGATGGGCGATGTTCTCGAAGCCGGGGACGTCGGCGCCGTTGGCGACGCGGTGGACCAGGAAGTCGCGAGACTGCCCGTAGTCGATGCTTGCGGTGTCGACGCCGAGGGCGGCGACGCGGCGCTCGGTGACGAGCAGTCGCGCGGAGTCCTCGCCGTACGACGGGAAGTGCAGATTGTCCGTTGCACCGGGAGTGTCGTCGCCGAAGTACCGTTTGCGATCCGGCCAGCGTGCGCCCCAGCCGGTGCGCAGCAGAACGATCGTTCCCGCCGCGATCGTTCCGTGTTGCGCTTCCCACGCGCGCACGTCGTCCACGGTCAGACGATAGTCGGGATTCGCGTCAGCCTTCGCGGCGACATCGATCACCACTGCCGGCGCGAGAAGTTGCTGCAGCGGAATCTCATCGGCAGTGTGCTTCCCTTCCGCGAAATGAATCGGCGCGTCGAGGTGCGTCCCGCCGTGCTCCGGCGTGCAGATCGAGTTCGACGAATAGAAATATCCGGCCGGGGTCGGGCCGTACGCGAGCTGCTTCAACTCGAACAACGACGGCGACGTCGGCCAGTACAACGTCTTCTCGTCGAACGCCCAGGTGAGGTCGACGAGCTCCGCGTTACGAAGGTCGAGCGGCGCAGGAGTGGTGGTGGCGCATGCGCAGAACGCGAGGAGCGCGAGGGCGGCGAAGTGTCGATGCATGGCGCGATTCTAACGGCGGAACAGGAGGAGGTCGCGCGTCATCGTGACGTCCGCCTCGTCGAGCTGCTCGAGCCGCTCGCGCTCGCGCGTACGCAAGCCGCGGTACGACGACGACATGACCTCGATCATTGCCGCGCGATCGAGTCGCGCGACATGACGGAGCGTTTCCCGCCGCTCGAGCGCGAAGTGTGATGCGAATTCCGCGATCGTGCGCTCGACGCGGTCGCGCTCCACGCGCTCTCCCTGCGTCGCCTCCCGCAATTCGACGAGGTCCTCCGCGCCCGGAATGACGACGAGCAGCGCGCCGTCGGGACGCAGCACGCGATGGAACTCTTCCGCGTTCATGCGCGCGGTGATCGACGTGACCGCACCGAACGACGCATCGGCAAACGGAAGGAAGCGATCGGCGTTCGCAACGACGAACGAGCAGTCGCGAAACGTCCGCGCCGCGAGCTCGATCGCCGGAACTGAAATGTCGATGCCCCACGCCTCGACATCGTACGCGCGCCGGAACGCCGCGAGATGCGAGCCCTCGCCGCATCCGACGTCGAGCAGCGCACCTTCGACAGGGAACGCGCGCACGATCAGATCGACGAGCGGATCGCCGCGCTCATAAAATTTCCGCCGCGCCGCCACCGCCTCGGCGGTATCTCCGGGATTCGGAGAACGCCGATCCTGCGGCTGCAGCAGATTGACGTAGCCGCTCCGCGCGATGTCGAACGAATGGTTGTTCGCGCACACGTACTGCTTTTCTTCGCGTATCAGTGGCGAGCGACAGTGACGGACGGTGCAGAGGAGGTTCACAGTCGCACAGTCTCATAGTCTCAGAGGAGTTTGGCAGCGACGCTCTATGAGACTCTGAGACTGTGAGACTCTGAGACTCTCCTCGTAGACTCGTAGACTCGTCGACTCGCGGGCTCGCAGGCGTAGACTCGTCCCGTGCTCCGCTCCACCCGTCGCCTCGCCCTCCTCGTGGTCGGGCTGATCGCGTTCGTGATCGTGACCGCGTTTCTCTACCAACTCGGGATGGCACGGCTCGAGGGAAAGCCGCGCACGTTCTGGCAGTCCTTCGAGTGGGCGGGCGAGACGCTGAGCACGACCGGGTACGGCGCGGACGCGCACTGGTCGCATCCGGCGATGGTCATTCTCGTGGTGGCCGTGCAGTTCGTCGGCGTGTTCCTCGTCTTCCTCATCATTCCGATCTTCCTCGTCCCGTTCCTCGAAGAACGCTTCGAGGAAAAAGTGCCGCGCACCGCGAGCAACAAGCTCCGCGATCACGTGATCGTCTACGGCTTCGGGCCGAGTGTCGAGACGCTGCTGCAGCGGCTCGCGTCCGCGAACGTGCCGACGCTCGTCGTCGAGACGAACGAGGAAACGGCCCGCGCGGTGATGGAGCAGAAACTCCCCGTCGTCTTCACGCGCTCCGACGAAGACGCCCTCGGCGTCGCGCGCCTCGATTTCGCACGCGCGATCGTCGCCAACGGCAGCGATCAGGAGAACGCGGCCATGATCCTTCGTGCGCGGCAGATGGGATTCGCGCGCGAGATCTACGCGTTCGTCGAGAATCCCGCGCACCGCAAGCCGATGGAGCTCGCCGGCGCGACCGCGGTGTACACGCCGCGACACATCGTCGCGGCCGCGCTCGCGGCGCATGCGAGCGATAGTCTCAGTCCGCGCCTCCCCGGTCTCGATCGCATCGACGGACTCCTGCGCCGCGAAGTGCGCATCTCCGCCGCGAGTCCGCTCGCCGGCAAAACGCTGCGCGATGCCGCGCTTCCGGCGGTGGTCGTCGGCATGTGGCGCCGCAGTCAGCTCGTGACGCGCTGCGTGCCCGACGCGGTTCTCGAGCCGAATCTCATGCTCGAATTGGTCGGCACTCCCGACGCGCTGAACGAATCAGCGTCGCGTCTCGGCGCGCGTCTGCTGCACGATGAAGGTCCGTTCCTCGTCGCCGGATTCGGTGAGGTGGGACGGAAGGTCCACGAGCTCCTCACCGACGTCGGCGAGGAAGTGCGCGTCGTCGAGCGCAGCGCCGGACCGAATGTCGACGTCGTCGGGGATGTGCTCGACTCGTCTGTGCTCGAGCGCGCGAACCTCGCCGAGGCGCGTGCACTGATCCTCGCTCTCGACAGCGACGACTCGACTCTTTTTGCAACCGTCATCGCGCGCGATCTCGCGTCCGACGTGCCGATCATCGCGCGTGTGAATCACGCGCGGAACCTCGACAACATTCATCGCGCCGGCGCGGACTACGCGCTGTCGATCGCCGACGTCTCCGGCCAGATGCTCTCCACGCGTCTCCTCGGACGCGACGCGCGTGTGCGCGAAGAGCACCGCCGCGTCGTTCGTCTCGAAGGCGAGAGCGTCCGCGGACGCACGCCGGCGGAGCTCGCGTCGGCGGAGGGACGGGCCGTGCTCGCGATCCAGCGCGGCGGCGAGATCCTCTGCCGCGTCGATCCGGAGCTCCGGATCGACGCAGGGGATGCGGTGTGGGTTTGCGCGGTGTAAATCCGTTTACGTTTCGCTGCCCGTGAAACGGAACCGCGTCACTTCGCTCTCGAACTCCTGACCGCTGCTGACGAGTCTCTGCATCGTGCTGTTGAACTCGCGCGCGACGTCGTCGTTCTTCTGGGCGATGTCGAGCATCACCCGCGACGCATCGGCGATGCGCTCGGTCTCCTCGAGCTGCCGCTCCAGCAGATCGCGCATGGCGCGAGCGTCTTCCGAAATACGTTCGAGCGCCGCGGTGATGCCGCGTCCCGCGAGCGACTGCTCCTCGGTGGCGTTCTTGACCTGCGCGGCGATGTCACGCACGCGCTCCGACTCCTGGGCCATGAGCTGCGTGCCGCGCGCCTGCTCGGTCGTGGCGCGGTTGATCTCGGAGATGTGATCGGACATGCGCGAGGTGACTTCGTGCAGACGGCGGCTGGCCGACGACTGCTCGCTCAGCGCGCGGTTCATCCGCGTGGCCATGTCGTACGAGCGGGATGCGCTGTCGACGATCTTGCCGAGGGAGCTCGCCGCTTCCTCCGCGAGCTGCACGTTCTGCGTCACGCGTGTCACGCCCTCGTGCATCTTTGCCACCGCCGCGCGCGAGCCGCTCTGCACCGCTTTGATGATCGCGGCGATCTCCTTCGTCGATCCCCGCGTCCGCTCCGCGAGCTGGCGGATCTCCTCGGACACGACGGTGAAGCCCGCGCCATGCTCGCCCGCCTGCGCGGCGATGATCGCGGCGTTGAGCGAGAGCAGGTTGGTCTGGTTCGCGACTTCCTCGATGACGTTGAGGATGCGGCTGATCTCGCCGACGCTGCGCTGCAACTCGTCCATCGTCTTCGCGGTGCTGACCGTCAACGCGCGCGTGTCGTTGATGCCTTCGACCGTGCGCTGCACGGCCGCGCCGCCGCCGCGCGCGTCCTCGCGCACCTGTTCGGCGAGATCGGCCGTCGACTGCGAGCTCGCCAGCAGCTCGGAGACAGTCGAGTCCATCTCCGCGACAAACGACAACACTTCCTCGCCGATGCTGGCCAGGACTTCCGTGCGATTCGAGGTCTCGATCATCGTCGCGTTCATCTGCGTCGCGGACGACGAGGTCTTCTCCACGGACTGGAAGAGGTAGTCCATGCTGCGCGCGACTTCTTCCGCGGAGGCTTGCAGCTCGAGAGCGCGCGCGGACGCATCCTGCGTCAGGTCGTTCACGGTCTCCGCGGCTTGCAGCACGCCGCGAATGCCGCCGCGTACGTTCTCGACCGCCGTCGAGGAGCGTTGCGTGAGTGTGCTCTGTTCGCGCGAGCGCTCGAGGAGCATCTCCGTGCCGCCGGTGATGACGCGCACGCCGTCGGTGATCGTCGTACCGCTGCCGCCGACGCGGCCGAGCAGGCGGCGGAGGTTGGAGCGCGTCTCGCCGAAACTGCCGGCGAGGTGGCCCACTTCGTCGTCCGCGAACACGCGCGGTGCGACGTCGAAGTTGCCGTTGGCCATCTCGCTCGCGACGCCGCGGAGCTCGTGCAGCGGACCGGTGACGTCGCGCGAGAGCACGATCGTCGCGATGATGAACGCAGCCGTGGTCAAGAGCATCACCGCGAGCGTGTAGATGGTCACCTGGAAGGGGATGTTGCGATAGGCGTCGAACGGAATCGCGAGCACGAGGATCGTGCCGTCCTTGAGCTCCGCGAAGCGCAGGACGTGCTCGCTGGTGAAGCTGCGGCTGTCGCCGTTACGTGTGACGCGGATGGCGCGGACTTCGTCCGTGTCGATTGGATTGGCGGTGCTCGTGAGCTTCCCCTGCTTGTCGATGAGGTGCAGGGAGTAGCCGGCGGGGATGGAGAACTTCATCGTGTCCAACGCGGAGGCGTCGACCCTGGCGAGCACGCCGGCCGTGTCCATCAGGCGCTCGAAGCGATCGGACGCGGTGTCGATCGCGAGGCCTTCCAGCGTCGACGAGACCCGCGACGAGACGAGGAGGATCAGCGCGGCGGACGAGATCGTGAGCGAGCCGATGAAGACGATCGCGATCTTCTTGCCGAGGGAGAGCTCGCTGCCTTCGTAGTGCACGCGTCGTCCCGCGGAGGCCACTTTGAGCTGATGCTTGCCCATCGCGTAGCCCCAGACGATGGAGATGAAGCCCGCCATCAGCGCGGCCACGAGGAAGGTGGCGAAACCGATCGCCGTGCGCATGAGGATCAGCGAGGCGATGATCGCGAAGAGGACTCCGCCGCCGCCCCAGAGGATGAGCGAGAGTCGTTTCGTGCGATCGAGGCACTCCGACATCGCCAGGGAGAGGTCGCCGTTGCCGGTGAGCGCTTCCTCGACGCGGCGCGCATGCGGTCCCACGCTCATCGCGAAGAGCACGCACCCGCCGCCGTACATGACGACCAGCATGCCGACCAGCGTGAGCACGCGCGTCGGCGAGAGCTGAACCGTCTGCGCCAGGAACAGCAGCGCCGGCACGACGCTCACGACCAGCGGCGGAAGGAGGAGCCACATGAGGTATTTGCGGGTGAATGGCACGAGCGGATTATAGGGCGCTGAGTCTAGGAGTGCGGTGGCGTCGAGCCACCGCTCTGGTAGGGCGGGCGGCGCACGTGCGAACCAGAGCGGTGGCTCGACGCCACCGCACTCCTGGATATGACAAAGCGCATACGCGTCTGCCCCGCCCCGTGTTTGAATCCCCGCCGTGCGAGCCCGAGTCGCGATCATCGTCCTCGGCGTCCTGATCGGCGTCGCCGTCGGGATCGGCGCGTTCACGTTCGTGTACGCGAAGGGCTACTCGTACCTCACGAACGATCCCGCCGCGTGCGCGAACTGTCATGTCATGAACGACTACTACGCGGGCTGGATGAAGGGGCCGCATCGTTCCGTCGCCGTCTGCAATGACTGCCACGCGCCGCACAACTTCGTTGGCAAGTACGCGACCAAGGCGTCGAACGGCTTCTGGCATTCGTTCTACTTCACCACCGGCAACTACCCCGATCACCTCGAGATCAAGCCGCGCAACCTGCGCATCACCGACCAGACCTGTCTCCACTGCCACACCGAGATCACCGAGGCGATCCTCGCTCATCCCGCGCACGGGCAGCAGGAGCGGACGTCGTGTGTGCGCTGTCATTGGGACGTGGGTCACATGAAGTGAGGTTCAGATGGAAACCAAACCAACGAAACGCCGCATGGCAGTCACGCTCGTCATCACCGCGCTCGTCGCCGCGGCCGTCGCGGTCGGAGTGACGGCGATGCTGATCAACATCTTCGAGCGCAAGACCGAGGCGAAGAACCCGTTCTATCGCGTCGTCGAGCTGGACGAGAACACGACCGATCCGGCCATCTGGGGCAAGAACTTCCCCATGCAGTTCGACGGATACATGCGCACCGTCGATCAGGTACGCACGCGCTTCGGCGGCAGCGAGGCGGTGCCGCACGCGCCGACGCACGTCGACCCGCGTTCGGTCGTCGCGCAGTCGCGGCTCGAGGAAGACCCGCGCCTGAAGGTCCTGTGGGCCGGCTACGCGTTCTCGAAAGACTTCCGCGAAGAGCGCGGCCACGCGCACATGCTCCTCGATCAGACGTTCACCGAGCGTCAGCACGTCGCGAAGCAGCCCGGCACGTGCCTGAACTGCCACGCGTCGATGGTCACGGCGTATCGCAAGGCCGGCAACGGCGACATGTGGAAGGGCTTCGAGACCATCAATCAAATGCCTTATTTCGAGGCCCGCAAGCTCGTCACGCATCCGGTGTCGTGCATCGACTGTCACGATCCGTCGACCATGGCCCTGCGCGTGACACGCCCCGCGTTCATTGAAGGTCTGCGCAATCTGAAGAAAGACCCGAATTACGACCCGAATTTACACGCCACTCGTCAGGAGATGCGAACCTACGTCTGTGGACAATGTCACGTCGAGTATTACTTCAAAGGAAAGGAAAAGCGCCTCACCTATCCGTGGCACAACGGATTGAAGGCCGATCAGATCCTCGAGTATTACGACACGCAGACCGATCACTCTGACTGGACGCATAAAGAGTCCGGCGCGAAGGTATTGAAGGCGCAACATCCCGAATTCGAGATGTACAACCAGGGCGTACACGCGCGCTCCGGCGTGGCCTGTGCGGACTGTCACATGCAGTATAAGCGCGAGGGTGGTCTCAAGATCAGCGATCACCACGTGCGCAGCCCTTTATTGAACATCAATCGCGCCTGCCAGGGCTGTCATCGCTGGGACGAGTCGGAATTGAGGGCGCGCGTGGAGACGATCCAGGAGCGCAATTTCGAGATGCGTAATGTGGCGATGGACGCGCTGATGGCATTGATTGCTGACATCAAAGCCGCGGGAGCCGGCGGTGCGTCGCAGGCGCAATTGGATGACGCGCGGAAATATCAGCGGAAAGCGCAATTCCTGCTCGATTTCGTCGAGGCCGAAAATTCGACCGGATTCCACGCGCCACAGGAGGCCGCGCGTTTGCTCGTACTGTCGGTCGATTATTCGCGTAAAGGCGAGCTTGCGCTGCGCGGAGTGATCCCCGGCGCCGCGCCATTGCCGCAACCGGAGATTCCGAAGCTCCCGTCGGTCATTGCTGACACGACGGCTCGATAGCTTGACTCCGCGTCCGCGCGAGTGCTTCATTTGGGCGTGCTGGAGGAGAGGCGCGAGCGGCGCCGCTATGGACGCATTCGCCTGGACGAGCCGCTCCGCGCTCGCTACGGCGAGATGCCGGCGCAGGTCCTGGAGCTTTCGGTGCGCGGTTTTCTGATCGCGCACGAGGGGCGTGTCGCGCCGGGGACTACGCATCATCTGAAGATGGAGTGGGACAGCTCGACGATCGAGCTCGAATGCTCCACGACCCGCTCGTCTCTCTACCGGCTCGCCAAGAACCTCGGCGAGCAAAGCGTCTATCACACCGGTCTGCGCATCATCCGCTTCGCGAACGACGACTTCGATCAGCTCCGGAACCTGGTCGGCGAGCGGATCCTCCGCGCGCTGGACGAGCAGAAGGCGAATGCGCACGGCATTCCGCCGCTGGCCGCGTACATGTATCAACCGGGGAAGGGCGAGCTCTATCGCCGGTGCGAGCTGGTGGACGGAATCTGGCGGAAGACCGAGACCGCCCGTCCGCAGCAACCGCCGAACGGCTTCACGATCTCCGCGGAAGTCGATCCTTCGCACGTGGCCATGCTCTGCGACGCGTGGGAGCGCACGACCGCCGAGGGACGGCGCCTGACGCAGTTGCTGGCGGAGCTGTCGATCAGCACCGCGGAGGGAGTTCCGACCCGGCGGTATGTGCCGTAATGCGTTGTCGTACCATGGCTGAATGACTCGCGGAATGGGACTCGCCCTGTTGCGTGCCGGCCTGACGACCGGTGTTGTGGACGGACTCTTCTCGAGCATCCTGGCCGTTGCGTTTTATGACTCGACGGTCACGCGGCTCTTTCAAGGCGTCGCGTCTACGCTGTTGGGCAAGACCGCGATCGACGGCGGAGTCCGAACGGCGCTCGTCGGAGTCTTGATGCATTTCGGCGTGGCTTTCGGTTGGTCTGCCGTTTTTCTCCTCATTGTTTTGCAGTCGGAGCGGATTCGAAATGCGATCCGCTCTAAAGGAGGCGTCGTCAAGGTCGCCTTGCTCTATGGACCGTCGATCTGGCTCGTCATGTCGTTGATTGTGATTCCGGTGCTTCTGCACCGCCCGCCGACGATCACCATTCGGTGGTGGATTCAGTTGATCGGACACTTTCCATTCGTCGGCCTGCCGATTGTGGCGTCGATTGCGGCCGGCTTGCGGCGTTTGAACGCGGCCACCTGATGCGCTACCGTGGATTCATGAAAACGCTGACCAGGTTCGTGCTCGTCGCCTGCTTTTGCTTCTCTGCAGTGACCGCGTCCGCCGCAGATCAGAAAACCGCCGGCGCGAAAGAGCAGAAAGTGCGTCGTCTGCTAACGCTGATCAAAGCCGAAGCCATGGCCGGGCAAATGCTCGACGTCATGATGGGCTCGATGCAGGAAAACCTGGGGGACGGATCGGACGAGTTCTGGAAATCGTTCAAGAGCCAGGTCAAGGTCGATGAGCTCGTGGAGATGCTCGTTCCGGTTTATGCCGACAACCTCGACGAATCGGACATCGATGGATTGATCGAGTTCTACGGATCGCCGGTCGGGCAGAAGTTCGTGTCGAAGCAGGGGATCATCATCCAGCAGTCGATGGCGGTCGGTGAGAAGTGGGGCGCCCAGGTCGCGGAGAGGGCCATTCAACAGCTGGAGAAGAAGTCGGACGATCAGTAAGCCCGGGGATGATGGAGCTCGTCGACGTCCTCACCGCGGACGGCGCGTTCACCGGAATCGTGAAACCGAAGCCGGACGTCCACCGCGACGGCGACTGGCACCGCAGCGCGCACGTGTGACGACGGATATCAAGCGAAATGCGCGACTGTTCGAGCGAGATCGGAATGGTGCGGATAATCATCAACTCGTGATGCGGACACGTCTTTTTGCACGTGAAGGGCGAGAGCGTTGTAGCGATATGATTACTGCCGGACTTGAAGGGGTTGCGCTTGCCTTAGTTCAGCCTCAGGTCTCCGGTTGCAGCCACCAATCGAACTCGCCTGGATACCATAGGAATAAGCCGGCGAGCGGGCTCACGCGCACGCCATGCACCTTTTCCGCGAAACCCCATTTCGAGGTCACTTGCATGTACCAGCTGTAGGGTTGCTCGTCGGCGATGATCTCGTGGATGCGATGCTGCAACGCGCGCCGCGTCGCTGCATCAGTCGCGACACGCGCGCGTTCAAGAAGGGAGTCCACTTCGGCGTTGGAGTACCACACGAAGTTGTTGCCGGTCTCCGATCGCTGTGATGAATGGAAGAGGGTGTAGAGATCCGGATCGGCATCGAGATTCCACGTGTAGTACGTCGCGTCGTAGTTGTTACTTTGAATGCGATCGAGGGCCGACGCGAAATCCATTGTTTGCAAGTCGACAATTATGCCGACCCGCTTCATAGCGGCCTGGATCAATGCCGCGTAGGATTCCGTACTTTTGTTGGGTACGAGGAGCGTAAAGCGAAACGCAGTGCCGGCTTTATCGAGCACGCCATCGCCATCCGTGTCCCGCCAGCCAAGCTCCGCCAGCATGCGCTTCGCTTCTTGCGGTGCGTACGGAATCGGCGGTACAGCGCGGTTGTACGCATCGTGGCCGAGCGTGAAGGGTCCCGTGAGTGGACGTGCCGTCCCGCTATGCAACGCGACGAACTTATTGGCATCCACGCTCATCGCGAGCGCCCGACGGACACGTTTGTCCCGCAGCAAAGAGCGCCGAGCGTTCCAGGCAACGCAGGTGTATGACGGTGCCAGGAATTCGCGGAACGCGAGGCGGCGCCGGAGGACGTCCGGTGTTGTCCGCTCGCGCTCCCACGCGACGGACGGAACATAGGACTCGTCGACCTCGCCGATCTTCAACGCCCTCCATGCCGTGCCGAAATCGTCGATGACCCGAAACACGACGCGCTGGATATGCGGCTTGTCGCGCCAATAGTGCTCACGCCGTTCGACGACGATCCGGCCTGACTCGCGCACTGCGAGCGTATATGGACCACTTCCGATCGCGCGATCATGGAAGTCATCACGGAACGCGCCCTTCCCGTAGACGGCTTCCGGAAGGACGCGTACTTCGGCGAAGGATTCCAATTGCGTCGCGAGGGCCGTACGGAATACGACCAGAACTGTCGTTGTCCCGATCGCCTTCGTTCCTTTCAGATCCAGATGCTCGAAGCTCGACGCGAATTCCGACGCGTTCACAGAGTCCTTGATCTTCTCCAGCGTGAAAACCACGTCCGATGCGTGCACAGGCGTGCCATTGGAGTACGTCGCACGCGGATTCAGATGAAAGGTGTACACCCGTCTGTCATCGGAAATCTCCCATCTCTCGGCGAGGCCCGGAACTGGGTGGTTGTGTTCGTCGAGGTAGACGAGCGGCGTGAAGAGGTAGTGCGCGACATACCGCTCGCTCATCTCACGCGCGAGGACGGGATAGAGCGTTCGGACCGGGCTCTCAAGGCGCCGTACGAGGGTTCCACCGTCCCGAGGTTGTCCGGTATGCCTGGACGCCAGCGACAGTGGCGGTGATCGTTCCTCGCATGCGGCAAAGACGAAGAGTGCGAGGAGCGCCGTCCGCCGATGCATCGCGCCGGATTATACGGCGTTCGTGCACTTCTCAGGGATGCCGCGTCGTTGAAATGAATCACCATTCATTAGACACGCATTCGTTCCGTCTGCAATTAACTCTATACATCGGGAAGGTGGTGTGTTACATAGGAATCTCAGCGTCCAGTCATATGCATCCGTACGTCGGCGTATCCGGTCGGGCTTCGTGCGCCCCTTCCGCGGGAGCTTCGCGCAGATCGCGTCACCAAGTCGTTCAACGGCGATCGACGATCACGGAACGGTCAACATTTCGGGTAGGGATTTCTGCCCGCCAGTCACACCTACTTCAAAGAGCGTCGAACCTCCAGAGACGGGCGGCGTGGGCGTGTCGAAATGACAGCGCGCTCGTCAAAGGAAGGAGAACGGACGTAGACAGAGGGAGATTATGGCAAAGACCACGGTAGACACGAAGCAGCAGATCCACGAGCCGCAGAAACCACCAACCGACCGTGCCGCAACGCTACCAGTGCTCGTGCGCGTAACGCGTGCCGATCGGCTCCGCGTCGCGATGCTTCTCACGACGCGTTAGTGCTGCCGAGGGCGAGAACCGACAGTCGGCCGTCACGCGGGGCCCGGCTGTCGCTTGCATCGCGCGCCTTGCGGTCCAGCGACGGCGACGATCGAGCCGCCCACCTTGGCTCTCGGCGCCGTGTCTCCCCCCTTACTGAACCACCGCTTGGAACGAGTTCGATCCGTGCTCCGCACGTTGCCGTGCCGTCGCAACGAGTCGCTCCAGAGCCGCATCCGTCTGCCCGTCGCCTATGAGGCCGCTGAGCTGCCCGGTGGGATCACCGCCGATCGCAAGCGAGCGAATGCGGATGAGGCGCTCACGCTGCACCGCGGTGTATGCGAGGAGGAGCGCGGGGATGAGCACACTTCCAACGGTTGATGGGTGGAGGCGCTTGATGTACACCACCTCGCCCCGTACGACCTCCCGAGGATTGGCGAGCGGATTGTCGAGGATGTCGAGGAGGGCGCGCTCGAGGTCCGGCCGGACCAGCGGCATGAGCTGCTCGGCGTTCCGGTCGATGACGACATTTGCCGGATCGTCGAAGCGCCACCCGCTTCCTCGAAAAGGTACGATGACGCGTCGGATGGTGTGGTCGCGCTCGACCGTGGCGACGGCGACCGAACGATCGTTGATACGCGCGACCGATGATCGGACGCGAACGAGCTGCACGACCGCAACCGTCGCGCCAACGATGGCAAGCAGGATTGCGACGGCCCACTCGGTCCTGCGGCTGATGCCTGCCGCAGTTACTGCTGACTGCCAAACGGCGAGCCCCACCATGCCGACGAGCGCGGTGGAAAGAAGATCGAACCGATCACGCACGATAGAACTCACGGCAGCATCCGAAGTAAGGACCGCAGCATCCACCGAAACAATACCGCAAGATGTCCATAATCCAAAAAACCATGCAAGAGAATGCCTCCGACTTTGTACTTGCCGCCGATCGTGTGGTGGGTGACGTATTGGAGAATCCAGATACAGAGAATGATCAGGAGAGCCTCCCCGGCGTCGAGCAGGATGCCCTTGAACGTTGCTTGCCATCCGTCGGGGTGCTGCTCGGGGCGCTTGATGTGCCAACGCACCGTCGCGAAGAACACGTAAGCCAGGAGCACCAGCGCATAGGGGCTGATGGACTGGAGCTCCAAGGACTGCAGCGGCCACATCGACGTGTCGATCCTTCCGATCATCCTAGTGATCCATCCGCCGCGCGCGGCGGATCGCTGTTTCAACCATACGTTCGAGTGCTTGATGGATCTGCCGGTCTGTTGACGCGAGGCCATCCGGTGCGACGTCGGCCGCGCGGCAGAGTGCAAGTTTTCGAATGAGGTGTTCGCGCTGGTCCGCCGTGTACGCGACCAGAAGGGCCGGCACGATCTCGGCGTTTACGAGTGACGGGTTCAAGCGCTTGATGTAGACAACCTCACCACGCACCACGGCTCGAGGGTTCACGAGCGGGTTGTCGAGAATCTCGATGAGCGCGCGTTCGAGCGCGGGTTTTACGGCGGGAAGAAATGGGCGCACGTCTTCGTCGAACCACACGTTCGCAGGATCCGTGTCGTCGAATCGCCAGGTAGTCATCTCCTCCACCGCAAGCGTTCCAGACCCGATCCCAGCGGTCGCGCCCGTGCGAGTGCTGGGAAGAGACACTGTACCAGACAACCGACGGTCGAGGAGTACATTTTTTATGGGTTAGTAACTGTCTAGTGATGGGTAAAAGAAGGTTCTTGACTTGCAAGGAGGTCAAACCTATATTGCCGGAGGTGAGGCGGCGGTCCTACGCACTCGCCGGAGGTTTGATCATGCCGAAAGTCGTTCGCTCAGGCGCGGCACGTGCCGTCAAAACGACGTTGAACTTGCCCGCTGAGAGTTCCGAGCTCTTGCGCACGATGGCGGATCAGCGTGGAACGACGCTCGTCGAGGTCATTCGGCGTGCGCTCCAACTCGAGCGGTACCTTACGGAGATTCGGGACGGAGGCGGGAGAATCCTCGTCGAAAAGAAAGAGGACACCTCGCCAAAAGAGCTGGTGATCTTCTAGCGGCGAGGCGCGCAATGGTGAATCAAGAACTGACGCTTCGCCCCCTTGTTCACCTGCTCAACCGCGAGGCGGATGCCGGCCAAACGGCGTTGCAGATGCTGCGCGCGACACCTGTCACGACGTGGCCCGACTACTTCGCTGCGCGGCCCGGATGGATGTCGTACGGAGTCTTTCGCACCGTACTTTCGTACGCGCGTGAGCAATTCGATCGTGACCCACGGCTTGCGCTCGCAATTACGACGTTCGTGACGGAGCGCGTGGATGACATCGAGACGCCGCCCGACACTATTGTCCTCTCCGCTTTCATCCGCGGTCTTGCGTACAAGGAGCACGGCAACGCGTTCTTTGGTCTCGCCAAGTATCCCGAGGCGGCGGACGCGGCTGAGCGCGCGATCCAGATCTTCGGCACGATGCCGGCGCTCGCAGTCGACGTTGCCTGGGCGACGCTCCTGCGGGCGATGTGTTTGGACGAGCTAGAGCAGACGGTCGACGCGTTGAACCTTGTGATGCGTAGTGTTCGCCTCTTCGGCGAGCATTCGGAGCCGCGGGGCTATATGGTTTCGTTGCAAGTGTGCGGCGGAATCCTTTTTGGGCTCGAGGAGTACGGCGCCGCCCGCGACGCATATAGCATTGCGCTGACGATCGCCGAGGAGCTGAACGATCAGAAGGAGCGTGCGCGCACGCTCAACAGCATCGGCCGCTGCAGCGTGGTCTTGGACGAGTTCGAGCTCGGCGAGCAGCAACTCCGGCAGGCGTTCCGTCTCTTTCATCAGGAGCGCATGGAGTCGGAGATGCTTCGCTCCGTCATCGGGTTTGCGGATGTGCAATTCCGACGGGGAAATCTTCAGATCGCGATCGATACATTCCACAGCGTGTATGCGGACTTGCTTCACTTCGGGATGATCGTTCCAGCCGCGCAAGTACTCGTCGAGCTGACCGATGTCGTAACGAGACTGACCGGCGACCTGACGTACGCGCGGAGCGAATGCGCGCAACTTGCCGCGAGGCTCGGCGACTATGACTTGCCAGGAAACGTCCGCGCTGCAGTCGCGTATGTCGCGCGCATAACAGCAGCCGCGGAATCGGTGTCGCAGGTACGTGCGGCTCTCGAATACGTCAAGCAGTTTCTCAGCGACATCTTAGCCAGTCCCTCGGTGGCCTTCGCACCGGCCTGATGACGAACTGCGGGAAGAGGTCTCGACCACCTCTTCCCGCTGCACCCTCAATGTACAACGAGCGATTTCGGATTACGGACGAGGCGGCGAAATAACGGGGTCGCCGAGGGACTTGAAGATTTTCTTGATGATCTTGAGAATCGGTGGGCGGGGTTCGCGGGGAGGCATGTCACGGGGCGTGTCACGGGTGAAGGCGAAGCTCGGGAGGGCGAAAAGCGTCAGAAGAAGGGCAACGACGAGTGATCGCAAGCGCATAAGTACAGTCCTTCCTTCAGGCGGCGCTCTTGCCGCCTAGTCATTCGTTAGTGTTGTGCGCTGGTCGACCGGTGCTACAACGAAGGAGTGACTGAAGGGCTGATTTCCCTACCTTGAATTCAGAAAATATTCCATTGCGCTCCACTTAGCGTTAGTTATGCGAAACTACTGACGCCGGAGATCCACAGTCGCGACTTGAAGCATCTCTCGACCGAATTCGCCGACCAGCGGCTCGGCCGTTCTGACACTGCCGCTTGAGGACGTGAGCGCGAATGTGGCGAGTTCGACCTGGATGTCCTATCGGCGACGGCGCAATTGCATTCGCCCGCGGCAGCTCACGTCATGTCGTTGATCGTCATTCCGTTGCTCCTGCGCCGTCCGCCCGCGAACGACGTTCGATGGTGGATTCACTTGATCGGGCATTTCCCATTCGTCGGACTACCGATCGTGGCTTCGATCGCAACGGGCAACGGCCAACTCCCGGAAATGACCCACGAGCTCATCGACGTCCTCACCGCGGACGGCGCGTTCACCGGAATCGTGAAACCGAAGCCCGACGTCCACCGCGACGGCGACTGGCACCGTAGCGCGCACGTGTGGATCGTCGCCTCCGACGGTCGCGTGCTCCTGCAACGACGCGCGCTGGTGAAGGACACCTGGCCGGGATTGTGGGACGTCTCCGTCGCGGGTCACGTGGCGGCGGGGGAGTCGTCGATCGACGCCGCGATCCGCGAGACCTTCGAGGAGATCGGGCTCACGATCGCTTCCGATGAGCTGATCCCCATCGGTGCGTTGACGTATCACTGCGCGTTGCGCGATGGCTACGTCGAGAACGAGTTTCACGACGTCTACCTGCTGCGGCGCGATCTCGATCTCGCGTCGCTGGTGCTCGATCCGCTGGAAGTCGCCGAGGTCGAGTTCGTCTGGCTCGAGGACCTCGAGCGCTACGAGCGCGTACCGCACGAGGAGGAGTACGCGCTGCTTCGCAGTTTATCCCCGCGTCTACGCGCGGGATAAACTGCTGTGCTACTCTCGCGCGCACACGACATGGCCTGGTGGATCTGGGTTTTAATCGGGTTCGCGCTTCTGGCGCTGGAGCTCACGGCCGCGACGCTGCACGTCGGCTTCTTCGGCATCGGCGCGTTCGTCGTCGGCATTCTGGTCGCGCTCGGCATCGAGATGCCGCTGTGGGTGCAGCTCCTCATCTTCACCGGCGTCTCCGTCTTCTCCTTTCTCTTCCTGCGCCCCATCGTCGTGCGAAAACTCAAGCTCGACCAGAAGAAAGTCGTCGACTCCCTCGTTGGGGAGCAGGCAACCGCAATGGAAGAGATCCCCGTGCAAGGGCTCGGCAGGGCCGAGATGCGCGGCTCCACGTGGGGCGCGCGCAACGTCGGGGAGACGGTGCTGAATCGAGGGCAACGCTGTGTCGTCGCCGCCGTGGATGGACTGGTCATCCACGTTCGCGCGTCGTAATCCACAAACCAAACACAACGAGGGAAACCATGGGTCAAGTGATCGTAACCGCCGTCGTCGCAATCTTCGCGATGATCATCATCTCGAAGATCGTTCGCGTCGTACCGCAGCAGCAGGGTTGGGTAGTCGAGCGTCTCGGCAAGTACTACGACACCCTCGGCGCCGGTCTGCACATCCTCTGGCCGTTCCTCGACACGGTGCGCTACAAGCACTCGCTGAAGGAGATCGCGCTCGACGTTCCGGAGCAGGTCTGCATCACGAAAGACAACGTGCAGGTGGCGGTCGACGGCGTCCTCTACTTCAAGATCCTCAACCCCGAGCGCGCGTCGTATGGAATCAGCGACTACTCGTGGGCGATCCAGCAGCTCGCACAGACCAACCTCCGCAGCGAGATCGGCAAGATCGATCTCGACCGCACGTTCGAGGAGCGCACGAACATCAACTCGCAGGTCGTGCAGGAAGTCGACAAGGCCTCGGAATCGTGGGGCGTGAAGGTCCTGCGCTACGAGATCAAGAACATCACCCCGCCGAAGGACGTGCTCGCCGCGATGGAAAAGCAGATGCGCGCGGAACGCGAGAAGCGTGCGGTGATTCTCCAGTCCGAGGGTGAGCGCGACGCCGCGATCAACTCGGCGGAAGGCCACAAGCAGCAGGTCATCAAGAACTCCGAAGCCAGCCGCCAGCAGAAGATCAACGAGGCCGAGGGTCAGGCGCAGGCGATGCTCGCCGTCGCGACGGCCACGGCCGAAGGCATCCGCAAAGTCGCCGAGGCGACGATGATCTCCGGCGGCTACGAGGCCATGCAGCTCAAGCTCGCCGAGCAGTACATCGCGCAGTTCGGCAACCTCGCCAAGGCGGGGAACACGCTTGTCGTGCCGGCCGATCTGTCGGATGTGACGGCGATGCTGCAGATGGCGATGAGCGCCGTGAAGCAGCGTCCGGTCGAGGCGGCGAAGCTCCCCGTCCGCGGCGCGCAGCCCACGGCGTAGCGTTTGGAGTGCGGCGGCAACGCCGCCGCTTTTCGAGGCGGGAGGCGCCGGCCTCCGCCTTTATGTTTGAATTGTCCATTTCGGAAACCCACGGCATGGGGTCTGATGGCTTTGACACGGCGTTTTTGGATGAGCCGTCCTTGTTGTGAAAATCTTCACAAGAACGGCATAGTATGCCATCCTGCATGCTACACTTTGTGTCGACCCCCCAAAGTCGATGGTGGCGCGCGTGTTGAACATTCTTCACGTCAGCTGTGTTGTTACTACGGAAGGACTGCCGCCATGATGAACCGAAAGAACGCTACTCTTCTGGCGATCTACTTAGCCGAGGGGAAAGGTCTATCGCCGGTTCAGATCCAGAAGACGCTTTTTCTTCTCGGGAAAGAGATGCCGCAGGCCGTTGCTGCCGACTTCTACCAGTTCAAGCCATATAACTTCGGTCCATTCGACCGCGCGGTTTACTCCGATGCGGAACAGCTGGCGAAGGATGGCGAGATTGAGATTAAGCAGCGTCCGGGAGAGAACTGGAATCGATATGTCATCAGTCAGGATGGCGCGATCCGAGCGAGTTACCTTGCTCGCGAAGTGCCTCAAACCGCGACGTATCTGGAGACACTCGTTGAGTGGGTTCAGCGCCAGACCTTCGAGGGTTTGATAACGGCGATCTATGAGAAGTATCCTGAGATGCGCGCTAATAGCGTCTTTCAGGGATGACTCTCATCATCGCAATCAAGTGTACCGACGGCATCGTGCTCGCGGCCGATGGCGCGACCACTTTCGGTAGCCTCGGAACTCGCACGATTCGCCAACCCAGCCGGAAGCTTACCGTCGTCAATGACCGCATGATCGTAGGCGTCTCGGGACCGGTTGGTTTGCAACAACGGTTCGTCGGTGAACTTACGGCGATTGCTCCGGGCGCGCAAGCGAAGCGCCACCAGATCATGGCGCTACTCGCTGGGGCAATTAGGACCCCGATGCGCGCCGAGTACGAAATGCTTCAAGGTGTGCAAGGGTCGCTGGGGCAAGTTGCTCTGAGTAGCGTTCTCACGAGCACCGTTATAGCCATCATGATCGACGGCGAGCCAACGTTGATCCAGTTCGATCAGCAAGGTAGTCCAGAGTGTGCCACGGACGATCTGCGGTTCGTTAGCATTGGCAGCGGTCAACCCCTTGCCGATCCATTCCTCGCGTTCTTGCGACGAATCTTCTGGAGTTCGAAGCCTCCGACCTTGTCAGATGGCATCTTTGCGGCGACATGGACGCTGAATCACGCGATCGCAACGAACCCAGGCGGCGTGGATGACCCGATCCAAGTGATTACGCTCTGTCGCGGTCGCGCAAACAACTGCGATATCCGCGAGTTAGAATCGACCGAGCTTGACGAGCATCGAGAAGCTATCCGGTTAGCTGAGGATCGACTCGCCACATTCCGCGAGGCCTTGACGACGACGAGCGGCGGCGCAGATTCCGAGATTCCGAGTCCAAAGGTGTAGAGCACTTAGTTCTGGCGGAGTTGGGAAGCGTCGTCCGAAAACAGCCTCCGCCTTAGTTTTGGAAAGCGGAGGCGCTGCCTCCGCACTCCAAATGTTGACTTGCCCGTGGAACGGGAGTAGCGTGCGGCCGTTCTGTAACCGGTTACACGTACTTTCGGCCATGCCTCGCTCGCCCGTACGCAACGCCGACATTCCGCCCAACGTCACCATCCGGGACGTGGCGGCTCGGGCGGGCGTTTCCGTTGCCACCGTCTCGCGCGTTTTCAACCAGAAAGGCCCCATTCGCGAGGCCACCGTTCGCAAGGTGATGGACGTTGCCGGGGCGCTGCAGTACATCCCTCACGCCGGCGCGCGCAGTCTATCCACGCGCTCCACGCGCACCATCGGCGTCGTGCTTCCGGACCTCCACGGCGAGTTTTTCTCCGAGGTCATTCGGGGGATCGACCTTGCCGCGCGGGAGAGCGGCTATCACCTCCTGCTCTCCGGCTCGCACGCCGACCGCAACGAGATGCGCGCGGTCGTGCAGGCCGTGCGCGGGATGGTGGACGGACTGATCGTCATGTCGCCGGACCTCGATCCTTCCGCGCTCGTCGCCGAGTTGCCGGCCGGGATTCCGACCGTGCTGCTGAACGCAAAAGTCGACGGACGCCCTTCGATCACGATCGACAACGCCGGCGGCGCGCGCGACGTCGTCCGCCACCTCGCCGCCCTCGGCCACAAACACATCGCCTTCATCAGTGGACCGGCGAAGAACGCCGATGCCGAACAGCGTCGCCGCGGTTTCCGCGCCGGCGCGAAGGCGCACGACGTCGAGGCCGTGGAAGTCCCCGGCGATTTCACCGAGGACTCCGGGTACGAGGCCGGGAAAGCCATCGCCGCGTTGTCCTACCGTCCCACGGCCGTCTTCGCCGCCAACGACTCGATGGCCATCGGCGCGCTCAGCGCCTTCCGCGACGCGCGCGTGCGCGTTCCCGATCAGATCGCGCTAGTCGGCTTCGACGACATTCCCATCGCCCGATTCCTCGATCCGCCGCTGACTACGGTCAAGGTGCCGATCGCGGAGCTGGGACGCCGCGGCCTGCAGATCCTCCTGAGCGGAGACGCGCAGGCTGCGCAACCGGCACGACTCGAAACTTCACTTGTGGTGCGCCGCTCGTGCGGCGCGCAGCAGTATGGCGTTAAACAGGGCGTCAAACAGGACAGGAAACCGCAGAAAAAGGGATAGGAGGTCTCGCGATGCATCGCATCCTCAATACACTCGTAATCATGCTGCTTCTCGCCATCGCGGCGAGCGCGGTCGCTCAGACATCGGCGACCGTCAGCGGCACGGTGAATGACGAAAGCGGAAACGTCTTCCCCGGAGCCACCATCACCGCAACCAACACGGAGAACGGCTTCACGTACACGGCCACCGCCGGCTCGGACGGCAAGTACACGCTGGCTGGTCTGGCCGCGGCGAACTACCGCATCGACGTCAGTGCGCCTTCGTACAAGGCGAGCGCGAAGGAAGTGCGCGTGCTGATCGGGCAGACGCTGGAGATGAACTTCCGGCTCACCCCCGACCTCGTGCTGCTCGAGTCGATCACCGTCGTCGGCGCGACCGCGGTCGAGACCGAGACCTCGGAGATCGCCACGAACGTCACGCCGCGGCAGATGGAGAGCCTGCCGCAGAACGACCGCAACTTCCTCAACTTCGCCGCGCTCGCGCCGGGCGTGCTTCTCGGCACGGACGAGCAGCGCAAGGAAGTGAAGGCCGGCGCGCAGGGCTCGTCGTCGACGAACGTCTTCATCGACGGCGTGAGCTTCAAGAACGACGTCATTCAGGGCGGCGTCATCGGACAGGACTCCAGCCGCGGCAATCCGTTCCCGCAGAACGCCGTGCAGGAGTTCCGCGTCATCACGCAGAACTACAGCGCCGAATATCAGAAGGCTTCGAGCGCGATCATCACCGCGGTCACGAAGTCGGGCTCGAACCAGCTCCACGGCGAAGCCTTCGCGTTCTTTCAGGACAAGGGTCTCGTCGACGAGAACCCGCTGAACGGCTCGAATCCCGAATACGAGCGCCTGCAGTACGGCCTGAGCATCGGCGGTCCGATCATCCAGGACCGGATGCACTTCTTCGCCTCGTACGAGGCGAACGATCAGGATCGCGAAGAGACCGTGACGCTGGGCGGCGGATGGCAGAACAATCCCGCTCTTCGCACGCAGTTGTCGCAGTACACCGGCACGTTCACGCAGCCGTTCCGCTCCGATCTCGCCTTCGCAAAGGTGAGCTTCCAGCCCGGCCCGGTGCAGATCCTCGACTGGAGCGCGAACTTCCGCAAAGAGACGGACATCCGCGGCTTCGGCGGCGAGACGAGCTATGACTCCGCGGAGAACGTCAGGAACAATTCCTGGGGGACGAACCTCCGCCATCAGTACACGCAGGCCAGCTGGCTCAACGAAGCATCGGTGAGCTATCAGACTTACCAGTGGAATCCGACGCCGCTCGACGACAACTCGGTCGGTCTCGTGTACGAAGGTCTGCTGCGCATCGGCGGTCGCGACACGGAGCAGGACATCGGTCAGGATCGGCTCGCATTCCGCGACGACCTGACGCTGTCGAGCTTCGACTTTCACGGCAATCACACCTTCAAAGTCGGCGGCAACGTCGAGATGCTCGACTACACCGTCACGAAGTTCTTCGAAGAGAACCCGCGCTTCTTCTTCCGCTCCGATCTCAGCGCCACGATTCCGTACAAGGCGCGCTGGGGCTTCGGCGACCCCGACCTGTCCGCCGACAACACGCAGTACGGCATCTATGGCCAGGACGACTGGGCGGTCAACGACAAGCTCACGCTGAATCTCGGTCTTCGCTGGGACTACGAAACCAACATGTTCAACACCGACTACGTCACGCCGGCCCTCGTGCGGCAGCGGTTGTCGGACGACTTCCCGGCCAAGTACTTCAGCGACGGCAACGACCGCGATCCGAAGTCGGACATGTTCCAGCCGCGTCTCGGTTTCTCGTACGACATCTTCGCCAACGGGAAAACGATCGCCTTCGGCGGCGCCGGCCGTTACTACGACCGCAATCTTTTCAACAACACGCTCGACGAGAGCTTCCGGCTGCAGCACTTCGTCGGCGAGTTCTTCTTCACGCCGGACGGCTCGCCGTTCAACGGTCAGCCGGCGGCGAAGTGGGATCCGAAGTACCTGACCAGGAACGGTCTGCTCGAGCTGCAGGCCAGCGGCATCACCGGCAAGCCTGAAGTTTTCCTGATCGAGAACGACACGAAGGTGCCGTACTCGAATCAGTGGAACCTCGGCATCCGCCACTCGTTCGGCAGCATCGTCGGCTCGCTCAGCTACGCGTCGATTCGCAGCTTCAACGGCTTCAGCTACCTCTGGGGCAAGGGCTTCTGCTGCCCGCAGGTCGATCCGGCGTACAGCAACGTGCTCATCTCCTCCGATGACATCAAGACTTGGTACGACGCGGTCTACCTGCAGGTCGACCGTCCGTATACCGAGGAGTCGCATTACGGCTTCAACGTCGCGTACACCTTCGCCGAGGCCGAGCAGGTCGGCGGCGATCTGTTCAGCCTCGACAAGCCGACCATCGCCGACTGGCCGCGGTACGGCACGCCGGGAACGCAGGACCATCGCATCGTCGCGAATGGAATCGTCGGATTGCCGTGGGAAATCCGCCTGAGCGGCCTGCTGCAGTACAGCTCCGGCGACAAGTTCCGCATCCACGACTTTTCGAACGGTTTCTGCTTCAACTGCTACACGCCCAAAACGGGAGAAGGCCCGAGCTGGACGACGATCGATCTTCGCGGAGAGAAGGGCTTCACCTTCGGCGCGCACACGGTCAGCGTCATCGCCGAGGCGTTCAACATCTTCAATGAAGAGCGGTACGCGTTCTTCCAGGACTTCAACGGTCCGGAAGGCAATCCGAACCTCGGCAAGCCGACGGCGATCGTCGGCGGTTCTCAGCGCCGGTATCAATTCGGCATTCGCTACGCATTCTGATGAACATCTCGATCAGGGCGGCCTCGGCCGCCCTCCTCGTTCTCACTCTCGCTTGCGCACAGGGAAACGTAGGACGGCCTTCAGGCCGTCCCGAGGGGCGGGCTGAAGCCCGCCCAACGTTCGCGAACGACGCCGCGCTCATCGACGACGTTCAGCACCGCACGTTCAACTGGTTCTGGGAGACCACGAACGCGAAGAACGGACTGGTGCACGATCGCTGGCCGACGAAATCGTTCTCGAGCATCGCGGCGGTCGGCTTCGGGCTGACCGCGTACGGGATCGGCGCGGAGCGGGGATGGGTCACGCGCGAGGCCGCGGCGGAGCGCGTGCTGACGACGCTGCGCTTCTTCGAGAACGGCGTCGAAGGCGATCGCGGTTTCTACTATCACTTCGTCGACATGGAGACGGGGAAGCGCTTCAAGCAGGTCGAGCTCTCGACGATCGACACGACGCTCATCCTCGCCGGAGCGCTGTTCTGCCAGTCGTATTTCGATCGCGACAACGAGACCGAGCGGGCCATCCGCGAGACCGCGGAGCGGCTCTACACGCGCGCGGAGTGGAACCAGTTCCACGAGCGTCCGCCGCTGATCTCGATGGGCTGGACTCCGGAGGACGGTCTCCACGACTACGACTACACCGGATACAACGAGGCCATGATCCTGTACGTGCTGGCCATCGGCTCGCCGACGCATCCGGTGTCGCCGAAGGCCTGGAACGCTTACACGAAAACGTACAAGTGGGACACGCATTACGGGCAGCAGCACGTGGTGTTCGCGCCGCTGTTCGGACACCAGTACTCGCACATCTGGATCGACTTCCGCGGCATCCAGGACCATGTGATGCGCGAGAAGGGGATCGACTACTTCGAGAACTCGCGCCGCGCGACGTACTCGCAGCGCGCGTACGCCATCGCCAATCCGATGGGCTGGCGCGGCTACGGCGAGAATGTCTGGGGCCTCACCGCGTGCGATGGTCCGTTCGACGGAAAGCTGACCATCAATGGCGTGGAGCGAGAGTTCCGAACTTACGCCGCGCGTGGCACGGCGCCGAACGAGCTCCGCGACGACGGCACGCTCGCGCCGACGGCCGCGGTGTCGTCGATCGCCTTCGCACCGGAGATCGCGATCCCCGCGACCGCGGCGATGATCCGGACGTACGGCGATCATCTCTACCAGAAGTACGGTTTTCTCGATTCGTTCAACCCGACGCTGAACTTCGAGCACAAGGTCCAGGACGGAAAGATCGTCCCCGGCGTCGGCTGGTTCGACACCGACTACCTCGGCATCGACCAGGGTCCGATCGTGGCCATGATCGAGAACCACCGCTCGGGCCTGGTCTGGAACACGATGCGCCGCAATGAGCACATCCGGCTGGGCCTGCGCCGCGCGGGGTTTACGGGAGGGTGGCTGGGCGAATGAGCGCTTATGGAGTGCGGAGGCAACGCCTCCGCTTTCGAACGCGTGATCGAAAAGCAGAGGCGCTGCCTCCGCACTCCATACTCGTCGCCTTGATCCTGCTCCTCGCGTCCTGCGCGCGTCAGCAACACACAACGCGAATCGAATTCTGGGGCCTCGGCCGCGAGGGCGAAGTCGTCGCGGAATTCATCCCCCAGTTCGAAAAAGAAACCGGCATCGTCGTCGACATCCAGCAGATCCCCTGGACCGCGGCGCACGAGAAGATCCTCACGGCGCACGTCGGCAACTCGCTTCCCGACGTCGCGCAGGTCGGCAATACCTGGATCTCGGAGCTCGTCGCCGTCGACGCGATCATGCCCATTCCCGAGACGCTCGTCCCGCGCGCCGATTACTTCCCCGGCATCTGGGACACGAACGTCGTCGACGGCACGCTCTACGGCGTTCCGTGGTACGTCGACACGCGCCTCCTCTTCTACCGCACCGACATGATCCCCACGCCGCCGCGCACCTGGAGCGAGTGGCTGGCGGTGATGGAGCGCTTGAAGCGCGAGTCGAAGAACCCCGACTTCTATCCGATCATCATGCCGACCAACGAATGGCCGCAGCCGGTGATCATGGCGATTCAGCGCGGCGCGGTGCTGGTCGATGATGCCGGCCACGCGCGCTTCGACGACGCGCGCTTCATCGAAGGTTTCGCGTTTTACATCGATCTCTTCCGCCGCGGCCTCGCGCCGACGGTGAGCAATACGCAGGTCGCGAACATCTATCAGCAATTCGGCGACGGCCATTTCGCGATTTACATCAGCGGCCCTTGGGACGTCGGCAATCTGCGCACGCGCCTCAGCGCGGAGCTGCAGAAGACGTGGAGCACCGCGCCGATGCCTGCGCCCGACGGCACGCCCTATCCCGGCGTATCGCTCGCCGGCGGATCCAGCCTCGTGATTCCGAAACACTCGCGCAACCCCGAGGCCGCGCAGAAGCTCATCGCGTTTCTCTCGCGTCCCGAGGTTCAGGCGCGGTTCTATGAACTGAGCGGCGACCTTCCCGCGCGCCGTAGCGCGTGGCGCGTGCCGAAGCTCGTCGCCGATCGCGAGCTCGCCGCATTCCGCACGCAGCTCGACCGCACCGTTGCGCTTCCGAGGCTGCCCGAGGCGGAGAACATGGTCATCTCGCTCACGGAGATTGGCCAGCTCGCGGTCCGCGGCCAGTACGACGCGCGCAAAGGCGCGCGGGCGCTGGACGACAAGATCGAGAAGATGTTGGAGAAGAGAAGGTGGGTGCTGTCGCGTGGAGGGCCGGCGCCCCGCCGGCCGTACCGCCGGCCCCCGGCCGGCGAGGGCGCCGGCGAAACGGCCGGCGAGGCGCCGGCCCCCCAAGGAGTGGCCACTCCATGAAACCCGAAGCCCGCGCCGCCCTGCTCCTGCTCACGCCGGCGATGACGCTCATCACGCTCTTCTTCATCCTGCCGGTCGCGGGCGGCTTTCTCCTCAGCCTCACTGACTTCGACCTCTATTCGATTGGCGATGTGGGCAACACACGCATCGTCGGCATGAAGAACTACGCGGGGCTGATGCAGAACCCGCTCTTCTGGCGCGCGCTGACGAACACGCTCTACTTTTCCCTCGTCGGCGGTCCGCTGACGATCGCCGTCGCCCTCGGCGCGGCACTGCTGCTCAATACGAAGCTCGCGCGCTTCAAAGCGTTTTTCCGCACGATCTACTTCGCGCCCGTGGTCACCACCATCGTCGGCGTCGCGATCGTCTGGAAGTACGTCTACCATCCGCGCGTCGGCCTCCTGAATCGCCTGCTCGACGCGATCGGCATCGCCGGCCCCGACTGGCTCGGCGATCCGCGATGGGCGATGCCGGCGCTGATCCTCCTCGCGATCTGGAGAGGCTTCGGCTACGCGATGGTGATCTTCCTCGCCGGCTTGCAGAACGTCCCCGAGGAGCTCTACGAGGCGGCGCGAATCGACGGCGCGGGACCGTGGAAGCAGTTCTGGCACGTCACGGTGCCGCAGCTCGGCCCGACCTTCGTCTTCGTCGGCATCATCACCGCCATCGGCTTCCTGCAGGTCTTCGCCGAGCCATACGTCATGACCCCCGACGGCGGCCCGCTCAACGCGACGCTGACCATCGTGATGCTCATGTATCGCGAGGGATTCCGCTGGTGGAACATGGGCTACGCCGCCGCGGTGGCGTTCGTGCTCTTCGCGCTGGTGCTGCTCGCGACGATCGGGAACGCCCTGGTGAGGAGGACGCGGTGAGGAGGACGCGGTGAGGCGTTTGCTCATCCACGTCGCGCTCATCATCGGCGCGATCGCGACGATCATCCCGCTCGCATGGATGATCTCCGCGTCCATGATGCCGCAGGGCGAAGCGACGTCGTTCCCGCCGCGGCTCGTCCCGTCACACATCACGTTCGAGCACTATCGCAGTCTCTTCACGAGTCTCAACCTCGGACGCGCGTTCCTGAAC
>Ga0075421_100000558_pt1 | contig 39550 bp, 31 predicted proteins | sample SoiMetdeltSBSDD5_FD_75292 | JGI IMG/M metagenome (GOLD analysis project Ga0075421, IMG submission 75292) | Bulk soil microbial communities from a Populus tree surrounding site in Tennessee, USA - Soil MetaG P. deltoides SBSDD5 | ecosystem: Environmental > Terrestrial > Soil > Tree plantation... | reverse complement strand
CAGCGTGAGCCGCACGTGCACGCCGTCCCGCATGCCGTTGGCGCGCAGGCACTGCAACAGGGCGGCCCGCACCTCTTCGCGCGCCGGCAGCCGCTCGAAGGCCAGCGCGCGCGCCGACGCGAACAGCCGGTCGAGGTGCGCGCCGAGCTTGAACACCCTGCCGTCGTAGATGCGCAGGCCTTCCCAGGACGCGTCCCCGCCCTGCACGACGCTGTCGAAGACCGAGACCTTCGCCTCCGCGCGCGGCAGCAGCCGGCCGCCGACGTGGACGAGGATGGTCGCGTTGCGGGGGTCGGGCAGCGTGGCGGGGTCGAGCGTCATGTGGCTGGCCTCGCGGTGGCCGGGCGCGCGCGCAGCGCGCGGGCCGCCAGGCGCTCGTAGTGCGGCCGGCATTCGTCGAGCAGCGGGCGCAGCGCGTCCGGGAAGGGCGCGGCCATCGGGCGCCAGGGCTCGAAGCCCGTGCTGCGATGCACGGCCGAGTACCAGTGCTTCGCCCACACGCCATCCTCGGGGCGCGGGCCCCGCGGCCAGCGCAGCATCGCGGACTCGAAGTCCAGGCCGACGCGCGCGCAGAGCTGCGCCAGCACGCCGGCCGGATCGACGAGCAGCTCGCGCGACTCGAGCACGGGCGGGTCCTGCTCGGCGGCGAGCAGGTCGTCGAGCAGCGCGGCCTGGGCCGCGTAGCCGGTGTCGCGCAGCGTCGGGCGCGGGACCTGCACCTGCAGCGACGGCAGCATCACCAGCGGCTCGCGCGTGAGCAGGACGTTGACGCCGCGGCGCAGGAAGGCGCGATCGAGGTCCACCAGGTGGTGCGCCATCTGCTTGAAGAACACGACGGGCCGGTCCCACGGGCCGAGGATCACCTCGCGCACGACGCGCTCGCCGTCGGAGTCCTGCGAGGCCAGGACCTCGTCGCGGCCCGGGTGCGGTGCGCCGGTGACGCGCAGGTAGTGCGCGTAGAGCGGCTCGTCCACGACGCGCGTGTCGGCGCGCTGCGCGAACGCGTACATCAGCGCGGTCGAGACGTTGCGCGGGCCGGACCAGAGGTGGATGCGCCGGGCGTCCATGCGGCCGCGCATCCTACGCAGCCGGCGGCGCCGGAACGAGGCCGCCACGTCCGGACCGCGGGCGTGGCGCCTCGCTCAGGGAGTGGCGCTAGTCGTCGTCGTCGTCGTCGTCGTCGTCGCTGCCGCCCTGGTCATCGTCATCATCGTCGTCACCGTCGTCGTTATCGCACTCGTCGTCGCCCTCGTCAGTCAGGTCGACGCCGAGAGTCGAGGCCACCAGGCGGAGCGCCTCTCCCTTCTCGAGGGTCTTCACGACGCCGATGCCAGGCGCGTACCACTTGCACTCGAAGCCGTCCTCGAGCTGACTGGTCTCCTTGACCTTGATCGCGCCCTCGAACTTCCCCGCCGGCACCTTGATGTTCACGTCATCGGCCACGACCGTGACCGTCTCGTCGACGATGGGGAACAGGTCCTCGGGCTTCCACGAGTCGCCCGTCTGCGGATCGGGCGGCATGAAGACGGCGGGCACCTGGGCCTTCACCGTCCCGGGCGGGTCCGACGGATCCGTCGGGCCACCCACGAGCCAGCTGCCGTCGTGGTCGACGATCTTGCCGTCCTCGTAGTTGTCCACGAGCTCACCGAAGTAGAAGACGGTGCCGTCGTTCGCCTGCGCGAAGAAGTTGCGCGAGATCTCGACCAGAGCGCCGGCCACGAACTCGGTCTCCTGCAGGATGGCGCACTCGACCTCCTTGCCCTGCAGCTCGAAGGAGCGCGTCTCGGTGAGGTACAGGTCCGCGACGGCGAGGAAGCCGTCCGTGCTGCGGCCGACGTAGAGCTTCATCGCGCCCGGCTCGAAGGGCATGAACTCGTTGTCGAACTCGAGCGGCGCGCCGAAGCTCGGCGCCTCCTCGGGCGCCGGCGGCGGGGCCGCGGCCAGAGCCAGCAGGGAGAGGAAGCCAATCATGGATCTCATGGGCACTCCATTCGCGATCAGGGGAAGACCTGCCGACAGTCTCGACGATCGTCGGCAAACACGCATCAGCCCCACGGGATGCGAATGGGACTGTTGGTGCGCCTCAGCCCTGCGGTGATTGTCGTTCTCGAGGCGACGCGCGAGCCACGGGCGCCCGCTGCGAGATCATCGCGACCTCGCTCCCATGAGGTGTTCCACCAGCAGTTGGTCCAGGCGCTCGTAGCGCAGGCCGCGAGCGACGAGCGCCTCGGGATCGAGGTCCATCGAGCGCAGCTTCCTCGCCCTGGCGGGTGAGTAGCCGCGCAGCCGTGCGGCCAGCGCCCGCGACGACGCGCCGTCGGCCTGCGCCAGCAACGCCTTCACCTCCGGGTCCGCATCGAAGGCCCGCGCCCGCGCGGCGAGCAGCTTGTACGTCCGCATGCAGCCGCGCGCGAACTCCCACACGCCGTCCATGTCCTCGGTGCGGTACGCATGCGCGTCGAAGTGCAGCGGCCCGTCGTAGCGCCCGCCGCCTGCCGTCCCCTCCAGCAGCCGCACCGCCAGGAACGCCCCCTTCAGATCCTCGCTCCCGAACCGCAGGTCCTGGTCGTAGCGCCCGATCTTCTGGGCGTTCAGGTCCACGTGGAACAGCTTCCCGCAGTCCATCGCCTGCGCGATCGCGTGCGCGAACGACAGCCCCGACATCGTCTCGTGCGCCACCTCCGGGTTCACGCCCACGCGCGACGCATCGTCGAGCGTGGAGATGAAGTGCAGCATGTGCCCCGTCGTCGGGAAATACATGTCGCCACGCGGCTCGTTGGGCTTGGCCTCGAGGGCGAAGCGCGTGGGGTAGCGGCGGTCGCGCACGTAGCCGCACAGGAAGTCGAGCGCGTCGCGCATGCGGGCGATGGCCGTGCGCGGGTCGCGACAGGCGTCGGCCTCGGCGCCCTCGCGACCGCCCCAGAACACGTGGATCTTCGCGCCCAGCTCCACGCCGAGGTCGATGGCGTCCATCGTCTTGCGCAGCGCGAAGGCGCGCACGCGCGGGTCGTTGGCGGTGAAGGCGCCATCCTTGAAGACGGGGTGGCTGAAGAGGTTCGTGGTGGCCATCGGCACGCGCAGGCCGTGGTCGCGCAGCGCAGCCTTGAAGTCGCGCACGATGCGGTCGCGCGTGGCGGCGTCGCTGCCGAAGGGCACGAGGTCGTCGTCGTGCAGGTTCACGCCCATGGCGCCGACGCGCGCGAGGCCGGCCACGAGCGAGCAGGGGTCCTGCACCGGCCGCACGGGCCCGCCGAACGGGTCGCGGCCCGGGTTGCCCACGGTCCACAGGCCGAAGGTGAAGCGATCGCCGGGGGCCGGATCGAAGTCATCGGCCCGTCGGCGGGCGGCGGCCGGGCGCCGGCGGCCGGCGGCCGGCGCGGCCGCAGCGTGGCGCGCGCGGCGCGGGTGCATGGGCGTCATGCGCGCGAGACTAGCAGCCCGGGGCGAGACGGCTCCAGCACCAGCGCGCCGGACGCGGGTGCGATCAGGGCATCGGCCGCGGGCGCAGGCGCGCAGGCGGGGGCACGCCGGGAGCCGACGCCGGCGAGCCGGCGGGCGTGCCCGTGCCCCCGCGCGAGGCGGCCATCGCGGCGCGCGAGGCGACGCGCGCCTCGCCCTCCATCGCTCCCTCGGCCCGCGCCGCCGCACCCTGGGCGCGACGCAGGGCGATCGCCTGCCACACCACGACGATGGCCAGCACGATCGCCACGAGCGAGGCCAGCGTGGCCACCGCGCCGGTGAGGAGCAGGAGGTGCTGTGCCTGCGAGGCCGCCGCCTCGGCGGCGATGGTCGCCTCGGCGTCGCGCGCCGAGGCCTCGCGCAGGCTCGCGAACTGCTCGCGCAGCTGCGACTGCTCGCGCGCGAGCCCGTCGAGCATGGCCTGCATCACGGCGAAGCGCTGGTCGGCGTTCGCCTGCGCCTCGTCCATCGCGGAGGCCACGAGCGCGGCGGTATCGGGCGACGCGGCGTTCTCCGACCCCGAGTCCTGCGTGAGCGAGGAGCACGAGGCCAGGAGGAGCGGCGCGAGGATGAGGGACCGGCGCATGGGCAGCCTCCGACGAGGCCCACAGTCTACCCCCGACAGGCCCGGAGTCACGCGACGCGGGGCGCTCGTCATGGTCGCGCCGCCGTCACCGGGCGGCATCCGGGGGTGCGCGCGGGAGCGGCTGCTCCAGCTCGGCCACCACGTAGGCCATGGCCGCCATGGCCGCCGCCCCGAGGTTGATCTCGCGCGGCCAGACCGTCTCCAGCGTGTCGCGCTCGGAGTGGTGCAGATCGAAGTAGTGCTGCCCGTCGGCCCGGAAGGACATGACCGGCACGCGACCGGCCGCGTGCAGGGGATCGATGTCCGCCCCCCCGCCGCCGTCGCGCATCTCGCCGCAGGCCGCCGGCTCGAGCAGCGACGCGATGGCGCGCAGCGTGGCCAGGCCTTCGGGCGTGGCCTTGGCGCCGAAGCCGCGCGGCGTGCCCACGCCGCCATCCGACTCGATGGCCAGCACGTGCCGGTCGAGCGCGTCCGCGACCGAGTCCCGGTACGCTTCGGCCCCGCGGCCGCCGTTTTCCTCGTTCATGAACAGCACGCAGCGGATGGTGCGGCGCGGCTTGAGGTCCAGGGCGAGCAGCAGCCGCAGCGCCTCCAGGGCCTGGCAGCACCCGCCGCCATCATCGTTGGCGCCCTGGCCCACGTCCCAGGCATCGAGGTGCCCGCCCAGCACGATGACCTCGTCGGGCCACTCGCGGCCCTCGATCTCGCCCACCACGCTGGCCGAGGGCGCGTCGGGCAGCCAGCGCGAGTCGAGCTCGAGCCGCACGCGGACCGGGCCGCGCCCGAGCAGCGCCGCGAGCCGCTCGGCGCCCAGCGTGGAGACCGCCACGGCCGGCACGCGCGGCACGTCGGCCGCGTAGCGCATCGCGCCGGTGTGCGGGAAGTCGTCGAGGCGCGTGGTCATGCTGCGCACGATGGCGCCCACGCCACCGTGCCGCGCCGCCTCGATCGCGCCCTGGCCGCGCTGGTCCACCGCGCCGCCGTAGGCCGCGCCGTAGTCGAGCAGCGTGGGATCCATCGGGCGGTTGTAGAACACGAGCTTGCCGCGCACCTGCTCGTCCAGCTGCTTCAGCTCGTCCCAGCTCCGCACCTGCACCACCTCGGCCGCCTGGCCGCCCGGCGGCGTGGCGATGCTGCCGCCCAGCGCGAGGATCGAGAGCCGCTCGCCGGCCGCCTCGGCCGGCTCGACGACGCGCAGCTCGGCCACCTGGCCGCGCTCCCAGTGCGGGACCATGCACGGCACGAGCCGCACGTTCTGCAGGCCGTCGGCCAGCATCTGCTGGCGCGCCCACTCCACGGCGGCCGCCGCGCCCGGCGAGCCCGACAGTCGGTGCGGCGCGACGCGGCACAGCGCGGCGAGCTTGTCGTAGGCCTGGCCCCGCGCGAGGCCTTCCTGGAGCAGGGCCGTCACCGCGGGCCGGCAGGCCTCGATCTCCGGCGACACCTGCGCGGCGGCGGGAGAGACGAGCAGCGACACGGCGACCGCGGCTGCCATCAGCGGCTGGATCCGGCTCATGCCAGCGGTGTATCACACCGGCGCCCGGCCGCGGCAGCGCGGCCGCCTCGTCATGCAGGACACCGAACTCACGCGCCTCCTGTCGCGCCTCGCGGTGCAGGAGGGCGACATCACGCACCTGCGCGTCGACGCCCTCGTGAACGCCGCCAACGAGATGCTGCTGGGCGGCGGCGGCGTCGACGGGGCGATCCACCGCGCCGCTGGCCCGGGGCTGCTGGCCGAATGCCGCGCGCTCGGCGGCTGTCCGACCGGCCGGGCGGTGATCACCGGCGGCCATCGCCTGCCCGCGCGCCACGTGATCCACACCGTGGGCCCGGTCTGGCGCGGCGGCGCGCACGGCGAGCCGGAGCTGCTCGCGAGCTGCTACCGCGAGAGCCTGCGGCTGGCTCGCGTCGCACGCCTCGCGACGGTCGCCTTCCCATCCATCAGCACGGGCGTCTACGGCTACCCGCTCGGGCCGGCGTGCGCGATCGCGGCGGACAGCGTCGCGCGCGAGCTGCGTGACGCCAGCCATCCGGCCCACGTGATCTTCTGCACCTTCTCCGTCGAGGCGACGCGCGCGATGCAGGCCGCGCTGGCGGAGCTCGCCCGCAGGCTGCGCGCCGAGCCTTCCGGCTGACACCTCAGGCCCGCTGCTCCCACTCGGCCAGCGCCGAGTCGAGCTCCGCCTGCGCCGCGCCGATGCGCTCGGTCGCGTCGCGCATGCGGTCGCCGCTCGTGTACACCTCCGGCCGGGCGCACTCCGCGTGCAACCGGGCCAGCTCCTGCTCGAGCTGCTCGATGCGGCGTTCCAGCTGCTCGAGCTTCCACGGATTGCGCGGCCGGCGCGCGGCCTCGTCCGCCGAGGTCGCCTCGCGCTTGACCGGCCGGCGCGCCGCCGCCGCGCGCCGCTCGTCCTGCCTGGCTGCCGCCTCCTCCTGCCGCCGCTCGCGCCACGCGCTGTAGTTGCCGGGGAAGTCGCGCACGCCCCGGGCCGTGCCGAGTCCGTCGGCGCCCACCTCCACGATGCGCGTGCACAGGTCGTCGAGCAGCTGGCGGTCGTGGCTCACGAGCACGATGGCGCCCTGGAACTCCGACAGCGCCTCCTCCAGCGCGGTCGTGCCGGGCAGATCCAGGTGGTTGGTGGGCTCGTCCAGCGCCAGCCACGTGGGGCCGCCGCGGATCAGGCGCGCGAGGCACAGGCGCGCGCGCTCGCCGCCCGAGAGCGCGGCGACGGGCTTGTCGATCTCGTCGCCGCGGAACAGGAAGCGCGCCAGCCAGTCGCGCGCCTCCTGGTCGGTGAGCTTGCCGAACACGCGGCGCAGCTCGGACTGCACGGTGCCGTCCGGCAGCAGGCCGCCCGTGTCCTGGTCGTAGTAGCCGCAGGTCGCGCGGGCGCCGTGGCGCACGCCGCCCTCGAGCGGCTCGGCCCGGCCGGCGAGGAGCTTCAGCAGCGTGGTCTTGCCGCTGCCGTTGCGACCCACGATGCCCACGCGCTCCGCGCGCCCGACGCGCAGCGACACGCCGCTGAACAGCGTGCGGCTGCCGTAGCCGCCGGACAGGCCCTCGGCCTCCAGCACCAGGTCCGAGCCGGCGACCGCCTCGGGCAGGTGCAGCACCGGCGCGCGCACGTCGAGCCGCGGCTCGGGCAGGTGCTCGAGCCGCTCCAGCCGCGTGCGCCGCCCGCGCGCCTCGGCCGCGCGCTGGCCGGCGAGGTAGCGGCGGATGAAGGCGTCCTCCCTGCGGATGAACTCCTGTTGCTCCTCCCAGGCGCGGCGCTCGGCGAGGTAGCGTTCCTCCTTCAGCTGCACGTACTGCGTGTAGCCGCCGGGGAAGCGGCGCAGGCGACCCTCGTGCACCTCGACGATGGCGGTGACGGCGCGGTCGAGCAGCCGGCGATCGTGCGAGACGACCAGCACCGCGCCGGGCAGGCCGCGCAGGTAGTCCTCGATCCACTCGATGCCCTGCAGGTCGAGGTGGTTGGTGGGCTCATCGAGCAGCAGCAGCTCGTGGCCGACCACCAGCGCGCGCGCCAGCGCGGTGCGGCTCTTCTCGCCGCCGCTCAGCGTGTGCGCCTCGCGGTCCCACAGCGCGGCCGCCAGGCCGACGCCCGCGAGCACCTGCTCGACGCGGTGCGTCGTGTGCCAGCCACCCAGCGCCTCGACCTCGTGCGCGAGGCGGTCCTGCTCGGCCAGCAGGCGCCGCTCCTCGGCCGCGTCGGGCGCGGGCGCTGCGTGCAGGCGGTCCAGCGCGTCGCTCGCCGCGTGGTGCGCGGCCTGCGCGGCGCGCAGCTCGGACAGGCCGGACTCCACGTGCGCGCGCACCGTCTCGCCTGGCGGGAACTCGGGCCGCTGCGGCACGGTGGCCACGCGCGTGCCGCGCCGCAGCGCGATGTGGCCGCCGTCGGCCTCCTCCTCGCCCGTGATGAGGCGCAGCAGCGTGGTCTTGCCACAGCCATTGGGACCGACGAGGCCCACCTTCTCGCCCGGGTCGATCTGCAGCGACGCGCCCGCGAGCAGCTCGCGCGGGCCGTGGTGCTTGTGGACGTCGGTGAGGACGAGGAGGGTCATGGGAGTGACACGTGGGCGGAGCGTCCCATGGTCCACATGCGCGACGCGGCGGGAAGAGGCGCAGAAGCCGGCTCCCCGAGGCGCGCCTCTCAGCCGTCGCCCGAGATGCGCAGCGGCTGCAGCACGATCTCCACGGCATCGCGCAGCTCTCCGTCTCCGAGCACGACACCGGACAGGCCCCCAGGTGCGCGGCCATCCGCACGGACCTGCACGTCGCAGGGACCTGGCAGCAACCCGTCAAGGACGAAGCGGCCGTCGTCGTCCGCCTTCACTCCCTGCGAACCCGCAATGCCGACCGGGGCTCGAGGCACCGGAGCTCCATCCTCCGCGCGCACCACCCGCCCGCGCAGGCTGCCCGTGCCGAACTCGAGGTCCACCCTCACGACCTCGCCCGGGGAGACGTCGACGACGACCTCACGCGTCACGCCTCCTTCGCGCAGCGTGGCCCACACGGCATGCCGGCCGCTGCCGCGGATCGCGAAGGCGTAGGACCCATCGTCCTCGCTCACGGCGCGCCAGGAGGCCGTGCCCAGGACCGACTCCGGCTCGCCTTCCTCGAGGGCACGGCACCAGACCGTCGCGGACCGCGGCTCACCAGCCTGCATCACGAGGCCGCGGACGGCCGGCCAACGCGGGACGACGAGCTCCGCCAGCGCAACCCCGCCGGCGATCACGTCCACGTCCATGGCCGCGAGATCATCGAGTTCGATGCGCCACCGGCCCGCCGCCAGGCCGCGGGCGACGAACTCGCCCGTGACGGAGAGTGGCACGTCGAACGTGGACTCGAGCCCCGCGACTTCGACGCCATCGTCCTCGCCCCACTCCTGCGACGGCCGGACCGCCTGGCTGTCCTGGTGGACCACGCGACCGCGAATCTCCCCGCCGCGGGGAAGCACCAGGATCTCGCCGGTACGGTGCTCGCCGCTCGCGACCGCGAACTGGCCCACGGATTCGTCCGGGTACCCGTCGGCTGCGATGTCGGCGTTCCAGACGCCCGCCACGAGGCGCGTGAGACGGAACGTGCCGTCCGCTGCGGCGACGACGGAGCGGTCACAGGCATCCGTTCCGTAGTGCCGGAAGGAGATGCACGCCTCGGGGACTGGCACCCCGAGGTCGTCGACCACACGCCCCTCGATCGCGGATTCCCGTGCGAGCGCCAGCGTCGCCACGCCCTGCTCGTCGGGCTGCACGTCGGCCTGCGTCACGGCACAGCCCGGCACGGACACCCACACGTGCAGCGTGTCCTCCCTCACGGCAGACACCGCGTAGCGACCGACGTCCTCCCGCACCACGGGCAGGTCGTCCGAGGTCGCGCCGTTGGGGTAGAGCCAGTTCACATGGATCTCCTCGGCATCGACGGGAGCGCCCGCGGCGTCCTGCAGTCGCAGGTCGACGACCGGCTCGGGCAGCAGCCGCAGCTCGAGCGGGCCGGCATCCGGTCGCACGGCGTGGTGCACGGCGGGCATGCGCCGGTCCGACCATGCGACGATCGTGCGCGGTTCGTCGCCCAGGCCCGTGATGCGGAAGGCGCCGTCCGCGCCGGTCGTCGCCGTCCCGAACGACGGCCGCTCCTCGAGGCTCCGACGTGTTCCGAGCAGCGCCGTGCTGTCGGGCATCTCGAGCGACGGGTCTCCTCCGAGAAGGAGCACGCGTGCGCCCGCCAGCGGGCGGTCCTGCTCGTCGACGACGTGGCCGGCGATGACTCCTGCCGCGGGGTCATGGGGCACCAGCACGATGTCGGCCAGGACATTGAGCTCGCCGGCGATGAGCGGCAGGTGCGCGAGGGTGCGCCCATCGAATCCGCAGGCCTCCACGTCCAGCGCCGCCGAAGACAGGGATAGAGCGCGAGTCTCGAATCGGCCGTCGTGCGCCGAGAGCGTCGACGACAAGGCGTCGGGCACGGCCCAGGGGTTCCGCCACGAGATCCTCGCCCCGGACACGGGACGGCCGCTCGTGTCGACGACGCGGCCTGCGGTCCGCGCGCCCGGCTCGACGACCAGGTTTCCCGCATCGATATCCACCAGCGAGTCGTCGAGATCGTCCGAGACGAACGTGGCGCAGCGGGGATCGTCCACGACGACGAACGGAGACATGTTTTCGGCCTCCTTCATGTCGCCCGAGCGACCGAAGCGCACGAGCCTCCGCGACACGAGGTCGAAGCGGCCAAGGGCGTCGGTCGTCGTGCCGTCGGGCGGCGGCTCGCTCCCCTGGTGCCGTTCGGCGACGAGCTCGGTGACGAGGTCGGCCCAGACGATGAGGATCGTGGCTCCCTCCAGCGGGTCGCCGGTCCGCTGCACGACGCGGCCTCTCACGCGCATCGGCGCGAGGGCGTCGGCCGGGAAGCCGGCGAAGTAGCCCTCGGCGACAGCCGGCTCGGCGGGCGCGACGGGATGAGGCAATTCGGCGACGAGGCTCGTGGCGCCCGGCTCCGTCTCGTGGCGGATCTCGTCGAGCAATCCGTGGGTCGCGGTCATGGACGTCGCCGCCGCGGAGCGGCGATGATCCGCGTGCGAGGCCGGGTCCTGAACGAGCAACCGCCACGCCGCCATGGCTGCGACCAGCAGCATGAACGCGAGCAGGCTGGCCGTGCGGCGCTTCACGTCCCCACTCCCGCCATCGCCCGCAGCACCTCCTCCTCGCTCGTTCCGCGAGCCAGCTCGCTGACGACCCGCCCTGCGCGCAGCACGAGCACCCGGTCCGCCAGCGCCAGCAGTTCCGGTAGCTCCGACGAGATGAGCAGCACGCCGCTGCCCGCGTCGGCGACCGCGCGCAGTCGCGCATGGATCGCCGCCTTCGCCCCCACGTCCACGCCACGCGTCGGCTCGTCCGCGATGAGAACCTTCGCGCCGACGGCCAGCCACTTGGCCAACGCCACCTTCTGCTGGTTGCCGCCGGAGAGCGCCGCGACCGGCGCCTGCGCGTCGCCGCGCACGTCCGCCTCGGCCAGCGCGGTGGCCGCTGCGCGCGCTTCGGAGCGACGGTCGAGCAGCACGCCACGCCGGAACGCCGCCAGCCGCGGCAGCGACCAGTTGGCTCGCGCATCCCAGCCGAGGATCAGGCCCTGCCGCTGCCGGTCCTCCGGCAGCAGCGCGAGGCCCGCGCCCACGGCCGCGCGCGGCGAGTGCGGCCTCACGCAGCGCCCGACGACGCTCACGTCGCCCCGCGCGCGCGGGTCGAGCCCGAAGAGCGCGCGCGCCACCTCGCTGCGCCCGGCGCCCACGAGCCCGGCGAGCCCCACGATCTCTCCCGCGCGCACCTCGAGCGACACGTCGCGGAAGAGGCCCGGGGAGTGCAGGCCCCGCACCTGCAGCAGCGTCTCGCCCGGCGCGCGCCCGGCGGGCGGCGCCGCGAGCAGCTCGCGGCCCACCATGAGGCGCACGAGGCCGTCCGGGCTGGCCTCGCCGCGCCGAAGCGTCGCCACGCGCCGGCCGTCGCGCAGCACCGTGACGGCGTCGGCGAGGCGCAGCACCTCCGGCAGCCGGTGGCTGACGTAGACGATCGTGCAGCCGCGGGTGCGCAGCGCCTCCACCAGCGCGAGCAGCCGGCCGGCCTCGGCCTCCGAGAGCGCGGACGTCGGCTCGTCCAGCACGAGCACGCGCGCGCCGGTGCCCAGGGCCGCGGCAATCTGCACCGACTGTACCTGCGCCACGGACAGCGAGCGCAGCGGCGCACGCACGTCGAGCCGCGCGCCGACCTCGTCCAGCAGCTGCGCCGCGCGCGCCTCCATCGCCGGCCGGTCCACGAATGGCCCGCGCCGCGGCCAGCGCCCGAGCGCGACGGTCTCGGCCACGGACAGGTCGGGACACACGGCCAGCTCCTGGTGCACCATGGCCACGCCGGCGGCCAGCGAGTCACGCGGGCCGTGCCAGCGCACGGGAGCGCCGGCCAGCAGCAGCTCGCCGGTGTCCGGCCGCACGCTGCCGGCCAGGATGCGGCCGAGCGTGGACTTCCCGGCGCCGTTCTCGCCCACCACGGCGTGCACCGTGCCGCGCGCGACGGCGAGCGAGACGTCCCGCAGCGCGTGCACGCCGCCGAAGCGCTTGCCGAGCCCGCGGGCCTCGATCATCGCCCGAGTGTAGCCATCCACCTCGGTGCGTGGTGACGGCCAGCGCCCCGCGCCGCCGCTAGAGCGTGGTCGTCGGGAGGACCTGCGACAGCCAGTCCGGGAAGGACGTGAAGCTGCGGCCGCGCGCGACCTCGGCCAGGAGCAGGGGCTCGTGACGGTCGAGCAGCAGGCCAAGCGCATCGACGGCGGCCGCGCGGGCCAGCGACGAGGCGTCGGGATCCGCGACCAGGGCGGCCAAGCCTTCGACGGCCTTGCGCGAGCCATGGAATCCCAGGGCCGCCGCCACTTGCGCCGCCAGCGCCGGCGCGCGCAGCTCGCGCAGCTCGGCCAGCAGCAGCTCCGCGTCCTGCGGACGGCCGAGGACGCCGAGGCCCTGCGCGAGGCCGACGCGCGCCAGCGGCGAGGTCTCGCGCGCGAAGCGGTCGGCGAGGACGTCGCCGGCGTCCGGCGCGCCGGTCATGGCCAGCGCGAGCGCGGCGAAGTGCCGCACACGCGGGTTGGCCGAGCGCTGCAGCAGTCGGACCAGCTCGCTGGCCGCCTGCGCGTCGCGCGCCAGTCCGCAGGCCAGCACCCAGGCGCCCTGGGACTCGCCGGCCTTCGGCAGCTCGTGGCGGAGCGCGTCCCTCGCGGCCGTGTCGCCGGAGCGCCGGGCCAGCAGGCCCATCCCCAGCGCGGCCCAGGGCCGGCACTCGACGGGACCGTCCGCGGCCGTGCGCACCAGGAAGTCGCGCGCCGCGACGCCCTCCTGCGCCCCCAACGAGAGCATGAGGAAGCCGCGGGCGAGCGGCTCCTTCTCGACCTCGAACGAGGTCTGCAGCGCAGCGGCCAGCAGCGGGTCGGAGAAGCCGCCGAGGGCCAGGCACGCCGCGCGCCGCGGCTCGAGGTCGCGTGCGCCGGCGCGGTGCAGAAGCGCGGGCAGGTGCGCCGGGTCGCCGGAGCCGCCCAGCACCTCGATCGCGCGGCAGGCGAGCGACGGCTCATCGAGCGTGCCGGCCAGCATCGACGTGGCGCACGGCGCCGCCATCGGGCTCCTGGCGAGGTCGAGGCCGAGCAGGGTCGCCTCGCGCACGTCGTGCGTCTCGTCGCCGCGCTCCTCGAGGAACGGCACCACGAAGGCGTCGACGGACGCGGACAGGCCGCGGCGCCGCGCGATGCCCAGGGCCACGATCGCGAGCGGCCGAGCGGAGGCGCACACGGCCTGGCTCCCGGCCTCGTCGAGCGCGCCATCCTGCGCCAGCGCCAGGAGCGCGTGCGCGCCGTCCATGCCGCCCGTCGCTCCCAGCGCGAGGATGGCCGCCTCGCGCACGGAGAGCACGGAGTCCTGCAGCAGCGGCAGCAGGTCGGGCACGGCGGCATCGCCGCCGAGACGGCCGAGCGCGACGGCGGACGCGGCGCGCACGGCGGCGTCCTCGTCGCGCAGCAGCGTGCGCAGCCGAGGCAGCAGGTCGGCCGTGACGCTCGCGCACAGCTCCTGCGGCGGCGTGTCGAGCGGTGAGAGGCGGTCCTGCCCCGCGGGCTTTTGCTCGTTCAGGCGCCCTGGCGGCAGCCAGGCGGACTTGTTCAGCTCCCACCACTGCCACCAGTCCTCGACGGGCACGCCGCCGGTGACCGGATCATCGCGGCCGTCGTCCACCGTCCTCGTCCGGCCTCCGCGGCCGGGTCCGGAGGTACCCGAGGCGGCCGAGGCGCCGGCTGGCGCGGCGGACGTGGTCGCGGCTGGGGCCCTGCGGGACTCGCCGGCCTTGGAGCCCACGAGCCAATGGCTCACCGGGGCCGGCGGCGGCGGGGGCGGCGGCACGGCGGCGGGGCCCTGCACGCGCGCGGCCTCCTCGGCGGTCAGGCCGACGGCCGCCAGCCATTCGGCGAGGCCGGGCACGTCGACCAGCTCGAGCACGAAGGCGCGATTGCGTTCGGCCGCGATGCGCTCGATCAGGGCGTCCTCGCCCGTGGCGTGCAGCAGGCAGGCCACGGCGCACAGGCGGCCCTGGCCGTCGCGGAACAGGTTCTCGCGGTCCTCCGGCGTCGGATCGCGGCCGAAGTCGCCGCGGGCGACATAGTCCTCGAGCGAGTTGATGAGCGAGAGCCGCAGCGCCAGCTGCTCGGGCAACAGGTGCGAGGTGTCGGCTCCGCGCAGCTCGACGAGGGCCGCGCCGTAGTGGGCGCGCAGGCTGTCGATGCCGGCCGCGACGGCCACCTGCGGCGCCGGCTGCTGCGCAGCCAGGGCAGAGATCAGGCCGAACAGGGCACTCGAGGCACGCAGGCATCCGGTCTTCATGGCACAGGCTCCGGCGGGAGAGAGAGCGCGCCGCATCCCCGTCGCGGCTTTTCGGGGCGCGGAGGACGCACGGAGGCCCGCGTGAGGACGGCGCGAATCTGCCGGCGGTCAGCGCGCCATCCAGCTCTCCCACTTGCGCGCCTGCTCGGCCGCGTCGGCCTTGCGCACCCGCGTCAGCGGATCCACGAGCCGCGGCCCGGGGCGCGGGTCCTGCCCGTCGAGGATCTTGTCCAGCAGCACCTCCACCGAGCGCCAACCCCAGCCGTAGCAGTCCTGGGCCAGGAGCACCTCGACGTGGCCCGATTGCAGGTAGGCCAGCTGGGAGGGAAGGGCGTCCACGCTCACCACGCGCGGCTTGCCCGGCTCCCACTTGAGGGCGCCGCCCGTGAACAGCGGCCAGCCGCCCACCAGCGCCCAGCCGTCGATCTCGGGGTGGCTGGACTGCGCCCGGTTCATGGTCTCGGCCGCCTGCTCGGGCGTCTCGGGGTGGTAGAAGACGCCGTCGTCCAGCAGCTTCATCGGCGGGTGGCGGAGGAGCTCCTCCTTCACGCCCTCCACGCGGGCCTGCAGGTTGGGCGCGGTGGCGTTGCCGGCCAGGATGGCCACGGTGCCCTGCTCGCCCATGGCGGCAGCCAGCTCCTGCATGACCATGGCGCCGCAGGTCCGGTCATCGGTGCCGAAGAAAGCGAAGCGGCGGCTGCGCGGCGCGTCGCTGTCGAAGCACATGACGTGGCTGCCCAGCTCGACGGCCTTGTCGATGGCGGCGGTCAGCGTGTTGGCGTCGCTGCACGAGACGGCGATGCCCGGCACGCCGGCGCGCGCGAGCTGTTCGATGGCCTCGGCCTGCTTCGGCGGGTTCTCCTCGGGCGGCGTCTGCCAGTCGATGACCACCTGCACGCCGCGCCGCGCACCCAGCTCCCTGGCCGCCGCGAGCGCGCCGGCGTGGGCCGCCTGGAACACGGCGTTGCCCTGGCTCTTGGCCACGAGGCCGAGGGTGATGGTGCGCGGGGGCGGCGGGCTGCCGGCCGCTGACCCTGGCTCCGCGGGCGCGTCGCCTCCGCAGCCGGCGAGGGCGAGAAGCAGCGGGCCCAGCAGGCGGCCGTGGTTCATGACGCGGCATGATCGCACAGGCGGGCCGGCGTACGATGGCCAGGGAATCCGTCACGGAGGCCTCCCATGATCATCGCCCTGACGGTCGTCTACGACGACGGTGACTTCGGCGTGCACTACGCCGCGGCGAAGTCCCTGGAGCAGGCCCGGCGCTGGTGCGAGAGCCGCAAGGCCAACCTGCAGAAGCAGGGCATCGAGTGCTCGTCGGCCATCCTCAACACCGACCACATCCAGTGGGTCGAGGACTGCAACGTGGACGAGGCGCCCAGGGCCTGATCGCACACAGGACGGCTTACTCGCCCTGTCTGGTCCGGCCCGGTTCCACGCCGGGCGACGGCTGGCCGGCCCAGCGCAGGCTGCGCACGAGCATCACTGCATAGGCATCGTATCGCCGCGGTTCCCAGTGCTCCTGCGCCGCCAGCGCCAGCACGAGCGCGCCGCCGCCGCGCGGCGCGAAGGCGGCGCGCGCGACGGCGCGCGCGGCCGTGCCGTGCAGCGTGCCGGACAGCTCGATGCGCAGCCCGCCGCCCTCCTCGCGCGTGAGCCCGGCCGCGGGCCGCAGCTCCACGCCCTCCTCCAGCCAGCCCTCGAGGAGCTGGGTGGCGAGCGCATCGGCGTCGCGCGCGTCATGCGGCACCACGAGCAGCACGCCCGGGTCCTCGGCGCTCGAGAGCGCGAAGCGCGCTCCCTCGCGGAACACGGCGAAGCGCGGCGGAGGCCGGAAGAAGAAGCCGGCCGCGATGTCGCCCAGCTCGTCCGGCCCTATGACTTCCGGATCCACCGCGTCAGACTACTCCAGCACCCGCGGGAGCCCGCCGAGGCTGCTCCCTCCGACCGCCGTGGAAGCCCGCGATCGGCTGTCCACGAAGGCGCTGCAGTCGCGGCCACCGCGCCGGCCCGATCCGCGCCGGCGCTTGCGCACTTCGGTTGAACGGAGTCAGACTCGGACCCCCAGCGCGAAAGGCATGCGATGACGCTCCAGCAGCCAGCTCAGCCGGACGGGACGTCCGACGAGCGGCAGCACGACGGCGCGCCCGAAGAGTCCGCCGAACGAACGCCCGGGAAGCGGTCACGCCTCGCCTTCCCGGTCGTGGGGATCGGAGCGTCGGCCGGCGGGCTCGAAGCCTTCTCGGGCCTGCTGCGCGCGCTGCCGAAGGACCCGGGCGTGGCCCTGGTGTTCGTGCAGCACCTCGCCCCGCGCCACGACAGCCGCCTGCCGGAGATCCTGGCGCGGGAGACGTCGCTGGCCGTCGTCCCGGTGACGGACGGCATGGCGGTCGAGCGGGACCACGTGTACGTGATCCCGCCGGCCGAGACGCTGGAGATCGCCGGCGGCGTGCTGCAGTTCACGGCCCGCGGCGAGACGAAGGCGCACGTCCACTACCCCATCGACACGTTCTTCCGCAGCCTGGCCGCGGACCAGGGTCACCAGGCCATCGGGGTGGTGCTGTCCGGCACCGCCACCGATGGCACGCTGGGCCTCGAGGAGATCAAGGCCGAGGGCGGCATCACCTTCGCCCAGGACGACAGCGCCGCGCACGTCGGCATGCCGCACAGCGCCGTCGCGTCCGGCTGCGTGGACTTCGTCCTGCCGCCGGACGGCATCGCGCGCGAGATCGTGCGCATCGCGCGGCATCCCTTCCTGGCCACGGGCGACCGGTCGGCGGGCCCGGCCGTGGGCGAGCGCGACCTGGCGCAGGTTCTCGGGCTGCTGCGCAAGTCGGCGGACGTCGACTTCTCCAACTACAAGCGCAACACGCTCCAGCGCCGCATCCGGCGCCGGGTCGTCCTGCACAAGCTCGACAACGTGACGGAGTACCTGCGCCTGCTGCGCGAGAACCCGGTCGAGGTGGAGGCGCTGGTCCAGGACATCCTCATCCGGGTCACCAGCTTCTTCCGCGATCCCACGGCCTACGAGGCGCTCAGGATGCAGGTGTTTCCGAAGCTGGTGCAGGACCGGCCGCGCGGCGATCCCGTGCGGGTGTGGGTGCAGGGCTGCTCGACCGGTGAGGAGGCCTACTCGATCGCCATCCTCTTCGCGGAGTTCTGCGACAGCGCCAGCCTGCGCCTGCCCCTGCAGATGTTCGCCACGGACCTCAACGCCCGCAGCGTCGAGCGCGCCCGCGTGGGCCTCTATCCGCGCAGCATCGCCAGCGACGTCTCGGCCGAGCGGCTGCGACGCTTCTTCGTGGAGGTGGACGGGTCCTACCGCGTGTCCAATGCCCTCCGCGACAGCTGCATCTTCGCCCATCACGACGTGCTGACCGCCCCGCCATTCTCCCGCATCGACCTCGTCAGCTGCCGCAACGTGCTCATCTACCTCGAGCCGGTGCTGCAGCAGAAGCTGATGGTCGTGCTGCACTACGCGCTGCGGCCCCACGGCTTCCTGCTGCTCGGCTCGTCCGAGACCATCGGCGGCTTCCAGGACCTGTTCGAGCTGGTGGACCCCCGCGCCAAGATCTACAGCCGCAAGTCGGGACCGCCGCGCAACACCGCCATCAGCCCGCTGGTCGCGCGCCCGGGCCAGTCGGTCGGCGCGCCCGCGCGCCCCGGCGCGACGCGCGAGACCGCCTTCCTCGGCGCCGAGACGCACAAGGAGGCCGACCGCCTGCTGCTCGCGCGCTACGGGCCGCCGAGTGTGCTCGTCACCCACGACTTCGAGGTGGTGCAGTTCCGCGGCGACACGGGGCCCTACCTCTCTCCCCCCGCCGGCCGGGCCAGCTTCAACCTGCTCAAGATGCTGCGCGAGGGCCTGCTCATGCAGGTGCGCGGCGCCCTCGAGCGCGCCCGCGCCAACGGGCGGCCGGCGCGCGCCGAGGGCCTGCGCGTGCGCTCGAACGGCGGCTTCCGCGACGTGAACGTCGAGGTGGTGCCGCTGGGGACCGAGCCTCGGGAGGGGGGCGCGCTGCTGGTCATCTTCGAAGATCCCTCCGAGCCGGGCGTGGCGCGGGCGCGCGCGGCCCTCGCGGCGGCGGCGGTCGCCCCCATGCCGCTCGAGGAGGGCTCGGCCGCCGCCGAGGTGGTGCGGATCAACCAGGAGCTGGGCGTCACGCGCGAGTACCTGCAGTCGGTCATCGAGCAGCAGGAGGCGGCCAACGAGGAGCTCCAGTCGGCCAACGAGGAGGTGCAGTCCGCCAACGAGGAGCTGCAGAGCATCAACGAGGAGCTCGAGACCTCCAAGGAGGAGATCGAGTCCAGCAACGAGGAGCTGTCCAGCGTCAACGACGAGCTCCAGAACCGCAACCTCGAGCTTGCCCAGGCCAACAACGACCTGCAGAACCTGCTGACCAGCGTGCAGCTGCCCATCGTCATGCTGGGCTCCGACCTGCGCATCCGGCGCTTCACGCCCGCGGCCGCCAAGCTCCTCGACCTCGCTCCGACCGACATCGGCCGCCCGATCGGCGACATCCGCATGAACCTGTCCGTGGACGAGGTGCAGCCGTTGGTCGAGGAGGTCATCGACACGGTCGCCGGGCGCGAGGTGGAAGTGCAGGACCGGCACGGCCGCTGGCACTTGATGCGGCTGCGGCCCTACCGCACGGCGGACAGCCGCATCGAGGGCGCGGTCATCGTCTTCGTCGACATCGACACGCTCAAGCGCAGCCAGGACGCCCAGCGCCGGCTCAACGAGCTGCTCGACAGCGCGTACGAGCCCATCCTCATGTGGGACTTCGACACGGGCGCGATCACCTACTGGAACCACGGGGCCGAGGAGACCTACGGCTGGTCGCGGACCGAGGCCATCGGCGCGGTGCAGCACGTGCTGCTGGGCCTCCAGCCCGGGCAACTCGCCTTCCGCGAGGAGCTGAGCGCGCGGGGCAAGTGGACCGGCGAGCTGGTGCACCGCAGCAACGCGGGCGGCATGCTGGAGGTCGAGAGCCGCATGGTGCTGGTGCAGGCGGACGGGCAGCCGGTCGTGATCGAGTGCAATCGCCCCATCGAGGAGCGCAAGCAGATGGAGCGGGCGCTGCGGCTGCGGGCGGACGAGCTGCTCGACATGGACAAGAAGCGCAACGAGTTCCTGGCCATGCTGGCGCACGAGCTGCGCAACCCGCTGGCGCCCATCATGAACGGCCTGCACGTGCTGCGCTCCGAGCAGGCCCGGCCCGAGATGATCGAGCGCAGCAAGGACCTCATGGAGCGCCAGGTGCGCCACCTGTCGCGCATGGTGGACGACCTCTTGGACGTGGCGCGCATCATGCAGGGCCGCGTGAACCTCCAGCGCGAGGTGCTGGACGCCACCGACTTGCTGCGCCGCGTGGTCGAGAGCCTTCGCGGGGAGTGCGAGCGCCGCCCGCTGGACCTGCAGCTCGAGCTGCCGTCGAAGTCGGTCTGGGTGGACGCCGACGCGCTGCGCCTCGAGCAGGTGTTCCTGAACCTGCTGCACAACGCCTGCAAATTCACGCCGGCCCAAGGGCACGTGCGCGTGAGCGCGGAGATCGAGACCGTCGCGGACGGCTCGCGCCCCGAAGGCACGCGCGACGATCTGGTCGTCCTCGTGCGGGACGACGGCATCGGCATGGCGCCCGAGATGCTGTCCTCCGTCTTCGACCTGTTCACGCAAGCCGACACCTCGCTCAACCGCGCGTACGGCGGGCTGGGCATCGGGCTCACCATCGTGCAGCGCATCGTGACCCTCCACGGCGGCACGGTCGAGGCAAGGAGCGAGGGCCTCGGGCGCGGCAGCGACTTCGTGGTCCGGCTGCCCGCCACGCGCACGGGTCGCAACCCGCGCCCGGCCGACGAGCCCGCGAAGCCCCTGCAGGCCGGCCCGCCGCGGCGCGTGCTCGTCGTCGACGACAACGTCGACTCGGCCGAGAGCCTGGCCATGCTGCTGCGGATGGACGGCCACGTGGTGCACGTGGCGCACGAGGGGAACTCGGCCCTGGACGAGGCGCAGTCGCTGCGGCCCGAGGTCATCGTGCTCGACATCGGCCTGCCCGGCCGCGACGGCTACGCGCTGGCCGCCGAGCTGCGGAGCCGGCCGGGCTTCGAGAACACCCGGCTGGTGGCCTTCAGCGGCTACGGCCGCTCCGGCGACCGCCGCCGCGCCACCGAGGCCGGCTTCGACCACCATCTCCTGAAGCCGTGCGACCCGGACGAGATCCGCCGGCTGGTCGCGCGCGGCGGCGTGCAGCGTTCGTTCCCGCGCACGTCGCCCGGCGAAGGCTGAGGCCGGGCCCGGCGCGCGGCCGCTGCGCCGCCTCGAGCCGGCCTCACCGCGGCCCGGCCGCCCGCCCGCGCCAGCGCTCGGCGAGCCGGTCCACCGCCACGGCGAGCAGGATGGCCACGCCGATCACGATCTTGCCGTATTCCTTGCCCAGCGGCAGCGTGGCGAAGCCCAGCGGCAGGGCCTTGAGGATGTCGATGCCGTTCTCGATGAGCTTGATGATGAGCGCGCCCAGCAGCGCGCCCAGCGCCGTGCCGCGGCCGCCCGAGAGCGAGGCGCCGCCGACGACGGCCGCGGCGATGACGGTCAGCTCGTAGCCCTCGCCGGTGGCGGTGTTGGCCGACTGGTAGAAGCCGCACGAGAGCAGCCCCGCGAGCCCGGCGCACAGCCCGGCCAGCGCGTACACCCGCAGCTTGACGCGCCCGACAGGCAGCCCCGCGAAGCGCGCGGCCTCCTGGTTGCCGCCCACGGCGTAGATCTCGCGCCCCGGCACCGTGTGCGCGAGGAAGATCCAGATCGCCGCGACGCAGGCCAGCATGACCAGCATCGGCACGGGCTGGATGAACGTGCCGCCCGCGCCCGCGTCGCCCAGCGTGACGCGCGCGCCGATGCAGCGCTCCGTGAAGCTCGCCGGCAGCACGTGGCCCAGCGACGGCAGCGTCTTGCTGCGCACGAGCACCAGCCCGAGGCCGCGGAAGATGGACAGCGTACCGAGCGTGACGATGAACGGGTGCAGCCGCAGCCCGACGACCAGCGCGCCGTTGAGCAGGCCGCACAGCAGGCCCGTGCCCAGCGCGGCGCCGGCCGCGACGGGCAGCGACAGCGCCATCGGCGCCTCGGCCGGCAGCTCCTGCAGCGCGGCGGCGGCGGCCAGCGCCGACAGCCCGAACACCGAGCCCACCGAGATGTCGATGCCGCCGCTGACGATCACGAGCGTGGCGCCGAGCGCCATGATGGCCATCCAGCTCATCGGCGTGGCCACGTTGGCCAGCAGGTTGTCCCAGCGCAGGAAGGCGTTGGTCGGCTGGCCGCGGATCACCAGCGTGTCGGCCGACGCGGCGATGAGGGCAGAGAGCAGCAGGACCACGAGCAGCAGGCCGGCCTCCTGCAGCGCCACGCCGCGGCGCGGACGCGCGGCGACGGGCGGCCGGTCCGATGGGCCCGCGGTCATGCCGCCATCGAACGGCAGCCGCCGGCCGGAATCAACGAGGCCGCAGGAAGAAGCCGTCCACGCGCGCGGCCGGCGCGCCCAGCCGCTCGCGCGCCTCGCGCTCGAGCGCCGGCAGGTGCAGGCCGCCGAGCCCGTCGCGCCCAGCCAGCACGCGGGCCCGCTCGAGCGCCTCGCAGGCCGACTCGAGCAGGCGCGCCGCGCCCGCGTCGCCCCCGCGCTCACGGTTGAGCGCGCAGGCCGCGAGCTGGATCAGGCCCTTGAGCAGCTCGTGCTGGGCGGGGTCCTTGCCCTCGCACACGTGCCACAGCGACTCCCAGCTCTCGTGCGCCTCCCACCACCACCCGCGATTGAAGAAGTCGAGGCCGCGCAGGTAGGCCGGCGAGTGCCGCCAGCGCTCGAGCGGCGCGTACGGCGGCGGCGCGGGACGCTGGCCCGCGGCATAGCCGCCGGGCTGGAAGGGATGCTTCGCGTGACCGGGCACGAAGCGGTAGGGCGGAAAGGGCTCGTCGGGCACGAAGAGGGGCGGCGCGCCGGGCGCGCCGGCGACGGGGCGATCGGGAGGAGCGGTCACGCGGGCATTGTGCCCTGTGCGAGTGCTCGAGGAAGGCAACGACATCGTGACCGCGAAGCAGGCCGACGGCGCCATGGCCTTGGGCGTCATCGGCCTGCGCTGAGCGTCCGCGGCACGCACCCCATCCGGCGTCGTCCGGCGCACGGCTTGCGACGTCGCTCGGCGTGGCGCGACGATACGCGGTTCAGGTGCTGGCCGATTTCAAGAAGCAGTCCAAGGTCGTGGTGAAGGACTGCAAGGCCGCCTTGGCGCAGGCGGCGGTGACGTGTCGATCGTCATCCACGGTCCGTCGAACGACAACGGGACGGCGGGTGTCGCCATCCTCGACGGGCGTTGGTCCTTCGGGTCCACCGACACGCTGGAGGAGGGCAGCTATCTCGTGCTCGCGCGACAAGGCGGCGCCGCGTACGTCGACCGCCCCATCCGGTTGCCGTGAGGCCGGGCTCGCCCCCGTCCGGAGGCGGACGGCGCCCCGCCGGCGCCTGCGGGAAGGGCCTCGCAGCCGATTCCTGCGGAGCCGTGCCTAGCGACCGTCGTGCGACGGGCAGGTTTCCCGGGGCAGGTCCCCGCCGCGGCCGCCGTGCGCCGCCACCCGCTCGCGCGCCGCGAGGTCCAGCCAGCCGTCCGGCAGGTGGACGCTGTCCTGCGCCCCGCCGCGCTTGGCGCGCGTCGCGCGCAGCGCGCGCGCGGGGAACGACTGCGCGGGATCGAGCTGCGCGAGCCAGCCGTCCAGCTCGGCCAGCGACGTGACGCGCTGCAGCGCGTCGCGCACGGCGGCGCTGCCGTCGAAGCCCTTGGTGTACCAGCCGCACCACTTGCGCAGCTCGCGCACGCCGTGCGACTCGCCCAGGAAGTCGGACAGCAGCCGTGCGTGCTCACGGAGGAGGGCGAGCACCTCGCCCAGCGTGGGCGGCTCGGGCGGCTCGCGGCCGTCGAAGACGTGGACGAGCTCGCGGAACAGCCACGGGCGCCCGAGGCAGCCGCGGCCGATGATCACGCCGTCGCAGCCGGTCTGGCGCAGCAGCCGCAGGGCGTCCCAGGCCTCCCACACGTCGCCGTTGCCGAGCACGGGGAAGCCGCGCGCTCCGTCGCCGCCCGGCGGGGACGGCAGCGAGCGCGCGAGGTCCTTCACGCGCACGAGCTCGTCCCAGCGGGCGTGGCCCGAGTAGAGCTGCGCCGCCGTCCGCGCGTGCACGCCGATCCAGCGGCAACCCTCGCCCGAGGCGGCGCGCACGGCCTGCTGCCACGTGGGCGTGTCATCGTCGAGGCCGAGGCGGATCTTGGTCGTCACGGCCGCGTCGCCCGCCGCGCGCACCACGGCCGCGAGCACGCGGCGCATGAGCTCCGGCCGCGCGGGCAGTGCCGAGCCGCCGCCGCGCACGGTGACCTTGCGCACCGGGCAGCCCATGTTCACGTCCACGTGCTGCGCGCCCAGCTCGGTCACGAGGAAGCGGGTCGCGTCGGCCATCTCCTGCGGGTCGGAGCCGAAGATCTGGATCGAGCGCACGTCCTCGTCGGCACCGAAGCTGGCGAGCTGGAGCGTCCGCGCGTTGCCCTCGGTGAGCCCGCGCGCGTGCAGCATCTCGGCCACGTAGAGGCCGGCGCCCATGCGGCGGCACAGGGCGCGGAAGGGCGGGTTGGTGACGCCGGCCATGGGCGCCAGCACCACCGGCGGCCAGACATCGAGCCCCGGCGCGAGGCGCAGCGGCGCGAACTCGCCGGGCGCCGCGGGCGGCACGCCGGCATTGATCTCGGAGCGCAGGGACATGCAGGCCCATTGTGCCATCGGCGGCAGCCAGGCCCCGCCGGCCGTCGCCGTTACGGCGTCGTCGCGGCGCGACTACCGGCCACCCCCACCGCCTCCTACGCTGTGATCGGCTCTTCGATCGTTTCCCTGCGCCCCGCGCGCCCCCTGCCCGGAGAATCACGATGATCCTGTCACGCTGGACCGCGCTGCTGCTCCTTGCCGCGCCCCTTGCCGCGCAACTGGACGAAAAGGCTGCGACCGCGCAGTTCAAGGTCGCCTCCAAGGTCCAGCTCAAGGACTTCAAGGAGGCGACGACGCCGCTGAAGCAGACGCTCATGGACGCCATCGAGGCCTTCGAGGACGAGCTGCCCGGCGCGGTCGATCCCTTCGCGACGGCCGAAACGTTGGCCCAGGCGCTGCAGACCTATCACACCGAGATGCGCAACCTGCTGCTGGAGCTGTCGGTCACCTCCGCCGCGTCCTGGCAGCAGGCGCTGTCGGACTTCGCCAACGGCGTGCCGCTCAACGGGATCTACCCCGAAGGCCTCGTCAGCGGCGACGGGGGACCGGTGGACGACCTGCGCGCGGCGGTGAAGAAGCACCTGGTCAAGCTGGCCGTGGCCATCAACAAGCGCCTCGACAAGGCCGAGAAGGCCGCGGAGAAGGAGGGCTTCGGCCTGCTGGCCTGGTCGGGCACGCCGTCGGGCCTGGTGGACACCACCGCTTCCGAGGCGCTGTCCGTCGGCGCCTCCCCGCCGCTGTCGATCGACGTGCTGCTCAGCCTCAGCGAACTCGACGTCGCGGCCGACGGCCGGCTGTGGATCGGCGGCACGTCGACCTCCGGCAAGCTGCCCGTCACGGTGACCGTCACGTCGGGCCTCGAGACGATCGACAGCGGCAGCCTCGCGGTGAACTCGACGCTGGTCTGGCTGCTGCCCCTCGACGGCGAGGGCGCCGGCGTCACGGAGGGCAACGTGATCGTGCTCGCGGACGTGGACGGCGTGGGCGCGATCGCCACGGCGTCCTTCGGCATCCGCTGAGAGCCGCGGCGCTCAGGGCGCGACGTCGAGCCTCAGGGCGTTGGTGACGCTGACGCCCGACGGGGCGCCCGCATCCGCCAGCAGGGCCTGCAGGTACAGCGATCCCGCCGACACCGAGGCCGGCAGCGTCGCCTCCAGCGCCCACTGGCCGCCGCCGGCGCCGCCGGGCGTCAGGAAGAGCGGCACGGACAGCGGGGACAGCGGCAGCACGTGCAGCGTGCAGCCCTTGAAGGGGGCCGACTGGTCGCCGAGGCCCAGGAGCAGCAGGCCCGGCGCGCCGCCGAGGCCATTGGTCAGCGCGAGCGACAGGCTGCCGCCGCCCACCGGGTCGCCCTGCCCCCACAGTCCGGGCACGAAAGCCTCGCTGCCCGCGCAGCCCGCGCCGTACACCTCGAAGCCGCCGTCGCTGTCGGGCACGAGCACGAAGGCCTCCAGGCCCTGGAGCGAGAAGCCCTCGCCCACGATGCGGCCGTCGTTGCCGATCGCGTAGGCGTTGGCCAGCAGCCAGCCGCTGCCGGGCGGGATGAGCGTGTTGAGGTCCGTGACCTGGCCGTCGACCCACATCACCGCGTGCACCTCGAAGTTCGGTGTCACGGACGTGCCCACGATGGTGCCGTGGTCGTTCACGTCACGTGCGTAGCTCTCGATGACGCCGCCCACGTCGCCGAGGTCCGGCAGGTAGGTCACCACGCCGTCCTGCCAAAGCGCGGCATTCTGGTAGTCGAGGAAGTCGGCCGTCGGGTCCGCGTCGCCCACGATGACGCCGAACTCGTTGATCGACGCCGCGTGGCTGTTGCGGCCGATCACGCCCGACGACACGTGCAGGTCGGTCATCACGCCGTCCTGCCACACGAAGGCGTGGTTGAAGAAATCGGGGGCCGCGGAGCTGCCCACCGCCGTGCCCTGCTCGTTCAGGTCGTAGGGCTCGGTGCTGCCGGTGATGGTGCCCTGCAGCGACCCGAGGTCGGTCATGACGCCGTCCTCGAGCAGGAAGCCGCGCAGGCCGTCGACGCCGTCGCGCTTGCCCCAGCCGAGGGTCTGGCCGTGGTTGTTCAGCGCCAGGCCCGCGAACGGCTCGATGTCCGTGTCGCCGCTGGTGGCGAGGTCCGACAGCAGCACGACCTGGCCGTCGATCCAGGCCACGCCGCGCGAGGTGAAGATGATGAGCTGGTGCTGCTGCACCACGTCGATGCTCTCGCCCACCACCGTGCCGACGTCGTTGATGCCGTAGCCGCCGCCGGCCTCGTCGCCCGCGAGGATGGGCAGGAACTGCGTGCCGCTCGAGGTCCAGCGCGCCGGGCTGCCCCAGCCCGTGCCGACCACGGGCACGGCGGTGCCGGCCGCGAGATCGCCGGTGCGGCTGATGGAGACGGCCAGGCCGCTCGACGCCTTGTTGTTGGAGTCCAGGAACAGCGGCGTGTAGGTCTGCGCGACCAGCGACGCGGCGAGCAGCAGCACGGCGAGCGAAGCGCGGAACATGGCAGGTCTCCCGGGAGCGAGGCGCGCCAGTCTACTGCGACGGCGGACAGCGCGGGGGCGCCGGGCGGAAGGCGCCGGCCGCGCGCGGCGCCGCCACGGCCGCCGACGCCGCGTCGACGGCCCGCCAGCACCAGAGGCACGAGGCGCTGGCCGGATTGAGCCCGATGCGCGGCGTCCACAGCACGCGCGCGGCCGGTGCGGCCCGCGCGAGCCACAATGGCGAAGCGGCGTCGCACAGGTCGACGCCATCGAGGCCGCGGTCCACGCGCAGCGCCGCGCACAGGCGGGCCGGACCGGCGAGCAGCTCGTGCTCGCGGCCGCCGGCGGCCAGCCGCTCGCGCGTCGGGCCCGGGCGGCAAGCCGCGACGCGCGCCGCGCGCATCCGGCCGGCGCCGGCCAGCGGCTCGGCCGCGCGCAGCAGCACGGCCTGCCCGCGCCCCTCGCCTCCGGCCGAGACGTTCAGGCAGCAGCGGCCCTGGTGCGTGGTGTACACGTACGCGTGCCCGGCCGGCCCGAACATGACCCGGCAGCGCGGCGTCGGCCCGCGGAACGAGTGCGCCGACGGATCCACGCCCTGCCCGCCGTAGGCCTCCACCTCGACCAGGCGCGCCACGAGCAGCCCGCCGCGGACGCGACGCACGAGCAGGCAGCCCACCAGCTCGCGCGCCACGACCAGCAGCTCGCGCCGGAAGTAGGCGCGCGGCAGCGGCCGCGGCGCGGAGGGCTTCACGGCATCTCGCCCTTGAACCCCAGGTCGTGCCAGTGGTTGGCGATCTTGTTCAGCAGCCGCTCGGGGAAGCGCTGCTCCGGCGGCCAGTCGCGCTGGAAGCCGTCGGCAGCGCCCTTGCTCGTGGCGTCGAGGCCGATCCGCCGGCCGTGCCAGCCCGCGTGGTGGCGCAGCGAGGCGTCCTGCCGCGGGTTGCCGCAGCGCTCCGCGTCGCGCTCGGGGTCGATGTGCGCGAGCGCCAGCCACAGCAGGCGCACGGGATCGTCCAGCGGCTGCCCGGCATCGACCACGAGCACGCGGTCGGTGAAGGCGGACCAGCCCTGGCGCTCGCCGAGCCGCCAGACCTGCTCGATGGTCACGCGCGGGACCGAGGGGCGCACCTTCTCCACCGCCACCACGGTGAGCGCCTGCAAGATCACGCAGCCGTCGACGACGCCGGGCAGCCGAAGGAGCTCGTCGCGCACCGCCGCGGGGTCGGCCACGGCCGGCGCGCCGGAGGCCTCGGCGGGCGGAGTCGCGCGGCGGCCCTCGCCCGGCAGCTCGCGCGTGAGGTCCAGCACGGCCTTGCTGCCGAAGTGCAGCGCGCGCGAGGCGTGGTCGAGCGTCTCGGTGGGTCCCAGCACGAACTCCAGGTCGCGCGACGGATCGAGGCGCTGCAGGAGCAGGCGCAGCAGCGCCGCGTCGTCGCGCAGCGCGGGCGCGTCCTCGTCGAACACGACCACCACCTTGGTGAACATGGCCTGCCCCATGCCCCACACCGTGTGCGCCACCTTGCGCGCCTGGCCCGGGTAGTCCTTGCGGATCTTGAGCAGCATGAGGTTGTGGAACACGCCTGCGAAGGGCAGCCGCACGTCGATCAGCTCGGGCATGAGCTTCTTCTGCAGCGGCAGGAAGAGCCGCTCGATGGCCGCGCCCATCCAGCAGTCCTCCTGCGGCGGCGGGCCCACCACGGTGGCGTGCCAGATCGGGTCCTTCCGGTGCGTGACGGCGGTCACGTGCAGCACCGGGTAGTCGTCCGCCAGCGAGTAGAAGCCGGTGTGGTCGCCGAAGGGACCCTCGCGGCGGCGCTCGTCCACGTCGACCCAGCCCTCGATCACGAACTCGGCCGTGGCCGGCACGAAGAGCGGCACCGTGCGGCAGCGCACCAGGTCCACCGGGCAGCCCTGCAGGAAGGCGGCGAAGAGCATCTCGTCCACGCCCGGCGGCAGAGGACACACGGCCGAGAAGACCACGGCCGGCGCGGCGCCCACGGCCACCGCCACCGGCATGCGCCTGTGGCCCAGCACGGCGTAGCGGCGCAGGTGCTCGGCGCCCGTGTGGTGCGTGTGCACGTGGAAGGCCAGCGTGTTCCGGTCGTAGCGCTGCAGCCGGTACATGCCGCAGTTGCGCGCGCCGCTCGCGGGATCGCGCGTGAAGACCAGCGGCAGCGTCACGTACGGCCCGCCGTCCTCCGGCCAGGTCTTGAGGATGGGCAGCTCCATCAGATCCACGTGCGTGCCCTCGTGCACCACGTCCTGGCACGGACCGGTGGCGCGCTCGCGCGGCGGCAGCTTGGAAAGCCGCGACAGCAGCGGCAGCGCGGCCAGCTTCTCGCGCAGCGTGCGGCGCGGCGTCTCCAGCGCCTGCAGGAAGTCGCCCAGCAGGCCCTCGAGCCGCTCGCGGGAGCTCACGCGGCACACCATGTTCATGCGCCGCTCGCTCCCCAGGGCGTTGATCAGCACGGGGAAGCGGCTGCCCTTCACGTTCGTGAACAGCAGCGCCTTGTTGTCGGCGGCGCCCGCGCGGCTGGCGCGGTCGGCGATGGCCGAGATCTCGAGCTCCGGGTCCACCTCGCGGTCGATGGTCAGCAGCTCGCCCGCCGCGCGCAGCTCGGAGAGGAAGCTTCGCAGGTCCGGTGGTCTCACGGCGCTCCTCGGGCTCGGGCGGCGGATCATAGCCCTGCGGGCCGCGGCGCCGCGAGGCACCCGGGAGCGGTATGATCGGAGCCGGGGTCACGGGCGGGAGCGCTGCGCTGGGCAACCACTACGAGCAGATCACGAAGGCGGCCGACGCCGTCACCGCGCGCCTCGGCCGCGCGCACGTGGGCGTCGTGCTCGGCAGCGGCCTGTCCGAGGCGCTCGAGAGCATCGACCGCCCGCAGTTCCTCGAGTACGAGGACATCCCGAACATGCCGGTCACGCGCACGGCGGGCCACCCGGGCTCGCTCATGCACGGCTGGTGCGGCGAGGTGGCCGTGCTCGCCCTGTGCGGCCGCATCCACCTGTACGAGGGCCGGCCCATCGCCGACGTGGTCTTCGGCGTGCGCATGCTCTCGCTGCTGGGCGTGCACACGCTGCTGGTCACCTCGGCCGTGGGCAGCACCGACCGCTCGCTCTCGCCAGGCCACATCGCACTCGTCGAGGACCACCTGAACCTCTCCGGCGTGAACGTGCTGGCCGGCGACGAGGAGCCGCGGCTGGGGCCGCGGTTTCCGGACCTGACGGGCGCCTACGACCCCGAGGTGCTGCGCGTGCTCGAGGACACGGCCAAAAAGGCCGGCGTGCCCACGGGCCGCGGCGTCCTGGCGCAGTTCCACGGGCCCAGCTACGAGACGCCGGCCGAGGTGCGCATGGCCCAGAAGCTCGGCGCGCGCGTCGTGAGCATGTCCATGGTGCCGGAGGTCATGGTGGCGCGCCAGCGCGGCCTGCGCGTGGGCGGCATCGCCTCGGTCACCAACTACGCCGCCGGCCTCGACGCCACGCCGCTGGCGCACGAGGACGTGCTCAGCATGTCCGCCGCCAACGCCTCCAACCTGCAGGCCCTGCTGCTGGGCGCGATCCCGCAGCTCGGCCGCCGCACCGCCGCCGCGTCGCGCGCCTGAGGAAAGCCATGACCGCGCCCGGCGAGCCCGCCCCCGCGCGCACCGCCGCGCCGCGCGACGCGCGCCCGGCCGGCAGCCGCGTGCTGTTCACGGGCGAGCAGATCCGCGCCGCCGTCGAGCGGCTGGCGCACGAGATCCGCGCCGCGTACGGCGGCGAGGAGCTGACGCTGGTGATCGTGCTGCACGGGGGCCTCGTCTTCGCGGCCGACCTCATGCGCCGGCTCGACATGCCGCTGCGCGTGGGCGTCGTGCTCGCCAGCAGCTACCGCGGCACGGCGACGCGCCCGGGCGACCTGGACATCCACGTGCCGCCGAGCCTCGACCTCGCGGGGCGCCACGTGCTCCTGCTGGACGACATTCTCGACACCGGCCGCACGCTGGCGCGGCTCACCGACGAGATCCGCGCGCGCGGCAGCCGGTCCGTGCGCATCGTCACGCTGCTCGACAAGCCCGGCCGCCGCGCCGTGCCGCTGCAGGCGGACTTCACGGGCTTCACGATCCCGGACGTATTCGTCGTGGGCTACGGCCTGGACTGGAACGAGAGGTGCCGCAACCTGCCGGAGATCGTGGCACTGGGTGGGCCGGAGGCGTGAAGCAGGGCCGCGTGCCTTGCAGGACTTCGGCCCCGAGCCCAACGGATCTTCGTCAATCAGGGAGGCCTGCAGGGAGGTACGGTCGGGGCCTACATCGACGAAACAGCCGCGCGCCGGCGCTGCTCTTTCTTTCGCTCGGCAGCACGCCCGTTCCCTTCAAGGGCGGCAGGTTCGCCGCCTTCCCGCCCGTGCTCCTCGTGCCGGCCGCCACCGACGCGACCGGCTCGCTCACCGTGGCCTGGTCCTCCTGGCCCGCCGGCATCGCGCCCACCACCGCGCTCGTCTTCCAGCTCGCCGTCACTGATGCGGGCTCGATCCACGGCGTCGCGCTGAGCAACGCCCTGCAGGCGCTCACGCCCTGAATCCCCGGGGAATTCCCGGGGCTTGACGTTCCGGGCCGATCTGCTAAGTTTTTAGCACTGTGCTGGAAATCCAGCACGCCCGGCGGTGCCTGGGACTCCGCCGCGCGGGGCGGAGATACGCACGGTTTCGGGACGGTTGGGCCGGTCCGGCCGGGAGAGCGCCGGGCCGGCCCCCTCGGACCGGCTCGCACGACACCGGAGGACGCGATGACCCGCACGCCCGAGAAGCACCTATCCCGCCGCGAGCGGCAGATCATGGACGCGCTGTACGTGTCCGGACGCGCGACGGCGCAGGAGGTGCTGGACGCGCTGCCCGACCCGCCCAGCTACTCCGCCGTGCGCGCACTGCTCCGCGTGCTGGAGGACAAGGGCCACGTGCGCCACGAGCAGGACGGCCCGCGCTACGTCTTCGTGCCCGTCGTGGCGCGCGAGACGGCGCGCCGCTCGGCGCTGCGCCGCGTGCTGGAGACCTTCTTCGACGGCAGCACCGAGCAGGCCGTGGCCGCGCTGCTCGACCTGAAGCCCGGCAAGCTGGACGCCGCCGAGCTCGACCGCCTCGTGAAGCTCATCGAGAAGGCCCGCAAGGAGGGACGCTGATCATGAACGCGCTCAACCCGCTCGTCCTCGACCTGGCCGTCAAGGGCACGCTGCTCCTGCTGGCCGCCTTCGCCGTCGCGCTGCTGCTGCGCCGCTCGTCGGCCGCCGCGCGCCACCTGCACTGGCAGCTCGCGCTCTCGGGCCTGCTGGCCCTGCCGCTGCTGGCCGCCGTGACGCCGCGCATCGCCGTGCCCGTCGGCCCGCTCGCGGCGCTGCTGGCACCCGTGCGGGACAACGCGCCGGAATCCGGCCGCCTGAAGGGCGCCGCGTTGCGCGAGAGGCACCCGGACACCCTGCGCGCGCAGGGCGAGGACCCCGGCCGCGGCCCGCAGGCTGTTCAGCCCGAGACCGAGCGCCCGGCCGCGCCCGCGACCTCCCCCGCCGCCGAGGCCCGTCGCGCCGGCGAGCGCAAGGCCGAGCCCCGCCGGCCGGCCTTCGCCTTCCTACTCGCGCTCACGCCCCTGCAGCAGGCCCTGCTGGCCTGGGGCGCGGGCACGGTCGCCCTGCTCGGAATGCTCGCGATCGGCCTGCTGCGCGCCGCGGCGCTCACGCGCGGCGCCACGCCGATCACCGATCCGGCCTGGCTGTCGCTGACCGACCGCATCCGCCGCGAGCTGGTGCTGCGGCGCGTGGTCGCGCTGCGCCGCGTGCCGCGCTGCGTGGTGCCCATGACCTTCGGCTGGCGCCGGCCCGTGGTCCTGCTGCCTGCGGACGCCGACCAGTGGTGCGCCTCGCGCCGCCGCCACGTGCTGCTGCACGAGCTGGCGCACGTGCGGCGCTCCGACTGGCTGGGCCAGCTCGCCGCGCAGGTCGCGTGCGCGCTGTGGTGGTGGCAGCCGCTGGCATGGATCGCCGCGCGCGAGCTGCGCCGCCAGCGCGAGCTGGCCTGCGACGACCAGGTGCTGGCCTTCGGCAGCCGCGCCAGCGAGTACGCCGACCACCTGCTGGCCATCGCCGCCAGCCGCGGCACCGGCCTCGCCACGGGCGTGGCCACGCTGGCCATGGCGCGCCGGAGCCAGCTGGAGGGCCGCCTCCTGGCCGTGCTGGCTGCCGGCCGGCAGCGCCGCGGGCCGACGCCGCGCCGCGCGCTGGCGGCGGCCGCGGGCGCCGCCGCGCTCGTGGCCGCGCTGGCCTGCGTGCAGCCCGAGGCCGAGTCGCCCGTGATACAGACCACCACCCATGAGGACGGCCAGTTCGTGCTGCAGCGGCGCAGCGACCGGCTGCAGGGCACGGTGCTCGACGCGCAGGGCCAGCCCGTGCCGGAGGCGACGGTCGAGGTGCGGACACCCGGAGCCTCCGACGCTCCGGCGCCGGACGTGGACGTTCGGCTCCGGAGGTCCTGGCCCCGCGGCGAGGTGCCGCCCGAGATGGTTGCGCCGCGCGCCGCGCCGCCTTCGCCGCGCTCGGTGGTCCTGGCTCCCGAGCTGACCGTGACTCCGGCGCCCCCGGCGCCTCAGCTCACGCTGAACCTCGTGCCGCAGGTCCAGGTGAGCCAGCCCGCCTTGCCTGGCCCGCACGGTCGCATCCACATCCAGGGATCCCTGGGCGACGACGAGCTGGGTGAGCTCCGCAGCCTCGGGTACATGGGCGACATCACGCTCTCGTTCGGCAACGGCCAGTGCACCTCCGTCTGGGGCTGGTCGGTCAACGACGATCGCTGGAGCGTCATGGTCAAGGGCGACGTCGAGCCCGACGAGACCGGCACGCGGCCGGCGTGGCTGGACGAGGACAGCTCCTTCGTGATCGAGCACGAGCAGGGCGGCCAGACCGAGCGGGTCGAGGCGGTCGCGGATGACGACGACGGCGGCGTCGTGTGGAGCGGCACTTCGGGCGGGCAGACGCTCGACGCCGACGCAGCGCGCGCCGCCGCCGAGCGCATGCTGCCGACGGTGCTGGCGCACACGGGGCTCTTCGCGAGCCAGCGCGTGGCGCACCTGGTGGAGACGAGCGGCCCGAGCGGCGCGCTGGCAGCCATCCGCGAGATGCCTGCCGACGGCTCGCGCACCGACCTCTTGTGCGTCCTGCTCACCGAGCACGAGCTGGAGACGGCCGACTTCGCCGCCGCACTCGAGCTGGCCGCCGAGGGCGGCGGCTCCGAGGCCTCGCTGGCCGAGATGCTGGGTTGCATCGGGGCCGACGCACTGGGCGATCCCGACCTGGTCGAGCCGCTCTTCCGGGCCGTCGAGACGATCGAGTCCGACTCGCAGCAGGCCGAGACGATCGGCTGCCTGCTGGGCAGCGAGTACGCCGACGCGCCGGTGCTCACCCGCGGCCTGACCGCCGCCACCGAGGGCGTGGAGTCCGACGCCTACATGGCCGACCTGCTCGGGCAGGTACCGGCGTCGCGGCTGCGCGACGCGGCGGTGCGCGACGCCTTCGTCGCGGCCCTGGCCACGGTCGAGTCCGACGCCTATGCGGCCGAGGCCTTCGAGCGACTGCCTGACGCGCGCGGCGTCAGGGGCGAGACGCTCGCAGCGCTCCTGTCCGCGGCGGCGCAGTCCATCGACAGCGACGCCTACATGGCCGAGGTGCTCGGTTGCCTGCCCGACCGCGCGCTGGGCGACGAAACGGCGCGGCCGGCGATGCTCTCGGCCCTCGCCACCATCGAGTCCGACGCCTATTACGCCGAGGTGGCCGAGTCATGGCTCGCGCACGACGCCACCTCGCCGGAGTTCGCGGCGGCGCTCATCGCCGCGGCCGCCCAGCACGTGGACAGCGACCCCTACCTGGCGGAGATCCTCACGGCGCCCGAAGCGCTGCGCGACGTCGACGCAGTGAGGGCCGCGGTCGAGGCGGCGCTGGCCGGCATGGACTCCCGCTCCTATGCCACCGAGGTACGCGAGTGGCTGAGCCGGGAGGAGTGAAGCCGGGCCGCGGCTGACCTCAAGCGGAAAGCCATGCCCCGCCGAAGAGGGGAGGATGAACACCCCCCACCGCTCGTGCACGCTCGCGTTCGCGCTGCTCTTCGGCCTCGCCGCCGGCTCCGCCTCGGCCCAGATCGAGAACGGCAGCTTCGAGACCGGCGACTTCACCGGCTGGACGGCCGAGGACCTGGCCGACCCGCTGCTGGACCTGCAGGTCGCCGAGCTCGGCGCCGTCGGGTACTTCGGCCTGACCAACGAGCCCACGAACGGCGACTTCAGCGCGGTGAACGGCTTCGACGGCGCCGGCCCGGGCACCATCTCGCTGAGCCAGGACGTGTTCGTCCCCGCCTCCACGCCCACGCTGCTGGTCGACTTCATGGCGCAGTGGGACCTGCTCACGGTCGTGAACACCAGCACCACCGACCGCACCTTCCGTGTGGCCGTGCAGGAGGTGGGCGGCGGCGCCGGGTTGGCCGACATCGAGGTGTTCCGCGCGCCGGCGCAGACGGTCAACCTGGACGGCGACCGCTTCACGGCCGCCGTGAACCTCTCCGCCTTCAAGGGCCAGACCGTGCAGCTCGACCTCGCCTGGGACGTGCCCGAGGAGTACACGGGCCCCGCCTTCTTCGACCTGGACAACGTGCGCCTGGCCGGCAAGAAGCCCACGGCGCTCCAGAAGGCCTCGCTCAAGGTCGGCCTCAACTTCGCCGAGTCCGACCACGACATGCTGAAGCTCGACCTCGTCGTGCCGGTGCCGCCGGACTTCGATCCGGAGGGCCAGGCCGTGACGGTGACGGTCGGCGACGTGGTGAAGGACTTCACGCTCGACGCCGCCGGCAAGGCACAGGTGGACGGCGACCAGGTCAAGCTGCTCCCGGTCGGCGGCGAGGACGGCTACCGCCGGCTGCGGCTCACCTGCGCGCAGGGCGACTTCGCGAGCGACTTCGACGCCTACGGCCTCTCGGACGAGACCACGCCCAGCGGCGGCATCACGGCGGCCGTGCCCGTGACGGTCGACCTGGCAGGCGCGACCACGTCGCGCGAATTCGTCGCCATCTACAAGGGCCTCGAGGAGGCGACGGGCAAGGCCAAGGCCAGGCCGGTCTCCGACGCGTGGAAGTCCACGCTGACCGTGGACCTCGACCTCTCGCAGGCGGACCACGATTCGATCGAGCTGAAGACGGCCGTGATCGTCGGCGCGGGCTTCGACCCGGAAGGCACGCCGGTCAGCATCGACGTCGGCCAGGTCAACAAGGACTTCGAGCCGGACATGGACGGCTTCTCGGCGAACGGCAGCGACACCCTCGTGCTCGCGCGCGACCCGCACAACCCCGCGCGGCAGACGGTCACGCTGACCTGCAAGGCGGGCAACTTCCTCGACCTGCACGAGGACTTCCCGGTGGGCGAGGACACGCCGCCGGGCGGCCTGAAGCTCATCGTGCCGGTGAGCGTCACGATCGACGGCGTCGTTACGCGCACGCTGGTGCCGGTCACGTACAAGGCCAAGGCCGGCGCCTCGGGCAAGGCCAAGAGCTGAGCGGCCGCGCGCGCGGCCGGCGCGCTCTCAGTCCGGCTCGGTCCCCGACGCGGCGTTGCTCAGCGCGACGCCGTGCGACGCGCCGGCGTCCAGCACGCCGAACTGGAAGAACCAGTCGGCGCCCGGCTGGCTCGAGGGCCAGCTGCTCCACGGCACCGTGATCACGCCCTGCGCGTCGGTCAGCAGGAAGCCCACGAGGACCGGCGGCACTGGCTGGCCCACGTCCACGTGCACACCCGGGAAGCCGTAGGTCAGCTGCGCGGCTGCTGACGGCGCGCAGAGCAGGATCGCGAGACACGCGCGCATCGTCCACACGGTCATCGGCATTCGCTCCCGGGACTGCCTGCATCGTCAGCCGCCTTGCGCCGAACGTCAATCGGCCGGTCGGCCCCGGAGCTCGACGCGCCGGATCTTGCCGCTCACGGTCTTGGGCAGCTCGGCCGTGAACTCGATCTCGCGCGGATACTTGTAGGGTGCCGTGCGCTGCTGCACGAAGGCCTGCAGTTCGGCCACCAGCGCATCGCGCGCGACCGCTCCGCCGGACGCGAGGCGTGCCGCCGCTCCGGGCGTGAGCACCACGAAGGCCTTCACGATCTGTCCGCGCAGCGCGTCGGGCACCCCCACCACGGCCGACTCGACCACGTCCGCGTGCTCGAGCAGCGCCGACTCCACCTCGAACGGGCCGATGCGGTAGCCGGCGCTCTTGATCACGTCGTCGGCGCGACCCACGAACCAGTAGTCGCCGTCGGCGTCCACGAGCGCGCGGTCCCCGGTGAGGTACCAGCCGTCGCGCAGCACGGCGGCGGTGCGCTCCTCGTCCTTCCAGTAGCCGGCGAACAGCGCCAGCGGCCGCGGCTGCGCGCGCAGCGCCACCTCGCCCTCCGTCCCGGACGGCACGCGCCGCAGCTGGCCGTCGAGCAGCGCCACCTCGAAGGCCGGCGACGCGATGCCCATGGAGCCCGGATTCACCGCGCGGCCCGGCGGGTTGCCGATGGCCAGCACCGTCTCGGTCTGGCCGTAGCCGTCGCGGATGGTCAGGCCCGTCGCGCGCCGCCACACCGCGATGACCTCGGGGTTCATCGGCTCGCCCGCGGCGGTGCAGCTGCGCAGGGACGGGCAGCGCAGCGCCGAGAGATCCTCCTGGATGAGGAGCCGCCAGTTGGTGGGCGCGCCGCACAGGGTGGTGACCGGGTGTGCCGCGAGCAGCTCGAGCGTGCGGCGCGCGGAGAAGCGCGGCGCGTGGTGCACGAAGAGCGTGCAGCCCGTGATCCAGGGCGAGAAGAAGCTGCTCCAGGCGGCCTTGGCCCAGCCCGTGTCGGACAGGTTCCAGTGCAGGTCGTCGCGCTGCAGGCCCAGCCACCACTCGGCCGTCACGCGGTGCCCGAGGCCATAGCTGGCCTGCGTGTGCAATGCCATCTTGGGCGGGCCCGTGGTGCCGCTGGTGAAGAACAAGAGCGCGCGGCTGTCGGCACGCGTGCCGGCGGAGGTGAAGGCCGCCGCCTCGGCCGCGGGCACGCCGGCCACGGCCTCGTCCAGCGGCTCCCAGCCCGGCCGCGAGCCGCCGGCGATGAGCCGGCAGCGCAGGCGCCGGCCGCACAGGCGCTCGGCCTCGTCGATCCGCGGCGCGCCCTCCGCATCCGTGATCACGGCCTCGGCCTCGCACAGCGGCAGGCGGAAGGCGAGGTCGCGGGCGGTGAGCTGCAGCGTGCCCGGCGCCGCGACGAAGCCGCCGCGCAGGCAGGCCAGCAGCCCCTCCCACCAGGCGGGCACGCGCGGCAGCAGCAGCAGCACCGTGGCGCCGGGTGAGAGGCCGCGCGCGCCCAGGGCCAGCGCGAGGCGGCGGCTGCGGTCGCCGAAGTGCGCGAACGGCAGGCGGCGCTCGGCGCCGGCGTCGTCGACCCACAGCATGGCCGGCCACGCCGGGTCGTGCGCGTCGAAGACGTCGCGCGCGAAGTTGAAGGTCGCGCCGCCGTCCATGCCGTCCGCCGTCATGCGCAGCAGGCTACGCCGGACGCGCGCGGGCCGCCACGCCGGGCGCGGCGGGCGCGGCGCGGCTGCCGCCGGCCGGCGGGCGGGTATCATCGCGGCCCATGCCGCGCGCGCCGCGCCTGTCCGACATCGACCTGTCCATCCGCGTGGCCGCCGATGAAGCCTACAAGCGCCGGCTGCGCCGCCAGCAACTCGAGCTGCTGCGGCTCGGGAACCTGCTGCGCGACCGGAAGGCGCACGAGGGCCCGTGCCCCGCGCTGTGCGTCGTCTTCGAGGGCGTGGACGCGGCCGGCAAGGGCGGTGCGATCCGGCGGCTGACGGGCCGGCTCGACCCGCGCGGCTTCCGCGTCGTGCCCATCGGCCCGCCCAGCGAGGAGGAGCTGGCGCACCACTGGCTGTGGCGCTTCGCCTCGCGCATGCCGAAGCGCGGAGAGGTCGTCGTCTTCGACCGCAGCTGGTACGGCCGCGTGCTGGTCGAACGCGTCGAACGCCTGGCGAAGCCCAAGGAGTGGCACCGCGCCTACAAGGAGATCCGGGCCTTCGAGACCATGCACGCGAAGGCCGGCGTGGTCATCGTGAAGTTCTGGCTGCACGTCAGCAGCGCCGAGCAGCTGCGCCGCTTCCGCGAGCGCGAGCGCGACCCGTTCAAGGAGTACAAGATCGGCCCGGAGGACTGGCGCAACCGACGCAACCGGCGCAAGTACGATCGGGCTGCCGACGACATGTTCCGGAAGACCCACACCAAGGCGCTGCCCTGGAGCCTGGTCTCGGGCGAGGACAAGCAGCACGCCCGGCTCGAGGTGCTGCGCACCGTGGTGCGCCGGCTGCAGGAGGCCTTGAAGCGCTGACCGCACGGCCTCTGCGCCGACTCCGCCTGGGACGTGCGTGGCCACTTTCGGCGCGGATTGGCGCATGATCTGCAGGCCGGCCGGGCGCGGCGATTCCCGCCCGCGGCAGATCGGGACGGAGGCACCGGAGGAACCCGCATGGGCAAGTGGCTCACCGAGCTGGACCAGCTGCTGCGCGGCGAGCACACGCGCAAGGACGACCTGCAGGCCGGGCGCGTCGGGCTGCCGGCGCGGCGGCTGCTCCTGCTGGGCACGGCGCTGGGCCTCGTGTTCGGCGCGGGCATGGGCCTCTATGCCGCCACCGGCGGGCGCGAGAACGCCTGGCTGCACCTGGTCTCGTCGGCGGTCAAGCTGCCGCTGCTCTTCTTCCTCACGCTGCTGGTGACCTTCCCCTCGCTCTACGTCTTCGCCGCGCTGGCCAACAGCCGGCTGCG
>Ga0075421_100000557_pt1 | contig 39558 bp, 39 predicted proteins | sample SoiMetdeltSBSDD5_FD_75292 | JGI IMG/M metagenome (GOLD analysis project Ga0075421, IMG submission 75292) | Bulk soil microbial communities from a Populus tree surrounding site in Tennessee, USA - Soil MetaG P. deltoides SBSDD5 | ecosystem: Environmental > Terrestrial > Soil > Tree plantation... | reverse complement strand
CGTCACGAAGATGTCCGTCGTCGTGCCGAGCACGCGCTTGTCGCCGCTGCCCGCAAAGCGCGCGAAGTAGATCGTGTTGCCGTCCGGCGTGATCGTCGGCTCGTAGCTGCCGAACTCGTCGTTCGGCGGATACGGCATCTTCCTCGGAACGAGCTCCGGACCGGCCGCATGTGCGCGACCTCCGACGACGACCCCGGGCAAGAGCGCGACTCCGGCGACCGCTCCCGTTGAGCGAAGGAACTGTCTTCGCGACAGCGTCTTCATGGGTGACCCTCCGTGGCCGGCAGTTATACACCATTCCCGGCCGGAATTTCGGGGAAATGCGTCAGGCCGAGGGCCGGCGCGCGAGGACGAAAGCCAGGGAGCCAAGGGCGGCACACGTGGCCAGGACGCTGAAGCCCGGGACGTAACTGCCCGTCCTGTCGGCCAGAATCCCGGCCACGAGGGGGCCGAGCATCATGCCGAACATGATCACCATCGACGACACGCCGCTGATCATGCCGAACGAGCCGCTCCCGAAGTAATCGGCGCGGATGGCCGCCATCAACGGGCCCCGCATGCCCCACGAGAGCCCGTGGAGGACGGCGAAGACCAGCACCATCCAGAAGGCGGTGGCAAGTCCGAGCGCCATCAGCGCGGCGGCGTGCCCGAGCATGCAGCCGGCGCAGATCCAGCGCTTGCTGAACCGATCGCCGAGCCATCCGCCCGTGAGCTGACCGGTGAGCTGCATCACCGTGAGCAGCGCCACCACCGCGCCCGCTTGCTGGAGCGAGTAGCCCAGCCGCTCGGTGACGTGGATCACCATGTGGACCATCACCGCGGACACGACCAGCAAGGCGGCGGCGTGGCCGAGCGAGATGTACCAGAACGCGCGGGTGGCCATCGCCTCGCGCGCGGTGTAGCTGCGGGAATCGCTCCCCACCGCCGTGCGGTCGGGAACGCGCGGCTCGCCGTCGGGTGTGAGCCCGTACGTCTCCGGTGGATGCCGCATGAGCTGCGCGAGCGGCAGCCCGAGCGCGAGCACCACGAGGCCCGACGCGAAGGCGGTCCAGCGCCAGCCGAACCGCGCGAGCGCGGCCACCACGAGCGGCGTCAGGAGCCCACCGAGCGCCATGCCCATGCCGCTGAGGCTGAGGGCGAGCGACCGGCGTCGGCGGAACCACGTCACGATGGCGACGCTGATCGGCAGGTACCCGCCGAGGCTCGTGCCGACGGCCATCATGAAGAACGTGAGGAAGAAGGCGACACGACCGTCGATCCGGCTGAACAGCAGGAAGCCGACGGCGAAGATCACCATGCCGACCCGGATCAGCGCGCGGGGACCGAAACGATCGGTGAGCCAGCCCTGGATGGGGCCGAAGATGCCGCTCTCCGCGCGCGCCATCGAGAAGGCGGCCGCCAGCGTCGTCTTGCTCCAGCCGAACTCCTCACGCAGGAGGACGGCGTACGCGCCGTACGCGTGAAACATGAGGGCGCCGATGAGAAGCTCGAGGCCGAACCCGGCCCCCACCATCCACCAGCCGTAGAAGACGCGCGGCACTCGTCAGGGATTGGCGCGCTAGACTCGCGGCATCACGCGACGCGCGAACGCTTCGGCCACCGACCATTTCTCGCCGACGCCGGTGGCGAACATCAGCTCTTGCAGGCCCTGCCGCTCGAGCTCGCGGATCTGCTCGGCGAGCTGCTCCGCCGTCCCCACCAGGCACGTCGCGCGAATCAGATCGGCATCGATCAGCTCCGCCTCGCCCGGATGCAGGTGCGTGTAGTGGAATTCGTGAGTGCGGAAGTGTCGGTGCGCTGGGGGCGTCGCTTCCACCAGCCCGCAGTAGCGCTTCCACATCGGCCGCAAGAAGGGCGGCGGCTCCACGCCGCGCTCGTGGACCTCGTCGTAGAAGTAGTAGACGCTGGCCATGACGTTCGGCCCCACCGTGCGGATGACGCGCTCGGAGTCGACCGCTTCGCCGGGCTCGAGCAGCGCGATGTTGGTCAGCGCGCAGTTGAGGAAGCCGCTCAGCGTCCGCCCGGCGTTGTCCGCGCCACGCCGGACGTGGCCGAGCGCCTCGCGCACTGGCACGCCACGCGGCGGGATGGCGAAGACGAGGCCGTCGCCGTGCTTGCCGGCGAGCTCCATCGCCCGCGGGCCGAAGCCGGAGACGTAGAGCGGAATGCGCGGCTCCAGGTTCATGTATTCGCGCTCGTGCATGAGCATCGTGACGGGACGCGTGACACCCGCGAAGGTGTAGTCGACCACCTCACCACGCAGCAGCGCGCCCAGCACGCGCAGGTACTCGTCGTAGTCGGCGATCCGCATGGGGCGCTGGCCCATCGTGCGCATGGCGGTGTTGCCGGTGCCGATCGCGAGATGCACGCGCCCCGGCGCGAGCCGGTTCAGCGTCGCCATCGCCGCCACCTGGACGGGCGGGATGCGCGTGCCGCAGATCGCCGCGCCGGGGCCGAGCCGCAGCCGCGTCGTCTGCCGGGCCGCGAGCGCGAGCACGGCGTAGCAGTCGGAGAACAGCATCTGGCTGTCGGTGACCCACACCGAGTCGAAGCCAAGGGTCTCGGCGTGGTTGAAGAAGCCGATCTCGTCGATATTGGCCATCACGCAGATGCCGAAGCGCATGCGAGGCCGCCTCCACGCGGCCAGAAATCTGACCGGGATTATCGGCTGGGCGCTCTACGCTGGTCAACGTGCCGAGGGTGCGTCTGGTGCCGCTCGACGCGTTTCGAGGGTTGACGGTGGCCGCGATGGTCCTCGTCAACAATCCAGGCAGCTGGCAGGCGGTCCACGCCCCGCTCCGGCACGCGGCGTGGCACGGCCTGACGCCCACCGACCTCGTGTTCCCATTCTTCCTCGTCATCGTGGGCCTGGCCATCCCGCCGTCGCTGCAGGGGCGGCCCGCGACCGGCGCGCTCGTCCGCGTCGGGCGCCGCGCCGTGGTGATCTTCGCCCTCGGGCTCGTGCTGAACGGCTTCCCGGCGTACGATTGGTCGACGATCCGCATTCCGGGCGTGCTGCAGCGCATCGCCGTCTGCTATCTCGTCGCCGCGGCCGTCTACCTCGTGACGAGCTGGCGGACTCAGAGTGTCGTGTTGGCCGTCCTGCTGCTCGGGTACTGGGGCGCGATGACGCTGATCGCCGTGCCGGGCCACGGCGCCGGCGACCTGTCGCCCGACGGCAACCTCGCCGCGTGGGTGGATCGCGCCGTCCTCGGCCCGCATCTCTGGCGTGCCTCGCGGCTCTACGATCCCGAAGGCATCGTGAGCACGGTGCCGGCGGTGGCCACCGTGCTCGTCGGTGTGCTCGCGGGACAGTGGGTGCTGAGCCATCGGCCGCCGCGCACGATCACGATGGGCCTGCTCCTCGCGGGTGCGCTCGGCGTGGCCCTCGGCGCCGAGTGGGCGAACTGGTTTCCCGTGAACAAGGCGCTGTGGACGAGCTCGTACGCGGTGCTCACGGCCGGCATTGCGCTGCTGGTCTTCGCCGCCTGCTACTGGGCGGTGGAGGTCTGCGGCTGGCGAGGGTGGGCGACGCCGTTCGTCGTCTTCGGCGTCAACGCGCTCGCTCTCTACTTTCTCTCCTCGCTGGCGAGCATCGCGCTGACGCTGGTCCGCCTCGGTGAGCGCGACCTGCGAGCGACGATCTACGAGTCGCTCTTCGCGTCATGGGCGGCGCCGGCCGACGCCTCGCTCGCCTACGCCGTGACGTATCTCGGGGCGTGGTGGCTCGTCATGGCCGTGCTGTATCGGCTCGGCATCCGGCTTCGCGTGTGACGCTGCGTGCTGTCCGTTGGTCCGTGTATAGTGAGCGACGTCAACTGCCCGGTCGCCATCGAAGACCCAAGGAGTGTGCATGACCGTCCGGAAGTCGAGCCTGGGGATCCTCGGCGCCGCCTTCGCCGCGTGCCTCGTGGCCGCGCCCGCCGCCGAGGCGGGGAGCATTCGCGGCGCCGTCCTGTTCAACGGTGCCGTCGAGCCAAAGAAGCTGCCCGTCACCATCGATCATTACATCTGCGGAAAAGACAAACCCGCCGAGGATCTCGTCCTGAGCGCACAGCGCGGTGTCCGGAACGCCGTCGTGTGGCTCCAGACGCCGCCGGCGGGAGCGACATGGCCGAGCGCGCCGGTGAAGGTCGACATGGACCAGAAGAATTGCGTGTTCGTCCCGCGCGTCGTGCTCGTGCCGGCGGGGGGCACGGTGGAGTTTCTGAACAGCGACCGCCTGCTCCACAACCTTCACAGCGCCAGCCGCGACAATCCGACCTTCAACCGTACGCAGCCGAAGGGCCGGGCCATCCCGATCGCGTTCGCCAAGCCCGAGATCATCAGGATCAACTGCGATCTCCACTCGTGGATGCGCGCGTGGGTGGTGGTGGCCGATCACCCGTTTTACGCGTTGACCAACGAGGCGGGCGAGTTCTCCCTGCCCAGCGTGCCTCCCGGAAAGTACACGCTGCAGATCTGGCAGGAATCGCTCGGCATCACGACCCGCGAGGTCGCCGTCCGTGACGACGATGCCGTCGTCCGGGTCGAGCTCACGGCTCCACGCTGACGCGTCTCGACGCTTCCCACGCCGCCGAATGGGTCGGCTCGGCGATGGCGCGGAGCGTCCCGCCCTCGTCGAGCGCAATGGTGAAGACAACCCGCGGCGCCGAGAACACGGGGTGCAGGTAGACGCGGGCGATCTCCGCCGTATCCTTGTAGAGGGCGATGTATCGCACGTGATGCTCGGAGAGCGACGGATGCTCGCCACCGGCGCCGACCGTCACCGCCACGTCGAACCACTGCCCGCGCTTGACGCGGTCGGGGGCGGTCAGCTTCGGGGTGTGCTTGGCGTCGTAGGTCGTGTGGAGCGCCCGGAATTCGGGCGTGAACTGCTCCTCCTGTCCCGCCCGTGTCGCGGGCGCGACGCCGGCGAGAGTAGCCAGGAGCACCATGGTCGCCGTGGTCAGTCGCATCTGGAAACTCCTTCCGACATTACGCTTCGGGAACGATCTCCCGGATTTTCGCCAGGAGCTCGCGGGGACTGTAGGGCTTGGCCAGGTACGCCGTGGCGCCGGCGGTCTTCGCCTTGTGCTCGTCGCCGCTCAGCGCGAACGACGTCACCACGATGATCGGTACCGCCGCCGTGCGGGTGTCGGCGCGCAGCTGCCGTGTCGCCTCCAGCCCCGACATCTTCGGGAGCTGGATGTCCATCAGGATCAGATCCGGGGGGGCGGCCAGGGCCGCGGCCACGCCTTGCTCGCCGTCCGGCGCCTCGGTCAGGCGATACGACGTCCGGGCGAGCATCTGGCGCACGATCTTGCGGTTGAACTCGTTGTCCTCGACGTAGAGGATCGTTTTCTGGCTCATGCCGTGGCACTGCCCTCCACGCGCAGCGGGACGGTGAACGAGAACGTCGAGCCCTTGCCCGGCTCGCTTTCCACCCAGATGCGCCCGCCGTGGAGCTCGACGAACTTCTTCGTGATGCTCAGGCCGAGGCCGGTTCCGCCGAAGTCGCGCGTGGTAGTCGTGTCGACCTGCCGGAACTCGGCGAAGATCGCCTCCAGCTGATCGGCGGGAATGCCGATCCCGGTATCGGACACCCGGAAGCGAAGGAGGTCACCCTGGCGGTCCACGGCGACGACGACCCGGCCCTGTCGAGTGAACTTGAGCGCATTGCCGACGAGATTCAGGAGGCACTGGGTGATGCGCTTGCTGTCCCCATAGGCGTCCGACACGTCGGGCGCGACCTCGGTCAGGAGCTCGAGCCCCTTCTCGTTGGCGAGCGAGCGGAGTGATGCCCGGACGCTCGACACGACGTCGGCCACCGCGTAGTCGCCGAGACTGAGCTCCATGCGTCCGGCCTCGATCTTCGACAGATCGAGGACGTCGTTGATGAGACGCAGCAGGTGCTGGCCGTTCGTCTGGATGTCCGCCAGCGGCTCCTTCAGCTCCGCGGGCACGTCGCCGTACAGGCCGTCCAGCAGCATCTCGGTGAACCCGAGGATCGCATTCAGCGGAGTGCGCAGCTCGTGGCTCATGTTGGCGAGAAACTCGGACTTGGCCCGGCTCGCTTGCTCGAGCCGCACGTTGAGCGAGCGCAGCACGTCGGCGGCCTGCCGCTGCTCGGCGTCGAGCCGGGCCAGCTCCCGTGTCGTCTCGTTGAGGCGCGCGGCCAGCGCACCGAACTCGTCGCGGTTGGGCACCTCGACGGTGCCGGTCAGCGTGCCGGCGGCCACGTCGCTCAGAAACGTCTCGGCCGCGCGGACGGGGAGGATGAACGCCCAGGAGATGACGAACCCTCCCACCAGCGCCAGCGTCACCGACGCGATCGCGAACGCGCCCATGACGAGCAGCGAGCGTCGGTTCGCGGCCTCGATGCTCCCGCGCAGCGCCGCCATGCGGTCGTTCTCGTGCTGCACGACAAGGCCGACGAGCGCGTCGATGGCACGGTACAGCGGGTCTTCGCGCGTGAGCTGCAGACGGGTCGCCGCCTCCACCTTGCCGTCGCGAACCAGGTTGGCGATGTCCGCGACGAGCGTCATCGCTTCCTCCTGCGCGGCGCGGATTTTCTGGATCAGCTGGCGCTCGGCGTCGGGTGCTGCCTGCTCGAGGACGACCAGCGTGTCGTTGAACCGGTTGTTCTCGCGCAGGATGTTGGCGAGCGCCGTCTCCTCGCGAACGATGAGCGCCATGCCGGTCAGGTGCATCTGCATGGCGAGCGAGTGCTGCAGCTGATGCGAGGCGGCGACCCGCTGGTGCGCGTCGTCGAGCCAGTCGGTGTGCTGCGACATGCGGCGGATCGTCTGGAGGCTGAAGGCGCCCATCAACAGGAAGAGCAGGGTGATGAGCAGGAAGGCGGCGAGCAGCTTGCGCTGCACCGACGTCCGTATCCGGGCCACCGCCCGCACGAGGCTGCCGAGCGGCGAGCGAAGGAGGAACGCCGCGACGGGGTCCATTTGATCCGGCCGCATTTACGGGCGCGAGTATACTCCACCGTCGTGAGAACGCCGCCCCGCATCCTCGTCGCCGACGACACGCCGGCCAACGTGCGAATGCTCGAGACGCGGCTCCGGCACGACGGCTACGAGGTCGTGGTGGCCCGCGATGGGGAGGAGACGCTGGCCGTGGCGCAGGCCGCGCAGCCGGACCTGATCTTGCTGGACGTCATGATGCCGAAGCTCGACGGCATCGCGGTGTGCCGGCAGCTGAAGAGCGATCCGGCCTTTCCCTTCACGCCGATCATCATGGTGACGGCGATGACGGACACCAAGGACGTCGTCGCCGGCTTCGACGCCGGCGGTGACGATTACCTCACCAAGCCCGTGGATCAGCAGGCGCTGATGGCGCGCGTGCGGTCGATGCTGCGCATCAAGTCACTGCACGACACCGTGCAATCCCAGGCGGCCGAGCTGGCGCGCTGGAACACGACGCTGGAGGAGCGGGTGGCCACGCAGGTGGCCGAGCTGGAGCGCGTCGGGCGACTCAAGCGCTTCTTCTCGCCCCAGCTCGCCGAGGCGATCGTGCGCGGCGGCGCCGATGATCCCCTGGCCTCGCACCGGCGGGAGATCGCCGTCGTCTTCATCGATCTCCGGGGCTTCACGGCATTCGCGGAGACGGCGGAGCCCGAAGAGCTGATGGGCGTCCTGCGCGAGTACCACGCGCGGATGGGCGAGCTGATCCTCGCGCACGAGGGCACGCTGGAGCGCTTCACCGGGGACGGGATGATGGTGTTCTTCAACGATCCCGTGGTCATTCCCGACGCCGTCGAGCGCGCGGTGCGCATGGCGCTTGGCATGCGCGCCGAGCTGGAGGAGCTCGCCGCGCGGTGGCGCAAGCGCGGACACGAGCTTCACATCGGCATCGGCATCGCCCAGGGATACGCGACGATCGGCGCCATCGGGTTCGAGGGCCGCGTCGACTATGGCGCCATCGGCACCGTCACGAATCTGGCGTGCCGGCTGTGCGCAGAGGCGCCGCCCGGTCACATCCTCATCAGCCAGCTCGTGCACGCGGCGACCGAGCATCTGGTCGAGGCGGAGGCGCTGGGGGAGCTGCGGCTCAAAGGCTTTCAGCGCCCCGTCGCCGCCTACGACGTGCGCGGATTCAAGGCCGGCGCTCGGTCACGCGGTCCGCAGGGCCGCGGTGACGGGCAAGCGGGCGGCGCGGATGGCGGGCAGCAGGCCGCCGGCGGCGCCGATGACCAGCGCCCACGCGAGGCCGCGGAGGAGCAGCCCGCGGGTGACCCGGAAGTCGAACGCGACTTGTGAGAACGTGCTGAAGTTCAGCGTGGAGAGCGAGGCCCCGTCACAGTAGAGCCACGCCAGCCCGCCGCCCACCGCGCCGCCCACCAGCGCCAGCAGCATGGCTTCGAGCAGCACGGAGACGACCACCGGCGCGCCGCCGAACCCGATGGCGCGCAGGGTGGCGATCTCGACCTGCCGGCTCGCGATCGCCGAGTACATGCAGTTGAGCGCGCCGAACATCGCGCCGACGGCCATGAAGATCGCCACGCTGTAGCCCAGCACGTCGATGAGCGTGGCCAGCACGTTCGCCTGCCGCGCATAGTACTCGGGCTGTCGGAGGACGTTGATCGACAGCCGGCGATCGCGGGCGATGGTCTGCTTCAGCGCGGCCAGGCCCGCGTCCGAGGCGTCGGCGAGGGTGGCCGTGACCGACTGGAAGCCGGTGCGCCGAAACGCCGACATCGCGACTTCGGCGTCGGCCCAGATCTCCGACTCGTGGACGTCGCCGCCGGTGGTGAAGATGCCGACCACGACCCACTCGCTGTCGCGAAAGGCGATGTGCGAGCCGACCTCGAGCCCCTCGAACTGGCGCGACGCCTTGCGGCCCACGATCACCTCGCGCACGCCGCGCGCGAACGGGCGGCCCTCCACGAGCCTGAGCTCATCACGGATGGCGAAGGCGGCCGGCTGCACGCCCCGGAACGGCACGTTGTTCGGGTCGCGCTGGCCCCTCTTCGGCAGATCGACCATGACGTTCAGCTCCGCGGAGGCGAGCGGTCGGCCGGCGGCGTCGCGCGCGAGGCCGGGCAGGCTGGCCAGCAGCGTGGCCTGATCGCGCGCCACGCCGCTCGACAACTCGGAGTCCGAGCCGGCCCGCAGCATGATGACCCGCGCCGGGCGGCCCGTGCTGGCGAGCGTGTGGCGAAAGCCCTCGGACATCGCGAGCACGGACACCAGGACGCCCACCACGCCCGCGATACCGACCACCACCACCAGCGAGGTGCCGAGCCGGCTGGGAATCGTGCGAAGGTTCAGCAGCGTGATCTGCACGATCTGGTTCAGCGCCGTCATCAGCGGTGCCCGGCCAGCGCATCGACGATGCGCAGCCGTCCCACGCGCAGCGCCGGCGGCAGGCCGATGGCGAGCGCGAGGCCGACGGCGATGGAGACGGCCAGCAGCCACGTGGCGCCGTCGATGAACAGCGGTGGAAAGCGGCCGCCGGTGCGCGCGTTCAGGGCCGGCAGCACGCTCACCGCGCCGAGCATCCCGACCCCGGCGCCGAGCCCGAGCAGCAGCAGCGCTTCGCCGAGCACGAGCAGCGTGACCGCGCGGTCGGAGAAGCCGAGCGTCTTGAGCACGGCCAGCTCGGGAATGCGCTCGCGGACCGCCTGGGCCATGGTGTTGCCGGTGAGGATGAGGATGGTGAAGAACACGGCGATGAGGATGCGGGTGACCAGCGCGCCGATGTCGCCGATCTGCTTGGCGAAGCCGATGGCGAATTCCTTCTCCGGCTGCGTCTTCGTCTCGTCGGGCGAGTTGGCGAAGAGGCGGTCGATCGCCGCACTGATCGTGCGCGCCTGCGCGGGGTCGTCGATGCGGATGATGTACCAGCCGGTCTTGCCGCGGCCGAACTGCCGCGCCTCGTCGAAGTAGGCGACGTTGATGAGCACCATGTCCGTGTTGCCACGCACGGCCGGGTCGTCGGCGTCGAGGGTGCCGACCAGATCGAACTCCCAGTTCAAGCTGCCGTCGGTCTTCGCGTGGATCTCGGACGCGATGGGCAGCTTCTGGCCGACCGTCCAGCCGTAGCGATCGACGAGCCGCTGGCCGGCGATGGCGCCCGTGCGCGTCTTCGTGAACGCCTCGCGATGCGCGGGCGACACGCGGAACTCGGGGTACATGTCGAGATACCGCACGGGATCGACGGCGAACACGGGAAAGGCGTTGCTCTCGTTCTGGTACTTCGCCCCGAACCAGTCGGCCGACGCGACCGCCACCACGCCGGGCACGCGCGCGATCGCCCGCCCGTGGGCCATCGGCAGCGGCTCGATGATCGAGTATCGCGCGATGGTGAGCAGCCGCCGGGCGTCGGCGGCGTCGGCCGCCGATTCGAAGGCCACCTCCACCGCCTGCAGGAGCCCGAAGAGGAGGAAGGCGACGATGACCGACAGGAGGGTCAGCACCGTGCGCGTCTTCTTGCGGAAGAGCTGGGCCCAGACGAGATGCGTCACCGGGGCGCCTCGTCGGCGGGCGCCAGGGTGCCCTTGTCGAGGTGCAGGCTCCGCTGCGCGTACTCGGCCGCCTTCGGATCGTGGGTGACCATCACGATCGTCTTCCCGTGCTGCCGGTTCAGCAGCTGCAGGAGCAGCATGATCTCGTGCGCGGTGGCGCGATCGAGATCGCCGGTCGGCTCATCGCACACGAGCAGGGTGGGGTCGGAGACGATGGCGCGGGCGATGGCGACGCGCTGCTCCTGACCCCCCGACAGCTCCTTCGGCTTGTGGCGCGCGCGATCGGCGAGCCCGACCAGCGCGAGCGCGATGGCCGCGCGGCGGCGGCGCTCGGCGGCGCCGAGCGAGGTCAGGAGCAGCGGCAGCTCGACGTTCCGCTGCGCGGAGAGCACGGGCAGCAGGTTGTAGAACTGGAAGACGAAGCCGACGTTGGCGGCGCGCCAGCGGGCGAGCTCGCCGCCGGACAGCCGATCGATGCGACGCCCATCCACGGTGATGCTGCCGCCCGTCGGCGTGTCGAGGCCGCCGATGAGGTTCAGGAGCGTCGTCTTGCCCGAGCCCGACGGGCCCATGAGCGCCACGAAGTCCGCGCGCGCGATGTCCAGGTCGATGCCGTGCAAGACCTCGATCCGCTCGCCGCCGCGGCGGTACGTCTTGGTGACGCCGCGAATCTCGATGAGCGCGCTTATTGCGCCACCCTCACCGCGCCGCCGTCGCCGAGGGACGGCGGCGGCGACACCACGACGCGCTCGCCGGCCTTGAGCCCGGCCAGGATCTCGCGCTCGGTGCCTGCGGTCTTGCCCGCGGTGACACGACGGCGCGACACGCGCCCGTCGGCCACCACGAACACGACGTCGCCCCGCACGGCGTCGTCGGGCACGAGCACGCCGGCCGGCGCCGGCGACGCCGAGACCGACGCCGCCGGCGCGCGCTCCAGGAAGGCCACGCGCACGCCCATGTCCGGCACGATGCGCGGGTCCTTGGACTTGATTGCGACGCGCACTTTCACGGTGGCCTTGCTGCGATCGGCGGTGGGGATGATGGCGATCACCGAGCCCGGAATCTTCCAGTCGGGATACGCGTTCAGCGTGGCCTCCACGGGCTGGTTCGCGGCCACGCGATTGATGAACGATTCGTTCACGTCCACCTGGATCTCGAGCGAGTCCATGTCGACGATCGTCCCGATGCCGGTGCGCGTGAAGCCGCCGCCGGCCGAGATCGGCGAGATCATCTCGCCGGGCTGCGCCGACTTCGTCACCACCACGCCACTGAACGGCGCGCGGATCACGGTGTTGTCGAGCTGCACGCTGGCGACCGAGACCGATTCGCGGGCCGCGCGCACCTGCTCGGTATTGGCGAGCAACCGGGCGCGCAGCGTGTCACGCTGTGCGCGCGCGGCGTCGATCGCCTGCGCGCTCACGAGCTGGCGATCGAAGAGCTCCTGCGCGCGCGCGTAATCGCTCTCCGCCTGCTGCAGCAGGGCGCGGATCTCGCCCTCCTGCGAGCTGGCCACCGAGAGCTGCGCGCGGGCGAGCGCGAGCTGCGCCCTGGCCTCGGTGTCGTCGAGCCGCGCCAGCACATCGCCCTCCTCGACGCGCATGCCTTCCTCGATCCGCACCTCGGTGACCTTGCCCGTGATCTTGGCCGACACCGTGGCCTGCCGGCGCGCGGTGACATAGCCGCTGGCGTCGAGCACCGAGCCCGGCGTGTCGGCCGCGAGGGAGCGCGCCGTCGCCGTGCGCACGGTCGGTGGCGTCAGGCGCGCGTACGCGAGCCATCCGCCGACGCCGGCCAGCACGAGGACGATCGCGCCCACGACGAGCCAGCGTCCGCGCCGGCGCGGCGGCCGCCCGTCGCGGTCGATCCGGAGTTCCTTGAGCAGCTCTGAAGTATCCAACTCGATCAGTGTGCCACATGCACCGGAGAGCGCCCGGGCTGGCTCCGGGCGGGTCGGCAGGCGTCAGGCGGCGGAGCGCCGCCTCCGCGACGTCGCGCGCGTGCCCGCGCGCGGTCGGCGTCGAGACGGCAGGTCTTGCAGATCCGACCAGAAGCCTCGCCAGGGATCGTCGGCGGCGAGGCGGTCGGGCACGCTGAGGACGTTCAGGCGCGCGGGGTCGAGGTCGGGTCGCACGTCCTCCCACCGGAGCGGCGTGGACACCGGAGCGTGCGGGCGGTGTCGCACGGAATACGGCGCGACCACGGTGGCGCCGAAGACGTTCCGCCCGATGTCGATGTAGACGCGGCCGCCCCGCTCGCCCTTCGCGAAGCTGAGCGTGGCGAGGTCCGGCGCTTTCTGCACCAGGCGCTCGGCGACCGTCTGCGCGTATTCGAAGACGTCGGCATGCCGCCAGCCCGGCCGCAACGGAACGAGCACGTGGAGACCCTTGCCCCCCGTGGTCTTCGGATAGCCGCGCAGGCCGACCTCGTCCAGCAGCTCGCGCAGCTCGAGCGCCGCCTGGACGGCGTCGGCAAACCGCGCCGGCGGGTCGAGGTCGAAGGCGAGCCAGTCGGCGTGCTGCAGCGAGGACGCGCGGCCGCCCGCCAGGTGCAGCGACAGGCCGCCCAGGTTGACGAGCGCGAGCAGCGTGCGGAGATCGTTGCCGAGCGGATAGTGCACGGTGCGGTTGACGCTCGCTGCGCGGATGGCCGCCGTCGGCACGCCCAGCTTCGCCGCCATCGCGAAGTTCTTCTGATAGAAGCACCGCCCGCGCAGTCCGTCCGGACAGCGCTCCACCGTCAGCGGACGATCGACGGTGAAGGGCAGCAGCCGCGCCGCCACGCGCGCGTAATGGCGCGCGACGTCACCCTTGGTGATGCCGTCGTCCGGCCACCAGACCTTGTCGGCGTTGGTGATCGCGACGCTGTCGACCTGCGCCGTCGCCATGGGACCGCTACTTGGCGCCGCCGACCTGCTTGAAGACTTTCGCCCAGCGCGCAACCTCGCTCTGGACGAGCTTGGCCAGGGCGTCCGGTGAGCGACCCGCACGATCGGGAACATCGCCGCCGAGGTCGAGCAGGCGCTTACGCGTGTTGGCGTCGTCGAGCGCCTTCACGAGGGCGTCGTTGAGCCTGGCCACCACGTCCTTCGGCGTGCCGCGCGGCGCGAAGATCGCGTTCCATGCGCTCACCTGGAACTCCGGCAAGCCGGCCTCCTTCGTGGTCGGAACGTTCGGCAGCGCCGGGCTGCGCTCGGCGGTCGCGATCGCGAGTGCCTTGATCGTCCCGCCCTGGATCTGCGGTGTGAGGTTCACGATCTGGTCGCACATGTAGTCGACCTGGCCGGCCACCAGATCGTTGAGCGCGGGACCCGTGCCGCGATAGGCCACGCGGTTCGGCTGGACGCCGAGGATCGAGTGCAGAAGCGTGCAGGTGGTGTGGGACACCGAGCCCACGCCCGCGTGCGCTTCATTCAGCTTCGGCCCGTTGGCCTTGACATGGGCGACGAAGCCCTTGAGGTCGTTCGCAGGGAAGTCCTTCCTTGTCACGACCAGAATCGGCGTCCCGGCGGCCAGTCCCACGGGCTCGAAATCCTTCGTGGGGTTGTACTTCAAATTCGGATACACGGCCGGCGCCGCGCCGTGCGTCCCCATGTGGCCCATCATGATCGTGTAGCCGTCCGCCGTGGAGGCGGCCGCGCGCGAGATGCCGGTGGTGCCGCCGGCGCCGGCCACGTTCTCGATGACGATCTGCTGGCCGAGCGTGCGGGACATGTGCTCGCCGACGATGCGCGCGGTGATGTCGGTCGGGCCGCCGGCGGCGAAGGGGACGATCATCGTGATCGGCCGCTCGGGATAGGCAGCGAGCGCCACGCTGGCCAGGCCGAAGGCGAGCGCGGTCAGGACCATCATGGCCTTCTTCATCATTCCTCCTTGAAGGCTTCCTCGCGTCCCTTGCGCACGGCGGGCACCACCGCCGCCACCAGGACGATGACGGCGACGGCAAGCAGACCCGCGCTGACCGGACGCGCGACGAATGTCATTAGATCACCGCGGGCAATGGAGAGCGCGCGGCGCAGGTTCTCTTCCATGAGGCGTCCGAGCACGTACCCGAGCAGCAGCGGCGCCGCCTCGAAGCCGAGCTTGATCAGCGCGTAGCCCACGATCGCGAAGACGGCGGTGAAGATCACGTCCTCGGGCGCGTTGCGCACGGAGTAGATGCCGATGCAGGAGAAGACGAGGATGGCCGGATACATCAGCCGGTAGGGGACGGTGAGGAACTTCACCCAGAGCCCGATGAGCGGCAGGTTGATCACGAGCAGCATGAGGTTGCCGATCCACATGCTCGCGATCATTCCCCAGAACAGCGTGGGGTTCTTCGTCATCACCATCGGGCCGGGCACGATCCCGTGAATCGTCATCGCGCCCACCATGAGCGCCATGACGGCGTTGGGCGGGATTCCGAGCGTCAGGAGCGGGATGAACGAGGTCTGCGCGCCGGCGTTGTTCGCCGACTCCGGTCCCGCCACGCCCTCGATGGCGCCGCGACCGAAGCGGCTCGGGTCCCGTGCCAGTCGCTTCTCGAGCGTGTAGGAGGCGAACGGGCCCAGCACGGCGCCGTTGCCGGGCAGGATGCCGAGCGTGGCGCCGACCAACGTCCCCCGGAGAATGGGCGCCGCTGAGCGGGCGAGGTCGGCCAGCGACGGCAGGATCCGCCCGATTGCGCGGACCACCACGCTGCGCGTTTCCTGGTAGTCGAGGTTGCGGATCACCTCGGCGAAGCCGAAGATGCCCATGGCGAGCACGGCGAAGTCGATGCCGTCCGCGAGCGGCCCATAGCCGAAGGTCAGCCGCTCCTCGCCCGTGTCCAGGTCGGTGCCCACCGTCGACAGCAGCACGCCGACCAGGATCATCCCGATCGCCTTGAGGATCGGGCCGCGCGCGAGCACGACGGCGAAGGCGAGTCCCATGACCATCAGCGAGAAGTACTCGGCCGGGCCGAACAGCAGCGCCAGGCGCGTCAACGGTTGCGCCAGGCCGGCGATGACCAGCGTGGCCACGCAGCCGGCGAAGAACGAGCCGAGGGCCGCGATCCCGAGCGCCACGCCGGCGCGGCCCTGACGGGCCATTTGATGACCGTCGAGCGTCGTCACCACCGCCGTCGCCTCGCCCGGAATGTTGACGAGAATGGCGGTGGTGGAGCCGCCGTACTGCGCGCCGTAGTAGATGCCGGCGAGCATGATCAGCGCGCCGACGGGGTCGATGCCGAACGTGATCGGCAGCAGCATCGTGATGGTCGCGATCGGACCGACGCCGGGCAGCACACCGACCAGCGTGCCGACCAGGCAGCCGATGAACGCCAGCCCGAGGTTCTGCCACGACAGCGCGGTGGCGAAGCCCAGCGTCAGATTGCCGACGAGGCCTTCCATGTGCGGCTAGAGGACGATCACGCCAGGGATGACGAGGACGGGGATCGGAAGATTCAGTAGGTACTTGAACAGGGCGATCGAGAAGGCGGTCACCGCGATTCCGAAGACGAGAATCTCCTTGATGCGTGTCTCCGGCGAGGCGGCGCTGCTGATGACCGCCACGAGCGGTCCCGCTACCAGCAGTCCCATCCAGCGGATGGTGACGGCGAAGGCCACCAGGGCCAGGCACACGAAGAATGGTCCGCGCACCGACCAGCGCTCGAGACGCGGCCCCGGCGCGACGAATGCGCTGAGCACAACGAGGGCGCCGACCGCGCCGACGAGAACGGCGGTCGCGCGCGGCATCATGCCGGGTCCGACCGCGCCCAGGCGGCCCTGGCTGAGACTGCCGGCCGCCCACAGGGCGACGAGGGCGACGCCGACCAGCACGAGGCCCGCGAGGAGATCCTGGGGATTGCGTACGCGCATCGGAGCCTCCGGCCAGCAGGGTGGTGGCGGGATCGTATCACGCGCCCGCGCCCCGCATGATGGCATCGGCTTTGCGCACGGGTCAGCGGGGAGGTGGACGGATGGAGGAGCGCAAAGACGACTTCGTGGGGCGCCACCTGATCGTGGACGCCTCGACGTACACGCGGCGCAATCTCAGCTCGACGGACACGGCGTTCGCGCTCTTCGAGGCGCTGAACCGCAACCTCGACATGACCGCCGTGCTGCCACCGATCGTGTGCCGCTATCCGTTCGCCAACGATGAGATCGCCGCGTTCTGCGACGACATCGAGCGGGAGCTCTCGGCCAAAGCGCGCGACCTGAGCCTGACGCCGGTGCGGATGATGCGGGAGTTCCTGCGACGCCGGCAGCTCGAGGAGAGCGGCGTCACCGGGGTGAGCATCTGGGCCGAGTCGCACGCCGCCATCCACACGTGGGACGAGGACAACTACTATGCCTTCGACGCGTTCAGCTGCCGCGACTTCCGGCCGCAGGACGCGCTGCGGCTGCTGCTCACGCACTTCGACATCGAGGTGCTGAACTGCGTCAACCTCTTTCGCTTCCAGCGCTCGATCCCGCGGGTGTCGAACTTCCAGGTGAACGACGACTGGGACGTGCTCGTCGACGGCCGCGTGATGGGCGAGCTCGACTCGATCGACTTCGGCGAGATCTGCGGCCGCGTCGCGACGACTACGAGCGGAGGCGCCGCAGCCGCCTGACCGGCTCGGGCGCCTCGAACGGCTCGAACTTTGCGGCCAGCGCTCCGGGCCAGATCTTCACCGGCGTCAATGGATCGAGCGCCCGCGCCACCGCCACCGCGCTCGGCGGCCGCGCCCGCGGATTCTTCTGCAGGCACGCCTCGATCAGCCGGACGACCTCCGGCGGCAGCGTGCGCGCCAGTCGTGGGGCCGCCGTGAGCTGCGGATACCGGTCCGGCAGTGGCGCGCCGTGTGGCGGCGCGCCTGGCGGAAACGGACGCTCGGCCGTCAGAAGCTCGACGAGCATGATGCCGAGCCCCCACACGTCGGTGGCCGGCGTGAGCGTGGCGCGCGCGATCTGCTCGGGCGCCAGGTACTGCGGCGTGCCGCTCCGGTCGGGTGGCCGCCGGCGCGGCGCCAGCCGCCACGCGATACCGAAGTCGAGCAGCACCGGTCGGCCGTCGCGGAGCATCACGTTCGACGGTTTGAGGTCGCGATGGAGGAACCCGCGCCCGTGGACGTGGGCCACCGCCGCGGCCACATGCTGCACGATGCGCGCGGCGCGCCCGACCTCGAACGGGCCCTCCGCCCTCACCATGTCGCGCAGCGTGCGCGCGCCGACGTGCTCGAGCAGCAGGTAGGGGAGCGCCACCTCGTGCCGCTGATCGATCAGCCGTACGACACCCGGATGGGCCACGAGCGAGAGGACCTGCCCCTCGGTCCGCAGCCGCCGGCGGTGCGCGGCGTTCTTCTGATCTGCCGCGCGGAGGCGCTTGCAGATCACGGCCGTCAGCAGGCCGTGATGCCACCCCGCAAAGACATCGGCGCTCATCCCATGCGCAATGCGATGGGCGATAGTGACGTCGTCGATGCGCGAGCCCGGTGCGGGCGCCGCCGACGCCGGCCCAGCGTCGGCGGTTGGCCTACTGCGCGACGTCCGGAGGATGCTCGTCACCGGTCGTGGTGTCGGACTCGAGCGTCGTCGTGCCCGGCGCTGTACCGGTCGTGGTGCCGGTCGTGGACTCCTCGTCGTCCCCGTGCTGCGGAAAGCCGCCCTCGGTGTCGATGGACATCGTGCACTCCTCGCGACAATCTCGGCGTCCTTCGACGCCGGCTGCCCGATCGAGTGCAATTCTCCGGCCTGTGGACCCGGGGAGCCCCGAGATGGCCCCCCATACGCCCCCGGCGTTCGGTGCGTCCCGGCGGAGCCGGGGCGCACCTCGATATCGCGTGTTTCGGCGCGTCCAGGGAGCCTATCGCTCGAAGGTGAAGACGCCTTTGCCGGTGGTCTGGGTGTCGAAGAGGCGGTAGGCGTCGTCGGCCTGCTCGAGGCGGAAGCGGTGGGTGAGCAGTTTCTTCAGCGGGATCTTGCGATCGGCGACGAAGCGCGCGCACTCTTCCTGGCCGGTGTTCGAGAAAGTCCACGAGGCGTGCACGGTCAACTGCCGCCGCAGCATGTGCTTGCTCACGTCGATGGTGACCTGACCGCCCTCACCGACGAACGCGACGCGTCCCCACGTGCCGGCGGATTGCAGCGCGCCGAGGCGGCCCTCGGCCGAGCCGGAGCAGTCCATCGTGGTCTCCGCGCCCTCGCCGTGCGTGAGGTCGTGAATAGCCTTCACCGCGTCGGTGTCCCGGGCGTTGATCGTTTCCTCGGCGCCGAGCGCGCGGGCCAGGGTGAGTCGCTCGGCCACCACGTCGATGGCGATGACGCGCGCGCCCATCGCGCGGCCCAGCATGGTCGCGCTCAGCCCGACCGGGCCTTGACCGAACACGGCGAGCGTGTCGCGGCCGGAGACGTCGAGGCGCTTGAGCGCGCCGTAGGCGGTCCCGGTGCCACACGAGACGGCCGCGCCTTCTTCGAAGGACAGGGCATCGGGCAGAGGTACGCACGTGAACGCAGGCGCGACCATGAACGGCGCGTGACCGCCATGGCCGGTCATGCCGTACACGGTGATGCCCTTGCGACAGAGCTGCGACCAGCCGAGGCGGCAGTGACGGCAGCGGCCGCAGCCCTTGTAGTGATGGTTCATCACGCGCTGACCCGCCAGCGACGGATCGACGCCCGCGCCGACCGCGGCCACCACGCCGCAGGGCTCGTGACCGGCGATCACGGGGCCGCCGGCGCCCAGGCCGAGGGCGGCCGCCGCGTTGCCGGCCGCTCGATACGGATGCAGGTCGCTGCCGCACATGCCGGAGGCCTTCATCTCGAGAACGACCTCTCCTGGACCGGGCGTGGGATCGGGAAAATCCTGGAGCTCGAGCTTGCGGTTGCCGAGAAATACGATGCCGCGCATGACGACCTCCTTCTGTGGGCGGACACCTTATCACGCGGCGCGGACTGCGTTAAGATCGGGCGGTCATGACGAGCCCCATCATCACGGAAGCCGTTCGCCACCTCGTCGAGCGCAAGGACCTCTCGCGCATCGAGGCGGCCGCGGCCATGGAAGCGATCATGTCGGGCGCTGCCACCAACGCGCAGATCGCGGCCTTCCTCACGGCGCTGCGGATGAAGGGCGAGACCGTGGAGGAGCTCATCGGCTTCGCGCAGGTCATGCGACAGAAGGCGGTGCGGATCCGCGTGCATGACGAGGTGGCCGGGATGACCGGCACCGATCGCGAGATGCTGATCGATACGTGCGGCACGGGCGGCGATGCGACGGGCACCTTCAACGTCTCCACCGCCACCGCGTTCGTGGTGGCCGGCGCGGGGCTGAAGGTCGCCAAGCACGGCAACCGCTCGGTGTCCTCGCTCTGCGGCTCGGCGGATGTCGTGGAGACGCTCGGCATCAATCTCGATCTCTCGCCGCAGAAAGTGGCCCGCTGCGTCGACGAGGTCGGCATCGGGTTTCTGTACGCGCCGCTGTTGCATACGGCCATGAAGCACGTCATGCCTGTGCGGCGTGAGATGGCGATCCGCACGGTCTTCAACATGCTCGGTCCGCTGACGAACCCGGCGGCCGCCAACGCGCAGATCATCGGCGTCTATTCGGCTGCCCTCACGGAGCCGCTCGCGCGCGTCCTGGCCGAGCTCGGCACCGTCCGGGCCTTCGTCGTCCACGGCGCTGACAACCTCGACGAGATCTCGAGCACTGGCGAGAGCCGCGTGTCGGAGGTGCGCGAGGGAATGGTCCGCTCCTACACCGTGCGGCCCGAAGATTTCGGCGTGGCGCGCACGACCATCGGCGAGCTGATGGGTGGCGACCGTGAGGAGAATGCGCAGATCATCCGCGCCATCCTCGACGGCGACGCCGGCCCCAAGCGCGACATCGTCCTGATGAACTCCGCCGCCGCCCTCGTGGCCGGCGGCAAGGCCCGCGACCTCAAGGAAGGCGTCGGCCTCGCCGCCCACGCCGTCGACTCCGGCGCCGCCCTCCGCAAGCTCGAGGCCCTCGTCGGCCTCAGCCGAAGACTCGCCGAGGAGAAGTAAGGCTCGGCGCCGCGTCGGGCGCCCACAGGCCACGCCGGTAGTGTCACCGCTTCGCTGGGCGTGCCGAGCGATTGGGGGCTCGGGGGCATTAGAAAAAAACACCGCGCTCACAGGGGCGAATGAGCGCGGTCGAGCCGGCGTTCGGCGAAACGATGCGGGTCCAGCGGGCGCCGGATCCGCGGTCCGTTCGTCTGCTCGCCCGAGCTAGAGAGCAAGTCGCGTACCGACCCCGAGTCCGGCGTTTTCCGCGCGATCTCGAGCGGCCGCGGCGGATCGCGACGCACGAACCTGAAATCAATTGCCGTGGGCGCGCACTTCCTTGCCGGGACTGACGGGTCCTCATGCCGAGCGCGCCAGGAGCCGCGGAGCCGCTCGCCGACAAGGTTGCGTGGCTGGTCACGACGGCCTACAATGGCGCACGTAGCTGGCCGTCGTGCGTAAGTTCCCGTCGTCGTGTCGATCCCCATTGGCGCCCGGCGGCGTGGCCGGCGGTGCGGAGTTCTAGAACACCGACAGAGGAGTCGGAGTGAAGGCACGCGTTCCGCGGTATCACCGCATCGCCGAGTCGCTGCGCGATCGCATCAACGCGGGCGAGCTCACCCCCGGCACGCGGCTCGACAACCAGCGGGCGCTGGCGCGCTCCTTCGGCGTGACGCTCATGACGCTGCGTCAGGCGCTGGAGCTGCTCGAGCGCGAGAACCTCATCGCCCGGCGCCACGGTCTCGGGACGTTCGTCGCCTCGCCCTCCATCGACTACGACATCCTGCAGCTGCGCCGCTTCGCCGGGGATCTGTCCGCGCAGGGCGAGCACGTCACCACGCGCGTGATCGGCAGTCGGGTCGGTCCCGCCGATCGCCGCGTGACCGACGCGCTCGGACTGCGTCCGCGGGGCCGCGTGGTGGCCATCGAGCGGTTGCGCCTGGTGGACGCTCACCCGATGAGCCTGCAGCGCTCGTTCCTGCCGCCGGCGCTCGGCGAGCCGGTGCTGGAGGCCGACCTCACGGTCACGCCGCTCATCCAGGTCCTCGAGTTCAAGCTCGGGGTGACGATCGAGCGCGCGCGGGAGAGCGTCTCGGCGGTGCGTCTTGGCCGGCGCGAGGCGCGTGAGCTCGGCTGTCTGGCCGGCATGCCGGCGTTCGAGTCCGAGCGTGTCTCCTACGATGCCGGCGGCGCGCCGGTCGTCTTCGATCGCGTCTACATCCCGGGCGATCGCTTCCGCATCACCCGGGAACTCCACTACGACCTGTCCGAGCGAGGAGCGACGTCATGAAGATCGTGGTAGCCGTGAAGCAGGTGCCGGACACCGCCACCCAGGTGAAGATCTCGGGCGGTGACCCGAAGGCCATCGATACGGCCGGCATCACGTGGATCGTCTCGCCCTACGACGAGTTTGCGATCGAGGAGGCGCTGCGGATCAAGGAGAAGCGCGGCCAGGGCGAAGTCGTGGCCGTCTCGCTCGGACCCGACCGCGTCAAGGAGGCGCTCCGGTCGGCGCTGGCGATGGGCTGCGACCGCGCCATCCACATCAACGATCCGGCACTGGCGAGCGCCGACACGCTGATGACCGCGCAGGCGCTGGCCGCCGTGATCAAGCAGGAGCAGCCGGCCCTCGTCATCTGCGGCCGCCAGGCGATCGACGACGACATGGGTGCGGTGGCCGCGCAGGTCGCCGAGCTGCTCGGCTGGCCGGCGGCGTCATGGATCATGGAGGAGGCGGTCGACGGCGACGGCAAGACCATCCGCATCGGCCGGCAGGTGGAAGGCGGGCTCGAGGTCTTCGAGCTTCCGCTGCCGGCCGTCGTGTCGGCGCAGAAGGGTCTGAACGAGCCGCGCTACCCGACGCTGAAGGGGATCATGGGCGCCAAGAAGAAGGAGATCAAGGACGTGAAGGCGGCGGAGCTCGGCATCACGCCCGGCGCGCCGCAGCTGGCGGTCAAGAACCTCGAGGCGCTGCCGCCACGCCCGCCGGGCCGCGTCATCTCCGGCGAGGTGAAGGACGCCGTCAAGGAGCTGGTTCGCGCCCTGCGCGAGGAAGCAAAGGCGATCTGACATGGCCAATGCGTTCTGGTGCATCGTCGAGGATGATCGCAAGGGCTCGCCGAAGAAGGTGATGGCCGAAGTGCTCGGCGAGGCCGGCCGGCTCTCGGGCGGCAACGTCGAGGCGGTGTGGCTCACCGACAAGGCCGGCGACGACGGCGTCAAGCAGCTCGGCGCGTGGGGCGCCACCAAGGTGTGGGTGCTGGAGAACGCCGCGTTCGCGCCGTATCGTGGCGAAGTCTGGACGCCGGTGCTCACGGAGCTCGCGAAGCAGCACTCGCCGAAGGCGATCTTCGCGCCGGTCACGAGCAAGATGCGCGAGCTCGCCGCGCGGCTGGCGGCGCGACTCGGCGCCGGTCTGTCGGCCGACTCCGTCGGCATGGCCATGGAGGGCGATCAGCTCGTCGCCACGCGACCGGTCTACGCCGGCAAGCTGCTCGCCAGGATGACGTGGGCGAAGACGCCGTGGATCGCCACGCTGCGTCCGAACGTCTTCAAGCCCGCCGACGCCCAGGCGGGCAAGAGCGCGGCGGTGGAGAAGCCGACCGTCAGCATCCCGGCGGCGACGATGAAGCTGGTGGAGCGGCGCGAGGAGACGTCGACCGGCCTTCCCGAGCTCACCGAGGCGGAGATCGTCATCTCCGGCGGGCGTGGCATGAAGGGGCCGGAAAACTACGTGATCCTCGAGGACATGGGCAAGGTCATCGGCGCCGCCGTGGGCGCCTCGCGCGCCGCCGTCGACGCCGGCTGGCGGCCGCACCGCTTCCAGATCGGCCAGACGGGGCGCACGATCTCGCCCAAGCTCTATCTGGGCTTCGGCGTGTCCGGGGCCATCCAGCACCTGGCCGGCATGCGCACCTCGAAGGTGATCGTTGCCGTGAACAAGGACCCCGACGCGCCGATCTTCAAGATCGCCGATTATGGCATCGTGGCCGATCTGTTCGAGGTCGTCCCGGCGCTGACCGATGAGTTCAAGAAGCTGCTCGAAAAATCCTGACGGCGATGCGGTTCCACCTGACCGACGAGCAGCAGATGATCCAGACGATGGCGCGGGAGTTCGCGCAGGAGCACATCGCGCCGATCGCCTCGGAGATCGATCGTGACGCGCGGTTCCCGCACGAGACGGTCAAGCGCATGGGCGAGCTGGGCCTGCTCGGCATCATGGTGCCCGACACGTGGGGCGGCAGCGGCGCCGACACGGTGTCGTACGTCGTCGCGCTCGAGGAGATCTCGAAGGCCTGCGCCTCGCACGCGGTGGTGATGTCGGTCAACAACTCGCTCTACTGCGAGCCCGTCTGGAAGCACGGCAGCGACGAGCAGCGCGCACGATTCCTGAAGCCGGTCGCCTCCGGGCACGCGCTCGGCTGCTTCGCGCTCACGGAACCGGAGGCGGGCTCGGATGCGCGCAACCAGCACACGACGGCGGTACGGGACGGCGACGCCTACGTCATCACCGGACGCAAGATGTTCATCAGCACGGGTCGGGAGGCCTCGTTCGTCCTCGTCTTCGCGCAGACGGACGTGGCCAAGGCGCATCGCGGGATCTCCGCGTTCGTCGTGGAGAAGGCAACGCCCGGGCTGTCGGTCAGCAAGACAGAGGACAAGCTCGGCATCCGCGCCTCCGACACGGCCGAGCTCGTGTTCGACGGCTGCCGCGTACCGGCCGGCAACCGGATCGGCGAGGAGGGCAAGGGCTTCCACATCGCGCTGGCCACGCTCGACGGCGGCCGCATCGGCATCGCCGCGCAGGCGGTCGGCATCGCCGCCGGCGCCTACGAGCGCTCCGTCGCCTACGCGCGCGAGCGCAAGGCGTTCGGAGTCCCGATCGGGCAGCACCAGATGGTGCAGTGGATGCTCGCAGACATGGCGACGGCCATCGACGGCGCGCGGCTCATGACGCTCAAGGCGGCCACGCTGAAGGATGCCGGGCGCCCCTATACGAAGGAGGCGTCGATGGCCAAGCTCTTCGCCGCCGAGACGGCCATGAAGGTGGCCACCGACGCCGTGCAGGTCCACGGGGGCTACGGTTACATCCGCGAGGCCGAGGTGGAGCGGTACTTCCGCGACGCGAAGATCACCCAGATCTACGAGGGGACCTCGCAGATCCAGAAGCTCGTGATCGCGCGCGAAGTGCTGAAGTGATCGCCTCGCTGCGCGAGTTCAGCGAGTACTTCGACGGCGTGCGGCGGCGCACGGTCGGGTTCTTTCGCCTGATCCCCGCCGAGCGCATCGACTGGGCGCCGCAGGACGGTGAGTATACGTGCGGCGACATCGTCCGGCACGTGGCCGCGAGCGAGTCGATGTTCACCGGCGTGGTGACGGACGGTGTCTGGCGCTACGACGGCCACGCGCGAGCGATGGGGGCCACGCTGCACGACGCGCTTGCCCTGCTCGAGGCGCGCCACGCGGCGGGCTCGCGGGCTCTCGCGCGAGCCGCCGATGCTGCGCTGACCGACTTGCGTCCTCCGCTTTCCCCCGGCGACCGGCCGATCCGCGGCTGGCGCGTGCTGATGGCGATGTGCGAGCACGAGGTGCATCACCGCAGCCAGCTGGCGTCGTACCTGACGCTGATGGGGATCGAGGCGCCCGACATCTTCGGGCTCGGCGTCGAGGACGTCACGCGATTGACCGCCGAGGCGGCGGGGAGGACCTGATGAGCAAGGCTCCCGAACGGGACGTGCGCTTCGAAACGCTGTCCGGCATCCCGGTGCAGCCGCTCTACACGCCCGAGGACGCCGCCGGCTCGTACGCTGAAAAGCTCGGCCGGCCCGGCGAGTATCCGTTCACGCGCGGCGTGTACCCCACGATGTATCGCGGGCGGTTGTGGACGATGCGGATGTTTGCCGGCTTCGGTCGTCCGGAGGACACCAACGCGCGGTTCAAGTACCTGCTCGAGCAAGGCCAGACCGGACTCTCGACCGCCTTCGACATGCCCGCCCTGATGGGCTACGACGCCGATCATCCGCGCGCGCGGGGCGAGGTCGGCAAGGAGGGCGTGTCGATCTCGACCCTCGATGACTTCGAGCGGCTCTTCGCCGACATCCCGCTCGGCGACGTCACCACGTCGATGACGATCAACTGCACCGCCTCCGTGGCGCTCGCCATGTACCTCGCCATCGCCCAGAAGCAGGGCGTCGCCTGGGAGCGCATCGGCGGCACCATGCAGAACGACATGCTGAAGGAGTTCATCGCCCAGAAAGAGTGGATCTGCCCGCCCGAGCCGGCCGTGCGGATCGTGACCGACATGATCGAGTTCACGTCGAAGCACGTCCCGCGCTTCAATCCGGTCTCGATCTCCGGCTACCACATCCGGGAGGCGGGCTCGACCGCGGTGCAGGAGCTGGCCTTCACGCTCGCCGACGGGCTCGGCTACGTGGAGGCCGCGCTGGCGCGCGGGCTCGACATCGACAGCTTCGCGCCCCGGCTGTCGTTCTTCTTCGACATCCACAATGACTTCTTCGAGGAGATCGCCAAGCTGCGTGCCGCGCGGCGGATCTGGGCGCGCTTCATGAAGGAGCGCTACGGCGCGCGCAAGCCCGAATCCATGCGCCTGCGGACCCACACGCAGACGGCCGGCGTGTCGGCCACCGCGCAGCAGCCGCTCAACAACGTCGCGCGCGTGGCCATCCAGGCGCTGGCGGCGGTGCTCGGGGGCGCGCAGTCGCTGCACACGAACTCCTACGACGAGACGTGGGCCCTCCCGACCGAGGACGCGGTCACGGTGGCCCTGCGCACGCAGCAGATCATCGCGGAGGAGACGGGCGTGGCGCTGACGGCGGACCCGCTCGGGGGGTCGTACTACCTCGAAACCCTCACGGATCAGATGGAAGCGGCGGCCATGGAGTACATCACGAAGATCGACGCCATGGGCGGAATGATCCGCGCCATCGACAGCGGCTATCCGCAGAAGGAGATCGCGGACGCCGCCTACCGCTACCAGCTCATGGAGGACCGCGGGCAGAAGGTCACCGTCGGCGTGAACAAATACGTGATGCGCGAGGACCGGCCGATCAACTTCCTCAGGATCGATGAGGCCGTCGAGACCGAGCAGATCGAGCGCGTCGGCCGCTTCAAGGCCGGGCGCGATATGGCGAAGGTCGAGCGGCGGCTCAAGCAGCTGGCCGACGCCTGTCGGAACGGCCGCAACGTCATGCCGGTGCTGGTCGACGCGGTGAAGGACTACGTGAGCCTCGGCGAGATCTCCGATGTCTATCGTCACGTGTTCGGCCTCTACCACGAGCCGATCATCTTCTGAGGAGCCGCCCATGACGATCACGACCGCGATCTCGCCCGAGCGCCAGAAGGCGATGGACTACCTCACCGTCCGCGCCGACGGCATGCCCGCCGAGCAGGTCGTCGCGCGCGTTCGGGCGGCCGTCGCGGAGTTCGACGCGGCGGTGGCGGCGTTCGACGAGGGCGGGGCGCGCACGACGCTGCTCACCGGGGAGTGGACGGCCGCGCAAGTGGTGGATCATCTCGCGCAGACGACCGCACGCAACGCCGACGAGCTGCGGCACCTGCTCGGCGGGCGGCGCCCGCCGGCGCCACCGGTCTACGAAGCCCTGATGTCCGGCGCCGCGCATCGCGTGGGATGGTCCGCGCTGAAGGCCGAGCTCGCGGAGGCCAACGCCGAGCTCGATGCGCTGCTGGCTCGCGCGGCGCGCCACGAGCCGAAGGCCGGTCTCACCATCCGCACGATCCTGGTCATCAATCGCACGCTGGCCGACGGCACCGTCGAGCCGGAGCATTTCGACGCCGAGCTGGGCTGGAAGGGGTACGCGCTGACGGCGCGGCTGCACCTGCTGGATCACCGCACCCAGGTGAAGAAGCTGCTGCGCGCGCGAGGGGAGAGTCAGTCATGACCGACACGATCCGCATCACGAGGACGACCGCGAAGAAGGACAAGCCGAAGGACAAGGATCTCGCCTTCGGCAACGTCTTCACCGACCACATCTTCGTGGCCAACTTCCAGGAGGAGAAGGGCTGGTACGATCCGCGCGTCGAGCCCTACGGGCCGCTGCCGCTCGATCCCGCCACCGCCGTCCTCCACTACGGGCAGTCGCTCTTCGAGGGGCTGAAGGCGTTCCGCGGCAAGGACGGCACGATCCGGTTGTTCCGCCCGCAGAAGCACGTCGAGCGCCTGAACCGGACGGCCCGGCGCATGACGATCCCGCCACTCGATCCCGAGCTCATCTTGAAATCGTGGACCACGCTGGTCGACGTCGATCGTGACTGGGTGCCGTCATCGGTGGGCACGTCCCTCTACATCCGCCCCACCATCATCGCCAGCGAGCCGTTCCTCGGCGTCCGGCCCGCCAAGGAATACCTCTACTACGTCATCCTGTCGCCGGTGGGGCCGTATTACCCCGAAGGACTCGCGCCGACGAAGATCAAGGTGATCGACAACTACGTGCGCGCGGTGGCGGGCGGGCTCGGCGAGGCCAAGACCTCCGCCAACTACGCGGCCAGCCTCTATGCCGCCGAGGAGGCCAAGCACGAAGGATTCACGCAGGTGCTGTGGCTGGACGGTGTCCACCACAAGTTCGTCGAGGAGGTCGGCACCTCGAACATCATGCTGAAGATCGGCGAAGAGGTCATCACGCCGCCGCTCGCCGGGACGATCCTGGCCGGCGTGACGCGCGACTCGGCGCTCGCGCTGATGCGCACGTGGGGCATGCGCGTGTCCGAGCGCGCCATCACCATCGACGAGGTCGTGGCTGCGGCGCGCGACGGCAGCCTGCAGGAGGTGTGGGCCACCGGGACCGCGGCCGTCATCTCGCCGGTGGGTGAGCTCGCCTACAAGGGGGAGCGGCTCGTCGTCAACGGCGGGCGCATCGGGGCGACCGCGCAGAAGCTCTATGACACGATCGTCTCCATCCAGTACGGCGCGGCGCCGGACGAGCACGGATGGACCGTTGTCGTGGGGGGCCCCGACATGGCCCCCTGCACCCCCCAGCCCTCGGAAGCGCCTCGGCAAAGCCGCGGCGCTCCTCGATAACGGTGGAGAGACCCTCATGAGCGGCGATTGCGTGTTCTGCAAGATTCGGGACGGACAGATCCCGTCCATGAAGATCTACGAGGACGAGTCGACGCTCGCGTTCATGGACATCAATCCGGTGAACACGGGACACTGCCTGGTGGTGACCCGACGCCACGCGGCCACCATCTGGGAGGCCGAGGTCGCCGATCTCCAGGCGGCGATCGCGACGGCGCAGAAGGTCGCCACCGCGCTGGTGACGGCGGTGAAGCCGGACGGGCTCAACATGCTGCAGGCGAACGGAGCCGCCGCGTTCCAGTCGGTGCCCCACTTCCACCTCCATCTCATTCCGCGCTGGGCACGCGACGGCAAGGGCTTCGACTGGAAGCTGACGCCCGGGGACCGCGAGCAGATCGCCAAGGTTGGCGAGCGCGTGCGTGCGGCGCTGGGAGACGCCGGATGAGCCCGGAGCGCACGGTGCGCGTGGTGGTGGCCAAGCCAGGGCTCGACGGCCATGACCGCGGCGCCAAGATCGTCGCGCGCGCGCTGCGCGACGCCGGCTTCGAGGTCATCTACACGGGACTTCACCAGACGCCGGAGCAGATCGTCGCCACCGCCACCCAGGAGGATGCCGACGCCATCGGGCTCAGCGTGCTGTCGGGCGCCCATAACTACCTCTTCAAGCGGGTGCTCGAGCTGCTGAAAGAGAAGGGCGCCGACGACATTGCCGTGTTCGGCGGCGGCATCATCCCGCCCGAGGACATCGCGGCGCTGAAGGCGATCGGTGTGAAGGAGCTCTTCACGCCGGGCACGTCCACGCAGGACATCATCCGCTTCGTTCGCGAGCACATCCGCGCGGCTGTCTGAGCGATGCAGGTCCGCGGAAGCGACCTCTGGCCGGCCGTCCTCACCCGCGACCTCACTGTCGAGACGCACGATGGCCGTCCGCTGCGCTGTTACCCCGGGCGCCCCCGCACGCTCGGCGACATGCTCGATGCCGCCGCCGCGCGCGTGCCGACACGCGACGCGATCGTCGCGCCCGACCGGCGCCTCAGCTGGCGCGAGCTCCGCGACGAGGTCGACCGCGTGGCGAGCGCGCTGCACGTGTGCCATGGCATCAAGCCCGGCGATCGCGTGGCGCTGCTCTTCCTGAACAGCGCGGAATTCTGCGTTGGCGTGTTCGCCTGCGCGCGGCTCGGCGCCATCGCGGTGACGCTGAACACGAAGCTGAAGGCGCCGGAGCTCCGGTTCATGCTGCAGAACTCCGGCGCGCGCCTCCTGCTCATGCACGAGGCAGTGTGGAACGAGATCGCGCCGATTCGCGACGACATCCCGTGCGAGGCGATCTACGTCGCCGGCCGCGCGCCCGCGGGAACGCGCGAGCTCGCGGCCCTGACGGAGCCGGCGGCGCCGCCGGCGGTCGCGGTGGGCGAGGAGGACGTGGCGTTCATCATGTACACGTCCGGCACCACCGGGCGTCCGAAGGGCGCCATGGGGACGCATCTGGGGATCGTGTCCTCCAACGTGAGCCTCGAGCGCTGCATGGGTCTCCGCGACGGCGACCGTACGCTGGTCGCCGTCCCGCTGTTCCATGTCACGGGGCTCATCGGCCAGCTGCTCAGCATGGCGCTCGTGGGCGGCACCACGGTGATCATGCGCACGTTCGACGCCGGGGAGGCGCTGCGGCTGCTGGACGCCGAGCGCATCACGTACATGATCGCGGCGCCGACGGTGTTCACGATGATGCGCCAGCAGCCCGGCTACCGGGCGGCCGGCCGCAGCCTGCGCGCCGTCGGCTATGGTGGCGCGCCGACGCCGCCCGACGGCGTGACGGCCATGCGCGAATGGCTGCCGAGGGCGACGCTCCAGAATGCCTACGGCATGACGGAGACGTGCTCGCCGACCACGCTCATGCCGCCCGGCGAGGAGCTCCGACGCATCTCCTCGGTCGGCTGGCCAGTGCCGATCGCCGACGTCCGGACGGTGGAGGTCGGGACGGGCCGCGAGTGCGAGGTGGACGAGGTCGGAGAGCTCTGGGTCTCGGGGCCGATGGTGGTGCCCGGGTACTGGCGGAATCCCGAGGCGACGGCGGCCGCCATGGGCGACGGCTGGTTGCGCACCGGCGATCTGGCGAAGATCGACGCCGACGGCTACGTCACCGTGATGGACCGACTGAAAGACATGATCAATCGCGGGGGCGAGAAGATCTACTGCGTGGAAGTGGAGGACGTGCTCTGTGCGCACCCCGCGGTCCTGGAGGCGGCGGTGTTCGGCGTGCGCGACGCGGTCTACGGCGAGGCGGTGAAAGCCTGCGTGGTGGCGCGCGCCGGCGCTACCGTCGATCCGGAGGACGTCCGGCGCTGGGTCGGCGCGCGACTCGCCAAGTTCAAGGTCCCGCGCGAGGTGGCCGTCGTCGAGGCGCTGCCGCGCAATCCGAATGGCAAGGTGATCAAGAGCGCGCTCCGATGAGGTCCGCATGAACTTCGAGCTGAGCGACGAGCAGAAGCAGGTCCGCGATGTGGCGCGGCAGTTCGCGGAGGCAGAGCTCGGCGAGAAGATCGCGCCCTACGACGCGCGTCACGAGTTCCCGCACGAGATCGTGACCAGGCTCGCGCCGCTCGGCTTTCTCGGCGTGCTGGTGCCCGAGGAATACGGTGGCAGCGGCCTCGACTACGTCTCCTACGCGCTCATCGTGGAAGAGCTGAATCGCGGCGACGCGTCGGTGGGCATCACGATGTGGGCCCACAACTCGCTCGGCACGAACCATATCAACCTCTTCGGCTCGCCCGAGCAGAAGCGGCGCTGGCTCCCCGCGCTGGCGAGCGGGCAGATCCTCGGCGCGTGGGGGCTCACCGAGCCGGGCTCGGGCTCGGACGCGGCGGCGCTGCGTACGCGCGCGGAACGCCGTGGGGACGAGTACGTGCTGAACGGCAGCAAGGCGTTCATCACCAATGCGTCCGTCGGCAAGACGGCCGTGGTCATGGCCCGCACCGACGCCGGCAAGGGCGCCAAGGGGATCTCGGCCTTCGTGCTGGAGAAGGGCACGCCGGGGTTCAGCGCCGGCACGCCCTACCGCAAGCTCGGCCTGCACGCCTCGGACACGGCCGAGCTGATCTTCGAGGACGCGCGGGTCCCGGCCGCGAACCTGCTCGGGGAGCCCGGGCAGGGCTTCGTGCAGGCCATGCAGGTGCTCGAAGGCGGCCGCATCGCCATGGCGGCCATGGCCGTCGGCATCGCACAGGCGGCGGTCGACCAGGCCGCGAAGTACATGAAGCAGCGCTCCGCGTTCGGCAAGACCCTCGCCGAGTTCAACGGCCTGCAGGGGATGATCGCCGACATGGCGACCGAGGTGGAGGTGGCGCGGCTGCTCATGCTCCGCGCGGCGTGGCTCAAGGACGCGGGGCGGCCGGCCATGCACGCGGCGGCGATGGCGAAGGTATTCGCCTCCGAGGTGGCCATGAAGGCGGCCACCAAAGCCGTGCAGATCCACGGCGGCGGCGGCTACATCACGGAGTTTCCCGTCGAGCGCATCTTCCGCGATGCCAAGCTGACGGAGATCGGCGAGGGCACCTCCGAGGTCCAGCGCATGGTCATCGCCCGCGAGATCCTGAAAGTCTCCTAGGAATGTTCCGGCGGAGGAAGAGGAGCGCCACGGCTCCGCCGGGGCGCCCCGAAGATCAGGGGGGTATGGGGGGCGATGTCGGGGCCCCCCATGTCGTGCTAGACGGCGTCGACAAGCGCTACGCGACGTCGTCGGGGCCGGTCGACGCGCTTGCCTGCGTCTCGCTGACCGTCGATGCCGGCGAGTTCTGCACGCTCATCGGCCCGTCCGGCTGCGGCAAATCGACCTTGCTCGGGATGCTGGGCGGCCTCGTGACTCCCGACGCCGGCCGCGTGCTCGTCGACGGCCGGCCCGTGAACGGTCCGGACCCGCGTCGCGCGGCGACCGTCTTCCAGGAGGCCGGCCTCTTCCCGTGGCGCACGACGCTCGAGAACATCGAGTTCGGTCTCGAGCTGCAGGGCGTGGCGCGCGAGCGCCGCCGCGCCGCCGCCACCGAGCTGCTCGGCCCGCTCGGCCTGCGCGACTTCGCCGGCAAGTACCCGCGCGAGCTGTCGGGTGGGATGCGGCAGCGCGTGGCCATCGGACGCGCGCTCGCCATCGACACGCCGATCGTGCTGATGGACGAGCCGTTCGGCGCCCTCGACGAGCAGACGCGCCTGCTCATGGGCGAGTGGCTGCTCGACATCTGGCGCCGGACGCGCAAGACGGTGGTATTCGTGACGCACAGCCTGCAGGAAGCGCTGGCGCTCTCGACCCGCGTGATCATCATGACGGCGCGGCCGGGCCGGATCAAGAGCGTCGTGGAGCTGCCGCTGCCGTACCCGCGCGCGATGGAGTCGGCCGAGCTGGTGGCGCTCCGCGCGAAGCTCTGGAGCGAGATCCGCGAGGAGTCGCTGCGCGCCATGGGCGACGTGTGAGCGTCGCGCTGATCCGCGCAGGCATCGTCGTCGTCGCGCTGGGCGCCTGGGAGGTGTTCGGCCGCCTGGCCAATCCGCTCCTCTACGTGCCGCCGTCGGCGGCGCTGCCCGCGCTGGGGCGACTGCTGACGCTCGAGTCGTACCCGGACCTCGGCGAGCACCTGCTGCTGACGCTGCGCGAGATCGCGGTGGCCTACGGGCTCGCCATCGCCGCCGGTGTCGGCGGCGGCGCGGTGCTGGGTTTGAACCGTCTGCTTGGCCGCGCCTACGGGCCGATCCTGGCCGCGCTCTACGCGGTGCCGGCGGTGGTGTGGTATCCCTCGCTGATGCTCTTCTTCGGGCTCGACGCCGCGTCGAAGATCGCGTTCGGCTTCCTGCTCGGCTTCTTCCCGATCGCGCTCGCGGTCCTGGCCGGCATCCGCCAGGTCAACGTCCAGCTCGTCACGGTCGCCCGCGCGTTCGGCGCGTCCGACCTCGTCGTCTTTCGCAAGGTCATGCTGCCGGCGATGCTGTTCACCCTCGCCGGCGGACTCCGCACCGGCCTGGCGCTGAGCGTGATCGGGGTCATCGTGGGCGAGGTCCTCGGCTCGAAGGCCGGCATGGGATCGCTCATCAACCACGCCTACGGTCTGTTCCGCACCGCCGACTACGTGGCGCTGGTGGTCGTGACGCTCGTCCTCATCCTGGCCTCCGACGCCGTCGCCGGCGTCGTGGAGCAGCGGGCGCGCCGGTGGACCGAATAACGATCCGTATCCGGATCGTCCAGATCGTGAGCGTGGCGGCGCTGCTGGCGGCCTGGGAGGCGATCGCGCGGGCGGGCTGGGTCGATCCGCTCTTCGTCCCCGCGCCGAGCGCCGTGACCGGCGCCATGCTCCGCGTGGGCGCGCTCGCCATGGCCGGGCTCGGCGACACGCTGGCGAAGACGGCCGTCGCCTACGTCATCTCGGTCGTGCTCGGGGTCGGCGGTGGCCTCGTGCTCGGCTCCATCCGGTCGGTGCGACAGGCCGTGAACCCGTTCGTGATCGCGCTGTACGGAATGCCGAAGATCCTGGTGCTGCCGTGGATCGTGCTGCTCCTCGGCTTCGGCACGTTGCCGGCCGTCGTGTATGGCGCCATCCACGGCGTCTTTCCGATTCTCGTCCTCGTGAGCGGCGCCGTCCGCGACGTCGATCACACGTGGCTGACCGTGGCGCGCGCGTTCGGCGCGCGTCGCCGGCAGCTCTACTGGAAGGTCGTGCTCCCGGCCATCGTCCCCACCGTCCTGACCGGGATGCGTCTGGGCATCGTCTTCTGCCTGCTCGGTGTGCTGATCGTGGAGATGTTCGCGGGCGTGCGCGGCATGGGACACGTGCTCGGCTCGTTCGCCAACGGCTTCCAGGCGCCGGAGCTCTTCGCGGCCACCGCGCTCGTGTCGATGGCCTCCATCGTCATCGTCCTGTCACTCGATGCCCTGAACGATCGCCTGTCGCACTGGCGAGGAGAGGCGCGATGAACATCACCGATATCGTCGTTCACCGGCTGTCCGTCCCGCTGCCGCGGCCCGTCCGGACCGCACGCCACGATCACGCTCACGCCGACACGGTGGCGGTGGAGATGCGCGCCGACAACGGGCTCGTTGGCAGCGGATACTGCTTCGCGTTCGGGCGCCGGCAGGCCGCCGCGCTGGCCGCGCTGGTCGAGGACTTTGCCGACCTCTACCGTGGCCGGGCGGCGGCGCCGCAGGCTCGCTTTGCCGAGGCATGGCGCGGGATGCACTTCATCGGCCACACCGGCCTCGCCCTCATGGCGCTGTCCCCGCTCGATACCGCGTGCTGGGATCTCGCGGCGCGCGGCGCCGGTCAGCCCCTCTTCCGCTATCTCGGCGGTGACACGACGCGGGTGCCGACGTACGCGTCGAGCGGGCTGTGGATCGACTACAGCGTCGACGACCTGCTCCGCGAAGCGGAGGCGTTCCGTGCGCAAGGCCATCGCGCCATGAAGATGCGCGTCGGCCGCGCCGATCCGGAGGAGGACATCGAGCGCGTGCGGATCGTTCGCGAGGCGCTCGGCGGCGACGCGGCGCTGCTGGCGGACGTGAACCAGGGCTGGGACGAGGTGACGGCCATTCGCATCGGCCGGCGGCTCGAGACTCAGGGACTCTACTGGCTGGAGGAGCCGTTGCCGTACGAGGATCTCGAAGGATGCGCGCGAGTGGCGGCCGCCCTCGACATGCGGGTCGCCACGGGCGAGACCGACTACGGCAGTCTCGCCATGAAGCGCCATCTCGAGGCGCGTGCGGCCGACGTGCTGATGCCCGATCTGCAGCGAATGGGCGGACCAAGCGAGTTCATGCGCGCGGCGGCGCTCTGCCAGGCCTGGCACCAGCCGGTGTCCTCACACCTCTTCAGCGAGACGTCCGCGCATTTGCTGGCGGCGATGCCGAACGCGCTGATCCTCGAGCATATGGGATGGTGGCAGGACCTTTTCACCGAGCCGCTCACGATCGCCGACGGCTGCGTGGTGCTCGGCGAGAAGCCCGGGATCGGCGTCGAGCTGTCGCAGACGGCGTTGAAGCGCTTCAAGGTGTGAGGAGTTCCGACGCTCCGGACAGAAAATCCCCGGAGCCTCTGGATGCTGTCGGTTCCGCCGCGCACGCGGGCGCGTGCCCGCTTGTGACAAATCGCGTCGTTGCCGCGTGTCGCCCTTGGAACGGCCTCTGCAATGTCCTCCTGTCGAGCGGCTTCAGGCCGCTCGGAGGAGGGCATCACACATGGCCATCGCGACCAAGCCGCCCGTCGAGCGTCGAGACGCGCCCGCCATCACCACCGTCTATCTGACCGATGACGGTCTCCACCACACCCGGTGTGGCGAGGCGCTCGCCTTCCTCCGTCGTCGTCACGGCCTCGAGCTCGACTTCCACTGCCGCGTCTGCCACGAGCACATCGCGCTGACCGAATACGCGCTCAACCGGATTCCCGGCGGGTCCTGAGCGACCGTGACGTGGGCGGACCGAAATGGCCCGCCACACGACACGGGGCTGGAAGGATCGTCGGACCCGGGCTAGAGTGCGGGGCAGGCAATGCTTCCGGCCTCCTGTGCCCACAACAATCCAGCCGGCGCCAAATTCTGCGCGGCGTGCGGCGCTCCCTTGAATCCGACGTGTCGAGCGTGCGGCACGCCACTCATGCCCGGCGCAAAGTTTTGTACGGAGTGCGCCGCTCCGGTCGCCGTGCAGGCGCCCGCGGCGACGCCCGTAACGACGGGTCTGTTGGCCGAGCCGAAGTCCTATACGCCGAAGTACCTCGCCGAACGAATCCTCACGTCTCGAGCGGCGCTCGAGGGCGAGCGCAAGCACGTGACGGTGCTCTTCGCCGACCTGCGCGGATCAATGGAGCTGCTGGCCGACCGGGATCCGGAAGAGGCGCGAGCGGTCCTCGACTCCGTCCTTCAGCGGATGATGGACGCCGTCCACCGGTACGAAGGTACGGTCAACCAGGTGATGGGCGACGGGATCATGGCGCTCTTCGGCGCGCCGGTCGCTCTCGAAGACCACGCCGTGCGGGCCTGCTACGCCGCGCTGAGAATGCAGGAGACGATCAAGCGTTACGCCGAAGAGGTCCAGCGCTCGGCCGGCATTCCCATCCAGGTGCGCATCGGACTCAATTCGGGCGAGGTCCTCGTCCGCTCCGTCGGAAGCGACCTGCGCATGGACTACACCGCGGTCGGCCAGACGACCCACCTGGCGGCCCGTCTCGAGCAGACCGCGATGCCCGGTTCAATCCTGATTTCCGCGGCCACGCTGAGCCTCGTCGAGGACTATGTCCAGGTGAAGCCGCTTGGCCTCGTGCGAGTGAAAGGCCTCGCGGAACCGCTCGAGGTCTTCGAGGTCACCGGCGCCGGCTCGGTGCGGACGCGCCTGCAGCGGTCGACCGCCCGGGGCCTGACACGGTTCGTCGGCCGAGACGCCGAGCTGGAGCAGCTGCGCCAGGCGCTCGCGCAGGCGGGCGAGGGGCGCGGACAGATTGCCGCGGTGGTGGGCGAGCCGGGTGTCGGCAAGTCGCGGCTCTTCTATGAGTTCCTGAACTCACACCGCACGCGCGGCTGGCTGATGCTGCAAGCCAGCTCCGTGTCGTTCGGCAAGGCGTCAGCCTACCTGCCGGTGCTCGACATGTTGCGTGCGTACTTCAAGATCGAGGAGAGCGATGACCCGCGCGTCATCCGCGCGAAGGTCACCGGCGTCATCCTGACCCTCGACGAGGGATTGAAGGAGACGGTGCCGCCACTGCTCGGCCTGTTCGACGCGCTTGCTGACGACAGCCCGTTCCACAAGCAGCCACCGCCGCAGCGTCGCCAGTCCACCCTCGATGCGCTGAAGCGACTGATCCTTCGCGAGGCCCAGGGACAGCCGGTGCTGCTCGTGTTCGAGGACCTCCACTGGATCGATTCGGAGACCCAGGCGCTGCTCGACGCGCTCGTCGAGAGCCTGCGCGGCGCGCGGCTGCTCCTGGCCGTGAACTACCGCCCCGAGTATCGGCACGCGTGGGCCCAGAAGACCTTCTATCGCCAGATCCCGATCGAGCCGCTCAGCGCGGCGAGTGCCGCGGAGCTGGTGCGGCCTCTCGTCGGTGAGGATCCATCCCTGGCGCCACTCGTGCGCGCGCTGATCGAGCGGACCGACGGCAATCCGTTGTTCCTCGAGGAGTCCGTCCGCGCGCTCGCCGACACCGGCGTGCTGCTCGGCGAGCGCGGACGCTACCGGCTCGCCCGTCCCGGCGCGGCGATCGCCGTGCCGCCGAGCGTGCAGGCCATTCTGGCGTCGCGCATCGACCGGCTCAGCGCGGATGACAAGCAGCTTCTCCAGGCCGCATCCGTGATCGGCAAGGACGTCCCGTTCTCGCTGCTGGCCGCGCTCACCGGTCACGACGACGAAGGGCTCCGCTCGTCCCTGGCGCGCCTGCAGGCAAGCGAGCTCCTCTATGAAACCGCGCTCTTTCCGGAGCTCGAGTACACGTTCAAGCACGCGCTCACCCACGAGGTGACGTACGGAGGGATGCTGCTCGAGCGCCGTCGCGCGCTCCATGCGCGCATGGTCGAAACCATCGAGTCGCGTCACGCCGAGCGTCTCGGCGAGCACGCCGAGCGGCTCGCGTATCACGCGTTCCGCGGCGACGTGTGGCCGAAGGCCGCGGAGTACGCGCAGCAGGCGGGCGCGCGGGCGGCCGCGCTGTGTGCCGACGCCGAAGCCGTCGCGCACTACCAGCGCGCGATGGACGCCCTGGCGCGGCTGCCCGCGACACCGGACACCGTCCGCCAGGCGATCGATGTGCGCCTGGCCCTGCGCGCGCCGCTATGGCGAGGCGGCCAGCTGGAGCGGCTGCTCGCCATCCTCCGCGAAGCCGAATCGCTCGGTACGCAGCACGACGAGACGGAGCGCCTCGACGCCGTCTACTCGTTCTTCGTGCAATACCACTGGGCCAAGGCGGATTACGCGACGGCGATCGAGTATGGCCACCGCTGTCTGGACACCGGGGCGCGGCGAGGGGATCTCGGTCTGCAGGTGACCGGACGCTACTATCTCGGCGGCTGCTGTCACGGCCGCGGTCACTTTCGTGAAGCCATCGAGCATTATCAGTGGATCGTCGAGACGCTCAGCGGTCGGCAGGAGACACAGCGCTTCGATATGTCGGGGCTGCCGTTCTCCGGCGCCTGTGCGTTGGCCGCGCTGTGCTATGTCGAGCTGGGCGAGCCGGCGCGTGCCGAAGAGCTGCTACGCCGCGGCGAGGCGGCGGCCATCGCCGCGAATCACGTCTACAGCAAGGTCCCGCTCGCAGTCAGCCGCGGGCGACTGCTTCTCTTCTACGGAGACGTCGCCGACGCCATCCGCGTGACCGAGCCCGTCGTGGCCGTGTGTCGGGAGAATAACTTCGTGGGCCAGACGATGCGCGCGCTCACGGTCCTCGGTGAGGCGTATGCCACGGCTGGCCGCGCTGCGGACGCCGTGCCGATCCTCCGAGAGGCGATCCAGCTCCAGGAGAGCGCGGCCGCGTTCGTCGACCGGGCGCTCTGGGTCCGTACGCTCGCCGATGCCTACCGACGCGCGCGGCACGTGGACGATGCCGAGCGTGCCGCGCAGAGTGCGCTCGATCTCGCCACTCGCTACGGCGAGCACGGCAACGAAGCGTGGGCGCATTTCGTCAGCGGCGAGATCGCGGCCGACCGGGGGGACGATGCGGCGGCGCGAAGCTCCCTGGAGAAGGCGCGCGGGATGGCGACGGGACTCGGCATGCGGCCCCTGGTCGCGCAGTGTCATCTCCGACTGGGCGCCATCGCCGCCCGCCTGGGCGCGAAAGACGACGCGCGCGCGCATCTTCGCATGGCACGAGAGCTGTTGACCGAGACGGGGATGCGCGGCGCGCTCGCCGCGGCGCGCGCCGACATGGCCGCTCTAGACGACCCGATCGCTTGATCGTGTGAACGGCGGCCGCAGTGGTCGGAGCCGGCCACACCGTCAGCCGGATCGCTCGCCGTCTCACGCCGGCTCCGCTCCCGTCAAACGCGAGCGCTTCACGTGCGCGCGCACGTCGCGCACGACGTCGGCGTCGACGACGATCTCCACCTCGTGGTCCTCGACGTCCCAGTGAGTGACGG
>Ga0075421_100000556_pt1 | contig 39563 bp, 41 predicted proteins | sample SoiMetdeltSBSDD5_FD_75292 | JGI IMG/M metagenome (GOLD analysis project Ga0075421, IMG submission 75292) | Bulk soil microbial communities from a Populus tree surrounding site in Tennessee, USA - Soil MetaG P. deltoides SBSDD5 | ecosystem: Environmental > Terrestrial > Soil > Tree plantation... | reverse complement strand
AGCGGCCGGGGCAGATCTCGTACTCGTCCTCGGGCATCTACGGCACGCTCCACATGGCGATGGAGCTCCTGTCGCACGCGGCAGGGATCAAGCTGCGCCACGTGCCGCACTCGGGCGCGGGGCCCGCCCTCACCGCCCTTCTCGGCGGCCACGTGGACGCGCTCGCCTCCGGCCCCGCGGTGGTGCTCCCCCACATCAAGTCGGGCAAGCTTCGGGCCCTGGCGGGCTGGGGCGAATCGCGCGTCGCCGCCCTCCCCGAGGTGCCGACGTTCAAGGAGCTCGGGTACCCGGGCGCGGAGTTCTACATCTGGGCGGGCGTGTTCGCGCCCAAGGGCACACCCGAGCCCGTGCTGGCCCGGCTTCGCGAAGGCCTGCGCGCGGCGGTAGCCGACCCGGAGTTCAAGGCGGCCATGGACAAGCTGGAGACGCCCATCGCCTTCAAGCAGGGTGAGGACTTCGCCCGCTTCTTCGCCGCGGACGCCAAGCGGCTGTCCGACGGCGTGCGCATGGTCGGGAAGATCGAGGAAAAGAAGTAGGGCGAGCCGCAGCCGAAGGCGAGGCGAGGATACGATCGTGGGTCCCGCGCGGAGCGCGGGAGCGAGCCGAAGGCGAGGCGAGGAGGGAAGCCACGGGCGCCGGGGCCTCCGGCGCCCGTGGGGCCAAGCTGGTCAGGCCGCGGACGTGACCAGCCGTGCCTTTCCCTTTCCCACTCGGGCGTCACACTGGCAAGAGCCGTGCCGAAACGGGAATGACGCCGCGACGCCCACTTGCCCGGCCCGCTCGAGCGCGCCGGACGAGATCGTAAGCGGCGCCGACACCCGGAGGCCTAGGCGCGGAGGCCCAGCCGCAGCGCGGCGGCCAGCAAGGCCACCTTGGACACGGACTCGGTGATCCGGTCGTCGAGGGCCATGGCGACGGCCTCCTGCAGGGGGACGACGCGGCGCTCGAAGAACTCGTCGTCGTCGGAGGGGAGGGGATCCGTCACGAGGTCCTCGCCGAGGAAGCAATGCGCCTCCTCGTCGAGATAGGCGCTCGACGGATAGAAGCGAGTGAGGAAGGTTAGCCGACCGGCGCGGTAGCCGCCCTCCTCGCGCAGCTCACGCTGCGCGGCGTCCTCCGGGGGCTCGCCGGGGAGCGCGCCGCCGCCCGGCAGCTCCCAGGAGTCGGCGCGGGTGAGGTGGCGGAACTGCCGGATCAGAACCACGCGCTCCCGATCCACGAGCGGGACCACGCCCACGGTGGGGCCCACGTGGAGCACGGGATAGGCGCGCTCGACGCCGGTGGGCAGACGCCAGAGATCTTCCCGTAGCGTCAGCTTGCCCATGGCGCGCAGCGGAGTCGAGCGCAGGAATTGCCAGTGGCCGGGCATGGGAGCGGCCCTCCTCGCGCCCGATCTTACGTGATAGCATCGACCCATGCCCGGCGAACCCCACGAGGCGCTCATGGCCAAGCTGCTGCAGGCCATCGAGGTCTCGCTGCGCGCCACCTTGGCCTCGCGCGAGGCGGTGCAGGAGATTCTCAAGCGGGGCGCGGAGACGGGCATCTTCTTCGCGGGCGCGCGCAAGCCGGATGGCGGCGACGCCTTCGACCTGACCGAGCAGGACCGCGACTTCCTCCGTTCGCTGTCGATCCGTCCCGAGCCGCGCGGCTGAGCTGATGCGCGGGCTGCTCCTCCTCGCGGCGGTGGCGGCGCTCGTGATCGCCCTGTGGCCGCTGCTGCGCAGCGCGCTCGAGCGCATTCCCTGGCCGCCGCGCGATGGCGCGGCGTCGCGCGACGAGCTGGTGAAGGACCCCGTCTGCGGCACCTACGTCGTCCGCTCGCGCGCCATCCGCAACGAGGCAGGCGGGCGGAGCGTCTACTTCTGCAGCCCGCGCTGCGCGGAGCGCTTCAGCGAGCAGGAGCGCTTGCGGTGAGGCTCGCGCTCTCGGGCGCCTGCGCCCCGGACTGGCCGCTGGAGGACGAGTTGACGGCGGCCGCCGCCGCGGGCTACGAGGCGGTGGAGCTCTGGCTCCCCAAGCTGTGGGCGGTGCTCGAGCGATCAGGGCCGGACGCGGTGGCGGCCGCCCTCAAGCGCCGGCACCTGGCGCCGGCCGCCCTGGCACCCATCGCCGACGCCACCTTCCGTGCCGGCGCCGGGCTGGAAGCGGTGACGGCGGAGGTGCACGGCGCCGCCGCGCTGGCGCGGGCCTTCGGCGCGCCCTGGGTGGTGGTGCAGCCCGGCGAGCGTCCCGACGGCGCCGGCGAGCGCGACGCACTCCGCGAGGGGCGTCACACCCTGGGCCGCCTCGCCCTGGCCGCCGAGCGCTACGACGTGGGGCTGGCCATCTGTCCCCTGGGGTACGCCTGGTCGTCCATCCGCACGGTGCGTGAGGCGGGCGACATCATCGAGGCAGTGGGGCGGAAGTCACTCGGCCTGGCCCTCGACACCTTCCACATGCACGTGGCGGGATCGCGGCCCGAGGACATCGGCCATCTGCGCGCGCGCTGGATCGGGCTCGTGCGCCTCGCCGACGCCCCCGCGGGCGAGCCCGAAGCCCTGCGCGACGCCCACCGTCTGCCCCCGGGGGAGGGCGTGATCCCCCTGGGCGACATCGTGGCCCGCGTGCGCGCGCTCGGCGCGACGGAGGCGACGGTGGTGCTGGCCTGCCCTCTGACGGGCGGCCTCGGCGATGCGGCAGGCTGGGCGAAGCGCCTCCGCGAGCGGGCGGCCGCCGTGCTCCGCGCCCCGGCGCCGGCGGGGCGCCGCTGAGCATGGCCTGGGATCTCCTCGTCTGCGATCTCGACGGCACGCTCGTCGGCAAGTCGGAGCCCCTCGATCCCGCCCTCGTCAAGGCCTTCCACCGCGCGCGCGACCGGGGCCTGCTGATCTCGCTCGCCACCGGCCGCATGCCGCCGGGCGCCGAGCGCTTCCGTGACGAGCTCGGGATCACGGCGCCGTGCATCTTCTACAACGGTGCCCTCGTGCGCGACCACGAGGAAGGCCGCGACCTCTTCTCGGTGACCCTGCCGCGGGGCCTCCTGGGCCGGGCGTACGAGGTGTTCGCCAACGCGCCAATCCACCCCCTCTTCTATCGAGATGACCGGCTCTACTGCCTCGAGGAGACCTTCCCGGTGCTCGAGTACGCGGGGGACCAGCACCTGCGCGTCGAGCCTATTCCCGACCCGGAGGACTTTCTCCGGCTGGGCGGCTTCGTGAAGGGCCTCTTCATCGGCCATCCCGCCACGCTGCCGGTGGTGCGCGACGAGCTCGAGCCGGTGGCCCGCCCGGACGCGCGTCTCGTCATGACACGCACGGACTACCTCGAGATGATTCCCGCGACCGCCTCCAAGGGCGTGGCCCTCCGGCATCTCTGCGAGCATCTGGGCATCCCGCCGTCCCGTGTCATCGCGGTCGGCGACCAGGAAAACGACCTCGAGATGATCGAGGCCGCGGGGCTGGGCGTGGCCATGCCCGATGCCCCGGAGCGCGTCCGCACCGCCGCCGGCCGGGTGGCCCCTTCCCGCCGCGACGGGGGCCTCCTCTCCCTCTTCCGCGAGCTCATGCCCGAGCACTTCGGTTGATTGGCGAGCCGCAGCCGTAGGCGAGGCGAGCGGATACATAATGGTGTCCCGAGCGAAGCGAGGGCGGGCCGTCGCGGATGAGGCGAGCGGATACATGATGGACCAAGTTCAAGGACGGCACAGGATCGTGATTGTCGACGACGAGCCGGAGATCGGACGCATTCTCGCGATGATCCTCCGCCGGGCCGGGTTCGAGACGGAGGCATTCACGGGCGGGCGGGCCGCGCTCGCGGGCCTCGCCGCCGTGCCCGCCGATCTCGTGATCCTCGACGTGACCATGCCCGAGCTGGACGGCTTCGAGACCCTGCGGCGCATCCGCGAGACGCCCGCGACCGCGCGGCTGCCCGTCATCATGCTCACCGCGAACGCCGCCGCCGACGACCGGGCGCGCGCGGAAAGCCTCGGCGCCGACGACTTCATCGCCAAGCCGTTCGAGCCCGCCGACGCGCTGGCGCGCGTGCGCGCGCTCCTCGCGCGCGAGGGCTGAGCCCGACACCAGGAGGCCCGATGCCGCGAGTGCGCGAGATCGAGGATGACGGAGGCGATCCCATCCTGAAGGACCTCTTCACGAAGGAGCGCGAGGTCTTCGGATATCTGCTCAACCCCACCAAGGTGCTGGCCCACACCCCCGTCATCCTGCGGGCGGCCAAGCAGCTCAGCGCGGCCATCGAGAAGTCGGGCCTCCTGCCCGCGGGGCTGCTGCCGCTGATCTACCTGCGGGTCGCGCTGATCAACGGGTGTCCGTTCTGAGTTGACATCAATGCATCCCGGGGGATGCAGGCGGGGGCGACGGACGAGAAGATCCAGGCCTTGCCGGTCTGGCGGGACAGCGCGCTCTTCTCGCCGCTCGAGCGCGACGCCCTGGACTACGCGGAGAAGATGACGCTGACGGGCGAGAAGGTGACGGACGAGCTCCACGCGCGGCTCCGGGCGCACTTCACCGAGGCCCAGATCGTGGAGCTGACGGCGGCGGTGGCGCTGGAGAACTTCCGCTCGAAGTTCAATCCCGCGCTCGGAATCGGGGCGCAGGGCTTCTGCATGCTCAGGTAGTGGCGCGCTGAGATCAGGCTTGGCAGGCGGTTGGAGCGGGTCGACCTCGTTCGATCACTCAATCAGCTGGTCCACCCGGAGCAGTATCGTCCGGGGAATCGTGAGCCCGAGGAGCCTGGCGGTCTTCGAATTGATGACCAGTTCGAACTTCGTCGGCTGCTCGACGGGGAGGTCGGCGGGCTTCGCGCCCTTGAGGATCCGGTCGACGTACGTCGCGGCGCGCCTGAACAGGTCGGTGAAGCTTGGCGCATAGGACATGAGTCCGCCGGCCTCGACGAAGAGCCTCTCATCGAAGATGCTCGGGAGCTGATGCTTGCGGACGAAATCTGCAATGAGCTGCCGGCCCTTGAAGTTGATAGGATTGCCTATGGCGAGCAGGGCATGGGCGCGGCTTGAGGAGACGGTGGCGAAGGCGGTCGGGAAGTCGTCGGGGCTTCGCACCTCGATCGACTGGATCTCCAGGCCGGCCACCTGAGCCGCGGCCAGCATCTCCCGGAAGCTTAGCAGCTCGACTGGGCTGGCCGGATTCCATAGGACAGCCAGTCGGGAGATGCGCGGGGCGATCTCCTTGAGGAGCTCGAACCGCTTTCCGTTTAGCTCGGGAGCGATGTTGGTCAGGCCCGTGATGTTGCCACCGGGACGGGCGAGGCTCTCCACGAGGCCGATCTTTTCAGGGTACGCGGATACTGTCATCACGATTGGGATCGTGCTCGTCGCCAGCTTGGCCGCCCGGACCGCCTGCGTTCCCGACGCGACGATGACGTCGGGCGCGAGCGCGACCAGCTCGAGCGCGAGGCTGGGCAGCCGATCGGTCTTCCCTTCTGACCACCGCCATTCCATTCTGACGTTGCGGCCATCGACATAGCCCAGGTCGCGCAACCCCTGTCGCAGTCCCTCCCACTGGGGCGTGTTCTCGTTACCCAGAACCCCGATTCGGTGGACCTTCGTCGCCGGCTGGGCGTTGGCGAGCGGCGGGGCGGCGAAGAAGCCACCGGCAAAGAGGGCGGTCAGCACGAGGCGGGTCCAATTCATGCCTGTCTCCATCTCCTCACTCGGCTCTCGCTGCGCCACTCGGGCTACACCGAGCGCTCGAAACATAGCCGAGCGAAGCGGAGTCCACAAGGCGTTTTGACGAGCGAGGGGCTGCGCCAGCGGAGGTGCCACGATGGTGAATACCCGATTGCGCCGTGCCGCAGCCTGCTGGATCAGCCGTGCTAACATTCCCGTCGCATGGGCCTGGACGATCATCCAGTCGAAACGGGGTCGGGGAGGGAAGCCATGAACGCGACGGCGGCGGTGCTCTACGACGTGAAGAAGCCGGTGGTGGTGGAGTCAGTGGAGCTGCTCGATCCGGGCCCGCACGAGGTGCGGGTGCGGTACGCCGCGAACGGCGTCTGCCACAGCGACTACCATGTCATCAACGGTGACTACCCGCACCCGCTGCCGGTGGTCCTCGGGCACGAGGCCTCCGGGGTGGTGGAGGCGGTGGGCGCGGGCGTGGAGTCGGTCAAGGTCGGCGACCATGTCTGCTCCTCGTATATCCCCTCCTGCGGCAAGTGCTGGTACTGCGCCAACGGGCGGCCCACTCTCTGCGCGCTGCGCGACAAGCCGCGCTGGTTCCTTCTCGACGGGACTACGCGCCTCCGCAAGAACGGGCAGTCTCTGCATCACTTCCTCGGGGTGGCGGGGTACGCGACCCACGGCGTGCTGATGGAGGAGAGCGTGATCCCGATTCGCCGCGACGTGCCGCTCGACGTGGCGTGCCTGGTGAGCTGCGGGGTGCTCGCGGGCGCGGGGCCCGTGCTCAACGCGGCCAAGGTGCCGGCGGGCGCGAGCGTGGCGGTGTTCGGGTGCGGCGGCGTGGGCCTCAACACCATACAGGCCGCGCGCCTAGTGGGGGCGGGGAAGGTGATCGCGGTGGATCTGTCGCGCAAGAAGCTGGGCTGGGCGGAGGAGTTCGGCGCTACGCACGTGGTCGACGCTTCCAGCGAGGATCCGGTGGCGCGCGTGGTCGAGATCGCCGGCCGCGGCGGGGTGGACTACGCGTTCGAGGTGGTGGGGACGCAGAAGACGGTGGAGCAGGCCCTGGCCTCGACGCACCGGGGCGGCATGGCGGTGGTGGTGGGGGTGTGCCCGTCCGGGACGCGCCTGTCCATCGATCCCACCATGTTCCTGCAGCAGCGCATCCTCACCGGCACCTCGTTCGGCGGCGGGCATCAGCGGACCGACGTGCCCCTGCTGCTCGACCTCTACATGGACGGCAAGTACAAGCTCGACGAGCTCATCACCCGGCGCATGCCCCTGGCCGAGCTCAACCAGGCCTTCGAGCTCATGCTCCAGGGGGAAGTGAAGCGTAGCGTCATCGTCTACGAGTGAGCGGAGGGCGACCGCTCGCGGCGCTCCGGGCGCGCTGGACGATCCCGCTCGCGATGTTCGTGGGCAGCTTCGCGTGGTCGTTCGTCTTCGTGAGCCTGCCCTTCTACATCCACCGGATCAGCACGCTCGACGAGGTGTCCACGCTCCGCTGGACGGGCTGGATCCTCGGGGTGAGCTCCCTCGTCACCGTCGTCACCGCGCCGCTATCGGGGCGGCTCGCGGGGCGGGGCGATCCCAAGGCCTTCTACATGCTGGTGCAGCTGCTGCAGGGCGTGGGCTTCCTCTTGATGGCGCTGGCGCGCACCCTGCCGCAGATGCTGGGCGCGCGCGTGCTGCTGGGGCTCATGGGGGCCTCGTCGACCTTTGCCTTCATCATGGCGGGCCGGCGGGCCGGCGGCGACGTGCGCCGCGACGTGTCCGCGATACAGTCGGGCATGACGCTCGGGCAGGTGCTCGGCCCGCCCCTCGGCGCGGTGTTCGCCTCGCGCGTCGGGTTCCAGGAGTCCTTCATCCTCGGCGGCGTGCTCCTGTGGGGCTGCTGCGTGCTGGTGGGCTTCGGCGTTCCCGAGGGCGCCGGGCGGGCGGCGGCGGAGACGCGGGCCGGGCGCACCTCCATCGCCGAGGTGGCGACGGTCTGTCTCCTCGTGCTCGTGGCCTCGACGCAGATCTTCTTTCTCACCGCGATCCTCCCCCAGGTGCTCCCGCCGCTGGGCGTCCCTCCTGACGACACGCTCGAGGTGGGCGGCCTCGTCATCTTCGTCACCGGCCTCGCCGCCGCGCTGGGGTCGGTGCTCGCGCCCCGCCTGGGCGAGCTCGTGGGCGATCGCCGCGCCATCGTCTGGTTCCTCGGCGCCTCCTCGCTCCTCCTCGCCGCTCAGGCGGCCGCGCCCGAGCTGTGGACCTTCGGCATCCTGCGCTTCCTCCAGGTGCTCTGCATCGCGCCCATCTTCCCGCTCTCGGTGGCGGCCATCGCCCAGCGCTCGTCGGGCACCGCCATCGGCTTCGTCAACTCCTCGCGTATCGGCGCCGCGTTCTTGGGGCCGGTGGTCGCGACGACGCTCCTCACCGTCGCCCCCGTCTGGGCGGTGTACGTGACCTTGGGCGCGGTCGGTTTGGCGGTGGTGCCGGTGCTGCTCCGCGCCTTCGGCGGCCGGAGCGCGGCCGGAGCGGCGCGGGCGTGAGCGACGGGCGCGTGGTGCGCGTCTCCGAGGTGCGGATGGAGGGCGTGGGGAAGCGCCTCGGCGGCGCGTGGGTGCTGCAGGACGTCTCCGTGTCCGTGCTGCCCGGCGAGCTCTACACCCTGCTGGGCGCCCCCGGCAGCGGCAAGACCACGCTCCTGCGCATGCTCGCCGGCTTCACGCGGCCCGACGCCGGCCGCATCGTGGTGGACGATGCGCCCATCGACGCGGTGCCGCCGCAGGAGCGCGGCATCGGCATGGTGTTCACGGGGTACGCGCTGTGGCCCCACATGACGGTGGGCGACAACGTGGCCCTCGGGCTGCGCCAGCGGGGCGCTCGCGGCGATGCGCTGGCGCGCCAGGTGGGAGCCGCCCTCGAGCGCGTCGGCCTCGGCGGCTTCGAGCGTCGGCGCCCCGCCGACCTCCACGGCGCGGAGCCCCTTCGCGCCGCGCTTGCCCGCGCGCTCGCGCTCGAGCCGCGGCTGCTCCTGCTGGACGAGCCGCTGGGTCCCCTCGACCCCTCGCTGCGCGACGCGATGCGGGTCGAGCTGGGGCGGCTGCACCAGGAGGCGGGCATCACCACGCTCCTCGCCACCCGCGAGCCCGCCGAGGCCCTGGCGGTGTCCACCCGCATCGCCGTGCTGGCGGGCGGGGGCCTCGTGCAGGAGGGTCGGCCGGAGGACGTCTACTGGCGGCCGCGCTCCCGCGCCGTCGCCGAGCTCGTGGGCGGGGCCAATCTCGTGCCCGTCCGCGTGCTCGAGCTGCGCGAGATGGGCGTGCTCGTGGAGACCGACGGGGGCGCGCGGGTGCCGGTGGGCCACGGCGGGCGCGCGTGGAGCGTGGGCGAGCGCGGGCTGCTCTGCCTTCGGCCGGAGGCGCTTCGCATCGACGAGGCGGCGCTGGTGCCGGGCGGCATCGCGGGCACGGTGGAGGGGTATGTCTTCGAGGGAGGCCGCGCGCGCTACGACGTCGCCGTTCCCGGCGCGCTCGTGCGCGTCGAGATGCTCACCTCCGCGCTCGCGGGCCGCGGCTTCAAGCCCGGCGATCGCGTCAAGATCGAGGTGTCACCGGAGACCTCGATCCTCCTCCCCGCGGAGTAGTGGTATCGTGGGCGGGACTCGACACCAAGGAGGCTGATCCGATGGCCAAGGACATCAAGCCGGCCGAGCTCAAGCGACGCCTCGACGCGCACGAGCCCATCGTGCTCCTCGACGTTCGCGACGGCTGGGAGACCGCGCTTGCGCGCATCGACAACGCCACGCACATCCCGATGGAGGAGCTGGAGCACCGCACCGCCGAGCTCGATCCCAAGGACGAGATCGTCGTCATCTGCCATCACGGTGTGCGCAGCGCGGCGGTGGCGGACTATCTCGGCGACGCCGGCTTTCCACGGGTGTGGAACCTGTCCGGCGGCATCGATCAGTGGGCCCGCTCGGTCGATCACGGGATGAAGCGCTACTGATGGACGGGCGGGTCCGGGTCGAACAGCGCGACGGCTGCGCGTGGGTGACCCTGGACCGGCCGCCGCTGAACCTCCTCGAGCCGGGGCTGATCCGCGTGCTTCGCGACACCTTCCTTGGTCTCGCGCGCGACGCCGCCGTGCGGGTGGCGGTGGTGACGGGCGCGGGGCGGGCCACCTGCGCGGGCATGCAAATGCAGGTGCTGCGCGATCTCGACCCCGCGAGCGCGAAGGCCCTCATCAGCAGCCTGCACGACGCCATCCACGCCGTGCACGAGGCGCCGTTCCCCACCATCGGCATGATCAACGGCGCCTGCCTGGGGGCGGGGTTCGAGCTGGCGATGGCCTGCGACATGCGCGTGGCCGCGACCGGCGCCCTGCTCGGGTTGCCCGAGATCCGCGTGGGCATTCCGTCGGTGATCGAGGCCGCGCTCCTGCCCGCGCTGGTGGGGCCGGGGCGCGCCGCGGAGATCCTGCTCGTGGGCGCGCCGGTGACCGCGGCGCAGGCGCTCGAGTGGGGCCTTGTCAATCGCGTGACGCCGCCCGAAGCCCTGGTCTCCACCACCGAAGCCCTCGTCGAGTCCATTCTCGCGTGCGCGCCGTCTGCGGTGCGCCTGCAGAAGGAGCTCATCATCCGGTGGCGGAACACCGATCTGCGCACCGCCATCGAGTCGGGCATCAATGCCTTCGCCCAGTCCTACGCCACCGGCGAGCCGCGCGAGGCCTTGAGCGCCTATCTCGAGAAGCGCAAGCCGCGCTTCGCCTGACCGGCCGCCGCCCGCCGTGTCCCGGCCGATTCGCGCCGTCACCGTGGACTTCTGGGGCACGCTCGTCTTCGAGGGCCCCCGCGCCGACGACCGCTATCGCGAGCGGCGCCTCGCCGACTTCGCCACCATACTCGGCGGCGCGGGGTTCCGCGTGACGTCGGCGGAGCTCGCCCGTGGCTACGAGCAGTCGGGGCGCGAGCTGACGTGGGTGTGGTCGGAGAACCGCGACGTCCCCGTGGTGCGCCACGTGGCGTCGGTCCTCGAGGGCGCGATACCGGGACTGTCCGCGCGCGTCAGCGCCGCCACCCTGGACGCGCTGGTGGAAGCCTACGGGGCACCCGCCCTGCTCGTGCCTCCCGCGGCGGACACCGGGGCGCGCGCGGGCCTGGAGGCCTTGACGGCGCGCGGCCTGCGCCTGGCGGTCGTCTCGAACACCATGCGTACGCCCGGCCGCGCGATGCGGCGCATCCTCGAGGGGCATGGCTTGCTGGCGGCGTTCCAGCACCTGACGTTCTCGGATGAGGTCGGCGTGCGAAAGCCCGCGCCCGAGATCTTCCGGCTCACGCTCGCCGCGCTGGGTGTGCCCGTGGAGGAGGCGGTGCACGTGGGCGACGATTCGCGCCTCGACGTGGAGGGCGCGCGCAATGCCGGGCTGCGAGCGGTGCAGGTGGTGGCGGCGGGGCGCGAGGCGGGGCCGCCCGAGCCAGACGTCGTGATCCGGGGGCTGGGCGAGCTGCCCGCCGCCATCGCCACCCTGGAGGCCCGCGCGTGATCCGGGCGGTGACCTTCGACTTCTGGCAGACCCTCGCCGACGACTCGCCCGACAACCTCGCCGCCCAGCGGCGGCTGCGGCTGGAGGCCCTGCACTCGGCGCTCGTCGCCGCGGGGCTGCCCGTCGACGCCGCGGCGGTCGAGGCCGGCTACGAGTGCTCGCAGGTGCTGCTGGAATCGCGGTTCTGGAATCAGCACCGCGATCCCGGCTTTCCCGAGCAGGTGGCGCTGGTCCTTGACTGCGTGGCGCCCGGCGCGGCCGCCCGCGTCACGGGCTCGCGTTTGGACGCGCTCTTGCGCGGCTACGCCGACCCCGTGCTCCGATGCCCGCCGCATCTGTGCCCCGGCGCCGCGGAGGCCGTGCGCGGGCTCGCCGCGCGAGGTATCGCCTTGGGCATCGTGTCCAATACCGGTCGCACACCCGGGTGGGCGCTGCGACGGTATCTCGAGAGCCACGATCTCCTGCGCTACTTCCGCGCCGTGTCCTTCTCGGACGAGGTCGGGGCACGCAAGCCGGAGGCGGAGATCTTCCGCCGCGCCCTGGCCAAGCTGGGCCCGGAGGCGGGGCGCGCGCCCGCCGACACGGCCCACGTGGGCGACAATCCCGACGCCGACGTGGAGGGCGCCCGCGGCGTGGGCATGCGCGCCGTGCACTACACCGCCGGCCACCGGGCTGCCGCCGCGCGGGCCGACCTCATCCTGGCGGACCTCGCGACTCTCCCTGAGCGGCTGGCCGGCCTTTGAGCGCCAGGGCGGCCTTGTGGTAACTTGGCGACGGTTGGAGGATCGGAACACCGTGAATTGGAGGAATACATGACCGGCAATCCGCATCGGAATCAGGCACGCACGGGCATCACTCGCCGCGCCTTCACTGTCGGCATGGGTGCCGCCGGTATCGTCGCCGGCACCGCGCCGTTCAACGTGGTGCGCGGTCAGGGTGCGGTGCTGAAGGTCGGCGTGCTGCTGCCACGCTCCGGGGTGCAGGCCGGCATCGGCCAGGACTGCCAGCGCGGCGTCGAGATCACCAACGGTATTCTGAGGGATATTGGGCTGCCACCGTTGCAGATCATGAACGGCGACACCGAGTCCGATCCACAGATCGCGCGCGCGCAGGCCGAGAAGCTGATCAACGAAGGCGCGCAGCTGCTGGTCGGCGCCTTCGACTCGGGCCAGACCACGACGATTGCGCAGGTCGCCGAACAGCGCGGGATTCCGCTTGTCATCAACATCGCCGCCGCCCCGCCGATCACCGAGCAGGGCTACAAGTTCGTGTTCCGCAACTTCCCGACCGCACCCGTGATTCTCATGGATGCGTTCGCCAACCAGAAAGAGGTGTTTCAGTCGAGCGGAGCGACGCCGAAGTCGGTGGTGTTCATGCACGTGAACGACACGTTCGGCACCGCGATGCAGAAGGGTATCGGCGACATCTTTCCGAAAGCCGACATGCCCTACAAGATCGTGGAAACGATTGCCTACGACCCGAAGGCGCGCGACCTGTCCGTCGAGGTCGCAAAGGCCAAGGCGACCGGTGCCGAGGCGCTGCTCATGGTCAGCCGTCTGAACGATGCCATCCTGCTTACCCGGGAGCTGATCAAGCAGCGCTGGTCGCCGATGGCGGTGCTCAGCATGGGGCCCGGGTGGTACGAGGACCAGTATCTGAAGACGCTCGGCAATCTGTCCGACGGTCCGCTCAGCTTTGTGCCCTGGTATGATCCGAACAAGAAGCTAAGCAAAGCGCTGGTGGCGGCGCTTGCCAAGGCGTACCCGGACGTCAACGTGGCCACGAACCACATCTACACGTTCGAGGCGTTGCTGGTGGCCGCCGATGCCCACAAGCGCGCGGGCTCGACCGATCCAAAGGCGTTGGCCGATGCGATCCGCAAGACCAACATCACCGACAATGTCAGCCCCGGCCCGGGGATCCGGTTCAACGAGAAGGGTCAGAACGACAAGCTGAGCAATTCCGCGATCCAGAATCGCGGCGGCAAGCATGTCATGGTCGCGCCCAAGGCGGCCGCCAACGCGAAAGCCGAAGTTCCGATGAAACCGTACGACAAGCGCGGCTGATTCTGCCCGCGGAGATCTATCTCAACGTCGCGATCAGCGGCCTGTTGACCGGCCTCATCTATGGTCTGAGCGCGCTCGGCCTGTCGGTTATTTTCGGCGTGGTCCGCATCGTCAATTTTGCCCATGGCGAGATCATGGTGGTCGGGATGTTCGGGACGCTGGTGCTGTTCCGGCAGTTCGGCGTCGATCCGCTGCTGGCGATGCCGTTCATCGCGATCATCCTGTTCGGCTTCGGCTATCTGTTGCAGGACTGGGTGATCCGGCGTGTCGCGCATCTTGCCGACCATATGCAGTTCTTGCTGATGGCGGCTGTCGCGGTCATGCTGATTGCGGTCTGCCTGATGGTCTTCAAGGGCGACGCCCAGGGCGTGCGGGTGCGCTATGCGCTCGACTCCTTCGCGATCGGGTCGCTGATCGTCGACAAGGTGAAAGTCTATGCCGGCGTGGCGGCCTTGATCACCTCCGGTGCGCTGTTCGCCTTCTTTCGCTACACCGACAGTGGCAAGGCGATCCGCGCCTGCGGCGACAATTACGTTGGCGCATTGGTGGTCGGCCTGAATGTCCGCCGTATGTTTGCGCTCACGTTCGGAATCGGGTGCGCCTGTCTCGGCGCCGCCGGGGCGATCATGCTGCTTCTGATCGACGTGCATCCCTATCTTGGCCCGGCGTACACCTTGCTTGCCTTCACGATCGTGATCGTCGGCGGCATGGGGTCGCTGCCGGGCGCGTTGCTCGGCGGGGTGCTGATCGGCACATCCGAGGCGCTGGCCGGCATCATTCTTCAGCCGTCATTGAAGACGGCATTCAGCTTCGGCCTGCTGATACTGGTGCTGTTGTTTCGGCCGCAGGGCCTGCTCGGAAGGGCGAGCCGCTGAACCGTCTGCTCGAAGGTGTTCCGCCTCGCGGCCGGGGTCTGTTGGCCGTATGCGCAGCCCTGCTGGTGATCGCGCCCCATGTCGTGAGCAATTACATGCTCAGCGTGCTGATCATCGTCCTGTACTTTGCCTATGTCGGCCAAGCCTGGAACGTGATGATCGGATTTGCCGGGTTGTTGTCGCTGGGGCACGCGCTGTTTGTCGGGATCGGCGCGTATGCCAGCGCGGCCTTGTTCGTGCATTTCGGAGTCGGGCCGTGGCTCGGCGTGTTCGTGGCGATCGCGCTTTCGGTGCTCGTCGGCTGCCTGATCGGCTATCTGGGCTTTCGCTTCTCGATTGGCGGCGTCTATTTCGCGCTGCTGACCATCGCGTTTGCCGAGTTCACCCTCATAGTGATCGATCACACTCGCTGGCTCGGGTCGACCGAGGGCCTGTTTCTGCCCGTCTCCAATCGCGAGACCGTCGACTTGCTCAACCTGCGCGGCTCGCCCGTGATGTTCTACTACGTGATCCTTGCCATGGCCGCGTCGGCTCTGGTGCTGTGCCGTGTCCTGCTCAATTCGAGGCTCGGCTATTACTGGCGGGCGATCCGCGAGGATCAGGACGCGGCCGAGGCGAGCGGCATTCATCTGTTCCGTTACAAGATGATCGCCATCGTGATCTCGTCCGGTCTCACCGGCATCGGCGGCGTCTGGTACGCGTTCTACTACAATAACCTCTTTCCGGAGACGACCTTCTCGACCGGGAAGTCGATTGAGCTCATTCTCGGCACGGTGGTGGGCGGCGTCGGCACCTTGTTCGGGCCGATCATCGGGGCGTTTTTGCTTACGCCGCTCGGTGAGACGTTGACGGTGCTCACGGCGGGCTTCAAGATCGACGGCATCAAGCAATTCTTTTGGGGGGTGTGCGTCGCGGTGATCGTGCTATTCCGTCCGTCCGGCGTATGGCCGTGGATGTCGACGCTGCTCAAGCTCGATGGTCGGCGTGACGGGGCCAAGCCATGAGCGGTGCCGCGTCGCTGTCGGTGAGAGGCATTTCCAAACGCTTCAGAGGACTTGCCGCAGTGAGCGATGTGTCATTCGACGTCTCAGCGGGGGCCATATACGCGCTCATCGGGCCGAACGGTGCCGGCAAGACCACGATCTTCAACATGATCGCCGGGGTGTTCCGGCCCGATTCCGGCACCATCCTGCTGGATGGCGCGCCCCTTGTCGGCAAGCGGCCCGACCAGATCTGCCGCGCTGGGGTGGGGCGCACCTTCCAGCTGGTGCGGCCGTTCCAAGCGCTGACCGTCGAGGAGAATGTCGCGATCGGAGCGCTGACCTGGACCGACGACGTCAAGGAGGCGCGGGACTATGCCGGTATCGTGCTGAAGCTGCTGGGCCTCGACGACAAGCGATTGTCCTATCCCGACCGCATCACCTTGCCCGACCGCAAGTGCCTGGAAGTGGCGCGTGCGCTCGCAACCAAGCCGAAAGTGCTGCTGCTCGATGAGGTGATGGCCGGTCTGCGCCCGACCGAGACCGACCGCATGGTCGGTGTGTTCCGCAAGCTCAATGAAGGGACCGGGCTGACGATTCTCTTGATCGAGCATGTGATGCGCGCGGTGATGGCGTTGTCGCGGCATATCGTGGTGGTCAACTACGGCAAGGTGATTGCCGAGGGCACGCCGGAGCAGGTCACCCGCGATCCCGACGTGCTTGCCTGCTATCTCGGCGTCGAGGCGGTGGAGTAATGCTGGCGATCCACGACCTGGATGTGCGGTACGGCGATGCCCAGGCGCTCGAGGGCGTGTCGCTTGAGGTCGAGGAGGGCACGATCGTCGCGGTGGTGGGCTCCAATGGCGCAGGCAAATCGTCGCTGATCCGCACGGTCGCCGGCATGCTGAGGCCCGCGAGCGGCCGCATCGTCTATCGAGGGACCGACATTGCCGGGTGGCCGAGCCACAGGGTGTGCAATCTCGGTATCGGCCAGGTGGCCGAGGGCCGGCAGATATTTCCCTCACTCACCGTTTCGGAGAATCTGGACGTCGGCGCCATGCTTCCGCGGGGGCGCGCCGGCCGTGCCGGGAATCGTGAACGCGTACTGCACATGTTCCCGCGTTTGCGCGAGCGGGCCGCGCAGGCCGCCGGAACTTTGTCGGGCGGCGAACAGCAGATGCTCGCGATTGGGCGCTGCCTAATGGGCGCGCCTGAGCTCGTGATGTTCGACGAGCCCTCGCTCGGCCTTGCGCCGGCGCTGGTGCAGGAGGTACTCAGAACCATCCAGGATCTCAATCGCGAGGGCCTGACCTGCGTGCTGGTCGAGCAGAATGTCGCCGTCTCGCTCAAGCTGGCGAGCCGCGCCTACGTGCTGGAGAATGGCCGCATCACGTTGTCGGGCTCGGGTGGCGAGCTTCTGGCCGACGACCGCGTACGGCGGGCCTATCTCGGGCTTTAGGGTGCGCGCATCAGCGCAGTGAGCAGGGCGGCGATCAGCCGTATTGCGTCCCTGTGCCCACCCGGGTAACATCGGTGGCCGCATGAACGTGAACGAGCTCCGCACAAAGATCCGCGACATCAAGGACTTCCCCACGGAAGGCATCCTCTTCAAGGACATCACCACGCTCCTCAGGGACGGCCCGGCCTGGGCCTCCGTCATCGACCACCTGGCGGCGCGGTACCACACATCGCTGGTGGAGATCGTGGTAGGCGTGGAGTCGCGCGGCTTCATCTTCGGCGGGGCCCTGGCCCATCAGCTGAAGGCCGGATTCGTGCCCGTCCGCAAGCGGGGCAAGCTGCCCGCGCCCACCATCGAGGAGGAGTACGAGCTGGAGTACGGACGCGACGTGCTCGCCATCCACGAGGACGCGATCCGCCCGGGCCAGCGGGTGCTGGTCGTGGACGACCTTCTGGCCACCGGCGGCACCATGGCGGCGACGCTCCGGCTCGTCGAGCGGCTGGGGGGCAAGGTGGTGGGGGCGGCCTTCCTGATCGAGCTGGGCTTCCTCAAGGGGCGGGAGCGGTTACGCGGCTACCCGATCGACGCCCTTATCAGGTACGATTAGGGCATGCGTTCCCCCCTGGCCCTGCTCGCGACCCTGCTGCTCGGCGTCGGCCTCGCCGGCGCCGCCCCCGCGCGCGCCCAGGACGCCGTGCCGCCCTCGGCGCCGGCCCCCGCGGGCCCCTCAGCGATTCTCCAGCTGCTCAACCAGAAGTCGGACAGCATGGAGATGACCCTCAAGGAGTCGCTGCGTCCGGACGTCACCCCGGCACCCGCCTCGCGCGCGGACGCGCCCGAGCGGATGCCGGACGGCAGCGTGCGCTACGGGAAGACGCGGGTGAACGTGAAGGTCAACGCGGATTGCCCCGACGATCCCTTCCACGAGGCGGCCCCGCCGCCGCCCCGCCGCGCCCGGTAGCCCACTCGCGGCCGAACGGAGAACCCCGCCGCCCGCGGCTCGCGCGTCCCGGGCGCGGTCAGACAGGGAGTCGCCCAGCATGGCCATCAAGAACGTCGGTGTGATCGGGTGTGGGCTCATGGGCTCGGGCATCGCCCAGGTCTCCGCCCAGGCCGGCTTCCGCACGGTGGTGGTGGAGGCCAACCGCGAGCTCCTCGAGCGCGGGCTCGGCGGGCTGGGCCGCACCCTCGACGGCCTCGTCGCCAAGGCCAAGCTCGATGAGGCGGGGAAGAAGCAGATCCTGGACCGCATCGTCGGCGCGACCGACCTCGCCGCCCTCAAGGACTCGGACCTCGTCATCGAGGCCATCACCGAGAACCAGCCGCTGAAGAACGAGACCTTCGCGCGGCTCGACGCGATCTGCCCGCCGCACGCCCTCCTCGCCTCCAACACATCGTCCTGCAACGTGACGGCGATGGCGGCGGCGACCAAGCGCCCGGCGCAGGTCCTGGGCCTGCACTTCTTCAACCCGGTGCCGCTGATGAAGCTGGTGGAGGTGGTGCAGACCATCCTCACCGACGACAAGTCCGTGGCCCAGGCCTATGAGTGGGTGCAGGCGGTGGGAAAGGTGCCGGTGCGCGCCAAGGACTCCACGGCGTTCATCGTGAACCGGCTCCTCGTGCCGTATCTCCTCGACGCCGTCCGCGTCTACGAGGGCGGCCTGGCCAGCCTGGAAGACATCGACACCGCGATGAAGCTCGGCTGCGGCTATCCGATGGGTCCCTTCACCCTCCTCGACCTGGTCGGGCTCGACACGACCATGTACGTGGCGGAGGTCATGTTCGAGGAGTTCCGCGAGGCGCGCTACGCGCCGCCGCCCCTGCTGAAGCGCATGGTCATGGCCGGCCAGCTCGGCCGCAAGAGCGGCAAGGGCTTCTACGACTACCGGAAGCAATGAACGACGCTTGGTACCTGACTGACGATCAGCGCGCCATCCGGGATCTGGCGCGGGACATCTCGCAGGAGCGCATCGCCCCGCTGGCCGCCCGCGTGGACGAGACGGAGGAGTATCCGGCGGACCAGCTCCGCCTCCTCGGCGAGCAGGGGCTCATGGGCCTGCACATTCCCGAGGAGTACGGAGGCGCGGGGGCGGGCACGCTCGCCTATTGCCTCGCCGCGGAGGAGGTCGCGCGGGCTTGCGCGGCGACCGCGACGATCTTCCTCGTGCAGAATCTCGGCGGTTATCCCATCGTGCTGGGTGGCAACGTGGAGCAGAAGAAGCGATTCCTCCCGCGCCTGGCCACCGGCGAGATCACCGCCGCGTTCTCCCTCTCCGAGCCGGGCTCCGGCTCCGACGCCGCCGGGATGACGTGCGCGGCGGTGCGCAAGGGCGACCGCTACGTGGTCAACGGCTCCAAGATGTGGGTGACCAACGGCTCGCACGCCGGGGTCATCACCGTGTTCGTGAGCACCGATCGCGCCCAGCGCGCCCGGGGCGTCACCGCGCTCCTCGTCGAGCCCGGGACGCCGGGCTTCAGCGTGGGGAAGCACGAAAAGAAGCTCGGCATCCGGGGCAGCCCCACGGTGGCGCTGCACTTCACCGACTGCGAGATTCCGGTGGAGAACCGCCTCGGCGAGGAGGGCGGGGGCTTCCGGATCGCCATGCGCACGCTCGAGGCGTCGCGGCCCACCATCGGCGCCCAGGCGGTCGGCATCGCCCAGGCGGCGCTGGACGCGGCGGTGGGCTACGCCAAGGAGCGGCGGTCGTTCGATCAGCCGATCGCGTCGTTCCAGGGCATACAGTTCATGCTCGCTGACATGGGGATGGCGGTGCACCTCTCCCGGCTGGCCGTGCATCACACCGCCGCCCTCATGGACCGCGGCGCCGCCTCCACCGCCTTCGAGGCCTCGGTGGCGAAGTGCTTCGCCTCCGACACCGCCATGAAGGTGGCCACCGACGCCGTCCAGATCTTCGGCGGCTACGGCTACACGCGGGAGTTCCCGGTGGAGCGCTACATGCGCGATGCCAAGATCACCCAGATCTACGAAGGCACCAACCAGATCCAGCGGCTCGTGATCGCGCGGGCCCTGCTGGAGCAAGGAGACTCTCGATGACCCGCCAGGCTTCCTCTCGCCTGTCGCGTCGAACGATCTTGAAGACCGCGGCCGCCGGCGCCGCCGTGCTGGACTTCCCCCTGCCGTTGCGGGCCCAGGCGCCGGTGCTCAAGATCGGGGTGGTGCACCCCGTCACCGGCCCGCTCGCGGAGCCCGGGCAGGCGCGCCGGCAGGGCGCGACGATGGGAGCGCGGCAGCTCGCGGGCGCGGTCTCCGGCGGCGAGCAGCAGAGCTCATGCTGGATGAGCCGAGCCTGGGCCTCGCCCCGGTGGTGGTGAAGCAGATCTTCGAGAACCTCGCCCGGATCAATCGCGAGGGCACGACGATTCTCCTCGTCGAGCAGAACGTGGGACGCGCGCTGGGGCTGGCCCATCGCGCGTACGTGCTGGAAAGCGGGCGCGTCGCGCTCTCGGGCACGAGCGAGTCACTGCTCGCGAGCGCCCATGTCAAGCAGGCCTATCTGGGCATTTAGCGGGCAATCCGACTGGCTCGCTTGTTGCAAAACTTCCTTACGTGCCCGACGCCACGAGTCCGTATAAGTATGTGTATTCATTGCCGCAAGACCGGGGGGATCAGACAGGATCCGCGCGAGTCGGAGGCCTCGACGGGAGCCTGCCCGTCACCACGACTGACAATTTCCGCGGTCCCCTGGAGACTGCCGGCGACCGCGCCTATGAGACGCTGGCCGAGCTGATCCAGGCCGTCTCGTCGAGCCTCGATCTGGGCGAGGCGTTGAACCGGGTCGCGCGGGCCGCGGCCAGCCTGCTCGCGGACTCGGCCTCGCGCATCTGGGTCGTGGAAGGGGATCGGCTCGTCCTCACCAGCGAGTGGGGCACCCGGGCCACGCGGGACGGCATCGTCACCGAGCTGGCCTTCGGCCAGGGCCTGACGGGCCACGTCGCGCGCAGCGGCGAGATCTTGGTCCTCGAGGACCTGCTCGCGGATCGGCGCGCGCACAATCTCGAATGGCTGCGGGGCGAGGGCTTCGTGTCGTTCGCGGGTCTCCCCCTGCGCGGCCGCGACGGCCTGGTGGGCGTGGCCCTGCTCCTCTCGCGCCATCGCCACCGCTTCTCCGATCGTGAGATCCGCCTCCTCGGGCTCTTCGCCGCGCAGGCCGCCATCGCCATCGACAACGCGAGGCTGCACACCGAGACGCGGCGGCGGCGCGAGGCGGCGGAGGCCCTCGCCGAGGTCGCGCGGCTCGCCTCGCGCACCCTCGACTCGGAGGACACCCGCCAGCGCATCGCGGACAGCATTCGCGCCCTGCTGCGCGGCCTCACCTCCGCCCTCTATCGTCTCGATCCCGACACCGGCGAGCTCATCCTGCTCGCTGCCTCCGGCAAAGCCGCCCCCGCGAACGGTGGCAAGCTGGTCCGGGCGCGCGGCACCGGCATCGCTGGCCTCGCCGTCACCGAGCGCCGCGCGGTGGTCACGCGCAACATGCTCGAGGACTCGCGTATCGTCATGAGCGACGAGGAACGTGCGCGCGTCCGCGAGACCCCCTGTCGCGCCGCCCTGGCCGTGCCTCTCCTCGTGCAGGAGCGCGTGGTGGGCGTTCTCGGCGTGGGGCGCGGCCCCGGCGACGACTTCGACGCCGACGCCATCCGGCTCGCCCAGGCCTTCGCCGACCAGGCGGCGGTGGCCCTGGAAAACGCGCGGCTGTACGAGCGGCAGGTCAATCTGCTCGGTGCCCTCCGCACTCGTCAGGCGCGGCTCGAGGCGCTCCTCGAGGTCGGGCGCCAGCTCGCCCGCATCCAGCCGGTGGAGTCCCTGCTCGCCCGAATCGCGGAGGCGTGCGCGGACCTGTTCAACTCCAACTCGGTGTCGTTCCGACTCGTCGAGGGCGAGCATCTCGTGCTGTGCGGCAGATGGGGCCACACCGAGGACATGCTCGCCACGTCACGGCTCCGCATCGGCGAGAGCCTCACCGGCCTCGTGGCCGCCCAGGGTGAGCCGCTGGTGGTGCAGAATCCCATCGACGACCCGCGGCTGATGCCCACGCATCGCGAGAGCTATCGCCGGCTGGGGCTGCGATCCTTCCTCGGGGTGCCCGTCAAGACGGGGACCGACATCGTAGGGGTCCTGTCCATCCGTTCCACGCGAGAAGACGGCTTCTCGCCGGACGACGTGGAGCTCGCCACCGTCTTCGCCTCCCAGGCCGCCATCGCGCTCGAGAACAGCCGCCTTTACCAGAAGACCCAGCGGACCTTCGACGAGCTCACCCAGGCCCAGGACCAGCTCGCCCAGGCGCGCAAGATGGAAGCAGTGGGCCTGCTGGCCGGCGGCGTGGCGCACGACTTCAACAACATGCTCATGGTCATGCTGGGCCGAAGCGATCTCCTCCTCCGGCGTCTGCCCCCCACCGATTCCGCCCGGCGCGACCTCGAGCTGATTCGCTCCACCGGCCAGCGCGCGGCCGACCTGACCCGTCAGCTCCTCGCGTTCAGCCGCAAGCAGGTGCTGGCCCCGCGCGTGCTGAGCCTCAGCGCGGTGGTCGGTGAGCTGGCCCCGATGCTCGAGCGTCTGATCGGCGAGAACATCGAGCTCCATACCGCGTTGCCCACGGGTCTCGGCGAGGTGCGCGCCGACCGCGGTCAGATGGAGCAGGTCATCATGAATCTGGTGGTGAACGCCCGGGACGCGATGCCCCGCGGAGGCCGCCTGACGCTCGAGACGGCCAACGTCGAGCTGGACGCGGCGACCGTGCGCGGCCGCCTGGGCATGCGGCCGGGCCCCCACGTGCTCCTCGCCATCACCGACACCGGGACGGGTATGGACGATGCGACGCGCGCGCGCATCTTCGAGCCGTTTTTCACCACCAAGCCGTTCGGAGAGGGAACCGGCCTGGGGCTCGCCACCGTGCACGGCATCGTGAACCAGAGTGGCGGCACCATCTGGGTGTACAGCGAGCCGGAGCGGGGAACCACCTTCAAGATCTACCTGCCGCGGGTCACGGGCGCCGTGCCGGACGAGGGGAGCGGCTCGCCGGCGGACGCGACGCCGCGCGGCTCGGAGACCATCCTGCTCGTGGAGGACCAGCGCGACGTCCGCGACTACGTGCGGGAGGTGCTGGAGGCGCAGGGCTACACCGTGCTCATCGCCGGGGACGGCGCCGACGCGCTCCGCGTGGCCGGCACTCACCCCGGCGGCATCCACCTCCTCCTCACCGACGTGGTGATGCCCCGCATGAGCGGGCGCGAGCTCGCGGAGCGGCTGAGCAAGCTGCGCCCCGATGTCGCGGTGCTCTACATGTCCGGCTATCCCGACCGGGCCGTGGTCGATCACGGCATCCTCGAACCCGGCACGACCTTCCTCCAGAAGCCGGTCTCAACCGACGCCCTCGCGCGCAAGGTGCGGGAGGTCATGGACGATCGCCGCCGCCGCGTGGCCTAGAGCCGGGATCATGGCGAACCTCGCGTTCGAGGATCTGCTCCACCGCACCCGGCAGCTCGAGGCCCTCAACTCGGAGTATCGCGCGCTCGTGGAGGTGGCCGCCGCCATCGGCTCCACCCTCGACGTCCAGAGCGTGCTCGACATCATCGTGGACCGCTGCCGCGCCCTCCTCGGGGCGGGGGCGGCCGGCGTCTTCCGCTTCGACCGCGAGTCGGCGGCGCTCGTCTACGACCGAGGCATCGGGCTCTCCCCGGACTTCATCGAGCACTTGCGCGTGAGCCCCGGAGAAGGGACGACGGGCCGGAGCTATCTCGAGCAATGCCCGGTGTGGACGAGCGACATCCTCACCGATGGGCAGTTGCGCCTCGGCGGGCGGCAGCGGAGCCTGATCGAGCGGGAAGGCTATCGCGCGGTCCTCTCCGTGCCCATCCTCATCAAGGGCCATCCCTACGGGGTGCTCGCGGTGTACTGGTGGGGCGCCCGGAGGCCGGAGCCGACGCAGGTGAGCCTGCTCGTCGCCCTCGCCTCCCAGACCTCCATTGCCCTCGAGAACGCCCGTCTCTATCAGGCGGCGACCGATCGGGGCCGCCGGCTCGCCACCCTCGCGCGGCTGACGGAGACGCTCACCGCTACCCTGAGCCTGGAGGAGGTGCTCGACCGCGTGGCGCGGTCGGCCGTGGACCTCTTCGGTTCGAGCGTGTCCCGGCTCTGGCTCGTCGACGACGACGGACGCGGGCTCACCCTCCGCGCCAGCGCCGGCGCGATCTCCGCTGTCGAGGGGCGGACGCGATCGAAGGTGGGCGAGGGGCTGGTGGGCCACATCGTCGCCACCCGGGCCCCGCTCCTCGTACCCGATCTGCGCCAGGACCCCCGCGCCCACAACTCCGAGCGCATCCTCGCCGAGGGCATCATCTCCTTCGCGGGCATGCCGCTGCTGCTGGGCGAGCAGGTGCTGGGCACTCTCGCCGTCTCGGTGCGGGCCCACCGGCCCTTCGACGACGAGGATCTGAGCCTGCTACAGTCGCTCAGCAGCCAGGCCGCCATCGCCATCCACAACGCCACCCTCTACGCCGAGACGCGCCGGAGCCTCGAGGAGACGCGGGCTCTCCTCGACGTCACCGAGATCCTCAACTCCACCCTGGAGCCCCAGCGTCTCCTCAAGCGGGTCGCGATCAAGATCGCCCAGGTCTGCGGCGTGGACCGCTGCACCATCGAGCGCTGGGAAGCCGATCGCGTGTTGCCCCTCATGTCCCAATTCGCGGATGGGCGGCGCGATCCTGCGATGTGGCAGGCGTTCACCTCCTCCTCCCAGACCCCGCGCGAGGTGCCCGTCCACGCGCGGGCCATCGAGACCCGTCGCCCCGTCCTCATCGAGGACGTGGTGTCGTCGGACCTGGTGCCGCGCGAGTGGTCGCGCACCTACGGGCTCCGGAGCACGATGGTGGTGCCCCTCATCCGCCAGGACGAGATCATCGGCGTGATGAGCCTGGACTACTGCGAGCGGCCCGGCACCTACGCGCCCTGGCAGGCCAAGCTCGCGGTGGCCATCGCCGGCCAGCTCGTGCTGTCCCTCGAGAACGCGCGCCTCTACGCGGATGCCCAGGAGCGGCTGCGCGAGACGAGCACGCTCCTCGCGATCGGCGAGGTGCTGTCGCAGCCGGGAGCGCCCAGCGAGGTCATGCGGCGCGTGGCCCGCGAGGTGGGGCGCGCTTTCGGCGCCGACATGGTGGGGATCCATACGTTGAATGCCGCCCGGGACGGGCTGGCGCCGGTTGCCGGCTACCACGTCCCCAAGCACCTGCTCGGACGTTTCCTCGAGCATCCCTTCCGCTTCGATCGGATGCCGGCGGCGACAGCGGCGTGGCGGACCGGGCGCGCCATGTGGTCGACCGACGTCGCCAATGATCCGCGGTTCGACCGAGAATTCTTCCAGCTCTTTGAGCCTCACTCCGTCCTCTTCGCGCCCATCGCGGTGCGCGGCGAGTCGCGTGGGGCCCTCTTTCTCGTCTGGTGGGGCACCGGTCGCCGACCGCTACCCGCCGAGATCAGCCTCATCGAAGGCCTGGCGGCGCAGGTCGGGCTCGCCATGGAGAACATCGAGCTGGGCGACCAGACGGCACGGAAGCTCCAGGAGACGGAGACCCTCCTCGCGGTAAGTCGGACGTTGTCCTCCACGCTCGACCTTGACGAGATGTCGCGACAGTTCCTGCGGCACATCTCGCGGTCGCTCGGCGCGGCCAGCTCGGGCATCTGGCTCCTCGACGAATCAGGCGAGCGGCTCGAGCCTTTCATGGGCTACCACATCCCCAAGAGCAGCCTGACCGCCTTCCGGGGTCTGCGTCTCCGGATCGCCGATTGCCCCTTCTACGCGGAGGCGGCCCATACCCTCCGGTCGGTGGTGTCCGTCGACGTCACACAGGATCGGCGGCTGGCCGGGGGCGCCGCCGATCTCGTCCCCCACCAGGCCGAGCTCTTCGTGCCCATCGTCGCCAAGGACCGCATGATTGGCGGCTTTACCGTGTACTGGACGGAACCCGGCCGCGTCTTCCCAGAGGGCGAGCTGCGGCTCATGGAAGGCGTGGCGAGCCAGGCGGGCATCGCGCTCGAAAACGCGCGCCTCTTCCGCGACAACGGCCGGCGCGTCGCCGAGCTGTCGGTGCTCCACGACCTGTCGCGAGCGGTCACCGGCCGTCTCGACCGCGCGGGGCTCGTTGCGACCATCCAGCAGCAGATCGGGCGGGTGTTCGAGGTCGACCACATCATTCTCCTGCTTCACGACGAGGCTGCCGACGAGATCGAGGTGGCGCTGCGCACCGTGGGAGGTGTCGCCGATACCGGCCTGCCGCGCCGCTACCCGCGCCGCGGCGTCGGCCTCATGTCGGTGATCCTGGACACGAGCCGCGCGATCCGGACCCGTGACTACGTCGCGGAGTGCCGGCGGCACGGCGTGGCCGCCATCGAGGGCCCGAGTCCGCTGCCCTACTGGCTGGGCGTGCCGATGCGGGCGGGGGAGCACGCGCTGGGCGTGCTCGCCCTCCGGAGCCGGGACCGCGAGTTCACCGCCGGCGACGAGCACCTGCTCGGCAACATCGCCGACCTGGCCGCCCTCGCCCTCCGCAGCGCCGCGCTCTACGGCGAGCGGTCGCGCGCCTACGGCGAGCTCGCCGCCGCCCAGGATCAGCTGGTGCGCACCGAGAAGCTCCGCGCGCTGGGCGAGATGGCGTCCGGCGTGGCCCACGACTTCAACAACGTGCTCGCCGCCGTCGTGGGCCGCGCCCAGCTTCTGCTCAACGAGGTACGCGACCCCAAGCTCCGGCGCTGGATCGAAGTCATCGAACGCTCGGGCATGGACGGTGCGCAGACGGTGCGGCGTCTCCAGGAGTTCACCCGTATCCGTCGGGACCAGCCGGTGGTGGCAGTGAGCCTGAACCGGGTGGTGCAGGAGTCCCTGGAGAGCACCGAATCGCGCTGGCGCGACGAGGCGCGCACCCGCGGGGTCGTCGTGGAGGTCGCCACCGCGCTGGCGCCCGACCTGCCGCCCGTGGCGGGCGATCCCGCCGAGCTGCGCGAGGCGCTCATCAATCTGATCCTCAACGCGGTGGACGCGATGCCCGAGGGCGGGCGGCTCTCGTTCGCCACGTCCGCCGACGCGCAGCGGGTCGAGCTGATGGTGGCCGACACGGGGACGGGGATGCCCGAGCACGTCCGGCAGCGCATCTTCGACCCCTTCTTCACGACCAAGGGTCCCCAGGGCACCGGGCTCGGACTCTCCATGACCTACGGCATCCTGTCGCGCCACGGCGCGCAGATCTCCGTGGAGAGCCAGGAGGGCAAAGGCACGCGCTTCCGCCTGACCTTCCCGCGCACGGCGCTCGCCGAGCAGTCGGGCTCCCGCGCCGCCGCGCCCTCCGCGACGGCGTCCCTGCGCTGCCTCGTGGTCGACGACGAGCGGGTGGTGGGCGAGGTGCTCGGCGACATCATCGAGTCCGCCGGCCACACCGCGGTGGTGCTGGACAGCGGGGCCGCCGCGGTGGAGCGCTTCCGCGCCGAGCCCTTCGACGCCGTCTTCACCGACCTCGCCATGCCGGGGCTGTCGGGATGGGAGGTCTCCCGGGCCATCGCCGCGCTCGTTCCCGGCGTGCCCATCTTCGTGGTGACAGGATTCGGGGTCGAGGTACCTCCCGACGAGCTTGCCGGCCACGGCGTCCAGGCAGTGCTGACCAAGCCGCTGGGCCTCCAGGAGACGCTAGCGCTCTTGGCCACCCTCCGGCCAAGGGGGTAGAATCGGGGCGCGGACCCCGCGCCATGACGAGCCCCATCATCACCGAAGCGGTACGTGCCCTCATCGACCGCCGCGACCTCACACGCATCGAGGCGGCGGCGGCGATGGAAGCCATCATGTCGGGCGCGTCCACCAACGCGCAGATCGCCGCCTTCCTCACCGCGCTCCGCATGAAAGGCGAGACGGTGGAGGAGCTGATCGGCTTCGCCCAGGTGATGCGCCAGAAGGCGGTCAAGGTGCGCACGCACGACGGCGACGTTGTGGGCGCCACCGGGACGGATCGAGAGATGTTGATCGACACGTGTGGCACGGGGGGCGACGCCTCCGGCACGTTCAACGTTTCCACCGCTACCGCGTTCGTGGTGGCGGGGGCGGGCCTCAAGGTCGCCAAGCACGGCAACCGGTCGGTGTCGTCCCTGTGCGGCTCCGCCGACGTGGTCGAGACCCTCGGCATCAACCTCGAGCTCACGCCCGCGCAGGTAGCCCGCTGCGTGGACGAGGCGGGCATCGGCTTCCTCTATGCGCCGCTCCTGCACACCGCGATGAAGCACGTGATGGCGGCGCGCCGCGAGATGGGCGTGCGCACCGTCTTCAACATGCTGGGCCCCCTCACCAACCCCGCCGGCGCCAACGCGCAGGTCATCGGGGTCTACGCCGCGCCCCTCACCGAGCTTCTCGCCCGCGTGCTCGCGGAGCTCGGCACCCTGCGCGCCTTCGTGGTGCACGGGGCCGACGGACTCGACGAGATCTCGAACACCGGCGAGAGCCAGATCTCCGAAGTGCACGAAGGGGTGGTGCGCTCCTCCCGGGTACGGCCCGAGGACTTCGGCATGCCGCGGGCGGCCATCCGCGACCTCCAGGGAGGCGACCGGGAAGAGAACGCGCGGATCATCCGCCAGCTCCTCGCGGGCGAGACGGGCCCCCGTCGCGACGTCGTGCTGATGAACGCGGCGGCCGCCCTTGTGGTGGGCGGCAAGGCCAAGGATCTCAAGGACGGCGTGGGGCTGGCCGCCGCGTCCATCGACTCGGGCGCTGCCGCCGGCAAGCTCGCCCAGCTGATCGACCTGTCCCAGCGCCTCGCCCCCGCCCGCGGCGCCTGAAGGCCGAGCCCGGCCCTACCCGGACCCCCTATTGACCCGGGGGCGAGCCGCCCCGTACTATGTAGGGGCCTGGTCACCGTAACTGCCCGTCGTATCACCTGATTCTTCCCGACGCGGGCGTCACGCGACCAACGCAGTTCTAGAACACCGAAGTTCTGGAGGTCGTTGCGTGCGAAGCCGCGTGCCTCGCTATCATCAGATCGCGCAGAGTCTGCGCGAGCGCATGGGGAGCGGTCTGCTTCCCCCCGGCACCCGCCTGGACAATCAGCGCCGGCTCGCCCAGGAGTTCGGCGTGACCCTCATGACCCTGCGCCAGGCCCTCGAGGTGCTCGAGCGCGACGGCCTCATCGCGCGGCGCCACGGGCTGGGGACCTTCGTGGCCAGTCGTCCCGTCGACTACGACATCCTGCAGCTGCGCACCTTCGCCGGCGACCTCTCCGCCCAGGGGGAGGACGTGCGGACGCGCTTCCTGCGCGGCCAGTTCGAGCCCGCCGACCGCGAGGTCGCGCGCGCGCTGGGCCTGCGCCCGCGCCAGCGCGTCTTCGCGCTCGAGCGCCTGCGGCTGGTGGGCGACCGCCCCACGAGCTTCCAGGGCTCCTATCTCACCGCCGCCCTGGGCGAGGAGGTGGCCAAGGCCGACCTCCGCGTCACGCCGCTGCGTCAGGTCCTGGCCTACAAGCTCGGCATCGAGATCGCGACGGCGCGCGAGACGGTGTCGGCGGTGCCGCTCGAAGCGCGGGCGGCGCGGGAGCTGGGATGCCGGCCCGGAAGCCCCTCGTTCCGCTCCGACCGCGTCTCCGCCTCCGCCGACGGCACTGCCGTGGTTTACGATCGCGTCTACATTCCGGGCGACCGGTTCCGGATCACTCGTGACCTGACCTACGAAAAGATCAACGGCAGTGACACCCCAGAGGAGATCGAGGCGTGAAGATTCTGGTCATGGTGAAGCAGGTGCCGGACACGGCGACCCAGGTGAAGATCAGCGCCGATCCCAAGACGATCGACACCACGGGGATCACCTGGATCGTCTCCCCCTACGACGAGTTCGCCGTCGAGGAGGCGCTCCGGATCAAGGAGAAGCGCGGTCAGGGCGAGGTGGTGGCGGTGTCCCTCGGGCCCGAGCGGGTGAAGGAGGCGCTGCGCTCGTGCCTCGCCATGGGCGCGGACCGGGCCATTCACCTTCTCGACCCGGCGTGGAACGGCGGCGACACCCTGACCACCGCCCGCGCGCTCGCCGCCCTGCTGAAGCAGGAGGCGCCGGGTCTGGCCATCTTCGGTCGTCAGGCGATCGATGACGACATGGGCGCGGTGGCGGCCCAGACCGCCGATCTCCTCGGCTGGCCGTGCGCGTCCTGGATCATGGAGGAGACGGTCGACGCGGGCGGCGCCACCGTGCGCGTGGCCCGCCAGGTGGAGGGCGGCCTCGAGGTGTTCGATCTGCCGCTGCCCGCCGTGGTGTCGGCGCAGAAGGGGCTCAACGAGCCCCGCTATCCGACGCTGAAGGGGATCATGGGCGCCAAGAAGAAGGAGATCAAGGACGTGAAGGCCGCCGATCTGGGCCTCACCGTCGAGCCGCCCGCGCTGAGCGTCGTCACGCTCGAGCCGCTGCCCGCGCGTCCGCCCGGCCGCATCATCCAGGGCGAGCCCGCCGACGCCGCCAAAGAACTGGTTCGTGCCCTTCGCGAAGACGCGAAGGCCATCTAAGGGAGCCCGGGACATGGCAGGCGCGTTCTGGAGCATCGTCGAGGACGATCGGCAGGGCAATCCCAAGAAGGTCATGGCCGAGGTGCTGGGGGAGGCCGGACGGCTCGCCGCCAAGGCCGGCGGGCAGGCCGAAGCGGTCTGGCTCACCGACAAGGCGGGCGAGGCGGGCCTGAAGCAGCTCGCCGAGTGGGGCGCCAAGCGCGTGCTCCTGCTCGAGGGCGCGGCCTTCGCGCCGTATCGCGGCGAGGTGTGGGCGGCGGCGCTGGCGGAGCTCGCGGGCAAGGAATCGCCCAAGGCCATCTTCGCCCCCGTGAGCACGCGGCTGCGCGAGCTGATGGCGCGGCTGGCCGCGCGGCTGGGCGCCGGCCTCTCGGCCGACTCCACCGCGCTCGCCCTCGACGGCGACCGGCTGGTGGCCACGCGGCCCGTCTACTCGGGCAAGCTCCTGGCCAAGATGACGTGGGCGAAGACGCCCTGGCTCGCCACCCTCCGGCCCAATGTGTTCCGCCCCGGGGACGCGCAGCCCGGCGCCAACCCTACCGTGGAGAAGCCGAGCGTGGCCACCGCCGAGGCCGCGTTGAAGTTCGTGGAGCGCCGGGAAGAGTCAGCCACCGGTCTGCCCGAGCTGACCGAGGCCGAGATCGTGGTCTCGGGGGGGCGCGGGCTCAAAGGACCGGAGAACTTCGTCATCCTGGAAGCCCTCGCCAAGGTGATCGGCGCCGCGGTGGGCGCCTCGCGCGCGGCGGTGGACGCGGGGTGGCGCCCGCACCGCTTCCAGATCGGCCAGACCGGCCGGACGATTTCCCCAAAGCTCTACCTCGGGTTCGGCATTTCGGGGGCCATCCAGCACCTGGCCGGCATGCGCACGTCCAAGATCATCTGCGCCATCAACAAGGATCCGGAGGCGCCCATCTTCAAGATCGCCGACTACGGCATCGTGGGCGACCTCTTCGAGGTGGCGCCGAAGCTCACCGAGGAGTTCAAGAAGCTCCTGGAAAAGTAGCGGGAAGACGGGCTTGGAACTCGAGCTAAGCGAGGAACAGAAGGCCATCCAGACGGTCGCGCGCGACTTCGCGGACAAGGAAGTGCGCCCGATCGCGGAGGCCATCGACCGGGAGGCGCGCTTCCCCCGGGAGACGGTGCGCCGCATGGGTGAGCTCGGGCTCATGGGGATCTTCATCCCGGAGGAGTGCGGCGGCAGCGGCGGCGACATCGTCGCGTACGCCCTCGCGGTGGAGGAGCTCGCCCGGGTGTGCGCCTCCCATGCCGTCATCATGTCGGTCAACAACTCGCTCTACTGCGAGCCGGTGTACAAGTTCGGGACACCCGAGCAAAAGCAGCGCTTCCTGGCGCCCTACGCGTCGGGGCAGAAGCTCGGCTGCTTCTCCCTCACCGAGCCGGAGGCCGGCTCCGACGCGACGAACCAGAACGTCCAGGCCCGGCGCGTCGACGACGCGTACGTGATCAGCGGCCGGAAGATCTTCGTGACCAACGGCCGCGAGGCGAACGCCGCCCTCGTGTTCGCCCAGACCGACCGCGCGAAGAAGAGCCGCGGCATCAGCGCGTTCCTGGTGGAGAAGGGGACGCCCGGCTTCACCGTGGTGAAGACCGAGGACAAGCTCGGCATCCGCGCCTCCGACACCGCCGAGTTCGTTTTCGACGAGTGCCGCGTGCCCGCCGCTCAGCGGCTGGGCGCGGAAGGCGAGGGCTTCAAGGTGGCCATGGTGGCCATCGACGGCGGGCGCATCGGCATCGCCGCCCAGGCCCTGGGCATCGCCCAGGGCGCCTACGAGATGTCGGTGGCCTACGCGCGGGAGCGCAAGAGCTTCGGCGTGCCCATCGGGCAGCACCAGATGGTGCAGTGGATGCTCGCCGACATGGCTACCGCCATCGAGGCCGGGCGGTTGCTCGTGCTGCGCGCGGCCGCTCTCAAGGACGCGGGCCAACCATTCGCGCCGCAGGCCGCGATGGCCAAGCTCTTCTGCGCGGAGGCGGCCATGAAGATCGCGACGGACGCGGTGCAGGTGCACGGCGGGTACGGCTTCATCAAGGAGTATCAGGTCGAGCGCTATTTCCGGGACGCCAAGATCACCCAGATCTACGAGGGGACGTCGCAGATCCAGAAGCTCGTGATCGCGCGGCACCTCCTCAGCGAGTGACGGGAGCGGACATGGCCACGGACAAGGAACGCTGGAGCGAGGAGACCTACGGGCCCTACGTCGCGAAGGCGCCTGAGCGGCTGCCGCGCCACGAGACGCTCTCGGGAATCCCGGTGGAGCCGGTGTATACGCCGGACGATCTCGCGGGCTGGCGCTACGAGGACCGCCTCGGATACCCGGGGGAATTTCCGTTCACGCGGGGGCCGTACCCGTCGATGTACCGGGGCCGCCTCTGGACCATGCGGATGTTCGCCGGGTTCGGGCGTCCGGAGGACACCAACGCCCGCTTCAAGTACCTCCTCGAGCAGGGCCAGACCGGACTCAGCACCGCCTTCGACATGCCCGCCCTCATGGGCTACGACGCGGATCATCCGCGCGCGCGGGGCGAGGTGGGCAAGGAAGGCGTGTCGATCTCGACCCTCGCGGACTTCGAGATCCTGTTCCGGGACATCCCGCTCGACCGCGTCACCACGTCGATGACCATCAACTGCACGGCCTCGGTCGCGCTGGCCATGTACCTCGCCCTCGCCGAGAAGCAGGGAGTGGCGTGGGACCGCGTGGGCGGCACCATGCAGAACGACATGCTCAAGGAGTTCATCGCGCAGAAGGAGTGGATCTCGCCCCCGGAGTCCGCCGTCCGCATCGTGGTCGACACCATCGAGTTCTGCGCCGCCCACGTGCCGCGGTTCAACCCGGTGTCGATCTCGGGCTACCACATCCGTGAGGCCGGGTCGACCGCGGTGCAGGAGCTGGCCTTCACCCTCGCCGACGGCTTCGCCTACGTGGACGCCGCCACCAAGCGGGGCCTCGCCGTCGACGACTTCGCTCCGCGGCTGTCCTTCTTCTTCGACATCCACAACGACTTCTTCGAGGAGATCGCCAAGCTGCGGGCAGCCCGGCGAATCTGGGCCACCGTGATGCGTGACCGCTTCCGGGCGCAGCGGCCCGAGTCCATGCGCCTGCGTACCCACACTCAGACCGCCGGCGTATCGGCGACCGCCCAGCAGCCGCTCAACAACGTGGCACGGGTGGCGATCCAGGCGCTCGCCGCCGTGCTGGGCGGCGCGCAGTCGCTGCACACGAACTCCTTCGACGAGGTGCTCGCGCTCCCCACCGAGGAGGCAGTCACCGTCGCGCTCCGGACGCAGCAGATCATCGCCGAGGAGTCGGGGGCGCCTCTCACGGTGGATCCGCTCGGGGGCTCGTACTACCTCGAGCGGCTCACCGACGAGATGGAAAAGCGCGCGCGGGTCTACATCGATCGCATCAACGACCTGGGCGGCATGGTGGCGGCGATCGAGCACGGCTACCCGCAGAGGGAGATCGCCGACGCAGCCTATCGCTATCAGCTGATGGACGATCGCGGCGAGAAGACGGTGGTCGGGGTGAACAAGTACGTGATGACGGACGAGCGGCCGCTGCCCATCCTCAAGATCGACGACGCCATCGAGCGCGAGCAGGTGGAGCGCGTCGGGCGGGTCAAGGCGGCGCGGGACGCCGCCAAGGTGGAGCGCCGGCTCAAGCAGCTCGCGGAGGTGTGCCGCAACGGCGGGAACGTGATGCCGGTCCTGGTGGACGCGGTGAAGGACTACGTCTCGCTCGGCGAGATCTCGGATGTGTACCGGCAGGTGTTCGGGCTCTATCGCGAGCCCATCATTTTCTAGGGGAGAAGAGGCCATGACGACGGATCCGATCCGCATCAACAAGGCGACGACGCTCAAGAAAAAGCCCAAGGACAGCGAGCTCGGCTTCGGCCAGATCTTCACCGACCACATGTTCCTGGCCGACTTCCAGGAGGAGAAGGGCTGGTACGATCCGCGCGTCGAGCCCTACGGTCCGCTGCCCCTCGACCCCGCCGCGGCGGTGCTGCACTACGCCCAGGCGATCTTCGACGGCCTCAAGGCCTTCCGGGGCGTGGACAGCAAGATCCGGCTCTTCCGGCCGCAGAAGCACATCGAGCGGATGAACAACTCCGCCAAGCGGATGAGCATCCCCACGCTCGATCCGGATCTGGCCCTGCGCTCGATCGTGACCCTCGTGGGCATGGACCGCGAGTGGGTGCCCAGCACCATCGGCACGTCGGTCTACGTGCGCCCGGTGATCCTCGCCAACGAGGCCTTCCTCGGCGTGCGGCCGGCGAAATCGTACATCTACTACGTGATCCTCTCCCCGGTGGGCGCCTACTATCCGGAGGGCATGGCGCCGGTGAAGATCCGCGTGGAGGAGAAGTACGTGCGCGCGGTGGAGGGCGGGCTCGGCGACGCCAAGACGGGCGCCAACTACGCCGCGAGCCTCATGGCGGGGGAGGAGGCCAAGCACGAGGGCTTCACCCAGGTGCTGTGGCTCGACGGCGTGCACCGGAAGTACATCGATGAGGTCGGCACCATGAACATCATGGTGAAGATCGGCGACGAGGTGATCACGCCCGCGCTCGGCGGCACGATCCTGCCCGGCGTGACGCGCGACTCGGTGCTCACGCTGCTGCGCGACTGGGGGATCAAGGCAGTGGAGCGGCAGATCTCCATCGACGAGGTCGTGGCCGCCCACAAGGCGGGCCGGCTCGAGGAGGTGTTCGGGACCGGGACCGCCGCCGTCATCTCCCCGGTGGGCGAGCTCGCCTACAAAGGCGAGAAGATGACGATCAACGGCGGGCGCATCGCGCCCTTGACCCAGCGCCTGTACGACGCCATCGTGGGCATCCAGTACGGCAAGAGCCCCGATCCGCACCGGTGGACGGTCGAGGTCTAGGCCCGCGCCAGGGGAGGGATCCATGGACTGCGTCTTCTGCAAGATCCGGGACGGGCAGATCCCGTCGTTCAAGATCCACGAGGACGAGCGCACGATCACGTTCATGGACATCAACCCCCTGAACTCCGGCCACTGTCTGGTCGCCACCAAGGCCCACGCCGCCACCATCCACGAGGCGGACGTGGAGGACCTCAAGGCGGTGATGGCGACGACCAAGAAAGTGGCGGCGGCCATCCAGCACGGTCTCAAGCCGGACGGGCTGAACCTGCTGCAGGCCAACGGCGCCGCCGCGTTCCAGTCCGTGCCGCACTTCCACCTGCACCTGATCCCGCGGTGGAACGGGGACGGCAAGGGCTTCGACTGGAAGGTCGTGCCGGGCAATCGCGACCAGATCATGAAGAACGGCGAGCGGCTGCGCGAGCTGCTCAAATAGGGACCGACCGATTCCATGACCGAGCGAAAAGTCCGCGTCATCGTCGCCAAGCCGGGTCTCGACGGGCACGACCGCGGCGCCAAGATCGTGGCGCGCGCCCTGCGCGATGGGGGCTTCGAGGTGATCTACACCGGCCTCCACCAGACGCCCGAGCAGATCGTGGCCACCGCCATCCAGGAGGATGTGGACGCCATCGGCCTCAGCGTGCTCTCGGGCGCCCACAACTACCTCTTCGCACGCGTGCTCGAGCTGCTGCGCGAGAAGGGGGCGGAGGACATCGCGGTGTTCGGCGGCGGCATCATCCCCGCCGAGGACATCGCCTCGCTGAAGGCCCTCGGGGTGAAGGAACTGTTCACCCCCGGCACCTCCACCCAGGACATCGTCCGCTTCGTGCGCGACAACATCCGCGCGGCGGTCTAGCGGCGGCGCGGGCGCGGCGGCATGGACTTCACGCTGACGGACGACCAGCAGGCCATCCGCACCCTCGCCCGCGACTTCGCGGAGCGCGAGATCGCCCCCGTCATCCGCGAGTACGACGAGAAGCACGAGTTCCCCCACGCGCTGCTCGACCGCCTCGCCGGGACCGGCCTGCTCGGCGCCCTCGTGCCGGAGGAGTACGGGGGCGCCGGCCTGGACTACGTGTCCTACGCGCTGGCGGTGGAAGAGCTGAACCGGGTGGACGGCTCCGTGGGCATCACGATGTGGGCCCACAACTCTCTCTGCACCAACCACATCACACTGTTCGGCTCGCCCGAGCAGAAGCGGGAATACCTGCCGCTGCTCGCGAGCGGCCGGGCGCTGGGGGCGTGGGCCCTCACGGAGCCGGGCTCGGGCTCGGACGCCGCCGCCATGAAGACGCGCGCGATCCGGGAGGGCGGGGACTGGGTGCTCGACGGCACCAAAGCCTTCATCACCAATGCCGGCGTGGCCCAGGTGGCGGTGGTGATGGCGGTGACCGATCCCGCGCGCGGCAACAAGGGCATCTCCGCCTTCATCCTGGACAAGGGCATGCCGGGGTTCAGCGCGGCCCCGCCCTACCGGAAGCTGGGGTTGCACGCCTCCAACACCGCGGAGCTGATCCTCGACAGCGTGCGCGTCCCCGCGGACCATCTGCTGGGCGAGCCCGGCATGGGCTTCGTGAACACCATGCAGGTCCTGGAAGGCGGCCGCATCGCCATGGCCGCCATGGCGGTGGGGCTCGCGCAGGGCGCCCTGGACCAGGCGCTGCGCTACATGAAGCAGCGCAGCGCCTTCGGCAAGACCCTCGCCGAGTTCAATGGCCTCCAGGGCATGATCGCGGACATGGGCACCGAGGTGGAGGCGGCGCGGCTCCTCGCCCTCCGCGCCGCCGTGCTCAAGGATGCGGGCAAGCCCGCCAAGGTGGCCGCCTCCATGGCCAAGGTGTTCGCCTCCGAGGTCGCGATGAAGACGGCGACCCGGTCGCTGCAGATCCACGGGGGCGCCGGTTACATCACCGAGTTCCCCATCGAGCGCATCTTCCGCGACGCCAAGCTCACCGAGATCGGCGAAGGCACCTCCGAAGTTCAGAGGATGGTCATCGCGCGCGCCATCCTCGACCTCCGCTGAGCGCCCGCCGCATGCCCGAGTCGCCGGTCCGGTACGACGTCACGCGCGGGGTGGCGACCATCACGCTGAACCGCCCCGCCGTGCTCAACGCCCTCGACCTCCCCCTCACCGCCGCCCTCGCCGAGGCCGCCGAGGCGGCGGCGGGCGATCCCGCGGTGTGGGTGGTGGTGGTGCGGGGCGCGGGCCGCGCCTTTTCCTCGGGTATGGACAGGAAGGCCCTGTCCGCGGGCGGCGTGGGCGAGCCCTTCTACCGGAACTGGGTCCGCGCGCTCAACTGCCTCGAGGACATGGACAAGCTGTCGGTGGCGGTGCTCCACGGCTACTCCATCGGGGGCGGGCTCCAGCTCGCGGTGGCCTGCGACGTGCGGCTGGCCGCGGCCGACGCCATCATCGGGCTCGGCGCCACCCAGCACGGGCTCATTCCCGACGGCTCCGTGCTGCGCCTGGCGCGGCTCGTGGGACTGGGGCGCGCCAAGGAGCTGACCCTGCTCAACGATCAGATCAGCGCGGAGGCTGCCTTGGGGATGGGCCTCGTGAACTGGGTGGTGCCGGCCGGCGACCTCGACGCCGCGCTCGCCCGCGTGGTCGACAAGGCCTTCAGTGCCTCGCGCACCGCCACCGGCCATGCCAAGCGCTTGCTGCACGCCTCCTTTCACGAGGACCCCCGCGCCATCATCGAGGACGTGCTGCGCGCGCAGGCCGAGTGCATGGAGTCCTGGGAGATCCGCGAGGCCAACCAGGCGTGGGACGAGAAGCGGGAGGCGCGCTTCTATCCCCCGCCGGAGGGCCGGGCGCGCTGATGGCGATGGCGGACGACTTCATCCTCGAGACGGAGGGGCTCACCAAGGAGTTTCGCGGGTTCGTGGCGGTGAAGGACGTGACCCTGCGCGTGCGACGGGGGAGCATTCACGCGCTGATCGGTCCCAATGGGGCGGGGAAGACCACCTGCTTCAATCTCCTCACGCACTTTCTCGAGCCGACCCGCGGCCGCATCCGCTTCCAGGGTCGGGACATCACCGGCTCGAGCCCCGCCGACATCGCGCGTCTCGGGCTCGCCCGCTCCTTCCAGATCTCGGCGGTGTTCCCCCACCTCACCGTGCTGGAGAACGTGCGCATCGCGCTTCAGCGCCGCCGCGGGGCGTCGTTCGACTTCTGGCGATCGGAGCGGGTGCTGGAGGCGCTGGACGGGCATGCCTTCGCGCTCATCGAGGCGGTGGGACTTCGCGACGTCGCCGGCACCCCGGCCGTCGAGCTGCCCTATGGTCGGAAGCGCGCGCTGGAGATCGCCACCACGCTGGCGCTGGAGCCGGAGATGATGCTGCTGGACGAGCCCACCGCGGGGATGACCCACGAGGACGTGGAGCGGATCTCGGCCCTCATCAAGCGCGTGGCCGCCAATCGCACCGTGCTGATGGTCGAGCACAACCTGAGCGTGGTGGAAAACCTCTCCGACCGGATCACCGTGCTCTCCCGCGGCGAGGTGCTCGCGGAGGGCGACTACGCCACCGTCTCGCGCAACCCCGACGTGATCCAGGCCTACATGGGGTCGGGCGCGTGAGCGCGCTCCTCACCGTGCGCGGGCTGGAGGCGTGGTACGACGAGTCCCACATCCTGCACGGGGTGGACCTCGACGTGCCGAAGGGGGAGGTGGTGACGCTCCTGGGCCGCAACGGGGCGGGGAAGACCACCACGCTGAAGTCGATCATGGGGATCGTGCGCAAGCGCCGGGGCTCGGTGCGCTTCGGCGACGCCGAGCTGATCGACCGGCCGTCCAACGCCATCGCCCGGCTGGGCCTGGCGTTCTGCCCGGAGGAGCGCGGCATCTTCGCGAGCCTCAACGTGGACGAGAACCTCCGCCTGCCCCCGGTGGTGGCGCCGGGTGGCCTCGACGGCGGCACCATCTTCGAGCTCTTTCCGAACCTGCGGGAGCGCCTGCGCAGCCAGGGGACGAAGCTGTCCGGGGGCGAGCAGCAGATGCTCGCCATCGCCCGCATCCTCCGCACCGGTGCACGGCTGCTTCTTCTAGACGAGCCCACCGAGGGCCTGGCCCCGGTGATCGTGCAGCAGATCGGGGCGACCATCCGGCGCCTGAAGGGCGCCGGCTTCACGATTCTCCTGGTGGAGCAGAACTTCCGCTTCGCCGCCACCGTGGCCGACCGCCACTACGTGATGGAGCACGGACGGGTGGTGGACGTCATCGCCAACACCGATCTCGCCGCGAGCATGCCGAAGCTCCACGACTACCTGGGGGTATAATGCGGCGCTCGCATTTTCATTCCTCGCAACGAAAGGAGTCGGGTATATGAACGTGAGAACCATGCTCGTCCTCGGGGCGGTGGTGCTGGCCGCCGCGGGACCGGCCACCGCCGACATGTCGGACGGCGTCATCAAGATCGGCGTGCTGAACGATCAGTCAAGCCTCTACGCGGACCTCGCCGGCCAGGGCTCGGTGGTGGCGGCCCGCATGGCGGTGGAGGACTACGGGGCCGCCGCCAAGGGCCTCAAGGTCGAGATCATCTTCGCCGACCACCAGAACAAGGCCGACGTCGGCTCGGCGA
>Ga0075421_100000555_pt1 | contig 39606 bp, 37 predicted proteins | sample SoiMetdeltSBSDD5_FD_75292 | JGI IMG/M metagenome (GOLD analysis project Ga0075421, IMG submission 75292) | Bulk soil microbial communities from a Populus tree surrounding site in Tennessee, USA - Soil MetaG P. deltoides SBSDD5 | ecosystem: Environmental > Terrestrial > Soil > Tree plantation... | reverse complement strand
ATGATGGTCTCGGCGCACAGCTTCGACGCCGTCGGCGCGCGCGCGTCCGGTTATCGTGCCGCCTACGTGAACCGCTACGACCTTCCCTATGACGAAACGCCCTACCGACCCGACCTCGAAGCGCGGGACTTAGCGCAGCTGGCCGCGCAGCTCGGCTGCGCGTAGACGTCGGCGGAACGGCGCAAGCGTCTTCCTGACATGCTTTCGATTTCGGGCACGGCGGAATGGCAGGCGGCACATCCGGGGGCGGTCATCGGGCTGCTGGAGCTGTCGACAGTCCAGAACGCCTGGCCATCCCCTCAGCTGGACGAGCGCAAGCGCGAGACGGAAACGCGCTTGCGCGAACGGTACCGCGGGTTCACCCGGCGAGACTTCGTATCGCTTCCCGTGATGGCGGCGTATGCGCAGTACTACAGGCGCTTCGACAAGACCTATCACGTCCAGCTGCAGCTCGAGTCGATCGTGCTGAAGGGAAAATCCCTCCCGGCAGTGTCCCCGCTGGTCGACGCGAATTTCATGGTCGAAGTGGAGACGCTGGTGCTCACGGCCGGCCATGATGTCGACAAGCTCGTCGGGGCCATCGCCATCGATGTGTCGCTCGACGGCGATCAGTTGACGCAAATGGATGGCGCGTCGAAGGCCATTCGGGCGGGCGACATGATCATGCGAGATGCCAAGGGCATCTGTTGTTCGATTCTCTACGGACAGGACAATCGATCGCCGATTTCAGCCGAGACGTCGCACGTCCTGTATGTGGCGTATGCGCCGGTCGGCGTCCCGGGCGAGGCGGTGGAGGCTCACCTGCGGACGATCGAAGAGCATGTCCGATCGTTTTCGCCCCTGGCCGTCGGGGAGCAGCTCCAATTGCTCATCGCCGGCATGTAGAGGAGGCTCCCGATGTGCCGAAGCATCAAGACGCTGCACAACTTCACGCCGCCGGCGACGGACGACGAGATCCGAGCTTCGTCGCTGCAGTTCGTCCGCAAGCTGAGCGGCTTCACCAAGCCGTCCAAAGCCAACGAGGCGGTATTCACTCGCGCGGTGGACGAGGTCGCGAACGTGGCCCGGGCACTGATCGATGGTCTCGTGACGAATGCGCCGCCGCGCGATCGAGACATCGAAGCCTCCAAGGCGCGCGCGAAGGCGGCCCAGCGGTTCAGTCGTTGAGAATTTGCGCGGGCGGCCTGCTGGTTCGCGACGATCGGATTCTCCTCGCCCGCCGGTCCGAGACGCGTATGTTCTATCCGGGCGTCTGGGACGTGATCGGGGGGCACTGCGAGCGAGAAGAGACGCCGGCCGACGCGCTGAGGCGTGAGCTCGACGAAGAGATCGGCGTCACGGTCTCAGCCTTCGAAGAAATCGCCATCCTGCCCGAGCCGGCGCCGCTGGTCCATGGCGATGCCCGATACCACATCTTCGTCGTCACCGCGTGGAGTGGCGAGCCGCGGCTGCAGAATGCGGAGCACTCCGAGCTGCGCTGGCTGAGCCTGGATCAGGCTGTCGCGCTGCCGCTCGCGCATCCCGCTTATCCGGAGCTCATTCACGCGGCGCTTGAACACCGCACCGGCGCGCCGCGCCGCTGACGCGGCGAACGCGCGTGAGCGGTGGCGGGCACGAGCCGTCATGGTCAGCCTGAACGCGCGAGCCTGGTTCGCCCTCGTGGTCTTCGGAGTCGCTATCGCGCTCTTGCTGTTCGTCGTCGCGGGGACGATCCGCTATTGGCAGGCGTGGATATACCTGGCGATCGCCCTTGGCGCGTCGCTGCTCACCACGCTCTATCTGATGAAGAACGACCCGGCGCTGCTCGAGCGCCGCATGCGCGGCGGTCCGACGGCCGAACGGGAGCCGCGGCAGAAGGTCATCATGCTGTTCGCATCACTCGGGTTCATCGCCCTTCTCGTCGTGCCCGCGCTCGATCATCGCCTCGGATGGTCCCGGGTCCCACTCTGGGGCGTCGTGATCGGGAATCTTCTCACCGGCGTGGGCTTCTACCTCATCTATCGCGTGTATCGGGTGAATACGTTCACGTCGGCCACCATCCAGGTCGCTGCAGATCAAACGGTCGTGTCTACGGGGCCGTATGCGATCGTGCGTCACCCGATGTACGCGAGCGCGTCACTCTACGTGATCGGCACGCCGCTCGCGCTCGGCTCGTACTGGGGCCTTCTCGCCGGCGCCGCCACAGCGCCGTTCTTGATCTGGCGGCTCCTCGACGAGGAGCGATTGCTCGCCCAACGTCTTCCCGGCTACACGGAGTATCAAAGGAAAGTCCCGTATCGGCTGGTCCCGCGGATCTGGTAAGCGTCGCTGCTCAGCGCACGTACACGACGAACGTCGACAGCCGGCCGTCCTCCACGTCCACCACACGAAACCCGGGCGGCCCGGGTTCGAAGTGGGCCGCGCCCGGAACTTTCGCGAGTTGAATGCACGTGGACGGCGTGGTCAGAAACGTGAGCCCGCCGCGCTGGATCATCTGCTCGCGGTGCACGTGCCCGCCGATGAGCCACCTCACCTGACGGTGCCGACCGAGCAGCGACATCAGCTCCTGTCCGTTCCGCAGCGGCATCGTGTCCATCCACGCGTGCCCGAGCGGCCACGGGTGGTGATGGATGAAGACCACGGTCGGCGCCTCACGATGGGACGAGAGGTCGCGCTCGAGCCACGCCAGTTGTGCAGCATCCAGCACGCCGTCGGCGTGGCCCGGCTCGTGGGAATCGAGTGCGATGAAATGCATGTCGCCGTGGTCGAAGCCGTAGTAGCACGGCGCATCCTTCGGCGCCTCGGGCCGCAGCGCCCGGTTGAAGGCCTCGAGGTTGTCGTGGTTGCCCATCAGGTAGTGGGCGTGGCACGGCAGGCCTCCCAGGATGTCCGTCAGACGCATATAAGAGGATGCGTACTCCGCCGGCGTCAGCGTCCGGTCGCGGTGGAGGAGATCCGGGCTGGCCAGGTCCCCGCCGAGCACGGCAAACGCCGGGGCGGGGTCCAGCCGCCGCACGGTGTCCACGACGCGACGCAAGGACGCATCAGTGTCGAAATCCACGTCGGTGCCCCGGATCCGCCACACGCCTCCGGCCATGACGTGGGTATCGGTGATGTGCAGGAAGCGGAAGCGATCCGTCATGTCGCCAGGTCCATGGTCTGGCGTACCATAGCATCGTCGTGCCGAAGCGGCCTGCGTTTACCGCTCCCCGCCTCTTCGGCATCGCCTTCACGACGGCGGTCTGGCTCGGCGCGCTATGGCTGGTGTCAGCCGGCATGGCGCACCTGCTTCGCCGCGGGCCGCGATCTGTCGTATCGCCGGGCCCGCAGTCTGGCGTACGATAGGATCGTCGTGGCCATGGATGAGCTCGTCATCGAGGGCGGCGTTCCGCTGCGGGGCACGGTCACGCCGAGCGGAAACAAGAACGCCGCCTTCCCGCTGATCGCCGCCGCGCTGCTCACCGACGAGGCGGTGCGCCTGCACAACCTTCCCGACATCGCGGATATCCGCACGATGCTCGCGCTGGTCGAGGGGCTCGGGGTGGACGTCGACCGCCACGATGCACACACCGTCACGCTGCGCGCGCGGCGAATCACGACGACGACGCCCGATCCGGCGCTGCTCAAGCGCGTGCGTGGCGGCCTGGTGCTCATGGGCCCGCTGCTGGCGCGCGAGGGCGAGGCGCGCGTCGTCCACTCGGGCGGCGATCAGATCGGCCGGCGGCGCATCGACACGCACGTCCTCGGCCTGCAGGCGCTCGGAGCCAAGCTGCAGCAGCAGCCCGACCTGGTGCTGCGCGGTCGGCCGCTGCGCGGGTCCGACATCCTGCTCGACGAGGCCAGCGTGACAGCGACCGAGAACGTCGTCCTCGCGGCGTCGATCGCCGAGGGGACGACGATCATCCGCAATGCCGCCTGCGAGCCTCACGTGCAGGACACATGCGCGCTGTTGACGGCGATGGGCGCGCGGATCGAGGGCATCGGGAGCAACCTCCTCCGCGTCCACGGCGTGTCGCGGCTGCACGGCGCGGAGTTCACGCTCGGTCCCGACTTCATGGAGGTCGGCAGCTTCATCGCCCTGGCGGCCGTGACGGGCGGCGAGATCGTCATCAAGAACGCGGGCCTCGAGCATCTGCGCATGGCGCTCTCGGTCTTCGGCCGTCTCGGCGCGCGTACGCGCGCCGATGGCGACGACCTGATCATGCCCGGCGCGCAGGAGCTGGCCGTGCGGCCGGACCTCGGCAACGCGATCCCGACGATCGACGACGGCCCGTGGCCGGCGTTCCCCGCGGATCTCATGAGCGTGGCATTGGTGACGGCGACCCAGGCCGAAGGCGCCGTGCTCTTCCACGAGAAGATGTACGAGAGCCGCCTGTTCTTCGTCGACAAGCTCATCGGCATGGGCGCGCGCGTGGTCCTCTGCGATCCGCACCGCGCGCTCATCCACGGACCCGCCCGCCTGCGCGGTGAGCCGACCGGCATCCCGAGTCCCGACATCCGCGCCGGCATCGCGCTCGTGGTCGCCGCGCTCGCCGCCGAAGGTCGCACCGTCATCCGCAGCGTCGATCAAATCGATCGCGGCTACGAGAACATCGACGCCAAGCTGCAGGCACTCGGCGCGCGCATCCAGCGCGTGCGCGTCTGACCCTCCCGCCCGAGGAGCCGTCCCATGAACGACAACGCCTATCGCGTCCGCGCCGAGCGCGGCGAGGTCCAGCTCGGCACGTGGATCACGATGATCCGCACACCGGCCGTGCTCACGCTGCTCAAGGCGGCCGGGCTCGACTTCGCGCGCGTGGACATGGAGCACTCGCCGTTCTCGATGGAGACGGTGGCCGACATGGCCACGCTGGCGCGCGCGCTCGACTTTCCGATCGTGGTGCGTCCGCCCGAGGGCAACCGCGAGTGGATCACGCGGCTGCTCGACGCCGGCGTCTGGAACCTGCACATTCCCCAGGTGGACACGCCACCGCAGGCGGCCGAGGTCGCCGCGTGCGCGCGCTACGCGCCGCTCGGCGAGCGCGGCATGTACGGCTTCGGTCCGCACACGATGTACCAGACGCTCGCGCCCGCAGAGCACATGGCCGCCGCCAACGCGCGCGTCCACGTGACCGCGATGCTGGAGACCAAACAGGCGTTCGACCGGCTCGACGAGATCGCCGCGACGCCGGGGATCGACGCGCTGACCATCGGGCCCACCGACCTCGCCCAGAACCTCGGCGTGCTCGGCACGCCGGCTCAGGGTGAGACGCTCACCGGCTATCGCAAGCGTCTGGCCGCGGCCGCGCGCAAGCACGGCAAGCAGGTGGCCATGATCACCGACAGCCTCGAGGGCGTGCGCGAGATGATCGCGCTCGGCGCCACGATCATCAATTATTCCTCCGATGCCGCGGTATTGCGGGCGGGGTATGCGGCGATCGCCGCGGAGGTGCGCCGGGCCGCGCGCGGCTGATAGAATCCGCCCCTATGAGCCCCTCCCCCGTCTCGTGGCGGACCGAACGTGTCCCCGTCGCCGGCATCACCCTGAACGTCGCATCCGCCGGAAGCGGCCGGCCTGTGCTGGTGCTGCACCACGACATCGGCCGGCCCGAGCCTTCGCCCTTCGATGATGCGCTGGCGCGCGCCTGCCGCGTGCTGGCGCCGTCGCATCCCGGCTACGACGCCTCGTCGCGGCCGGAGTGGATGCGCAGCGTGCGCGACGTCGCCGTCGTCTACCAGTGGCTGCTCGCCGAGCGTGATCTCGCGCGCGACCTGACGCTGGTCGGCCTGGGCTTCGGCGGCTGGATCGCCGCGGAGATGGCGACGATGGCGCCGCGCGCCTTCAACCGCCTCGTGCTCGTCGGCGCGATGGGGCTCAAGCCCGAGCGCGGCGAGATCGCCGATCAGGCCTTGGTGTCCTACATCGACTACGTGCGGCGCGGCTTCGCCGACCAGCGTGCGTTCGATCGGCTGTTCGGCGCCGAGCCACCGACGAGCCGGCTCGAGCAGTGGGATCTCAACCGCGAGATGACGTTCCGGATCGCGTGGAAGCCGTACATGTACAATCCGACGCTGCCTCACCTGCTCGGCGGCGTGGCGATCCCCGCGCTGATCGTGTGGGGCCGCGACGATCGCATCGTGCCGCTGGAGTGCGCCGAGCGCTATCAGAAGACGCTGCCGCACGCGCGGCTCGAGATCGTCGACGGCGCCGGCCACTTCGTGGACATGGAACAGCCCGACGAGCTTGCGAGCCTCGTGACGCGCTTCGTCGCCGAGGCCTGAGGGAGATCCGATGCACCTCATGTATTTCACCGAGCAGCCGATGTCGGCGTACCCCGAGCAGGAAGGCCGCGACTTCGGCGCCACCGCGCTGATGTTCAGCAATCGTCACTTCGATCCCGTTGCGGGCAGCCGCCTCTACAACGAGTACCTCGAGCATTACCGGATCGCCGAGGAAGTCGGCTTCGACGGCATCATGCTGAACGAGCATCACAACGCGCCGTTCTGCATGCAGGCCAAGTGCAACATCTTCGCGTCGATCCTCGCCGCGACCACGAAGCGCGTGAAGCTCGTGCTGCTCGGCAATCCGCTGCCGCTCGCCGACAATCCCGTGCGCCTGGCCGAAGAGCTGGCGATGATCGACATGGTTTCGCGCGGCCGGCTCGTGTCCGGCTTCGTGCGCGGCGGCGGCCAGGAGCAGCTCGCCGCCGGCGTCAATCCCGCGTACAACCGCGAGCGATTCGAGGAAGCGCACGCGCTGATCGTCAAGGCGTGGACGCAGGTCGGGCCGTTCCGCTGGGAGGGGACGCACTACCAGCACCGCGTGGTGAATCCGTGGGCGGTGCCGGTGCAGACACCGCATCCGCGCGTGTGGATTCCCGGCGTGCTCAGCAAAGAGACCATCATCTGGGCGGCGAAGCAGCGCTATCCCTACATCGCGCTCAGCACGGAGATCGAGGCCACCCAAAAGATCTGGGAGCTCTACGACAAGGTGGCGCAGGAGAGCGGCTACGCCGGCGGGCCCGAGTACCGCGGCTATCTCCAGCGCTGCCACGTCGCCGAGACCGAAGAAAAAGCGATGGCCAACGCCAAGCAGTTCATGTGGATGCAGGGCGAGTTCACGGGGCTGGCGCATCCGGTGTGGTCCAGTCCGTCGGGCTACTTCTCGCCGTCGTATCGCACGGCGTTCGTGGAATACGCCGTCGGGCGCCGCTCCAATCCGCGCGGCGCGGCGTTCGACGATCAGATCCGGAATCAGCAAATCATCGCGGGCACGCCGAAGACCGTCATCCCGAAGCTGCGCCGCCTGCTGGAGGAGACGCGGCCCTCGATCGTCGGCTTCTGGGCGTCCGACGGGTTCGTCTCGAGCGAGGACACGAAGACGTGCATCCGGCTGCTCGGTCAGGAGGTCCTGCCGGCCCTGCGAGACATGGGCAAGGAGCTCGGCCTCTGGAGTCCTTTCGAGGCCAACGCGCCCACGAGCATCAACTTCCCGGAGCCGGCCCGCCTCAAAGATCCGGCGCGGTAGTCGGAAGCGCCCGTCAGCTCCACGCCGTCAGCCACAGGAGGTCGGCGCATGAAGACGCTCATCGAGGGCGGCTGGGTCGTCGCCCACAACGGCCAGAGCCACGAGGTTCACGAGCGCGGCAGCGTCGTGATCGAAGACGACAAGATCGCGCACGCCGGCGGACCCTACCGCGGCGCCGTCGACACCACGATCTCCGCGCGCGGGAAGCTGGTCTCGCCCGGGTTCATCAACACGCACGTCCACACCGCCGGCGGCGGCGGGGACTACCTGCTGCTCGACATGGCGAAGAACGACTACCGCACGGCGAACTACATGAGCTTCGCGGCGCCGCTCAAGGGCAAGATGACGCCGCCTCCCGCCGATGCGGTGGCCGCGCTGCGCACGTTCACCTTCCTGCACGCGCTCAAGAACGGGACCACCACCGTCATCGACGTCGGCGGCCTGCGCGGCGACTGGGACGGCTACGCGCGTCTCGTCGACGACCTGGGCCTGCGCGTGTACGCGAGCCCGCCGTTCCGCGATCGCGAGACGTATATGGACACGCAGGGGCGCCTCACCTACGACGAGGACGTGGCCGTGGGTCAGGCGCGGCTGCGGGAGGCGATCGACTTCGTGCGCAAGTACGACGGCGCCGCCCAGGGGCGTCTGCGCGGCATGCTCAACGCGGCGCAGATCGAGACGTGCAGCGAGCCGCTGTTGCGCGCGGGCAAGGACGCCGCGCGAGAGCTGCGCGTACCGATCCACACGCACGCCGGCGGCAACCTCGTCGAGTTCCAGCGCATCATGGAGGAGTATCGCAAGACGCCGGTGCAGTTCCTCGCGGACATCGGCTTCCTGGATGAGCGCACGCTGCTGGGTCACGTCGTGTTCACCACCGCGCACGCATGGCCGCGCTATTCCTTCGGTGACGATCTGCGCCTGCTCGCGCAGACGGGCGCCACCGTCGGCCACTGCCCGTACAAGTACGCGAAGATGGCGATGACGCTGCAGTCGTTTCAGCGGTATCTCGACGCCGGCGTCAACCTCGCCATCGGCACCGATACCTATCCGATGGACATCGTCGCCGAGCTACGGCTGGCCTCGATGCTCGCGAAGGTCACCGACGGCAACTATCAGGCGGGCCTGCCGCGCGACGTCTTCAACGCGGCAACGCTCGGCGGATGCAAGTTCCTCGGCCGCACCGATCTCGGCCGTCTCGCCCCCGGCGCCAAGGCCGACGTGCTCGTGATCAACCTCGATCAGCTCGGCGCGCCCGTTTACGCCGATCCGATCAAGGCTCTCGTGGAGGGCGCGTCGGGGCGCGACGTCGACACCGTCATCGTCGACGGCAAGGTGCTCGTGCAGGGCGGTCGTCTCACGCGCGTCGACGAGGCCGAAGTCTATGCCAAGGCGCGCCAGGCGACCGAGCAGTACTGGAGCCACGTGCCGGGCTGGCGTTGGGACGGCGCGACCGTCGATCGGATCATGCCGCCCGCCTTCCCGATCAGGAGGTCGTCATGACGCGTCCACGGCCGCGGTCAGTCATCTCGATCGCGCTCGCCATCCTTGCCACCATCGTCGCGCCGACGGGACGCGCCGCGGCGCAGGGCGACCAGGTCACGTGGGGCGTGCACATCACGCTGGCGCCGACGTGGCTCGATCCCGCAGAGTCGTCCGGGATCATCACGCCATACATGATCTACTACGCGCTGCACGACGCGCTCGCCAAGCCGATGCCCGGCCAGCCGCTCGCCCCGAGCCTGGCGGAGTCGTGGACCGTCTCCAAGGATCATCTGGCGTACGAGTTCGTCCTTCGGCAGGGCGCGCGCTTTCACAACGGCGACCCCGTCACCGCCGAGGACGTGAAGTTTTCGTTCGAGCGGTACCGCGGCGCCGCCGTGAAGACGCTCAAGGAGCGCGTGGCCGGCGTCGACGTCGTCGACGCCTCGCGTGTCCGATTCAGACTGAAGCAGCCGTGGCCGGACTTCCTCACCTTTTACACGACCGCCACCGGCGCCGGCTGGATCGTGCCCAAGAAGTACGTCGAGAAGGTCGGCGACGAGGGCTTCAAGAAAGCGCCCGTCGGCGCCGGTCCGTACAAATTCGCGTCCTTCACCCCCGGCGTCGAAGTGGTGATGGAGGCGTTCGATCAGTACTGGCGCAAGCGGCCGAACGTGCGGCGCATCGTCTTCAGGGTCATCCCCGACGAGTCCACGCGGCTGGCCGCGCTCAAGCGCGGCGAGGTCGACATCGTGTACTCGATCCGCGGCCCACTGGCCGAGGAGCTGCGCCGCACGTCCGGCTTGCAGCTGAAGGCCACCGTGCTGCAGGGCACGTTCTGGCTGTACTTCCCCGAGCAGTGGGAGGCGAAGTCCCCGTGGCACAACCTCAAGGTCCGGCAGGCGGCGAGTCTCGCCTTCGATCGGAACGCGATCAACCAGGCCGAGACGCTGGGCTTCTCGCGCATCACGAACAGCATCGTACCGGACATCTTCGAGTTCTTCTGGAAGCCGCCGGCCGCCGCCTACGATCCGACGAAGGCCAAGCGGCTGCTCGCCGAGGCGGGATACCCGAATGGCTTCGACGCCGGTGATTACACGTGCGACGTGGCGTATTCGAATCTCGCAGAAGCCGTCCAGAACTATCTGCAGGCCGTCGGCATCCGCACGAGGCTGCGGCCGCTCGAGCGCGCGGCGTTCTTCAGCGCGTACGGCGAGAAAAAGTTCCGGAACGTCGTGCAGGGTGGCAGCGGCGCCTTCGGCAACGCGGCCACGCGGCTCGAAGCTTTCGTCGCCGCCGGCGGGACGTACGTCTACGGCAGCCATCCCGATATCGACGGGCTGTTCCAGGAGCAGGCGGCCGAGCTCGACGCCAAGCGCCGCGAGGCGCTTCTGCACAAGATTCAGCAGCTCGTGCACGAGCGCGCGGTCTATGCGCCGATCTGGCAGCTTGCGTTCCTCAACGGCGTGGGCTCGCGCATCGAGGAGTCGGGACTCGGAGGCATCCCCGGCTTCGCGTACTCGGGGCCCTACGAGGACGTCAAGCTGAGGAAGTGACCGCGGTCAGCGGGATCGAGAGCGTGACGCGACAGCCACGCGGCTGTCCGTGCGCCTCCGAGACCGCTCCGATCGCGATGTCGCCGCCGTGAACCTCCGCGACCCGGCGGGCCAGCGTGAGGCCCAGCCCCACGCCGCGGCGCTCGGCGCCGTGGGGATCGGGCGTTCTCGCCGCGTCGCCGCGGTAGAACGGCGCGAAGACGCGCTCGCGATCGGACGACGCCACGCCCGCGCCCTCGTCCTGCACCCGAAAGACGGCGCGCTCGCCCTCGACGGTCGCCGACAACGTGATCGGCGGCTCGCCGTACTTGGCGGCGTTCTCGACGAGATTCCAGAGCGCGCGGCGCAGCAGCGCCTCGTCGCCCGTGAGCGTCACGGGCGGCCCGTCCTCGACACGTACGGGCAGCGCCGCCGTGAGCGGATCGTGCTGCGCGCGCTCGGCGAGATTCCGCAGCAGCGCCCGCGCGTCGACGGAGGCCAGGTGCGTCGGCAGTCCCGTCGCTTCGAGCCGTGCGGTGGTGAGCACGTCCTCGACGAGACGGTCGAGCTCGGCGAGGTCGCGCTCGATGTCGCGCAGTCGATGGTCGTCGTCCGCTTCGCGCGGGAGCAGCGCCAGCGCCACGCGGATTCGCGCCAACGGTGAGCGCAGCTCGTGCGAGACGTTCGCGAGCAGCTCCTTGTCGGCGCGCACGAGCCGCTCGACACGCTCGGCCATCTCGTTGAAGGCCCGCGTGAGCTCGGTGATCTCGTCGGTGCGGCGGCGCGCGTGGGCGCCGTCGGCGGGCACGCGGGCCGAGAGATCGCCGGCGCCCAGCCGCCGCGCCGCGGCCGTGAGACGCTCCACCGGGCGCGAGATCCGCTGCGCGAGCGGCCGCGTCGCCACCGCCACCGCGAGCAGCGCGACCGCCACCACCAGCACCGGACGCCAGAGCGATGGCGTTCCCATCGGCCGCGGCACCGCGCCCTCCACGATCGCCACCACCGCGCCCGTCGACGGATCGCGGATCGGGGCGGCGGCGAAGCCCACGGGCCGCGGCCGCACCACCACGCGGCCGGCGCGCACGTCCGCCCGCTCGGCGGGCGTCAGCGCCGGCAGATCGTCGCCGGCCGCGGCGATCACGCGCCCGTCCAGGTCGCGCACGCGCACGGCCAGGTGCAGGTCCTCGTGCATTTGCTGCAGGCGCGCGGTCAGCGCCGCCGGATCGCCGATCTGCTCGCCCACGAGCGACGCCAGATGGCGCGTCACCCGCGGCGCCATGTCGCGACGGAAGGCCTCGCGGGCGCCCAGCGCGAAGACGACGGCCGTCGTCACGGCGACCACGAGCAGTACGCCGAGGAAGTGCAGGTAGATTCTCGAGTGCAGGCGGGCCACGTCAGTCGGCGTCCCGGGTCAGGACGTAGCCGGCGCCGCGGACCGTCTTGATGTAGCGCGGCTCCTTCGGATTGCGCTCGAGCTTGCTGCGCAGCTTGGAGATGTGGACGTCGATCGAGCGGTCGAACGTCTCGTACGCGGCGCCCTTGAGCGCGTCCAGGAGCTGCTCGCGTGAGAGGACACGGCCGGCCGCACGCGCCAGCACGGCCAGCAGCTCGAACTCGTACGCCGTGAGCGGCGGTCGGCGGCCCTCCACCATCACCTCGCGCGCCTCGAAGTCGATCTCGAGGCCTCCGACACTGAGCCGGCCCTGCCGCGCCGCCGCCGTGCGGCCGCGGCGAAGAACGGCGTGAATGCGCGCGAGCAGCTCGCGGGGATTGAACGGCTTGGCGAGGTAGTCGTCGGCGCCGAGCTCGAGCCCGACGATCTTGTCGACGTCGTCGCCGCGCGCCGTCAGCATGATCACGGGCAGCGCCGCGGTCTCCGGGCTTGCGCGCAAGCGCCGGCACACTTCGAATCCGTCGCTTCCCGGCAGCATCACGTCGAGCAGCACCACGTCGAAGCGGCCGCGGCGCAGCGCGCCGAGGCCGCGCTCCCCGTCGGCGGCGACGGTGACGGCGATCTCGTGCCTGCCGAGATATTCCGTCACCAGCGCGCCCAGTCGGGCGTCGTCGTCGATGAGCAGCGCGGCCGTTGAGGTCGGCACCCTTCTACGGTAACAGCGCGCGCCGACTCACCGCATGCCGCGCGGGCCGAACGTGCGCGCGTAATTGGCGACGATCTGCCGCTGTGACGGCGTCAGCGTGTCGTGGATCTCGATGACCGCCTGCGTGACCGCGTCGCGGATGGCCTGGTGCCGTTGCTCCATCTGCGCGTGCACCGCCTGCAGCTGCGCGGCGTCGAGATGGTCGCCTTCGAACAACGCCAGCACCTGGTCACGCTGCGCCATCCGATCCGCTCGGTTCGCTTCGAACGCCGCAAAGGCGCGGTCGCGCGACGCGTAGATGGCGGTGCGCTGCGGCGCGGTCACGGCGGCCTGATCGAGCGCCTCGTCGAGCGCAGCGGAGATCATCCGTTTCATCATGCCCGCGTGCGTGCCGCCCGGCCCATGCGCGTAGGCGCGCGCCCCCACGACCGTGGCCACCGCGATCGTCGTGCCGATCAGCACCAGGGTCGTCACTCTCTGAAATGTTCGTCGTGTCATGGCTGTCATCCTCCTCGTCCTATTCGTGGCGGGATCTCGCGTCCCGCACAACCGGAAGGATGGGCGACGACGATGAACAGCATATGTTGCGAATGTAAAGATTTGTGGCCCTGGGCTGGCTATAATCGCGCCATGAGCATGCTAGAGCGCGCCGAAGCCGCCGAGCGGGTCATGATCGAGGAGCTGGACCGGACGATCGTGAAGTCGATCATTTACGTCTCGGGCGACCGAGATCCTCGGGTGTCGCTCACCCGGCCCGACAACGGCAAGCTCGTCATGATGGGACAGGACCCGCGGCTGGCGCCGATGCCCGAGCGGCCCACCCTCTTCGACTTCTTCAAACACCGCTTCGGGCAGGGCACCACCAATCACCTGACGCAGAGCGCCCGGCTCGCGCAGAAGAATGGCGTCGACGAGAAACTCGTGCTGGCGTGCCTGCTGCACGACATCGCCATCGCCGGGTTCATCCGCGGCGATCACGGCTACTGGGCCGCGCAGCTGCTCGAGCCCTACGTGGACGAAGAAGTCGCGTGGGCGATCCGCTATCACCAGGCGTTGCGGTTCTTTCCCGACGAGTCCGTCGGGTACGCCTACCCGAAGATGTACATCAAGCTCTTCGGCGCGGACTACGAGCCTGATCCGTACGTCCGGCGCGACTACGAGTACGCGCGCAATCACAAGTGGTACATGAGCGCGCGGCTGATCTGCGTCAACGACCTCTATGCGTTCGATCCCACCGTGCAGGTGCAGCTGGAGGAGTTCACGGACGTGGTGGGCCGCCACTTCAGGCAGCCGAACGAGGGACTCGGGTGGGATTCGAGTCCGTCGGCGCACATGTGGCGCACCATCATGATGCCGACGAAGTATCTCTGATCCTCGCCGCGTCGTCGACCGCACGCGCTACGCCCGCGCGCGCGAATGGCCGCGAACCTCCGGGCGTCCAACGGATACGGAGGCTCTTGCCATGACCATCGCGCGTCGGTGCACCACGTTCCTGCTCGGCCTCGTCCTTCTCCTCGGTCCGATGCTCGCGCCCGCCGCCGCCCAGGTCGTGACGGCGCCGGCCGCCGATGGTCCGATCGGCCGCATGCCGCCGCGGCTGAGCTACGTGAACGGCGAGGTTTCCCTCTGGCGTCCGGGCGCGACCGACTGGGCGCCGGCGCAGATCAACACCGCCATGGCGCCGGGCGACGAAACTTACACCGGCAACCGCGGCAATCTCGAGATGCAAGTCGGCGCCCGCGCCTTCGTGCGCGCGTGGGGCGACACGCAGCTCGGGCTCGTGAACCAGGAGCCCGACTTCCTGCAGCTCAAGGTCACCGCCGGCCACGTCTCCCTCGACCTGCGCACGGTCGAGCCGGGCCGCACCGTCGAAGTCGATACGCCGCTGGCCGCGTTCACCATTGACGCCCCCGGCTACTACCGCATCGACGTCGCGCCGGAGCGCACGTCGTTCATCACGCGGCGGTCGGGACGGGCGACGATGACGCCGGCCGGCGGCACGGCGGCGACGATCGCGCCGAGCGAAGAAGTGGTGCTCGATGGCGCGCCCACGCCGACGATTCAGACGTTCGTCGCGCCCGCGCTCGATGTCTGGGACAACTGGAACTACGCCCGCACGGAAGAGCTGATCGATTCGATGAGCGCGCGGTATGTCTCGGCCGGCGTGTATGGCGTGGACGACCTCGATCACTACGGTGCCTGGCGCGTCGTGCCGACGTACGGGTCCGTCTGGGTCCCGCACGGCGTCCCCGGTGACTGGGCGCCGTACACCACGGGCCACTGGATCTCCGACCCCCACTATGGCTGGACGTGGGTTGACGACGCGCCGTGGGGTTGGGCGCCATACCATCACGGCCGCTGGGTGTACGTCGACGGCTACTGGGCGTGGGCGCCGGGCCCGATCGTCGTGCGTCCCGTGTACGCGCCTGCGCTCGTCGCGTTCTTCTCGGCTCCGGGGGTGCGCGTCGCCGTCGGCGCTCCGTTCGTGAGCTGGGTCGCGCTCGGCTGGGGCGAGCCCATCGTCCCCTGGTGGGGCGGCCCGCGCTTCATCGGCCATGCGCATTGGGCCGGATGGGGCGGCCCGCGCGTCGTCAACAACGTGATCGTGAACCGGACCACCGTCGTCAACGTGCAGAACATCACCGTCTATCGCAACACCAACGTCCGCAACGCCGTCGTCGCGGTCCACCAGGATGCGTTCGGCCGCCGCGCGGTGCGCGAGGCGCGCGTGACGGACGTGGACGTGCGCAAGATGGAGCCCGTGCGTGGCGCGCTTCGCGTGCGTCCTGACGCGTCCAGCTTCGTCGCCGCGCACGGGCCGGCCGCGAAGCCGCCGGCGCAAATCGTCGAACGGCGCGTCGTCGCTACACGGCGACCTGTCGCGCGCGTCGTACCGCCGGAGGCCGAGCGCGAGCGACCGGCACCGGCGACGAATGCCACCACACCACGGATCGTTCCCGCGCCAAGACCGGCGTCGACGACGTCGGCGCCCGCGTCGCGCCCGCCGTTCGGCGCCAGTCCGGTCGAGCGCCAGCGCGCGTCGACGCCGCCGCGCTTCGAAGGCCATCAGCCGGACGCCCGGCCCGAGTCCGCGAAGCCGGAGCCACACGCGCAAGCGCCGCGTCCGGAAGCACGGGTGGAAACTCCGAAGGCCGAGCCTGCGCAGGTCGGCCATCAGCGGGAGACGCCGCCGGCACGTAAGCTTCCCGGCGAGCCGGCCAACCGCGTCTCACCGTGGCGACACGAGGGGCGCTCGTCGACGCCGGCGCCGAGCCCGGCCGCGTCGGCGCCCCGCGGTCCGGCCCCGACCGTCGAGCGGAGCGACGCGCCGCGCACGCCGCCTCGGCCGGCGGCGGCGCACAGCGACCGGGACCAGGGCCGAGCGCGCGAGCGCTGATGCGCCGTCAACGCATCGGCGGCGGCGGAATTCGGCCGAGGAGCTTCTCGATCGCCATGCCGATCGCGAGCAGCCGTTCGTCGCCGTCGCGCAGCCCATCGAGCGACAGCCCCACCGGCATGCGCGTCGCCGGTCCAAGGCCGGCGGGCAGCGTGAGACCCGGGATCCCGGCGTTGCTGCCGGGATCCGTATTGCGGATGAAGCGGAGGAACGTCTCGAGGCTCGACGCCTGCGGTTCCTGGGCCACCGCGACGGCCGGCGTCGTGGGGGCCAGCAGCGCCTCGATCGCGTACTTGGCGAAGGTGTCCCCGAAGTGCTTCGCCAACGCCGGCCGAGCCTCGCTCATCGCCGCGGCATAGATCGGCGCTGCATCGACGGAGCCGTTGGGCGCGGGAAGCTTGCGCGGCACCACAAGCGTCTCATAGGTGGCCTTGACGTCTTTGCTCGCGATCTGAGCCGCCACCTGCTCGACCGTCTTCCCGGTCTGGTACTTCGCGAGGTACGTCTTCAAATCGTCGTAGGCTTCGTAGAGCGCCACCGGAAAGCTCGCGGCATCGTTCAGCTTCTTGAGCTGCGGCATGTCGACCTCGACGATCGTCACGCCCGCGGCGCGTAGCTTGTCGAGCGCAGCGTCGACGACCGCCTTCGTGTCGTCGTCGAGATCCGCGAAGTAATAGTCGCGGTAGATGCCCAGCCGCACGCCGTCGAGCGTTGCCACCGGCGGCACCTTGGCGCGCATCATGACGGAGTCCAGCAACGCGACGTCGGCGACGGTCAGCGCCATGGGTCCGACCGTGTCCCGCGAGTGGGCGATCGGCGTGACGCCTTCCTGGCTGTAGCGGCCGAGCGTCGGGCGTAATCCGGCCCCGCCCGTTACGCCCGCGGGAATGCGGACCGAGCCGCCGGTATCGCTGCCGAGGCCGCCCGGCGCCAGTCGCGCGGCGATCGCCGCGCCGGTGCCGCTGGAGCTGCCGCCCGCGATGCGGCTGCGATCGTACGGATTGCGCGTCCCGATCGGCTGGGCGGTGAAGAACGCCTCGTTGTAACCGGAGATGCCGAAGGCCAGCTCGTGCATGTTCGTCTTGCCGAGGATCACGGCGCCCTCGTCCACGAGGCGCTTCACGGTCGGCGCGTGCTCGCGCGGCACGTAGTCGCGCAGCGCCGGCGTGCCCGCGGTGTTCGGCAGGCCCGCCACGTGCGTGTTGTCCTTGATGACGAGGGGCACGCCGTGCAGGACACCTTTGGCCAGGTTGAGGGCGAGCTGGGTATCCGCGTGTCGCGCCGCCTTCAGCGCGCCCGCCTCGTCGAGCGTGATGAAGGCGTTGAGGTCACGGTTGGCCTGAGCGCGCGCGAGGTAGGTCCGGGTCAGCTCGACACTCGTGATCTGCCGGGCGCGAATCATCGCCGCCGCGTCGGCGACGCCGAGGCTCGTGACATCGATCGGACGCGGTGGAGCGGTGGCGCAACCGCAGGCGATGAGCGACAGCGTCACGGCGGCGGCGATGCGAAGGCTCATGGGGCGGTCTCCTTGGACACGATCGCGCAGAATGCCGTCGGCCATCGCGGTCGCCGCTACGGGAGTTCATCCCGCGGCGACGGGATGACGCGCGCGGGAAACTCACGGTAGGCGTGGCGCGCCATGATGTCCTCGCGGAGGTCGATCCCGAGCCCGGGCGTCGTGGGCAGCGCCACGTACCCCTGCTCGACGCGGAGCGGATTCACGGCGATCTCGACGCCGCGCGCCTCGAAGTTCACGAAGTACTCGGTGATCAGGAAGTTCGGGATGGCGGCCGAGACGTGCAGCGTGGCGGCGAGGCCGACCGTCGTCGAATTGTAGTTGTGCGGCGAGACGACGACGTGGTACGCCTCGGCCATCGCCGCGATCTCCCGCAGCTCCTCGATGCCGCCGACGTTGCACACGTCGGGATTGATGATGTCCGCCGCGCGGCGCTCGAAGACCTCGCGGAACTCGAAGCGCGTGTAGAGCTCCTCGCCGGTCACGATCGGGATGCGGATGTCGCGCCGGCACTCGGCCAGGGCGCCGAGATCACGCGCCGACACCGGCTCCTCGTACCAGAACGGGTCGAACGGCTCGAGCATCCGCGCCACCCGCACGGCGTGCATGGGCGCGAGCCGGCGGTGCACCTCGATCAGAAGGTCGACGTCGGGCCCGACGGCCTCGCGGACCGCGCGCACCGTCTCCACCACCTGGCGCTCGGCGTCGCGGCTGATGTGCGTGCGCCACGGCCCGAGGAACGGATCGAACTTGAGCGCGCTGAAGCCGCGCGCCACCGTCGCCTTGGCCTTGGCCGCATAGTCCGCCGGAGTCCTGGCGCCCGAGTACCACCCGTTGGCGTACACGCGAATCCGTGCGCGGCACGGTCCGCCGAGCAGGCTCACGACCGGCACGCCGAGGCGTTTGCCCGCCAGGTCCCACAGCGCCTGCTCGATGCCGCTGACCGCGCCGAAGAGATCGAGCGACCCGCGCTTGGCCGCGAAGTCGTGATACGCCCAGTGCGTGAAATGCCGGATCTGGCCCGCGTCGCGGCCGACCAGATAACGCGCGAGCTGGCCGACGAAGGCGGCGATCGAGTGATCGCGATCGGCCTGCGTGTAACACTCGCCCCAGCCGTGCAGCCCGTCGGAGGTCTCGACCTTCACGAACAGCCAGTTCTTGCCGTAGCCGGGATCGACGATGAACGGGGTGACGGCGGTGATCTTCACGCGCGGCGCTCCTCTCGGGGGTTCGCGAGACCTAGGCGAGGCTGCGCCAGGCGGGGCGCGGAGTCAAGGCGTGGCGCGCGTGCTACTCGCCGCGCAGGCGCGGATCGAGCAAATCGCGCAGCGCATCGCCCGTCAGGTTGAAGGCGAGCACCGCCAGCATGATCGCCAGGCCGGAGAACGTCGTGATCCACGGGCAGCATTTGATGTACTGCCGGCCCTCGCTGAGAATATTGCCCCAGCTCGGCGTGGGCGGTGGGATGCCGAGGCCCAGGAATGACAAGCTGGCCTCCGTCCGGATGGCCGTCGCGATATAGAGCGTGGCCACCACGACCAGCGCGTAGAGCGCGTTCGGGAACACGTGCAGCGCCATCACCCGCAGCTGGCCACTCCCCACAGCGCGCGCCGCCATGATGTAGTCCTGCTCGCGGATGGTCAGCGCCAGGCTGCGCGACAGGCGAACGAAGTTGGGCGTCAGCGCCACCCCGATCGCCACGATCTCGTTGATCAGCGACCCGCCCAGCGCCGTCACGATGATCAGCGCGAGCAGCAAGGTGGGAAACGCCATCAGCATGTCGGCGCACCGCATGATGCCCGTCTCGCACCGCCCGCCCTGCACGCCGGCGAGGATGCCGAGGGGGACGCCGAGCGCGAAGCCGAAGATCACCGACGCCAGGCCGACCTGCAGCGAGATCCGCGTGCCCCAGATGACGCGGCTCAGGATGTCGCGCCCGAACTCGTCGGTGCCGAGCGCGTGCCGCTCCACGGCGCCCGGCCCCTTGAGAACGGCGTCGGCGAACTGCGCGGAGGGGCTCAGCGGCGCGAGCAGCGGCGCCGCCGCGGCGATCACGATCATCGCGACGGCCAGGAGGATGCCGAGCGTGATCGGCGCGTAGCGACGCAGCAGCCGGCCGAGCGGCCGGCGCGGCGCCTGCACGACGACACCGGCCAGCTCGCGGGGCCCGGCTTCGCGCGCGATCGCCATTACTTGTACGTGATCCGCGGATCGACGGCCGCATAGAGCATGTCGACCATCAGATTGACGGTGATGATGATCATCGTGAACACCGTGATGGCGCCCTGGGCGAGCGGGTAGTCGCGGGCGCCGATCGCATCGACCAGCATCTTGCCCAGCCCCGGCCGCGTGAAGACAGTCTCCGTCAGCACCGTGCCCGTCAACGCGATGGCCACGAACAGGCCGATGATCGTGAGCAGCGGGACCATCATGTTGCGCAGCGCGTGCTTGTACACCACCGCACGCTCGATCTGGCCCTTGGCGCGCGCCGTGCGGATGTAGTCCTGGCTGATCACTTCCAGCATCGCCGAGCGCGACAGGCGGCTGACGGTGGCCGCCAGCGTGAAGCCCAGCGCCAGCGCGGGCAGGGCGAGGTGGTGCAGCACGTCGGCCACCGCGGCGAGGAAGTCGCCGGGATAGCGGAAGATCTCCCCCGTCCGGATCATCGAGATCACGCCATCGAGGTCGCCGCCACCGATGAGCGGAAAGAGGTTCAGGCGCAGCGAGAAGAAGATCAACAGCAGGATGCCCAGCCAGAACACCGGCATCGACAGGCCGAGCAGCGCGAAGATGCGCAGCGGATAGTCGATTAGCGGGTTGCGCCGCTTGAGCGCCGAGACGATGCCCACCGGAATACCGACCAGCGCCGCCACCACCGCGGCCGCCATGACGAGAATGAACGTGTGCGGGAACATGCGGCCGATGTACTCGCTAACCGGGTAGCCCTGGCGGAGCGACTTGCCGAAATCGAGCTGCACCGAGCGCCACATGTAGTCGGCATACTGGACCACGAGCGGCCGGTTCAGTCCGAGGTTCCTCGTGCAATCGGCCAGCGCTTCGCTGGTCGCCTGGTCACCCATCATCGCCACGCACGGGTCCCCCGGCAGCACCCGCATCGCGAAAAACACGATGCTCATGGCCCCGAGCAGCATGGGGACCGCCACCAGCAGCCGCCGCAGCACGTAGGTGACCACGGCTCAGCTCAGTTGATGATCTTCAGCATCTCGGGATAGTTGTAGCTGTAGTGCAGTGAGAACTCCCCGTAGTTGGGATCGAACGGGTTGCTCACCCGCTTGGGGTTGCGCGCCCACTGGTTCGACACGTCCTGGATCGGCAAGCACACCAGGTCGCGCTCCATGCGCTTCTGCGCCTCGGCGTAGATGGCCGCGCGCTTCTTCTGATCGCGCTCGACGCGCCCGGCCGCGAGCAGGTCGTCGATGGCCCGGTAGTGCGCGAAGTTCGTGCCCTTGTTGCCCGTCGCGGGATCGGGGATCTCCTTGGAGTCGAAGAAGAGCGAAAGCCACGGGTCGGCGTCGGTGATCCGCGTGCCGCCGTAGAGCACGAACGGGTTCAGGTTCTTGCGGATGTTCTCGTGGAACGTCGCGTGCTCGACGACCTGCAGCTCCACGTTGATGCCGACCTGCTTGAGCTGCTCCTGGGCCAGCGTGAGCACCTTCGGATAGAAGAACGACTTGCTAATGAAGTAATTCTTGATCGTGAAGCCGTTCGGGAAGCCCGCCTCGGCCAAAAGCTTCTTGGCCTTCTCGGGGTTGTACTCGGGGAAATTCATCGGGGCGTGGCCGAAGTATCCCGGCGGCACGACGCTCGTGGCCAGGCGCGCGATGTCGCCGCAGTACATTGTCTCCTTGATGGCCTTGCGGTCGATCGCGTGCATGAACGCCTTGCGGACCCGGATGTCGTCGAACGGCTTGTGGGTCATGTCAATGTAGAAGCGCTGCTGCCCGCCGGGCCCCCACTGATCCAGCACGGCGCCGATCTTCTTCACCTGTTCGGCGAAGTCGCAGGTGGTCGCTTCCGGGTACAGCAGGTCGAACGTCCCCTTCTCCAGGCCGATCAGCTTGGTAGCGTCCTCGGGCACGTCGAACCAGTGGACCTCGTCGATCTGCGGTCGGCCGCCGACGAACTTGTCGAAGGCCTTGAGGACCACCTTCTCGCGCGGGGAGTGGCGATCGAAATAGAAGGGCCCGGTGCCGATGGGATTCCACTTGAACTGATCGTGGTTCGCGGCCGCCTTCTTCGAGACGACGTACCCCTGTTGGTACCCAGCCATGCGTAGCAGGAAGATCGGGTCGAAGGCCTTGAGCACGATTTGCACCGTGTGGGGGTCGACGACCTCGATGGATTTGATCACGTCGAGGTTGACCCCATAGCGCGTCCCCGGCGTCTTGTTGATCTGCCGCTCGAAGCTGAACTTCACGTCCTCCGCGGTCATCTCGCCGAAGCCCTTGTGGAACTGCACGCCCTTGCGGAGCTTGAACGTCCAGAGCGTGCCGTCGGGCGACAGCGTCCAGGACTGGGCCAGGTCCGGCTCCGCCTCGGCCGTCGTGACCTTGCCGTCCTTGATGGCGAAGCGCGTCAGCCCTCGGAACATGAAGCGCGCGATGGCCTGCGACTGGCCGAGCGTGCTGGCGTGGGGGTCGAGGGTGTCGGGCTCCTTGGCCGCGATGTTGAGGATCTTCTTGCGCTGAGCGTCGGTGGGGTCGGCTGGAACGAAAAGCCCGAGCGCCACGAGCGCCGCGACGACCACCGCCGCGAGCCGAGAGCGAATGAAGCGAGCCATGGGGGGCCCCCTTTGACGTCGAGACTTATTTGAGTCGGGGATCGAGTGCGTCGCGCAGTCCATCACCGAAGAGATTGAAGCCGAGCACGGTGACGAAGATCGCGAGCCCCGGGAACAGCGACAGCCAGGCGTTGGCCTGGATGAAGGCGACGTTGGCCTTGAGGTCCCACCCCCAGCTCGGCGTCGGCGGCTGGGTCCCCAGGCCGAGGAAGCTGAGAGTGGCCTCCACGATGATCGAGGTCGCGATGCCAAGCGTGGTGGTCACGATGATGGGCGCCAGGCAGTTCGGCAGCACGTGGCGAAACAGGATGGCCGGGTCGCGGACGCCCAGCGCGCGGCACGCCTCGACGTACTCCTTCTCCTTGATGGACAGCACGCTGCCGCGGACCAGCCGGGCGTAGATCGGGATCCGTACGATCGCGATCGCGCCCGTGACCTTCATGGTGCCGATCAACCCGGCCGTCGGCGTGAAGATCACCATCAGGATGATCGCGAGCAGGTAGATCGGGAACGCGAGGATCAGGTCCATCGCTCGCATGATGCCCCGATCGATCCGACCGCCGTAGTAGCCGGCGATCATCCCGAACGGCACGCCCACGAACAGCGCCAGCAGTACCGACGACACCCCCACGAGCAGCGAGATGCGTGTGCCGTGGATGATCCGCGAGAGCATGTCGCGCCCGAGCTGGTCGGTGCCGAGCGGGTGCTCCCACGTCGGGCGCAGGAACGTCGCGGTCTGGTCGTTGACCGTCGGATTGTACGGCGCCAGCACGTCGGCGAAGATCGCGACCACGACCAGCAGGACGACGATGCCGAGACCGACGAGCGCCGTCGCGCTCTTGCGAAGCCGTCGCACGCCCTGCATGAACGGCGACTCGGAGGGCGCCGCCTCCTGCGGACGCCAGGTCACCGCCGCCGGCAGATCGACCTCGCGCGTGCTCCCGCCCCGGATGGTCGGCCTCGTCGTGGCGGTGACTCGCGGGTCGCGCTCCGTCATGTCGGACCTCACCCCGTGTAGCGGATGCGTGGATCGAGGAACGTGTACGTCAGATCCACGACCAGGTTGATGACTACGAAGGCGATCGCGGTGATGAGCGCGAAGCCCTGCACCTGCTGGTAGTCGCGCGCGATGATGGCATCGATGCCGAAGGTGCCGAGCCCCGGCATGGCAAAGAGCGTCTCGATCACGATGGCCCCGCCGATGAGGAAGCCGACCTGCAGACCCATGACCGTGACCGTGGGAATGAGCGCGTTCTTGAGCGCGTGCTTGAACACGATGGGGCGCTCGGCCAGGCCCTTGGCGCGCGCCGTCGTGACGTACTCCGTGCGAATGACTTCCAACATACTCGCGCGCAGGAGCCGCGTGAGCAGGGCGGCGCGCCCCACGCCGAGCGCGAAGGCCGGCATGAGGACGTGCTGCGCGTTGCCGAAGAGGCCCGCGGCGCATACCACGCTCGGACAGGTGCCGGGCAGGTAGACCCAGCCCGAGCTGGGCAAGAGGCCGCTCATACCGATCGAAAACGCGAGCAAGAGCAGGACTCCGATGAAGAACTCAGGGATGGAGACGCCGACCATGGCCACCGTCGTCGCGGTGTAGTCCGCCCACGTGTTCCGGCGCACGGCGCCAATGATCGCCGCGGGAATCGCGATGGCCAGGGCCACGGCCATGGAGAGCACGATCAGCTCGAGCGTCACCGGCAGGCGAATGAGCACGTCCTGGAGGACGGGGCGACCGGTCAGGATCGAGGCCCCCCAGTCGCCCTGCGCGAGCTTGCCGAGCCAGATGAAATATTGCCAGAGGATCGGCTTGTCGAGCCCGTACTCCTGGCGCACCTTGATCGCGTCCTCCTGGGTATAGGCGTCACCCAGGAGGGCCACCACCGGATCGCCCGGGATCGACCGCATCATCACGAACACCACGAGGGTGATCATGAGCACCGTCGGTACGATCTCGATCAGCCGCTTCAGGAAGTAGACGCGCATCCGGCCGCTCGCGGCGTCTTACTTGTCTAGCCAGACCTTGTCGTAGTGCACCTCGAACTCGGCGTTGTACGTGTAACCCTTCATCCACGGCTGCGCCACCATGTAGAAGGGCGAACCGGAGATGGTGTTCCAGTACATGTTGGTGGCCATGTACTCGAGGAACTCCTTGGCGAGTGCCTTGCGCTTCGTCGTGTCGAGCTCCTTTGCGTAGCGACTGAAATACTCGTCGACCTTGATGTCGGTGTGGCGCGGGTGGCTCCACGCCGACGACTTGTCCGAGACGTACGCGCTCGCCAGGTACCCGTTGCTGTCGATCGTGATCAGGGACAGGAGATCCTCGATGTACATGTCCCAGGGACCGTCGCCGAGCGTCGTGTTCATCCACGACACCTTGTCGACCACTTTGATGTTCGCGTGAACGAACCCAAGACGCGCCAGCTGGTCCTTGACGACGGTGGCGATCACGTTGAATACGCTCTTCTCGGTGTTCGCCATGAGCTCGAAGGTCAGCGGCTTCGACGGCCCATAGCCGGCCTCGGTGAGGAGCGCCTTGGCCTTGGCCTGATCGTACGGGCAGAGGTGGTTGACGTTCACCGACTCCAGCGTGCCGGGCGGGGCCATGCCGACCCACGGTGTCGCCTGCCCCTTGAACGCGATCTTCACGATCTCCTGCCGATCGATGCCGTAGCAGCCGATGGCCTTTCGCACACGCAGGTCGCCGAAGATCGGGTGCGGCGCGCGATCGGGCGACATCGGCTTGTTGTCCTTGGGGATGGTGACCTTCATGGCCGCCATCATCGGTGTCGTTTCCTTGCCGGTCATGATTTGCGCCTTCGGGTTCTGCGCCTTCATCGTGTCGACGTGCTCCGGTGAGAACGACGCGATGAAATCGATTTCGCCGTTCTTGAAGGCCGCCATCTCGGTGATGGGATCCTTGATCACGCGGACGATGACCTTGTCGAGGTACGGCAGCCCGGGCTCGAAGTACTTGTCGAAACGCTCCATCAGCAGATGGCTGCCCTTCACCCATTCGACGAACTTGAACGGACCGCAACCGACGATCGACCCCGGCTTGCCCTGCTTGCGGTCCTCCACGTTGAACTTCTGGATCGATTGCGGCGATAGGAGGATGAGGCCGGTGCGATACGCAGAGAGCATGTGGAGGAAGAAGACGTACGGATGCTTGAGCCGCACCTGCACCGTCTGCGGATCGAGGACCTCGACGCTGTGCACCGGCTCGTAGAACGGCCGCATCCCGGACTTGGTGGCCGGATCCTTCATGCGGTCGATGTTGAACTTGACCGCCGCCGCGTCCACCGGCGTGCCATCGTGGAACAGCACGTTCTTTCGGAGCTTGAATGTGTAGAGGAGGCCGTCCGACGAGGTCGTCCACGACTCGGCGGCATCGCCCACGAACTTGCCGTCCGGCGTGATGTTCGTGAGGCTGCAGCCGACGTTCATGGCCACCCACATCATTTCGTAGCCCGGCGCCGTGTGGAAATCGAGGTTGGCGATCTCGTTGCCGTACGAGACGCGCAGCGTGCCGCCGCGCTTGGGGGTCTGCGCATCGGCGAGCAGCGGTGCGGCGATGGAAGCGATAACGATGACGAACATGATGAACGTCGCGAGACGTGTTGAGCGCATGCGTGTTTCCCTCCCTGGTTGCACAATCCCGCTGGGGCCGGGAACGGGAACGCTGACCGATATTGGGGGCGTACTTTACAGCAGTCTCAGCTTGTCAACAAGCGTGGCTCGGGCCCGGGGAGGCCCCGGCCGGGTCAGCGCTGCGGCGCGGTGGCCGCGGTGAGCGGGGCTGAGGCGGCGCTCGTGATCCGGCCGGGGAGCAGCGCGACGCACAGCGTGGTGAATGCGGCGATGCCCGCCATCACGGTCAGCAGCGTGCCGAAGCCGGCCGCCTTCACGGTGGGACCGAGCACGTACACCGCGAGCGAGCTCACGCCGAATGACACGGCGAGACGCATGCCCGCCACGCGTGAGCGCATTCGGTCGTCCACGTACTGCACGATCATCGCGTCGACGAAGGGGATGGCGCCGAACACGAAGATCATGAACGCGAGCACGGCGGCGTACAGCGGCCAGCCACCCGCCGGCGCCGCGAGCAGGAAGAGCGGCGCCTGGGCGGCCACAATCGGCAGATAGACCCACTTGAGTGGATAGCGATCGATGAGCTTGCCGACCGCGAGCTGCGCCAGGGACGCGATCGTGTAGACGAGGGCGAGCAGGACGCCGAGGGTGGCCGGATCGTCGATGAGGCCGCGCAGACGCTCCGCCAGCAGCTGGCCGTTGCCGTTGGTCGTGAAGTTGAAGATGAGGCTCGACGAGATCGCGGCCAGCGTCATGACGGCCAGCACGCGCCCCATCACCGCACGCGGCAGGTCGACCGATTTCTTCGGCCGCCGCGCCGGCGGCTCCGTCTCGTTCGGCACGAGCCGCGCAAAGAGCACGGCGCACACCAGCGCGATGCCGGCGGGCACCGCGAAGGCGGCGCGCCAGCCGAGATGCTTGACCAGGAAGCCGGTCAGGATGGCGGCGATGGCGATGCCCAGATTGCCGAAGAGCCCGTTGACACCGATCGTGAAGCCCGGATTCTTCGCGTGCTGCACGAGCATCGGGATGCCCACCGGGTGATAGATCGACGAGAACACGCCCATCAACGTGAGGGCCGCGGCCAGCGTCCACACGCCCGACGTGGACGCGATGAGCAGACCGGACACGCCCATGCCGAGGAAGAAGATGACCATCATCGCGCGGCGGCCCCAGAGATCGCCGAGCCGACCCGCGGGCAACGAGCCGAGGCCGAACATGACGAACGCACCCGCCGTGTACGGCATCAGATCCTGCCAGACCATGCCCCAGTCGGCGGCGATGGCGCCGACCGCCGTGGCGAAGATCAGCAGGAAGAGATGGTCGAGAGCGTGGCCGGCGTTGAGCAGCAGCGCGGTCGGACGTCCGGTGGACATGGCGCAGATTCTACCGCACGATTGGGGTCATCTCTCGACCCGGCCCCTTCCGCGTGCGCGACTTTCGCCGACTCGGCGTGTCGGTGTTCTTCAACTCCATCGGGATGATGGGCGAGACGGTCGTCCTCGGCTGGCTCGCGCTCGAGCTGACCAATTCTCCGCTGCTCGTCGGCGTCGCGATGAGCATGCGCATGCTGCCGCTCTTCTTCGTCGGCGTGCCGGCCGGCGCGCTCGCCGATCGCTTTCCGCGACAACGGCTCTTGATGGTGGCCGGGATCGGGCAGGCGCTCACCGCGTCGACCCTCGGCGTGCTCGCGTGGCGCGGCGACGTGACCTTCGCGCACGTGCTGCTGCTGACGCTCACCGCCGGGATGCTGCGCGGACTCGAGCAGGTGGCGCGGCAGAGCTACACGCACGACGTCGTCGGCGCGGCGGGCCTCCTGCCCGGTCTCGCGGCGCTCGGCGTCGCGATGCGTATCGGCTGGCTCGTCGGCTCGCTCGGGGCCGGGGTCGTCATCGCGAGCGTCGGCTCCGGGGCGGCTTACTTCATGGTCGCCGCCGGCTTTCTCGCGGGCGCGGTCACGCTGCGGCGCGCATCCAGGCCGAAGCGTGCGGTGCGCGCCGAGGTCGAATCGCTGTGGCGGAACGTCGCCGGCTTCACCAAGGCGCTGCGCGCCGAGGGCACGCTGCTCGTGCTGATGATGCTCACTTCCAGCGCGGAGATCCTCGGCTTCTCGCATCAGACGCTGCTGCCGAGCCTGGCACGCGATGTCCTGCGTGCCGGGCCCGAGGGTCTCGGCATCCTCAACGCCGCGCGCTCGGTCGGCGGCATCGTTGGGCTGGCCGCGGCCACGCTCCTCCGCCCCGACACCGGCGGCGGCGCGCTGTTCATCGCGGTGCTGGTTTCGTTCGGCGCGAGCCTGCTGGGGCTGGCCGTCGCGCCGTTCGTCGTCGGCCTCCCGGGGGTCGTCGCCGTGCTTGTCGTCGTGAACGCGCTCGGCGCGCTCGCCGATCTGCTCGCCCAGAGCCTGCTTCAGCTCAGCGTGCCTGCTGACCGACGCGGCCGTGCGGGCGGCGCCTGGGTCGTGGCGATCGGGCTCGCCCCGCTCGGGCAGTTGCAGATCGGCGCGCTGGCGTCGCTGTTCGGCGTCGGGGTCGCATTCGGCGCCAGCGGGCTCGCCCTCACGTTGATGGCCGGCGCCACCGCGCTGCTGTTTCCGAAAGTCCGCAGGCTTTAACATCGAGCCGGGATGCCGACGCGCGCCGCCGTGATGGTCGCGATCGAAAAGGTGCTGCCCCCGCTGCTCGAGACGCTCGAGCGCATGGTCTGGGTGCAGCGCTATCTCTATCCGCCCGCCGCGACGCGCCTGGCCGAGGTGCTGGCGCCGCAGATCGAGGCGTTGAACGCCCCGTTGGCGGTACTCGAGACCGAGCCGTGGCCGAAGGATGCCGCGTTCATGCGCGATCGGCTCTTGGACGTCGGACGGCAGACGAGGGACATCGTCGCGGCCTTCATCTCGGCCGCGCGCGTACCGAGCGATCCCCTCGATCTCTACCGAGCGCTGCGCCGCTTTGCCCGCGTGCAGGAGAGCCTCTATCCGCTGGCGCCCGCGTTCGAGCTGGTCAGTCGCTGGTTCCTCGATCCCGCGCGCCGCGACGACGACGGCCTCGTCGAGCGGCTGCGTGAGGGGACATTACGCGACGACGACGACGCGCGCCGCATCGGCGTGCTGCATGCCGACAACAATCGCGACACGCGCGGCGGGTTCTCGCTCTATGTCCCCGAGACGTGGAACGGTCGGGCAACGATGCCGCTGGTCGTCGCGCTGCACGGCGGTCACGGTCACGGCCGCGACTTTCTCTGGTCGTGGCTGCGCGAGGCGCGGGCGCGGGAGACGCTCGTGCTCGCGCCGACGTCGGAATCGCGCACGTGGTCGCTTATGGGCAACGACGTGGACGCGCCGCGACTCGTGCGCATGGTCGAGTCGGTCGCGGAGCGCTATCCCCTCGATCGCACACGCGTGCTGCTCACGGGCATGTCGGATGGCGCGACGTACGCGCTGATGCAGGGCGTGCGCGAGGGCACGCCGTTCACCCATCTGGCGCCCGCCTGCGGTGTGCTCCACCCGATGCTCCTCACGGGCGACGCGTTGCACGCGCTTCGCGATCGGCCGATCTTTCTCGTGCACGGCGCGCTCGACTGGATGTTCCCGGTGGAGACGACGCGGCTCGCCCGTGACGTGCTCGCCGGGGCCGGCGCGCGGCTGGTATATCGCGAGATCGAGGACCTGTCGCACACCTACCCGCGCGATGAGAATCCGAAGATTCTGGACTGGCTGATGAGCTAAGCCCCAGGCAGCTCCTCGAGCGCCGCGATCAGCCGGCCCGCGGGGCTCGCGAGCTCGTCGACGATCGAGAAGTGATCGTGACCCTCCAGCGGCAGATATCGACCGGGCAGCCCACGCTTCAGCCATGCGGTTGCGAACTCCTCGGACTGGCGGATCAGCTCCGGCAGCTCGTCCAGCCCCACGGTGATGATCAGCGGCGCCGAGCGCGCCGGCAGATGATGAATCGGGCTGTTGCGCTCGGCCTCGACCTCGTCGAGCCCCAGCTTCTCGTTGAGATAGCTCAGGCGGATCGGCTCGAGATCGAAGAGCCCGCTGATCGCCACGCCGCCGGCCACGCGCGGCTCGCTCATCGCCATCGCCGTGAGATGGCCGCCGGCGGAGTTGCCGGCCACGAACACCCGCGCCGGGTCGCCGCCCCACTCCCTCGCGTGATCGATCGTCCAGGCGACCGCCGCGCGCACTTCGGCCACGATCGCATCCAGGCGCGCGGCGGGCGCGAGCGTGTACTCGATGTTGACGAAGTGAAAGCCGGCCGGCAGCAGGCCGGCGCCGACGAACGCCATCGGCTCCTTGTCGTTCGTCTGCCAGTAGCCGCCGTGGATGAAGGCGAGCGTGGCCGCGCCAGCGATGCCGCACGGATGCACATCCAGCCGCTGCCGCGTTCCGGCGCCGTACGACATGGCCTTCCAGCCGGGATGCTCGGCGCGGAACAGGTCGCTGCGTCGCGCGCGCTCCGCGGCATAGCGGTCGCGCTTCACCGGTCCTACGGCCGCGCCGTTGTTGTACGCGGCGTCGAGCGCCGCCTGATCCATGCCTCGGTAGCGCATCATGAGTCTCCTTCAGCTGCGCTCCCGCGCAGCCGTCAGTCCGGTCTTGGCGTACTTGAGATCGCGATAATCACCCGAGCGCACCGGCGGATACTTCGCCGCGCCCGGCGGGGCGAGACACTCGATCGTCACGTCGTAGTTCGGGTGATTGAAAAACGCGATAGACAGGCGCGGCCGACCACCGCCCGCCGGTGGATTCACCACGCGATGCAGGTTCGACAGCCAGCGATCGTTCGTCCAACGCATGAGCAGATCGCCGATGTTGACGACGAAGCGCATGGGCGTCGTGGCCACGTCCACCCAGCGACCGTCCCGCGTGCGAACTTGGAGACCGCCGGGGACGTCCTCACCGCTGAGGATCGTGAAGCCGCCGTAGTCGGTGTGGGCGCCGGCGCGGAGCTGGCCGGATTCCGGCGCGCTCCGCTGCGCCGGGTAGTAATTGAGACGCATCGTGCCGATCGAGCGGTCGATCTTGTCGTCGAAGAAGGTCGCCTCGACCGACAGCGCGAGCGCCGCCAATCGCATCAGCTCGCGGATGAGTCCGCTCATCGCGCGGTAATACGCGGTGGCCGCGCGCTCGAAAACGGCAGGTGCCGCCGGCCAGACGTTGGGCGTGAAGTGCTGGCGGCCCTCGGCGCTCGTGTAGTAGGCATCGGCGCCGACGTCGACGGCCCCGACGTGGAAGAACTCCTTGAGATCCGGCGGCGCCGGCGCATCCATCGCCGCGGAGAGCGCCTCGCCGCCCGCGGCGTGATAGCCGCGATTGGTCCCGGCCACGGGATGCCGCGCCGCCAGCTTGACGGCGGGCGGCTGAGCGAAGAACGCGTGGGCCGCGCGCCGCAGGTCCTCGACGACGGGCGCGGAGACCCCGTGACCGTCGATCGCGAAGAAGCCGATGTCGCGACACGCTGAATCGATGGCGGCCGCCGCGCGCATGCGCGCCGTGCGGCTGCCCGCGAGCGCCTCGCCGAGGTCGACGACGGGGACGCTCACAGCGGCGCTACGGCTTGAGGATGACGCGCGTGGCCGCCGTACCCGTGTTCTTGCCCTGCCACTCCGCCATCTCGAACGCCCGGTTGACCTCGGAGAGCGGGAAGCTGTGCGAGACGACCTTGGACAGCGGGTACTTGTCCTTCGTGCGCACGAGGAAGTCGAGCGCGCTGGGCATGATCCACGGGTCGTAGTGCATCAGCCCCTTCCACGTGATCTGCTGCGTGATGACCTTGGTGGCGGGCAGCGTGATGGTCTGCGGCACAATGTTGCCGATATCGACGAACGTGCCGTTGACGCGCACCATGTCGAGCCCCTCCAGCGTCGCCGCCGCGATGCCGACCACCTCCACGACGACGTCGGCGCCACGTCCATCCGTCAGCTCCTTCACGCGGGCGACGCGCGATTCGGGCGTCGGAAACTCGTGCATGTCGATGACGTCGGTCGCGCCGCAGTTCCTCGCCATGGCGAGGCGCGGCGTCTGGCCGTCGATGGAGATCACCTTCGATGCGCCCTTCTCCGCGGCCACCGCCGCCGCGTAGATGCCGAGGCCGCCCGCGCCCTGGACGACGACGACGTCGCCGAATTTCATGCCCGAATACTCGAGCCCGTGCAGCACCTGGCACAGCGCGCAGTTCACGGGCGGAATCGCCTCGTCGGGCAGCACGTCGGGCACCTTGAAGACGTAGTGGCCCGGCCGCAGGTAGTAATACTCGGCGTAACCGCCGTCGCAGTACGGATACTCGTTGAGCGTGAACTGCTGGCTCATGCGATGGCGGTGCGGGCACGCGTGGTGCTCGCCGCGGATGCACCAGTAGCAGCGGTTGCACGGCGTGAAGAACGGAAACGCGACCCGGTCGCCTTCCCTCAGCGGCCGGCGCAGCGAGTCGGTGGTGACGCCCGTGCCGAGGGTGTGCACGACGCCCGTAAACTCATGGCCCGGCACACGGCGGATGTCGGGACCGCTGTAGTTGTTGTCGTTGCGCCAGTAGTGGAGATCGGAGCCGCAGATCGCGGCCGCGGTGTTTTTGATCAGGACGCCGCCGGGCTCGATCTCCGGCGTGGGCAGCGTCTCCAGCGCGAGCGGCTTCCCCGGTTGCAGCAGGACGGCGGTCAATCCCCTCGGCACGTGTCAGAGCCTCCCCTCGTCGATCGGCAGTCCGAGCCAGTAACGGCCGACCAGCTCGTAGTGCGCCAGCCGACCTTGCAGATGCTGCGTGATCACGTGAATGTCCTGGAAGTGCCGCTGGATCAGGTTGCCGTCGTAGGCCGCTGTCGCGCCCGAGGCGTTGTAGACGGTGTCGATGATCTGCGCGGCGAGACGGATGCCGTGGGTCGTCGCGATGCGAAGCGCGGCACGATGCTCGAGCGTCACGGCGCTTCGGGTCGCCGCATCCCAGATCTCGCGAACGGCTTCCATCAAGAATGCCCGACCCGAGCGCAGCCACGCCTCGCACTGGCCGACGCTCACCTGCACCATCGATTGCTCGCGCAAGAGATTCGGCATCGCGCGCGGCGTTTTCGAGCCCGCCAGCTCGGCGAACGTCTCCAAGCACGTGCGCGCCATGCCGAGCGCCACCGCCGCGTCGCCCGACGCGAAGCACAGCGTGCGCGGGATGCGGTAGAGCGGCTGGTCTTCGAGCAGCGGCGCCGTCGCCGAGCGCACCGTCCGCTCCTCGGGGACGAAGACGTCGTGGACGTTGAAATGGTGCGTGCCCGTGCCGCGCATGCCGCGCGTGTGCCACGTGTCGAGCAGCTCCGCCTCGCCAACCGGCACGAGCGCGTAGCGCATCTCCGGCGTGCCATCCTCCTCCAGCCGGAGCTTGCCGTTCTCGACGACCTGGGTGTGGGCAGCGATCCACGTGGCGTGACGGCAGCCGGTGCTGAAGCCCTGGCGCTGGGCGGTGACGCGATAGCCGCCGGGGACGACGACCGCCTTCGCCGTCGCCGCCGGCGTATTGGCGACCACGGCTCGCGGCGGATCGATCCAGATTTTCTTCGCGGCCGCGCGCGGCATGCGTGCGGCGTATGTTGCGTAGATCGCGCCCTGGTTGACGACCCAGCCGGTGCTCGCGTCGGCTTTCCCCAGCTCCTCGATCACCTGCACGTACGTCGGCAGGTCGATCTCGCCGCCGCCGATGGCGCGCGGCACCGCCAGGTGGAACAGGCCGGCGTCGGCGATGGCCTCGAAGAGTGCGCGAGGCAGCTCGCGCTGGTGATCGGTCTCGTCGGCGCTGGCGCGGATCTGCGGCGCCAGCTTGCGGGCGGCCTCGAGCGGTGACGACGTCATCGGCGGCTCACGCGCTAATCCTCGCGGTTGGCGACGCGCGGGCCGCCGCTGACGTAAAGCGTCTCGCCCGTCATGAAGTTGGCGGCATCCGAGGCGACATAGATCACCGCCCAGGCGATCTCTTCGGGGCGCGCCAGGCGCTGCAGCGGCACCTCGCGCGACGCCTGCGCGATCATCGCGGGCGTCTTCCAGACCTCGAGCACGCCTTCCGTCTCCGTCGGCCCCGGCGCCACCGCGTTGACGGTGATGTCGTACTTCGCCCACTCGGCGCCGAGGCTCTGCGTCAGTGCCGTCACGCCGGCCTTCGCCGCCGCGTAGGCGGCCATGCCACGCGAGCCGCTGCGCCCCGCCACCGACGTGACGTTCACGATCTTGCCCGAGTGCTGACGGATCATCGCGCGGCCGACCGCCTGGGAGAAGAGAAACACGCCGGTGAGGTTGGTGGCGATCATCGCGTCCCACTCGTCGCGCGGCAGGTCTTCCAGTCGCGCGCGGATCCGGTACCCGGCGTTGTTGACGAGCAAATCGACGCGCCCGAAGTCGCGGAGCGTTCGCGCGACCGCCTCGTCCACCTGGCCGGCGTCGCCGACGTCGCATGCCACGCCGAGCGCGCGCCGACCGTGCGCGCGAACTTCGGCGGCGACCGCGTCGACAGCCGCGCCGCGGCGGCTGCACACGACGACGTGCGCGCCGACCTTCGCCAGCTCGATCGCGATCGCGCGGCCGATGCCCTGGCTGGCGCCGGTGACCATGGCGACGCGATCACGCAGCGTGTCGGGCGAAAATCCCACGAGATCCTCCCCGCGCGGGAGGCCTCGCGGGCCCACCGGCCCCGAAAGGGTAACATTGCTCGCCATGGACACCGTGGTCGACGGGCTGCGTTTCCCGAAGCGCCGCGCTGGCGCGACGGCACGCTGTGGTTCTCGGATTTCTATACCCACCGCGTGCTGACGGTCACTCCCGGCGGCACGCTCGAAACCATCGTCGAGATTCCGCAGCGGCCCTCGGGGCTCGGCTGGACGCCCGACGGCGCGCTGCTGGTCGTCTCGATGCTCGACCGCCGGCTGCTGCGTGTGGAGGGAGGCAAGCCGCGCATGGTCGCCGACCTCTCGGCGCTCGCCACCGGCCCTTGCAACGACATGGTCGTCGATGCGGCGGGCCGTGCGTACGTCGGCAACTTCGGCTTCGATCGCCACCGCGGCGAGCCGCCGCGCACGACGTGCCTCGCGCGCGTCGATCCCGACGGCCGCGTCACACGCGCCGCCGACGAGCTGTCGTTTCCGAACGGCACCGTGATCACGCCCGACGGGCGCACGCTGATCGTCGCGGAGACGCTGGCGCACCGGCTCACGGCATTCGACGTTGCTGCCGACGGCGCCCTTTCGAACCGTCGCGTCTTCGCAGCGCTGGAGGGCTGCTTTCCCGACGGCATCTGCCTCGACGCCGACGGCGCGGTGTGGGTCACCGACGCGCGAACGCCGCGCGTGCTCCGCGTGCTAGACGGCGGGCGCATCGAGCAGACGATTCCGACCGGAGCCCGGTTCGCCTTCGCCTGCATGCTGGGCGATGACGATCGCCGCACCCTCTATCTGTGCACCAGCACCGGCAGCGGCCCGGCGATGGCCGACAAGCGCGACGGCGCGATCGAGCGCGTGCGCGTGGACGTCCCGGGGGCGGGACTGCCGTGAGCCTTACGCTCGTGAGCTTCGACATCGACGGCACCCTCGAGTGCGGCCAGCCGCCCGGCGTGGTGCCGCTCACCCTCGTGACGACGGCGAAGCGGCTCGGCTATCTCGTCGGCAGCTGCTCGGATCGGCCGATCGCCTACCAGCAAGCGCTCTGGGACGCGCTCGGCATCGCCGTTGACTTCACCGTCCTCAAGCATCGGCTCGGCGAGCTGAAGGCGCGCTTCGCCGCGGCGGCGTACTACCACGTCGGTGACGCGGACGCCGACGCCAGCTATGCGCGCGACGCCGGCTTCAGATTCTTGAAGGCGGACGCCGCCGGCCACGCGGCGTGGGCAGCGGAGCTCTTCGGGACGTCAGGCTGAGCGGCGCTTCAGCTGCGGAATGACGTACTTCCCGAACATCTCGATGGACGACATGACGCGGTCGTGCGAGATCGTCTCCGTCGCCATCAAGAATTGCAGCTCGTCCACGCCCGCCTCCGCGTGGATCGCGATGCTGCGCAGACAGTCGTCGGGATCGCCGGCCACGAGCACGCCGCGCTCGACCAGCGTGTCGGCGTCGATCTGATTCCACAGCGCGGACGCGATCTGCCCCGAGCCGCCGGAGAGATCGACTTCGGGCGCCGCGGCGACACCTTCGCCTTTCAGGTACCGCGCGAAGTTCGCCTTCAGATGATCGGGCACGCCGCCCCACGACTCGACGAGCTGCTCATAGAGATGGGTCTGGTCCTTCAGATACGGCCGATCCGGCCCGAAGAACGTTCGCAGCGATTTCGCGGCGAGCTCCCGCGCGCCCTTGGCATCGTGGTCGCAAAAGGCCATCGTCGCGCTGAGCCACTGGTCGTTGGTCGCTTTGCCGACCGGCGTCGCGTGGCGAACGCGCTCCTTGTAGGCCTTGATGTGCGGGGCCAGGTACGAGGGCGCGGCGACGCTGAGCGCCATCACGCCGATGCCGAGCTCGGCGGCGAGCTGATACGTCGCCGGCTGTAGCGCGGCCACCCAGATCCGTGGGTGCGGCTTCTGCAGCGGCTTGGGCCGCACGTCCCGCGGCGGCACGCTCCAGAACTTGCCTTGCCACGAGAAGAGCCCGTCCTCCCAGATGCGCGGAATCATCCGCAGCGACTCTTCCCACATGGCGCGCGTTTCGCGCGGATCGATGCCCATGCCGGTCTGCTCGTACGGCGCCGAGCGTCCGGTGCCGAACTCGACGCGGCCGCCGGACATGTGATCGACCATCGCGACGCGCTCGGCCACGCGCACCGGATGGTGGTAGGGCAGGATCACCACGCCGAAGCCCAGCCGGATGCGCTTGGTCAGCCGGCTCAGCGCACCGAAGATGACCTCCGGGCATGGCGACATCGAGAAGCTCGTGAGGAAATGGTGCTCGACGAACCACACCGCGTCGAAGCCCACCTCGTCCGCGAGGATGCACTGCTGCAGCGTGTCCTCGATGACCGCGTGGTCATCGAGGACCGGCCGCTGCATCTCGAACGCGAGGCTCAGGCGCATCCGCTACTGGATGACCGAGTGCGGCGTGGCCACGATGCGCTGGACCTTGATCTGCTCGCGGTCGATCATCGTGCCGACCTTCGGCGAGATCTCGTTCTTCCAGTAGTCGCTCTGGTACACGAGGTCGTACAGGCGCTTGCGCTCGGCCTCGCTCTCGAAGCGCCGGATCCAGACGTACACGCTCTCGTCCTCTTCACCGACGAACGAGCCGAGGATGACCATGCCCATCTTGACCTGGAACGGGATGATCTCCTCCTCCATGCACTTCACCCACGCCTTCTGTTGTCCGGGACGAGTGACGTATTGCCGCAGCTCGAAGAACATTGCTGCCTCCTTTGGTCACACGATCGGCCAGCGCGATCGGGGAAACGATATACCCGTGCGCGCCTGGAGCCGCTCCCCGATCTCCTGCACGGTGGAGAACAAGCGCGCCGTGTCGACGAACGTCTGACGATACGCGTCGACGACGACGCGGCCATCGATGACGACCGTGTGCACACTGCGCCCGTCGGTGTTGTAGATGAGGTTGCTCACCGGATTCCAGAGCGCCTGCCATTCCGGCCGACGCGTGTCGAACAGCACGAGGTCCGCGCGCTTGCCCACCTCGATCGCGCCGGTCTCGTCCCCCAGCCCGACCGCCGCCGCGCCCAGCCGCGTGCCCATCTCGAGCGCGGTCTCGGCGGGAATCTGCCGCATGTCCTGCCGCGCGTCCTTGTACTGGATCGCCGCCATGTTCATCGCGCGCACCAGGTCCAGGTGGTTGGAGTTGTTGGGCGAGTCGCAGCCGAGCGCCACGCTCACGCCGCGCGCCAGCAGCTCCGGCATGCGCCCGTGCTCGCTGACGCCCCGCGCGCCTTTGGCGGCGGTGACGGGGCACATCGTGATTGCCGTGCCCGTCCGAGCCACGCAATCGATTTCCGCCTCGTCGAGACCCAACGCGTGGGCAAGGAGCGTGCGCGGCCCCAGCACACCGAGCGCCTCGAGGTATTCCGTCGGGCTCTTGGCGCCGCGGCTCTGGTAGTCGCGGCGCGCCTGCGGTCCGCTGCCGTGATGCAGTGTGAGGCCGGTGCCCCGCTCGTCCACGACGCGCTTGACCGCCTGCAGCAGCTCGGCGCTGCACGTCTCCGGCGAGAAGGGCATCGCCCATGCGCGCAGCCGCCCTTCGAGGCGTCCGTTCCACTTCTCGATGAACGCGGCGGTCCGTGCGACGGCATCTTTGGTCGCATAGCGCGGCAGTGGGAACGGCGCGTCGCGGTCGGTCACGGCCTCGCCGAGAATGACGCGCACGCCCGCGTCCTGGTACGCCTGCAGGCACGCGTCTGGAAACTTCGTCGAGCCCGGGTCGAGCAGGCAGACCGTGCCATTGCTCACGAGCTCCAGGAGCGCGAGCAGCGAGGTGTGGTATTCCTCCTCCTCGGTCATCGCCATCTGCAGCGCGAACACGTGCTTGAGCGGGCTGCCGAGATCGTCGGGAAAGATGCCGCGCACCGGATGCGCGTAGCTGATGTGCATGTGGCCGTTGACGAACCCCGGCGTCACGACGAAATCGCGCGCGTCGATCACGCGATCGGCAGGCGCGCCGGCCAGCTCGTCGCCGCGCCCGACGCGGCTGATGCGCCCGCCCTCGATCAGGATGGAGCCGTCACGAATGATGCGACGCCGGTCGTCGACGGTGATGACGTAGCGCGCGCGATCGATCTTGAGACTGCCCTGCGCCATGATGACTCCTCCCGCGAGCGGTGAGGATCGCATCGCGCGCGACTCGGGGCAAGTCGGCGCGTTCAGGCTGCGGCAGACACGCGGGGAAGCAGCTCGCCGACCAGTCGCTCGAATTGCTCCGTCTGATGCCACGACGTGATGCGCAGCGTGACGGACTTGGGTCCCTCGTCGAGTAGTTCGCGCAGGTGGCCGACGCACTGCTCGATCGTGCCCGCCGCCGTCCACGCTTCCACCATCTGCGGCGAGAACACCGGCCCGTAATACGCGTCGAGGAATCGTTTGGTTTCTTCGAGCGCGGCCTGCCGGTCGGGATTCAGGTTGACGTTGTGATAGGCCATGGTGGGAAACGTCTCGGGGCTGCGTCCCTGGTGCTGCAGCGCCGTCGCAATCCCGGACCAGTTGCTGCGGGCGAGGCCGGGCGCCAGACGCGTGGTCATCCAGCCGTCGGCGACCTGGGCGACACGCCCGAGCGCACGGTCGAGCCGCGCGCCGGCCAGCGGCGGGCGCGGGTTCGAGGCGATCCAGATCGGACACGGCTGCTGCACGGGGCGCGGCTGCAGCGTGACGTCCTCGAAGGAGCGAAAGCGGCCCTTGTAGGAAACGTGCTGCTCGGACCACAAGCGCCGGCAGATGTCGATGTTCTCGACGAGGCGGTCCGCGCGTTCGCGATCCGTCACGCCGAACGGCACGCCCTCACGCGCGCTGGCGCCGCCCGCGACCAGCCCCGTGCACGCGGCGAGAAGCATACGGCCGTTGGACACGAGGTCGAGCGTCGCCCACTGATACGCGAACACCAGCGGGTCTCGTACCGGGAACGACGCCATGCAACCCACGCCCAGTCGGACGCGCCGCGTCGCCGCCGCGAGCGCGCCGAGCAGCGTGATCGAGTCGGGCCGCGGCTTGGCCCCGAGGCTATCGCCGACCCAGACCGATCCGAACAGTGGGTTGGCATCCGCGCG
>Ga0075421_100000552_pt1 | contig 39671 bp, 39 predicted proteins | sample SoiMetdeltSBSDD5_FD_75292 | JGI IMG/M metagenome (GOLD analysis project Ga0075421, IMG submission 75292) | Bulk soil microbial communities from a Populus tree surrounding site in Tennessee, USA - Soil MetaG P. deltoides SBSDD5 | ecosystem: Environmental > Terrestrial > Soil > Tree plantation... | reverse complement strand
GAGGAGTTGCATTGCGTATCGAGATCGATGACGAGCACCCGCTTCCTGCCGAGGCCGGCGAGTGCGTGCGCCAGCATCATCGTCACCGTCGACTTGCCCACCCCTCCCTGGCGGTTTCCGACGCACACTCTCGTGGCCATGTCTCATCTCCTGGCGACCGTATCGCATTTCGACGCGAATCACTTTGACGCTGCCAATCGCACTCGAGTGCGGCCCTTTTCGGTCGAACGGCGCCGATCGGCGATGGCCGCCGGCTCTTGTGCCGGCAACTCGAATTCGTTCACCGACTTTCCACTCCGTGGCCGGCGCAAAACGCCCGACCCCCTCCGGCCGTGGGACAATTGCGCCTGCGAACACCCGAGCACGGAAAGGCCGACGCCATGGATGCCACCAGCAACTTGAGCCTCCCCTTCATCGTCGCCGCGCAGGCTCAGAAGCACGTGACCCACAACGAGGCCCTGCGCGCGCTCGACGCGGTCGTGCAGCTCGCCGTCCTCGACCGGGACCTCGCCGCTCCCCCCGGCTCGCCCGCCGAGGGCGCCCGCTACATCGTCGGCGAGAGCCCCGCCGGCGCCTGGACCGGGCACGCCGGCAGCGTCGCCGCCTTCCAGGACGGGGCCTGGGCCTTCTACGCGCCCGAGGAGGGCTGGCGCGCCTGGGTCGCCGGCGAGGGCCGGCTCTACGTCTGGACTGGCGGCGCCTGGTCCCTCCTGCCCTTCGCCTGCCCCGACGGCGCGGCCCTCACCGACGAGAACGGCAACGCCCAGCTCGCCTTCCACACCGCCGCGGACGCCGTCAACCACCTCGCCGTCGCCAACGCCCCCGCCGGCACCGCTCCCCAGCTCTCCGCCGCAGGCCCGCACTCCAACATCGACCTCCACCTCACCCCCAAGGGCACCGGCACCATCCGCACCACCGGCCCCCTCGCCGTGTCCAGCCCCACCTATCCCCCGCTTTCTTCTGAACGCACAACGGGGAGCACGAATACAGCTTTGAGCCCACATAGATTATTGGCAACCACCTCCGGTGATATGGCTGACGGCTTTGGTGCGATCCTGGGCTTTTCAATCCGAGACAATGCAGGCGTAGTCAATGAGGGTATCGCCACCATTCGTGCTCTAAGGTCGGGTGCTGACAATTCTGGGCGGCTTCAGCTCACAACGCTCAACGCAGGAAGTGAAGTTGTAGCTCATGACTTGGCGCCCACCGGAAGCAACTACTTTCCAAATATTGGCACTACGGCGAGTGCTGCGAATGCTGTACTGAATAGCGCTTCAACGCCAGTCAACGAGCTTCTGCGGTCCACATCTTCTCGCCGATATAAGAGCGACATTGAGGACTTGGAGGTCCGTTACGCTGAAAACGTCTTGAAGCTTCGACCTGTCTGGTATCGATCAGCGATTGCTAGTGACCGGCAGGATTGGTCTCACTACGGTTTGATAGCGGAAGAAGTTGCTGAGATAGATCCTCGTCTTGTTCATTGGGGCTATCGCGATGAGGATTGGGAGGTGGCGCAGAGCAAATCAAGGTGTGAAGTGCCGCAAATGAGAACCGGCGCGCAGTTGGTGCCCGACGGCGTAGCCTACGAACGGTTGACCGTTCTCCTCCTGAGCATTGTCAAGCGCCAGCACGCTCGTATTGAGGTTCTTAGCGCCAAACTCGACGAACGCGTGCTGGCCGAGCAATGAAGTAGCGATGTCACCCCGCGCTCGGTCGTTCCAAGCGCGACGGACTACCCGTGGGTGAGGAGCTTGCCCTGGAGCTGGAGGATGCAGCCCTCGATGTTGTGCAGGGTCTCGTCGATGCGGTGCAGCTCGCGCACGATCTCGGCAGGGTCGCGCGCGCGGCGCTCCTCGCGCGAGACCGTCACCAGCTCGACCAAGGAGCCCAGTAAGCGCCCCATTCCGGTGAGGGCCCGCAGCCACAGGGAGGGCGCGCGCTTCGGCTTGCTCCCCTCCTTGGGGCGCACTGCGCGCTGACGCCGCAAGAGTGCGCCCCGCAGGAACTTCAGCTCGCGCTTCTTGTGTCGCAGCTCCTTCACGGCCGCCTTCGCCTCGACGGCCGATTTCACGGACACCGCGACCGCGGTGCCTTCGATCTTGGTATAGCGCATGGGCGCCAGCTGCATGGAACGGTAACCGCTGCGTTTGCGCGAGGAGGAGACGCCAAAATAAGCGGCAGACACGGCAGTCGTCCAGACGCACGAGCGAGTCTGCCTGCCCGACCGGTTCACGCACCGGCGGGAAGGGTGTGCGGAGGGTACGCGGGAAAATTGCAATCGAGAACCTTAATGCAGATCATCCATTCAGTATGCGATTAGCTTGTAACAATTGGAAAAAATCTGTCTCACTATTGCCACATCACGTCTTGAGATAGGCGGTCAATCAAACGATTCGGATTGCTGCGGTGGCGTCGCCGCGGGCATGAGGGGACCGGGATACATACGACAGAGATGGCGTCCCGGCGGCGCATGGTGCGGCCGGCATCCGGGACGACTGCAAGAGTGTGAAAGTGCGGCCGCACCGCGCAGTCCCTGCCGGATGTCGACCGGTGCGGGGGAGAGGAGTGACATGAGACGGCTTTCAACCGCTGCGCTCGGCGTAGCGCTCTGTACGCTTGCCACCGCCGCCGATGCACAGCCTGGAGATGTTCTGTACGCACGGCGGGAGCTTCATCCGCATTACGCGGACGGCTACCGGGCGGTGCGGCGTCCGCGCGCCAAGCGGCGCTTGTCAGCGCGCCACAGCAGCCGGCGGTATGCCGCTGCGGGGCGCGCCGGGCGCCGCGCCTCGCAGCGCCGGTCGGGCCGCCGCTACGTGGCACGCACGCAGCCGCGCCATCGCGCGAGCCTGAGGGATCGCAGCTTCACTCGGTTCGCACGCGGCGGCACCGCGCGGAGCTGCCTCACGCCATCCGCACGCTCCCTGCTCACCCGCATCGAGGGACAGTTCGGCGCTGTGCGGATCATTTCCACCTGCCGCCCCGGCGCGGTCATCGCCGGCAGCGGCCGGCCGTCGCGGCACGCCAGCGGCAATGCCATCGACTTCAAGGCTCCCGCCGGGCGCAAGCCGGAGGTGGTGCGGTGGCTGATTGCCAATCATCGCTCCGGGGGAGTCATGACTTACGCGGCGATGGATCACATCCACGTCGACGTTGGGCGGCGCTTCGTGGCGCTCAACTCCGGCGGCCGCCGCCGCTGGCGTTGAATGGTGCACGCGCGAGCAACAAAATCGTGACACCGCCGTTGCGCCCGGTGGAGCTATTCTGCCGGGCAGAACGGAGGTGTCACCATTGGTTGATCTCGCAAGTCCCTACCGACGAGCCACGCCCGCCGATGCGGCGGCGATGGCCGACCTCGTCCACTTCGCCAGCGAGGGTCTGGCCTTCTACCTGTGGAGCAGGATGGCCGGCGCCCGAGGCGACCCGTGGGCCGTCGGCCGCGATCGCGCGGCGCGCCCGGCGGGCGCCTTCTCTTACCGCAACACGATTCTCGCCGAAGACGATGGTCGCGTTGTGGCATGCCTCATCGGCTATCCGTTGCCGGATGTTCCGGATCCGCCACCGGACAACGCGCCGGCCATGTTCGCGCCGTTGAACGAGCTCGAGGACCTGGTGCCGGGCACCTGGTACGTGAATGTGCTCGCCGCCTATCCCGAGTTCCGCGGCAAGGGATATGGGGCGGCGCTGCTGGGCCTCGCCGAGGATCTCGCCCGGGAGACTCTGCGTCGCGGCATGAGCATTATCGTCGCCGACACCAACACGGGCGCGCGTCGACTCTACGAGCACTGCGGGTATCGCGAGGTGGCGAGCCGGCGCATGGTGAAGGAGGGCTGGGTGCATCCCGGCGCCAACTTCGTGCTGCTGACAAAGCGGTTCATCAGAGGCTAGGCTACAGGTATCGGGTTCGGGATCAGGTTCCAGGTCCGACGATTCTGAAATCCACGAAGCGTAAGCGCTACGGGGAGAGCAATCCCCGATTTTTCGTGCCGAACGGAAAACACAGCGTCCGCGCAAGGCCGGGTCCCGGGCAGCGCCGCGCCTGCCAGTTAATGTTAACCGGCGGTCGCCATAGCCGCCCGATGCTTGAAAAACTGACAGCTGAAAGCCTCGAGCGATCGCCTTGGGCTGTCCTGGCGTTAACCATATTGGCACCTAATTGGCGCACGCCTTCGGCAGGTATTTACCGCCTCGATTAGGTTGATTTTAATTGCGTTCGTCTACCTCTGGTTGCAAGTCCGACAATGTAACGAGTATCATGACGGAACAACAATACAGGGCGCGCGTGCGCTATGTCATCGGGCCCGACGGCAGTCCGCTGACCATCGCCGATCTTCCACCCAAGGATACCAAGCGCTGGGTGATCCGGCGCAAGGCGGAGGTGGTTGCAGCCGTGCGCGGCGGCCTTCTGAGCCTCGACGAGGCGTGCGAGCGCTACAAGCTCACCATCGACGAGTTCCTCTCCTGGCAGCGGTCGATCGAGCGACACGGCCTGCCTGGGCTGCGCGCAACGCGCGTGCAGGACTACCGCGACTGAGCCACCCGCCGGCGCAAACGCGATTTGCGCGTGCTCCCGTCGTTTTGCAGGATCGGCGAGGGTTCAGCGCGCCTTGCCCGCAGGAGAGCCCTTGACGACCTTGCCCTTGGCCGGCGCCGGCATCAGCGCGCGGAGCTGGCAGCTGACACCCCCCTTGGCCCAAGCCTCGACATCCTTTGCCATGGCCTGCGCGCGCGCGGCCTCGAACTTCAAAGCGGTCAAGTCGATGCGGACACCCGTGATCTCGCTGGCAAAGGCGATGCGATAGGCCTGCAGGCCGCGCCTGTCGCGAAACGACGTATCACGCTCATGGATCAGGATCTCGGCCCCGCCGCCCTTGGCCGGCGGCTCGGCCTCGGCCCTGAACACGTGGCTCCCTTTGAGGGGGCCTCCCGGACTGAACCAGCAGCCGAGCGCGCCGCGGGCGACCAGGGCGTAGACCTGCGTTGGCGTTCCCGGAACGATCGCGGAGGTCTGGTGAGGTCCCGACGGCGAGAAGGTGTTCTCGGCCTGGCCGGGTCCGGTCTTGCCGGGCTCGGGGGGAGGGGGCCCCAGGAGTCCGGGCAGGCCGGAAGGCGTGCAACCCGCAACGAGCGCGTGCAAGAGCACCCCGAGCGCGATGAGGCATGGCCCTCTCGTAGGCATGGCCGATCTTTACCAGCTTCCGTGCGAGGGCGCAGGGGGGGTAGGCGGTTTGCTCACAAGCAGCGTGGCAGGGCGGTGCCGGGTGACGGCCGGGTGAGGGCGCGATCGCGCGCCGAAGGTCGGGCCCGGCGACCAGCTAGCCGCCGGCAACGGCGCGCGGGTCGCCCTTGCGGCGCAGGCGGCTGCGATCGTCCGCACTGCCGGGCTCGAGCCGTTTCACGGCGAGCTCCGCCTCCTCGAAGTCGCGCCTGGCGGCTGCGAGCTTGACTTTGAGCTCGGCGACGGAGGTGAGGAGATTGGAGCGGCGTTGTGCAGCAGCCTTCGCAAAGGTGGAGTAGGCGAAGTGGGCCTGGTCCCTCACGCCCGTGCGGTCCTCCTCATTGGCGACCTGGCGCGACAGATCTGCCGCCAGGACCTCGAAATCGCGGATCGTCGTCTCGAGCTGCGCGACCTTGCGCGCCTGCTCCGATACCTCGAACCGCTTTGCTTTCAGCGTGGAATCGCGTGGCGTCATCACCATACCCAACACACCCCGACGTTCGCCCCTGGTTGGCGGCACAGAGCGCCGATCCCCTGGCTGCAAGGCGCAGGAACCGGCTAACGCCCGCCAATCTCGGCGGCGACCGGCCGGCTCCCTGCTTACGACACTACGAGGGAGCCTTTAAGTTGCGGTTAGCACGGCTAGCTGAACCTTATCTGCTTGTCTGCGCAAGGGAATTTTTTGTTTCTACCCCTCTAGGGCACGGATCGCAAATCAGTTACATATCGGTCGTGAGAGCGGATTGCCTCGAGAACGCGGCCTGGGACGAGCTGGACTGAAGCGTAGGGGTCCAGAACAAAATGGAGGTCGTCTCCACCCCTGCCGCGCGATCGGCGGAAAGCCGCGGGCGTATCCCGACCGGGCGTCGATGCCGGCGTGGGTCAGCGTGCACGCGTGACCCGCCAGTTTGTGCGGAAATGCGCAACGGCGTAAGGCAAAATTAGGTTTCGTTAACTTGTGGCGTCTAGGTTTTGCCAACAGTGGCTTGGCCTGGACTATCGTCGGTTTCTTCGTGCGTGGGCAGTTGGTACGTGGGCAGCGGGACTCTTGAGGGTCAGGGAAGAGAGGAACAACAATGCGGGTCCTTCTGATCGAGGATGACAGCACAACCGCAAAAAGCGTCGAGATGATGCTCCAGACCGAGGGCTTCAACGTCTACATCACCGAGAGCGGTGAGGAAGGCGTCGATATCGGCAAGATCTACGACTACGACATCATCGTCCTCGACCTCAATCTGCCGGATATGAGCGGCTACGAGGTGCTGAAGTCGCTGCGCGTCAGCAAGGTCTCTACGCCGATCCTGATCCTGTCGGGCCTGGACGGCATCGAGGACAAGGTGCGCGGGCTCGGCTTCGGCGCCGACGACTACATGACCAAGCCCTTCCACAAGGACGAGCTGGTGGCGCGCATCCACGCCATCGTGCGCCGTTCCAAGGGTCATGCCCAGTCGGTGATCGAGACCGGCAACCTGCGCGTCAATCTCGACACCAAGACGGTGGAGGCGAACGGCCAGCGCGTGCACCTGACGAGCAAGGAATACCAGATGCTCGAGCTGCTCTCGCTGCGCAAGGGCACCACGCTGACCAAGGAGATGTTCCTGAACCATCTCTACGGCGGCATGGACGAGCCCGAGCTCAAGATCATCGACGTATTCATCTGCAAGCTCAGGAAGAAGCTGCAGGCCGCCACCGGCGGGCACCACTACATCGAGACGGTGTGGGGCCGCGGCTACGTCCTGCGCGACCCCAACAACAACGCCAACGTTGCCGCCTGAGCGGCGCCAAGCCGCGGCTGCAGCGCAAGGGATCCGCCTCCGGCTTCGGGCTGGAGGCGTTCTTGTTTGCGTCAGTGCGCGAGGACGGCGAGCAGCAGCAGCGCCACGATGTTGGTGATCTTGATCATCGGGTTGACGGCCGGGCCGGCGGTGTCCTTGTAGGGATCGCCCACGGTGTCGCCGGTGACGGCCGCCTTGTGGGTCTCCGAGCCCTTGCCGCCGTAGTGGCCGTCCTCGATGTACTTCTTGGCGTTGTCCCAGGCGCCGCCGCCGGCCGTCATGGAGATGGCTACGAACAGGCCGGTGACGATGACACCGAGCAGCATGGCGCCGAGCGCCGCGAAGGCGTTGCCGGTACCGCCGATCCAGCGCACCACGTAGAAGCAGACGATGGGCGAGAGCACCGGCAGGAGCGAGGGGATGATCATCTCCTTGATCGCCGCCTTCGTCAGCAGGTCGACGGCGCGCGCGTAGTTGGGCTTCTCCGTGCCCTCCATGATGCCGGGCTTCTCGCGGAATTGGCGGCGCACCTCCTCCACGATCGAGGAGGCGGCGCGGCCCACCGCCGTCATGGTGATGCCGCCGAACAGGTAGGGCAGCAGGCCGCCGAAGAAGAGGCCGACCACGACGTAGGGGTTGGAGAGCGAGAACAGCCCGTCGACGTTGAGCCCCTGGAAGATCGAGCCCTCCTTGGCCTGCGCGACGAAAAACTTGAGATCCTCGTTGTAGGCCGCGAACAGCACGAGCGCGCCGAGGCCGGCAGAGCCGATGGCGTAGCCCTTGGTGACGGCCTTGGTGGTGTTGCCGACGGCGTCCAGCGCGTCGGTGGTCTTGCGGATCTCCTTGGGCAGGCCCGCCATCTCGGCGATGCCGCCGGCGTTGTCGGTGACGGGACCGAAGGCGTCGAGTGCCACCACCACGCCGGCGAGGGAGAGCATGGCGGTCACGGCGATGGCGATGCCGAAGAGGCCGGCGATGTTGTAGGCGATGAGGATGCCGGCGATGATGATGAGCGCCGGCAGGGCGGTTGCCTCGAGCGACACGGCGAGGCCCTGGATCACGTTGGTGCCGTGGCCGGTCTGCGAGGCCCTGGCGATCGACTGGACCGGGCGGTAGTTGGTGCCCGTGTAGTACTCGGTGACCACGATGATGCCCGCGGTCACGGCGAGGCCGACGAGGCCGCACCAGAAGAGGTCGAGGCCGGTGAAGGTGACCCCCCGTGCCGTGAACTCCGCGCTCATGCCGAGCAGGTAGTCCGTCACCGGCCAGAGCGCCACGATGGAGAGCGCGCCGGTGGCGATGAAGCCCTTGTAGAGGGCGCCCATGATCGACTGGTTGGCGCCGAGGCGTACGAAGAAGGTGCCGATGATGGAGGCCACGACGCCGACCGCGCACACCGCCAGGGGATAGATCATGAGGTTGTAGGCGACGGGCTGGCCGGTGAAGTAGATGACGGCGAGCACCATGGTCGCCACCACCGTGACGGCGTAGGTCTCGAACAGGTCGGCGGCCATGCCGGCGCAGTCGCCGACGTTGTCGCCGACGTTGTCGGCGATGGTCGCGGGATTGCGCGGATCGTCCTCGGGGATGCCGGCCTCCACCTTGCCGACGAGGTCGCCGCCCACGTCGGCGCCCTTGGTGAAGATGCCGCCGCCGAGACGGGCGAAGATGGAGATCAGCGAGGCGCCGAAGCCGAGCGCCACCAGCGCGTCGACCACGGTGCGGCTGGTGGGCTCGAAGCCCAGCCAGTTGGTGAGCACGGCGAAGTAGACGGTGACGCCGAGCAGCGCCAGGCCGGCCACCAGGAGGCCGGTGACGGCGCCGGCGCGGAAGGCCATGGAGAGGCCCTCGCCCAGCGAGCGGGTGGCGGCCTGCGCGGTGCGCACGTTGGCGCGCACCGAGACCAGCATGCCGGCGAAGCCGGCGGCACCGGAGAGCACCGCGCCGATCAGGAAGCCCAGCGCCACGAGCCAGCCCAGGAGAAGGCCGATGATGACGAACACGATGGCGCCGACGAGGGCGATGGTGGTGTACTGGCGGCTCAGATAGGCCGTGGCGCCCTCCTGGATGGCGGCGGCGATCTCGCGCATGCGCGGTGTGCCGGCGTCGGCGGCCAACAGGGCATAGACGGTGTAGGCCGCGTAGACGAGCGACAGCACCCCGCACAGGATGATCGCCCACATCACCGTTTGCATGACTTTCCCCTTTCGTAGCGGCGGCAGGCCGCGCAACTATCCCCCCGGCGACCGGGCTTTTTCTCGCGCCTGCCCGCCGCAGTCCGCGCACTGGCGGATTCGCGGCCGGACCATGCCAAATGTCACAAAGCGTTGCAACAACGGCACAAGCGCCATTATTGCCGCATGGTTCGCTCTGGCACGGGCGGACGCGAGGCTCGGATGCTGTCAGTCGCGGACGGACGGGCGGTTGCCGAAGCGTCGCAGTCGCCCCTACCCCGATTCAAAGGGCGCGAGGGACAGCCGGCTCATTTGCTCTGGTTGGCGTCGAGGAGGCGTTGGATGAGGGCCCTGTCACGCTCGAACTCGCGGAAGAACTCATCGGGGGAGGACACCGAAGGGTTGTCCGTGATGACGCTGACCAACCAGTCACCGAGGAAAAGCAACGACATTGCCCTCAGCTTGGCCTTCGCAGGAAGATCGGGCGATGCGATATTGTCTCGGGCGGGAACCACCCCCGCGATGTAGCAGCCGGCAAAGCCCAGCAGCAGCCCGTTCGTGCGGAGCGCGACCGGCTCGCCCCCTTCGAGGCGCTTGAAAGCGGCCGCTATGGTCCCGCCTCGATCCTTCTCCCCGCTGTCGGACCACTTGAACACGTCGCCCTTCAGCATCCCGCACATGAGCGCACTTGCAAAAACACCGCCTGCTCCTGCCGAGGGATCATAACGATCCTTCTGCGTGCCCATGGCCATGATGTAAGTCTGAACGGATTGCCAGCTGGCGCCGGCGCGAAGCCTTTCGCGCTGGTCACAGCGGAGAATGATGCGGGAGTTGAGCCTTGCGAAGTCATGATGCGCCTTGCCTGCCTCCTCGATGTCTTTCGGCATCGGCATTGCTGCCTTGGCGGCCTCGAATGCCTTGGCCGACCTTACCCAGTAGTCATCCAGGATCTTGCGATCGGCTGGCTCCGTGTCATCCAGGGCGCAGTGGCTCTCGGGTAGGCGGAGGTAGTATTCGTTGTCGCCCGCCTTGGCGAAGACAGCGCGATCCCCCGGAGGAGGAGCCTGCGGCTCGAAACGTTCGCGCTCTTTCGCCAGGGTCTGTGTTATCTGCTCGCGCTTCTCCGTGACATAGGTATCGAGATCGCTCCTGGAGAATGTGAGCGTCTGGCCGCTCGCGTCGACGTAGCCGAGCCTGTCGCCGAATTTCACCTGCCAGAGTCCGCCTGGATGAGGCGCTATCCAATCGAAGATGGGTGGCAGGACGAACTGGCCGGATCGATCGATCAGGCCCGCCACCCGTCCCTTCGCTCCCTTGATTTCGAGACCTCGCTCTGCGCTGACCTTGACCACGGCGCGTCCCTCGTCGAACGCGAAAGCCTCGTCGAATGAAGGAGGGATTACAAAATTCCCGCCTTTGTCGACGTATCCAAACTGGGCGTACGCAGGGGAAGCAGGGAGAAGGCCGTCGGAAAAGGAAGCATATGCGCGAGTGGGCGGAATAGCCCTCGATCGGCCGATGTTGGCAAACTCATCCGTCCTCCGGCCGACTTGCGCGAACCGAGGAGAGATCACAATCTTGCCGTCGACATCGACGAGCCCGTACTTGCCTTTTTTCCTTACGACTGCGAAGCCGTCATTGAACTCGTAGACGAAGTCGAAATCGAAATCGAAGGATGCGACCAGCGCGCCGGTCTTGTCCACAAATCCGCTGCGCCCATCGGTATCGCCGAAGACACGAGCCTTGCCATTCTCGAACTTCAGCACGCGCCTGAAGCGAAACGGAATGACGACGGTGCCGTCCTTGTCCACGAAACCGAATTTGCCACCCCTGCGCGCCGCGGCCAGCCCCTCCGAGTAGTCGCCCATCGCCTCGTATTCGGGCTGGATGACCCATTGTCCGGAAAGGTCCATGACGCCTGCCTGGTTGCCGGCGCTGACGATGGCGCGACCTTCCCTGAAGGGGCGCACATAACTGTAGGCGAGCGGCACGACCTCCGCTCCGTCGCGATCGATGAGCCCCCAGCCTTTGCGGATGATCCTCACGGCGGCGCGACCGCTCTCGAAGGGCCGCACCTCGTTGAACCGGGCTGGGATGACCAGGTGCCCCGTTCGATCGATGAAGCCATAGGTCTTGTGGAAGCCCTCCTTGTTGTGAACCTCGACAGCGGCCAGGCCTTCCGAGAACGGCTCAGCCGCCTCGAACTGCAGCGGGATGACGATGCGGCCGGTTTTGTCGATGTACCCCCAGGGGCCCGGCGTCCGCTCGGCGTGCGGGTAGAGGTGGTCTTCGGCCGCCGCGCCGCGGAGGGCGAGACTTGCCATGCACGCGACAAGAAGGGCGAGCGTGCAACAGCGCCTGAGTGCGATCCAGCTCGTCACGATACGGCCTTTCCGGTTTCGACGAAGGCTTTGCGGGCGCCTCGGGTGGCCCTGGGCGGCGCAGACTTTTGGCGGCAACTGCCTATTGGGTAGCCGGCCGGGATGGCCGTGCAAAGGCCACGCCGAGGGCTGGGCGGGCGTGTGCGCGAAGATACACGTGGGCGGGGCGGCGGCTGCCGCGCGCTCGGCGGACTACGGCTGACGCCTAGTCCGCCCTACTCTGATTGCGGCGCGGTGTGGTCGCGCCGGACAGCTGGTGATAGGCCGGGCGCCGCTGCCTCACCACGGCCCTTCGCGCGGCGTGCAACTCCCGCCCCTCCTCGCAAGGGCGAGGGGAGCCCGGTTGGCGGTTGTTGCGCCGTTGGTGCTCGCTCCGGGCACGGCCAAGGCAGCCTCGATGGCTGGCGGTGCTTTCCGCTTTTGCGGATGGGTGCCTTCGTGCTGCAGGCAACAATCGGAAGATTAACGACAGAATAGCAAACCAGTGGCACCCTGTCAAACGTAATATGCAGTAAAGTGTTTATAAATCCTGGGAAGTGCCATGGGGTCAGACCCGCAGGGTCTGACCCCTCAAAAATGCACCCAGCCGGTGCGGGCGAAGGTCAGGGGGGTGCCGTCGGGGCCTTCGACGTGGAGGCCGCTGCCGGCCTCGGGCCAGCCGGAGAACTCCACGGTGCCGATCTCGGTCAGGGGGACGCCCGCGGTAGTGGCGGCGGCGGAGCGGAGCGGGGCGCAGGCCGAGGGCGGGACGGCGGCCAGGACCTCGTAGTCGTCGCCGGCGGTGAGGAGGTGCGCCAGGCGCTCGGGCTCGCGGGCCACCACCTTGCGGGCCGGGTCGGAGAGGGGGACGGCGGCAGCGAGGAGGCGGCCGGAGAGGCCGGAGCCGCGCAGCATGCGCTCCAGGTCCTTGATGAGGCCGTCGGAGAGGTCCATCGCCGCCGCGGCGTGGCGGCGCAGCAGCGGGGCGAGCGCGAGGCGCGGCTCGGGGCGGCGGTAGCGGCGGACCAGGTGCTCCGCCTCGGCCGGGGAAAGGCCCCAGGCGGAGGCGAGGGCCGGGTCTCTGAGGAGGGCGAGGCCGAGGGCGGCGTCGCCGATGGTGCCGGAGACGAGGAGGGTGGCGCCGGCCGGCGCAGTGGTGCGGCGCACCATCCCGCCCTGCAGGACCGAGCCGATGACGGTGATGGAGACGGTGAGCGGGCCGGGCCGGCGGTCGGTGTCGCCGCCGAGGAGATGGCAGCCGAACGCGGTCTGGGCGGCGCGCAGGCCTTCGACGAAGTGCGCCATCCAGGTCCGCGCGGGGGCCTCAGGGAACGACAGCGCCATGAGGTAGCCGATGGGCGTGGCGCCCTTGGCGGCGAGGTCCGAGACGTTCACCGCCAGCGCCTTCCAGGCGATGTCCTCCGGCGCGTCGCCGGGCAGGAAATGGACGCCCTCGGCGACCGGGTCGGTCTTGAGGACGAGGCCGGAGCCCGGCGGCGGGGTGAGGAGGGCGCAGTCGTCCTCGAGGCCGAAGGCGCCGGCGTGGCCCTCGGCGAGCGGGGCGAGGAGGGCGATCACGGCCTCCTCGCCAATCAGGGTGTCGTCGGGGTTGCCGGGGGCCATGGCGAGGGTGCCGGTGAGCGGGATGAGGGTTGAGGTGGATGCAGAACATCGGATGGCGGGGCTCCCCCCACCCCCAGCCCCTCCCCGCAAGGGGGAGGGGAGTCTGAGGGCGGGGCTCCCCCCACCCCTAACCCCTCCCCGCAAGGGGGAGGGGAATCCGGTCGGCGCAAGTTGGTCGTGCGCTTCATGGCCGAAGGATACCACACCAGAAGACCAGCAAATGCCGGGTCGCGCGCGCGGGCGCGGCCCGCCGCAGATTACGCCCGCTCCGGGAGCTCGCCGGGGCGGAGCTTGCGGGCGAGGCCGTCGAGGACGCCGTTGATCACGCGGGGCTCGTCGTTGTCGAAGAAGGCGTGGGCTACGTTGACGTACTCGTTGATGGCTACGCGCGCCGGCACGTCGGCGAGCTCCATCAGCTCGAAGGCGGCGGAGCGCAGGGTCGCGCGCAGGATGGCGTCGACGCGCAGGAGGCTCCAGCCGGCGGCGAGCTGCTGGTCGACCAGGGGGTCGATCTCGCGCTGGCGGCGCACCACGCCGTTCAGCACACGGGTGAAATGGTCGATGTCGCCGCCGGCCACCGTCTCGTCCTCGGCCTCGGGGACCAGCCGGCGGGTCTTGAAGTCGTCGAGCACCTCAGCGAGGTCGGTGCCGGCGAGATCCATCTGGTAGAGCGCCTGCACGGCGGCGAGCCGCGCCCGGCTGCGCGCCAGCGCCTCGCCCCTGGCGGGGCCCTGGCGCCCGGGGCTCATCGGGGACTCTCGGGGCCGGCCGCGGCGCGCTGGGCGAAGGCCCGCGCATGCGCGATGAGGGCGAGACAGGCGCGCACCGCCTCCGCCCCCTTGCCGAGGCGGCCGCCCTGCGCGCGCTCGAGCGCCTGGGCCTCGGTCTCCACCGTCAGGATGGCGTTGCCGAGCGGGATGGCGTGGCGCACGGCGAGCTCCATCAGCCAGTGGTTGGCGTTGGCGCAGACGGTGTCGTAGTGCGTGGTCTCGCCGCGGATGATGCAGCCGAGCGCCACGCAGCCGTCGAAGCGCGCCCCGGGCGCGCCGCCGGGGATGAGCCCCGCCTCGACGGCGCCGGCGAGAGCCAGGGGAATCTCCAAGGCGCCGGGCACCGCGATGCGCTCGAAGCCGGCGCCGGCGGCCTTAAGCTCCGCGGTGGCGCCGGCCATGAGCTCTGCCGCGATCGCCGCGTAGAAAGGCGCCTCGATGACGAGGACGCGGGCGCCCTCGGCGCCGCGGGGGGCGCTGCGATCGGTCGGCGCTGTGCCTGGGCCGGCCATATCCGCTTCACCCGATCTTGCGCTGGCCGACGATGCGCAGGCCGAACGCCTCGAGGCCCACGTAGCGCGAGGGCGGCGTGTTCGACAGGAGCACCATGTCGGTGACGCCCAGGTCGCGCAGGATCTGCGAGCCCACCCCGATCTCCACCAGGCGCCGCTCGGCGTCGCCCTTCCTGGGCCCCTTGCGCTCGGCGTTGCGCGCGATCCATTCCGAGACCGACTTCGGCCGCAGGTCGCGGATGAGGACGATGACGCCGCGCCCCTCCTCGGCGATCATCTGCATCGCCTTGGCGACCAGCGAGCCCTTGCCGCCCTCGGTGCCGATGCCGAGCAGGTCGGCGAGCACGCTCACCGCGTGCACGCGCACCGGCACCGGGCCCGGGGCCTCGAGGTCGCCCTTGACCAGGGCCAGGTGCTCGACCGGCTCCACGGTGGTCTCGTAGACGTGCAGATCGAAGCTGCCGCCGAACGTGCTCTGGAGCGTCGATTGCGCGACCTTGCGCACGATGCGATCGTGCTGCAGGCGGTAGCCGATCAGGTCCTCGATGGTGCCGATCTTGAGGCCGTGGCGCTGGGCAAAGGGCACGAGATCGGGCATCCGCGCCATGGTGCCGTCGTCGTTCATGATCTCGCAGATGACGCCCGCGGGGTAGAGGCCGGCGAGCCGCGCAAGGTCGATGCTCGCCTCCGTGTGCCCGGCCCGCACCAGGACGCCGCCCTCGCGCGCGATCAGCGGGAAGACGTGGCCCGGCGAGACGATGTCGCGGCAGTCCTTGGTGGGGTCGATGGCGGTGGCGATGGTGCGGGCGCGGTCGTGCGCGGAGATGCCGGTGGCCACGCCCTCGCGGGCCTCGATCGAGACCGTGAAGGCCGTGCGCTTCCTGGCCTCGTTCTGGCGCGACATGTACTCCAGCTGCAGCTGGTCGGCGCGCTGGCGCGTGAGCGAGAGGCAGACGAGGCCGCGCCCGTGCTTGGCCATGAAGTTGATGGCATCGGGCGTCGCCATCTGCGCGGGGATCACGAGGTCGCCCTCGTTCTCGCGGTCCTCCGCGTCGACCAGGACGATCATGCGGCCGTTGCGCAAGTCCTCGATGATGTCGTCGATGGGCGAGAGGAAGCCCTTGCCCTCCGCGTAGATCACGCGCTGCGGGGTCGTGCTCACCTAGTCCTGCTCCTCTCGCCCCTGGTCGGGTGTCATGGGCTGCCACCGATCGGCGCCGGCCGGCGCCGCCGACCCGCGAAGGTCGATCAGTCGCCCTACATAGCGCGCGATCAGGTCCACCTCCAGATTGACCCGGTCGCCCGGCTTTCTGGCCCCCAACGTGGTGTGGGTCAAGGTGTGGGGGACGATGTTGATGCCGAAGCGGGTCAGCGCCGTCTCGTTGACGGTGAGCGAGATGCCGTCGAGGGCGACCGAGCCCTTGCCGGCGATGAAGCGCGCCAGCTCAGCCGGCGCCTCCACCAGGAAGCGGCGCGACTGACCGTCGTCGCGCGAGTCGACAATGCGCCCGACGCCGTCGACATGACCGGCCACGATGTGGCCGCCCAGCTCCTCGCCGGCCTTCAGGGCGCGCTCCAGGTTGACGCGGCGGCCGGGCTGCCATTCGCCCAGCGTGGTCCTGGCGAGCGTCTCGTTGGAGACATCGACCGTGAAGCGGCAGCCGGCGCCGGCGGCGGCGACCTCGACGGCGGTCAGGCAGGCGCCGTCGCAGGCGATGGAGGCGCCGATGGCAATCGAGTCGGCGGCGTAGCCGCAGCGCAGCGTGAACCGCCCGCCCGCGCGTGCGGTCACCTCCCCGATGTCGCTGACGATACCCGTGAACATGCCAGCCAAGATACCACGCGGCGCCGTCCGGCCGGAAGCGGCGGAGGCAGAGGGCGGCAATGCGAGGCGCGCAATGCGGCACGGGCCGCTGTTCAATGCCGGCAACCGGCTCTATGGTCGCTGCAACGACCAGGGAGGAGAGCAGGCGTGACCGTCGAGGCCGTATCGGCACCCGCAATGCGGCCGCGTTCCGCCCGGCTCGACCTGTCGGGCGCGGTGATGGTCCTGTTCGCGGCCGGGTTGTGCCTGCTGATCGTCCTGCCGATGGCCTGGCTCGCGGTGTTCGCCTTCACCGACCGCGCGCGCAAGGTCACGCTGGGCAACTTCCACACGCTGTTCACCGACCCGGCCTTCGTCGAGCCGCTCCTCACCACGCTCATCATCGCGAGCTCGGTGAGCGTCGTGTGCTGCCTCGTCGCCGCGCCGCTGGGCTGGATCGTGGCCCGCACCGACATCCCGGCCTCCAGGACCATCCGCATCCTGGTGATGGCCTCGTTCGTGACGCCGCCGTTCCTGGGCGCCATCGCCTGGGAGATCCTGGCGGCGCCCAACTCGGGCCTCCTGAACCAGCTCTACCGCTGGGTCACGGGGCTCGGTCCCGAGGCCGTCCTCTTCAACATCTATACCCTGCCGGGGCTCATCTTCGTCATCGCCTGCTACACCTTCCCCTACGTGTTCGTGCTGGTCGCCAACGCGCTCGACCGCATCCCCGGCGACCTGGAGGATGCCTCCTCCATGCTCGGCGGCAGCGCCTGGCGCACGGCGCGGCGCGTCACCATCCCGCTGGCGCTGCCGGCACTGGCGGCGGGCGCCCTGGTGGCGTTCCTGCAGGCGCTCACCCTGTTCGGCTCGCCGGCGATCCTGGCCTTGCCGGCGGGCTTCCACACCATGACCACCAAGATCTGGAGCCTGTTCCAGTTCCCGCCCAAGCCGGAGCTGGCCGCCGCCGCGGCGCTGCCCTTGCTCCTGCTCACCATCGTGCTGCTCAGGGGTCAGGCGGCGGTGCTGGGCCGGCGCGGCTATACCGTCGTCGGCGGCAAGAGCGGCCCGCCGCGCCCCGTGCGCCTCGGCCTGCTGCGCTGGCCGGCGCTGGCGCTCTGCCTTGCGGTACTGTGTCTGCCGGTATTCCTGCCCTATCTGGCGCTGGCCAACGCGGCGTTCTCGCGCATCCCGTCCCAGCCGCTGACGCTCGAGACCTTCACGCTCTACAACTTCAACTTCGTGTTCTTCGAGCTGTCGGCCACGCAGCTCGCGCTGCGCAACACCTTCGTCCTGGCCCTGATGTCGGCGACCTTCGGCAGCCTGCTCGCCCTCGTCATCGCCTACCTGACGGCGCGCGCCGCCATCGCCGGCCACCGCTTCCTGGGCTTCCTCGCCACCGCACCCATCGCGATTCCCGGCATTGTCCTGGGCGTCGGCCTGTTCCTCGCCTACACGAGGGGCCCCGTGGTGCTCTACGGCACCTTGTGGATCCTGCTGCTCGCCTACCTCACCATCGAGCTGCCGGCCGCCTATCAGCAGCTGCAGTCGGCCTTCAAGTCGCTGGCGCCGGAGCTGGAGGAGGCGAGCCGCGTGCTCGGCGCCTCGCGGCTCAGGACCCTGCGCGACGTGACGGCACCCCTGCTGGGCCCCAGCCTGGTGGCGACCTGGTGCTTTATTTTCGTGGCCGTGGTGCGCGAGCTGTCGGCCGCTGTGATCCTGTTCACCTCCGAGACCAAGGTGATCTCTGTCCTGATCTTCGACCTCAAGGAGAGCGGCGACATGGCGGCGATCGCCGTGCTCGGCCTCACCATGCTGGTGCTCACCACCATCGTCCTCATCGCCGCCAACCGCATCCCCGGCTTCAGCGGCGTGCGCCTGCGCAACAGTTGATGCGTCATCCCCGCGAAGGCGGGGACCCACGCAACTCTCCGCAAGCGATCGACCCGGTGGCGTGGATGCCCGCCTCCGCGGGCATGACGCCAGAAGCGGGGGCATGTGAGTCGGGTGTAGGCACGCGAGTTGTGAAATGAGGGACAAAGTCTCAGTCGCCGAGCAATGGGTCGAGCGCATCGTTGCAGTCGAGCTTGCGTCACTGCCCCCCGCCGTGCGCGAGACGTGCGAGCGCCTGCTCGTCGATGTAACCGGGCTGTGCATCGCGGCGCGGTCGTCCGACTACGTCAGGGCCGCGCTGATGGCGTGGCCCGAGCCGGGGCCGGCCACCGCGATCGGCCACGCCCGGCCGCTGAGCGCAGCCGGCGCGGCTTTCGTCAACGGCACGGCCGCGCACGGCGAGGACTTCGACGACACTTTCGAAGGGGGCCCCGTTCACGCCGGGGCCGTCATCGTGCCGGCGGTGCTGGCGGCGGCGGAGCAGGAGGGCCTCGACGGGGCCGCCGTGCTGCGCGGCCTCGCCGTGGGTGTCGAGGCCATCTGCCGGCTCAGCACGGTGGTGCCGAAGGCGCTGCACAAGGCAGGCTTCCACCCTACCGCCGTGCTCGGCACCATGGCGGCGACGGCCAGCGTCGGGGCCGCTCTGGGCCTCAACCAGAAGCAGCTCTCCGACGCGCTGGGCGTGGCCGGCTCGATGGCCGGCGGCATCATCGAGTACCTGGCCGACGGCAGCTGGACCAAGCGCATGCACCCCGGATGGGCGGCGCAATCGGGCCTGCGCGCGGCGCTGCTGGGCCGTGCGGGGTTCACGGGCCCTCGCACCGTCCTCGAGGGCACGCACGGCCTGTTCCAGGGCTTCGCCCACACCCGCGAGGGCAACTGGGGCGCGCTGCTCGACGGCTTCGGCGAGGGCTGGCTCGCCGAGACGCTGGCGTTCAAGCCCTACCCCTGCGGGACCATGGTCCAGCCCTACATCGACTGCGCCCGCCGCCTCACCGCGCGCGGCGTTGTGCCCGAGGACATCGTCGCGATGGCCTGCCAGGTCGGCGAGGGCACCGTGCACCGCCTGTGGGAGCCGCTGGCTCAGAAGCAGCGCCCGCCCAACGGCTACGCAGCCAAGTTCTCCACGCCCTACTGCATCGCCTATGGCATCCTGCACGGCACGCTGGGCCTCGAGGCCTTCACCGACGCTGCGGTGGCGGACGACCGCGTGCGTGGGCTGGCCGCCAAGGTCAGCTACGTCGTCGATCCGGCCAACCCCTATCCCAACGCCTTCACGGGCCACATCCGCGCCACCCTGCGCGACGGCCGCGTCATCGAGGAGCGCCAGCCGCACCTGCGCGGCGGCGCCAGCGAGCCGCTCTCGCGCCCCGAGCTGGAGGCGAAATTCGCCGCCAACGCCCGTCTCGGCGGCTGGAGCGAGGCGCAGGCCGGATCGGCGCTCGCGCTCATCCGCTCGCTGTGGGGTGCCCGGATCGATCTGGCGATTTTGCGTGCGTAGGTTGCGTCGAGCGCCAGCGAGACCCAACGCACCTATCCGAATCCCTCCCGCTCTGTTGGGTCTGCGGCTTCGCCTTGACCCAACCTACGGCGCCGCTACGGTTGCGGACCATGAAGATCACCATCGAATCCAACTCCGGCGCCTTCGACTTCGAGTGCGGGGCGGGCGAGCGCGTCCTCTACGCCGGCCTCGCCGAGGGCCTGGCGCTCCCCTACGAATGCGCCACCGGCACCTGCGGCACCTGCCGGGGCCGGATCGTCTCGGGTGGCGTGCAGGTGGAGTGGGACGAGGCCCCGGGCTACGCCAGGCTCAAGCGCGAGAAGGGCGACATCCTGATGTGCCAGGCGCGCCCCACGGCCGACTGTACGCTGCGCGTCCCCGCCAGGCTCGTCCGCCACGCCAACCCCGACACCGCGCCGGCGCACCGCACCGGGCGCATCGAGAACGTGCGCCGGCTGGTGCGCGATGTCACCGATTTCGACGTCGTCCTGTCGGAGCCCATGACCTTCGAGGCCGGCCAGTTCGTGGTGCTGGAGAAAGTGGGCATCGCCGGCGGTCGCGCCTACTCCATGGTCAACTTCGAGCGCGGCACCAGCCGGCTCAAGATCGTCGTCAAGGAGCTGCCGGGCGGCAGGTTCTCCGAGTGGCTGTTCGGCTCCGATCCCGCGGGCAGCGAATTGAAGGTGTTCGGCCCGCTCGGTGCGGCCACCTTCCGCCCCGAGGAGGACAAGGACGTGCTGTGCATCGCCGGCGGCTCCGGCATCGCCGGCATGATGGCGATCGTCGACCGCGCGCTGCGCGAGGGCTACTTCAGTGCGCGGAGCGGCCGCGTCTTCTTCGGCGTGCGCACGCTGGCCGACGCCTTCTACATGGAGGAGCTGGCGGGCTTCGTGGCCGCGGCCGGCGGCAGGCTCGAGGTGACGCTGGCGCTGTCACACGAGGCGGTGCCCGGCGACGCGCATCCGCAGTTCCCCGGCATCCGTATCGCCGGCGGCCTGGTGGGCGAGGTGGCGAAGCGCGCCATGGCCGGGCAGTACGCCAATACGGTCGCGTTCACCGCCGGCCCGCCCGTGATGGTCGACGCCGTGCTGCGCCATCTGCTGCACGAGGCCAGGATGCCGCGCACCTTCGTGCGCTACGACAAGTTCGCGTAAGGGCGGGGTCAGACCCCTTTCGTCCAGCATCGAGCATGTGCACTGAACGTCGTCGAAAGGGGTCTGACCCCTGGTCCCTACTGCACCGCCGCGTCGAGATCGATGGTCGGGCAGCGGCGTTCCGCGAGCGCCGCGTTCCACTTCTCCGCGCGCTCGCTCTGCTTTGCGAAATCCCGCAGCGCGGCGAGCTCGTCACCCTTCCTGGCCGGACGGGAGGCGGGCTTCGGCGCCTTGGCGAGGGCCTCCTGCTCGGCGAGGAACGCGTCGTCGGCCTTCTTCTTGGCGGCCTTGAGCCCCGCGATCTCGCCCTCCAGCTCCGTCCTGAGCTGCCGGCACGAGCCGCGCGGCACGTCGAACAGCCCCGCGAACAGGGCCGCGTCCGCGTCCCCGCCCCGCGTCAGCGAGCACGCCTGCATGAGGAGAGCAAGCGCGAGACCGATGAGGATCGCACCGATTCGCTTCTGCATAAGCTGTGGCGGTGTCGCGGAGGCGACGGCTCGATGATCACACAACACGGCAACCGAAGAGGGCAATTGCGGGATCGCTGGTAGCAACTGGAAGATCGAGATCGAGGGACTGGGCGGCAATCATGCGATCGAAGGGGTCTTTGTGTACCAATTCGAGCAGACCGGCACGATCAGCTTGTGCAAGGGTCAAGTCCAGAACCTCGAAGCCTTCGGCGATCACCTTCTCGCTCAAGCCTGGCACGAGAACGGCGGCCTCGGGCCACTTGCCGAGCTTGACCTTGATCCCGATCTCCCACCCGGTGACGGCGCTCACATAGATGGTCTCGTTTCGCGCGTCGATCACCTGCCTATGCCTTCCTTCGAGCCGAGCATCGTCCGTGATCCACCAGAAGAATACGTGGGTGTCGAGTATGAAGCTCACCTGGAGCGCTCACCGGACAGCCAAGCCAGCTCCTCCTCCGTGAGCGGCTCAAAGAGCCGCACGGGCACGGTGAACCGGCCCTTCCAGCGACCTGGCCGGCGCTCGGGGCGCGGCTTGCTGCGAGCGGGTCTCACGGGCAGCAAACGTACGGTCCCACCCTTTGGAGCGCTGATACGAATGTCCTCGCCCTTGGCGGCGCGCTCGATCAGCTCCTCCAGGTGCTCCTTGGCATGGGTGAGCGACACATCCTCCATCTTCGTCCTCGCGGGATCGCTTCTACCCTGGTTTCCTATACCATGACTGATATCGCTCCGCCTACCGCCATCTGCCACCCCTCGAAAGCTCGAATCCGGATTTGGTGCAGCTGGACGGCCGTGCCTGCGGTCCGCGAGCACCACGGTGGGCGCGGGCGAGACACCATCCACTTGCCTTGGGATGCTGCGTGGGCTCAATTCCAGCCCGGCGAGGGCGTTCTTGGTTTGGGGCTGGCGTCGCGCTATTGCGCGGTGAGTGGCTCGGGATGAGCGATCTGCATGTTCTGGAGAGGGCAATGAGCGCAAGCAACGAGCTTGACGGCCGCGTGGCCATCGTCACCGGCGCGGGGCGCAACATCGGCCGCGCCATCGCGCTCGCGCTAGCGGAGGCGGGCGCCGCCGTCACCGTCAACGGCCGCAGCAACCGCGAGGCCGTCGAGGCTGTCGTGCGCGAGATCGAGGCCGCGGGCGGCAAGGCGCTGGCCGTCATGGCCGACGTGGCCGACGAGGCCGCGGTGGAGCGCATGACGCAGGCGACCGCGGAGCGCTTCGGCCGCGTCGACATCCTCGTCAACAACGCCGCCGGCCGGCCCGAGCAGAGCCTCGATGAGATGACGCTGGCCGACTGGCGCGGGGTCATGGCCACCATCCTCGACGGCTCGTTCCTCACGGTGAAGGCGGCGCTTCCCCTGCTCCAGGCGAGCGGCGCCGGGGCGGTCGTCAACATCGGCGGCGTCTCCGGGCACGCCGGCGCGAAGCAGCGCGTGCACGTCGTGACGGCCAAGGCCGGCCTCGTCGGTCTCACCAGGGCCCTGGCGCACGAGCTGGCCTCTCACAACGTCACCGCCAACCTGGTAGTGCCCGGCCTGATCGCCACCGCCCGCGATCCGGCAAAGCGGCTCCCCGCCCACCACAGCGTCTCGCGGACGCTCGCCGGCCGCCTCGGCACTCCGGAGGAGATCGCAGCGGCCGTGCGCTTCCTGGCCGGGCCGCAGGCCCGCTACATCACGGGCCAGACCCTGCACGTCAACGGCGGCGTCTATCTCGGATGATTTTCCGGGATGATATGTCTCGTTTTCTTGTTGACTGTCCCCACGGCAGCCGCTTAGCTGCGCCCATCTTTCGGGCACGGAATGGAAGGACGGTGCGGGAGGGGAAGGGGCTCAGGCGAACCGCGCCGGGCCTCTTTCCCACTTCTGGCGGTCCTCCGGGGGGCTTATCCGAGACCGGCCAGAGACCGGCCAGAGGCCGGCTTGAGGGCAGGGTTCTCCCGGCGCCCGATCGGCAGTCGCAGAGCTTGGCCCGACCGCCGCATTGGGCAACACTGCTGTTCGAGGTGCCCATGCGGCTCATGGGGTTCCTCCATCGGCCGCAGCGTCTGCCCCGGTACGCCCATGCGCCATGGTCTCGCCGTTCTCGCCTCGGCGGTCGTGCTCGCCGCCGCAGCGCCGGCTGCGGCCCAGCAGCCGAGCGGCAAGCCGGCCGCCGCCAAGGCCGCACGCAGCCTCGTGGGACTGCCGCTGTTCAGCTCGGACGGCAAGCGTGTCGGCCGCATCGTCGCCAGCGGCACCGCCGACAACAACGAGGCCGTCCTGGTGGCGGAGATCGAGCGCCCGCTCGGCATCGGTGCCGGTGCCGTCGCCGTTCCCCTCGCCATGCTCGTCCGCAAGCCGGGCCGCGCCGAGCTCACCATCACGGCCGCGGAGGTGGAGGAGCGGCTTGCCAAGGCGGGGCGCCAGCCCTGACATTGCTCCCGCGCCGCAGGGGCCCTCCGCTCGGGGAGGCGAAGGCTCGGGCTGATCGAGGTTCAGCCGCGGGCTCGTGATCCACGAAGCCCCGCGGCTGATTTTCCTGCTGTGCGTCCGGCAGTACGGAAAGGCGAATGCCTATCAGCGCCGCCAGCCGCCGCGATAGCCCCGGCCCCAGCCGCCGCGATAGCCCCAGCTCCGGTAGCCCCAGCCGCCCCACGGACGGCCCCAGCCCCGGTAGCCGTAGCCGCGCCACGGGCGGTAGCCCCAGCCGCCGTAGTACGGGCGGGAGGCATAGCCCCAGCCGTACGAGCGCGGGTAGTAGTAGCTGCTGTAGCCGTAGTACGGCGCGTAGCTGTAGCCGTAAGTCGGCCGGTAGTAGTAGTAGGGCGCGTAGCCATAGCCACAGCCAGAGCCATAGCCATAGCCGTATCCGCGGCCCCAGCCGAACGCTTCGGCAGGGCTGCTGATGCCCGCTACGGCCAAGAGAGGGGCCGCAGCCACCAGGGCGACGAGCGCTTTTCGACGCATCTGACACTCCTTCTCGGTCAACCGACCTCCCGCCGAGAAGATGCAGGCTGCAAGGCGCGCGGGCACTACCAATAAACCCGGAAACCGGCCCAGACGTCGCCGGTAGCAGGTGGCAAAAGCTGCCGAAGCGGGCGCCGGATTGCCCCCACCGCCCGAGGCTGCGTCGATTGTGGGAGATGCAAGCGCTGCGGGGTTACTCCCGGCGCTCCTTCTCCAGCTCCGCCATGCGCCGGTCGACGTAGGCGCTGGCGACCTTGATGAGGTCGTCGATCTTGTCCTGGAAGAAGTGGTTGGCGTCGGGCACCACGGAGTGCTCGATCTTGACGCCCTTCTGCACCTTGGTGCGGGCCGCGAGCTCCGCCACCGAGGGGGACGGCACCACACGGTCCTTGTCGCCGTTCACCATCAGGCCCGAGGCGGGACACGGCGCGAGGAACGTGAAATCGTAGAGGTTGGCGGGCGGGGCCACGCAGATGAACCCGTCGATCTCGGGCCGCCGCATCAGCAGCTGCATGGCGGTGTAGGTCCCGAACGAGACCCCGGCGATCCAGCAGAAGCGCGAGTCCTGGTTCTGCAGCTGCAGCCAGTCGAGCGCCGCGGCTGCGTCGGCGAGCTCGCCGGGGCCGCCGTCCCAGTAGCCCTGGCTGCGGCCGACGCCGCGGAAATTGAAGCGCAGCACGGAGAAGCCGCGCTCCACGAACATGTAATAGAGGGCGTACACCACCTGGTTGTTCATGGTGCCGCCGAGCTGTGGATGCGGGTGCAGGATGAGGGCGATCGGACTGCCCGTGGCCGATTCGTGATGATAGCGCGCCTCGAGGCGCCCGGCCGGGCCGTTGATGATCAGCTCAGGCATAGGTGTCGTTCACTCGCTCTTCCGTCGCTGTCGCTGGGGTCAGACCCCTGGCCTCGCCGACTCCTAGGGATCGCAGCGGTCAAGCCAGGGGTCTGACCCCGTCTATAGGCGGGCTGGGAGTTGGCGAAAAAACTTGACTTGCCCACTCGGAATTTAATATATCCGAGGCACTTTTAGAACAGTTCGAAAGAGGTGAAAGAGCCGGAGTCCCGCTATCCCCAATCGCCGCGCGCGGCGGTCATAGCACGGTCCGGGGTGGCGGATGCAAGTGGCGTGTTCAACCCGCAGGGCATGGAGCCGAACGCGTGGAGCTCAACACCAGAGGCCGGTACGCCGTCACAGCGATGGCGGATCTCGCCAAGTTCGGGGCAGGCAGGGCGGTGCCCCTCTCGGCCATTGCCGAGCGCCAGCACATCTCGCTCGCCTATCTCGAGCAGCTGTTCGCGAGCCTCAGGCGCGCGGGCCTCGTGGAGAGCGAGCGCGGACGCGCGGGCGGCTACCGGCTGAGCCGGCCGGCCGAGAGGATCACGGTCGCCGAGATCATGCACGCGGTCGAGGAGGCCATCCGCATGACCCGGTGCACCGGCGAGGACGCGGCCCCCTGCATCCCCGGCAAGCGCTGTCTCACGCACTCGCTCTGGGATGCGCTGGGCGAGCAGATCGCCTGGTTCCTGGAGCGCGTGAGCCTCGAGGAGGTGATCGGCGGCATCGCGCCGGGCAAGATCGGAGGCATGCCGCCACCGATCACGGAGGAGCGGGTGAGCGAATGAGCGCCACGCGCACATATCTCGACTGGAATGCCAGCGCGCCCCTGCGCGAGGAGGCGCGCTCAGCCGTGCTTGCCGCGCTCGACGTGATCGGCAATCCGTCTTCCCCCCACACCGAGGGGCGGCGTGCGCGGGCGATCGTCGAGGACGCGCGCGAGGAGGTGGCGGCACTCGTCGGCGCCGAGCCGGCCGATGTGGTGTTCACCAGCGGCGGCACGGAGGCCAACAACGCCGTCCTGGCACGCGGCTGGAGCGCGATCGGCCTCGCGGGCATCGAGCACGACTCGGTGCGGGCGCCGGCTCGCGGCAGCGGCGCGCGTCTGATCGAGCTGCCTGTCGATGCCGATGGCGTCATTGATGCGGCTGCCGCAGGGGCGGCGCTCGGCGCCGGCACGGACGATCTGCGCGGGCCGCGCGCCCTCGTCACGCTGCAGATGGCCAACAACGAGACCGGCGTCGTGCAGCCGGTGGCGGAGGCGGCGGCCGTCGCCAGGGCGCGCGGGCTGGCGGTCCACACCGATGCGGTGCAGGCAGCGGGCCGCGTTGCCGTCGATTTCAGGGCGCTCGGCGTCGATTTCCTGAGCCTCTCCGCGCACAAGCTCGGCGGGCCCAAAGGGGCGGGCGCCCTCGTCATCCGCGCCGGAGCGGCCTTGCCTGCGCTTCTCACGGGCGGCGGCCAGGAGCGGCGCCGGCGCGCCGGCACCGAGAACGTACCGGCCATCGCGGGCTTCGGCGCCGCGGCGCGCGCAGCTGCCCGCGATGTCGCCGGGATGCAGCGGCTGCGGGCTTTGCGCGACCGGCTGGAAGCCCAGGTCCGCGCCATCACGCCCCAGGCGCAGGTGATCGCGGCAGGCGCCGCGCGGCTGCCCAATACCGCGAGCATCGCGCTGCCCGGGGCGAGCGCGGAGACGCTGGTGATCGCCCTCGATCTGGCCGGCGTGGCGGTGAGTGCGGGGGCGGCGTGCTCCTCCGGCAAGGTCGGGGCGAGCCACGTGCTCGAGGCGATGAGCGTGGAGCCGGCCCTGGCGCGCGCCGCGATCCGCGTGAGCCTCGGCTGGGGGTCCGGCGACGCCGACGTGGCGGCCTTCCTGGAGGCGTGGAGCCGTGTCGCGGCGCGGCGGCCGCAACGCGCGGTGGCATGAGAGAGAACGGGCAACAGAGCCCAGAGATGCGAGCGTAGCAATGGCGGCAGACCAACAGACGATCGACCAGGTGAGGCGCATCGACGTCGACCAGTACAAGTACGGCTTCGAGACGGCCATCGAGGTGGTCAAGGCCCCGAAGGGCCTCAGCGAGGACATCGTCCGCTTCATCTCGGAGAAGAAGGGCGAGCCCGCGTGGATGCTGGCGTGGCGGCTCGACGCCTACCGCCGCTGGCTGGCCATGACGGAGCCGGTCTGGGCGCGCGTGAGCTATCCCAAGATCGACTTCCAGGCCCTTTACTACTACGCCGCGCCCAAATCGATGGACGGCCCCAGGAGCCTCGACGAGGTCGATCCGGAGCTGCTCCGCACCTACGAGAAGCTCGGCATCCCGCTCAGGGAGCGCGAGGTGCTGGCCGGCGTGCAGGGCGCCCGCGTCGCCGTGGACGCCGTGTTCGACAGCGTTTCCGTGGTCACCACCTACAAGGCTGAGCTGGCCAAGGCCGGCGTGATCTTCTGCTCCATCTCCGAGGCCCTGCGCGAGCATCCCGAGCTCGTGCGCAGGTATCTGGGCTCTGTGGTGCCGCAGGGCGACAACTTCTATGCGGCCCTCAACTCGGCGGTGTTCTCCGACGGTTCCTTCGTCTACGTGCCGCCCGGCGTCCGCTGTCCAATGGAGCTTTCCACCTACTTCCGCATCAACGAGAAGCAGACCGGCCAGTTCGAGCGTACGCTCATCATCGCCGACAAGGGCGCCTACGTGAGCTACCTGGAGGGCTGCACGGCACCCACCCGCGACGAGAACCAGCTGCATGCCGCGGTCGTGGAGCTGATCGCTCTGGACGACGCCGAGATCAAGTATTCAACGGTGCAAAACTGGTATCCGGGCGACAAGAACGGCAAGGGCGGGGTTTATAACTTCGTTACCAAGCGCGGCGACTGCCGCGGCCGCAACTCCAAGATCAGCTGGACCCAGGTCGAGACCGGATCGGCCATCACCTGGAAGTATCCGAGCTGCATCCTGCGTGGCGACGGCTCGCGCGGCGAGTTCTACTCGATTGCAGTCTCCAACGGCCACCAGCAAGTGGACAGCGGCACCAAGATGATCCACCTGGGCTCCAACTCCTCGAGCCGCATCATCTCCAAGGGGATCGCCGCCGGCCGCTCCCAGAACACCTACCGCGGCCTCGTCTCGGCGCACCGCAAGGCCCGCAACGTGCGCAACTTCACGAACTGCGACAGCCTCCTGATCGGCGACAGGTGCGGCGCGCACACGGTGCCCTACATCGAGGCCAAGAATTCCTCGGCGCACTTCGAGCACGAGGCGACGACGTCGAAGATCTCGGAGGACAAGCTGTTCTACTGCATGCAGCGGGGCCTCTCCGCGGAGGATGCGGTGGCGCTGATCGTCAACGGCTTCGTGCGCGAGGTGCTGCAGCAGCTGCCGATGGAGTTCATGGCCGAGACCCAGAAACTGATCGGCGTGTCGCTCGAAGGATCGGTGGGATGACGATGCCGGAGCCGGCACCAGGATTGACGGGCCAGCCCGAGGGATCGGTCGAAGCCCGGCAGAGATGGGAATGGGGAGCGCTCGAAAGAACCCCGCGGTGTCGGGGCGTTTCAGGAGGTCTAGAGAATGCGCGATGCGGTGGAAATGACGGCGGCGTCGATGGCGAGACTGCGGCGGGAGTTGGACGAGCACGAATGCAAGCGGCGCAACGCGCTGTCGCGGACGATCCCGGGGTTCGTCTTGCGCCCGGGCGACGTCGGCACCGTGCTGGAGACGCTCGGCAACAACGAGGCGTTCCTCGTCGAGTTCAACCGGGAAGGCAGGGCGAAGAACGGCGAATGCGACTGGCTCGGCGTGCTCTACCCCGCCGAGATCGAGGTGGTGGACCAGCGGCAGGCTTGAGGGGGCGGTTCGTAGATTGGGTCGACTCCGACGCAAGCCGGGGGAAGACCCAACAATGGCAAGGGAGAACTGACGGTGTTGGGTCTGCGCTTCGCTTGACCCAACCTACGAGAGTGATCTGAGCGATGCTGGAAATCAGGAATCTGCACGTGAAGCTGGCCGGGGAGGGCACGCCCATTCTGGAGGGCGTGAACCTCACGGTGCCCAAGGGCCAGGTGCACGCCATCATGGGCCCGAACGGCTCGGGCAAGTCGACGCTCGCCTACGTGCTCGCCGGCCGCGAGGGCTACGAGGTGACCGAGGGCGACATTCTCTGGAACGGCGAGAGCGTGCTCGAGGTGAAGCCCAACGAGCGGGCCGCCAGGGGCATCTTCCTCGCCTTCCAGTACCCGCTGGAGATTCCGGGCGTCGCCACCATGACGTTCCTGCGCGCCGCCGCCAACGGGCTGCGCAAGCAGCGCGGGGAGAAGGAATACACGACGCCCGAGTTCCTGAAGCTGGTGCGCGAGAACGCCGCGCGCCTCGGGGTGTCGGACGAGATTCTGCGCCGTCCGCTCAACGTCGGCTTCTCCGGCGGCGAGAAGAAGCGCATGGAGATCCTGCAGATGGCCGTGCTGGAGCCGACGCTGTGCGTCATGGACGAGACCGACTCCGGGCTCGATATCGACGCCGTGCGCATTGTCTCCGACGGCGTCAACACCCTGCGCTCGCCGGACCGGGCGATGCTGATCATCACCCACTACCAGCGGCTCCTGAACTACATCGTTCCCGACCGGGTGCACGTGATGGCCGACGGGGCGATCAGGAAGAGCGGCGGCAAGGAGCTGGCCTTCGAGCTGGAGGAGACGGGCTACGCCGAGTTCCGCGCGGCATAACACCCGTCATCCCGGACGGAGCGCTGCGCGCCGCAGGCGAGCAGTGCTCCGATCCGGGACCTCGGGAGACATGGTGCCACTCGTTGCGGGAGGTCCCGGATAGCCTGGCCTGCGGCTCCCCCGGACTTGATCCGGGGTTCCGGGATGACGGCTTGAGTTGAGAAACGGCAAGAGATGACTGTAGCTGTAACGCGTAGCAAGGCCGAGCAGGCCTTGACCGAGAGCTTCGAGGCGGTAGCGGGCGCGCTGCCGGGCAGCGCTGCCGTGCGTGAGGCGCGCCGGCGTGCGATCGGCACCTTCGCCGCGCTCGGCCTGCCGCATCGGCGCATCGAGGAGTGGAAGTACACCGACCTGCGCGCGCTCATGAAGGAGGCGTACGCCCCCGCCGTCGGCCGCCCCGCCGCCGTCGACGGGCGGGCCCTGGATGCGGCGCTCGGCCCCGCGCTGGCCGCCCTCGACGCGATCCCGATCGTCTTCATCGATGGCGTCTTCGCGCCCGGCCTGACGCACGTCGGTGGCGAGCACGGCCGCAGCTGGCACTTCGACCCGCTCGCACGCGGGCTCGCCCAAGGCTTCCACTGGCTCGAGGTACTGCTGGGCGAGGCGAGCGGCCCCAGGAGCGGCGCGGTCATTGCTCTCAACACGGCGTTTGCGACGGACGGCGCGCTGTTGCGCATCGTCGAAGGCGCCCGCTTGACGAAGCCCCTGCATCTGATCTTCGCGACCGGCGGCGTGCAGAAGGCGGCCATCGCCACCCGCAACCTCATCGAGGTCGGCGCCGGCGCCGACGCCGTCATCGTCGAGAGCCACGTCGCGCTCGGCGCGGCGGCGAGCCAGCACAACACGGTAACGGAGATCGCCGTCGGCGACCGCGCGCGCGTGCAGCATCTGAAGGTCCTCGCCGGAGGCGAGGGCGCAGCCGCCTCGGCGCACATCGGCACCTGGATCGCGAGGCTCGGCGCCGGGGCCGGGTACCGCGCCTTCCAGCTCACCGCGGGCCTGCCGCTGGTGCGCAACGAGCTCCACGTCGCCTTCGCCGGCGAGGGGGCGAAGCTCGACTTCTCCGGCTGTTTCCTGGGCTCCGGTGCAGAGCACGTCGACACCACGCTGGTGGTGGACCACGCCGTGCCCGCCTGCGAGAGCCGCGAGCTCTTCAAGGCCGTGCTCGCCGATCGGGCGCGCGGCATCTTCCAGGGCAAGGTGATCGTGCGCCCCGATGCTCAGAAGACCGACGGCAAGCAGATGGCGCAGGCCCTGATGCTGTCCGAGGACGCCGAGTTCGACTCCAAGCCCGAGCTCGAGATCTACGCCGACGACGTGGCCTGCGGCCACGGCTCCACCGCGGCCGAGCTCGACGCCGACATGCTGTTCTACCTGTGCTCGCGCGGCATCACGCTCTCCGACGCCCGCGCGCTGCTGATCGAGAGCTTCGCCGGCGAGGCCGTCGACAGGATCGAGCACGAGCCGCTGCGCGAGGCGCTGTCGACGATCGCGAAGGCGAGACTGGCCGGGCTGGCGCGCGTGCGCGCGCCGACCCGCGCGGAGGACCAACCATGACGGCGATGATCAGAGAGAGAGCCTTCGCGGAGGGCGCCTTCGACGTGGAGCGCATCCGCGCCGATTTCCCGATCCTGTTCCGCGAGGTCTACGGCAAGCCGCTCGTCTACCTCGACAACGGCGCCTCGGCGCAGAAGCCGCAGGCCGTGCTCGACGCCCTCGATCACGCCTACAAGATGGAGTACGCCAACGTCCACCGCGGCCTGCACTACCTCTCCAATACCGCCACCGCCAAGTTCGAGAACGCGCGCGAGACGGTGCGCCGCTTCCTCAACGCGCCCAGCGCGGACGAGATCGTCTTCACCCGCAACCTGACGGACGGGGTGAACCTGGTCGCCGGCTCCTTCGGCATGGACTTCGAGGCGGGCGACGAGATCGTGCTCTCCATCATGGAGCACCACTCCAACATCGTGCCCTGGCATTTCCTGCGCGAGCGCAAGGGCTGCGTGCTGAAATGGGCGCCCATCTCGGATGCCGGCGAGTTCCTGCTCGACGAGTTCGAGCGCCTCATTGGGCCGCGCACCAGGATCGTCGCCATCACCCACATGTCGAACGTGCTGGGCACCGTGGTGCCGATCAAGGAGGTGGTGCGCATCGCGCACACCCGCGGCGTGCCGGTGCTGGTGGACGGGGCGCAGGCCGCCGTCCACATGCCCGTCGACGTGCAGGATCTCGGCTGCGACTTCTACGGCTTCACCGGCCACAAGACCTACGGCCCCTCGGGCATCGGCGTGCTCTGGGCCAAGCGCAAGCACCTCGACGCCATGCCGCCCTACCAGGGTGGCGGCGAGATGATCGAGAGCGTGCATGTGGACCGCATCGCCTACGGCCAGCCGCCGCACAAGTTCGAGGCTGGCACCCCGGCGATCGTGCAGGCCATCGGCCTCGCCGCCGCGCTCGACTACATGATGCAGGTTGGGCGCGAGCGCATCGCCGCGCACGAGGCGGACCTGAAGAACTACGCGCACTCGCGCCTGGGCGAGCTCAACTGGCTGAAGATCCACGGGCAGGCGCAGGACAAGGGCGCCATCGTCTCGTTCAGCATCGAGGGCCTGCATCCGCACGACATATCGACCATCATCGACCGCTCGGGCGTGGCAGTGCGCGCGGGGCACCACTGCGCCCAGCCGCTGATGGACCGGCTGGGCGTGACGGCCACGTGCCGCGCCTCCTTCGCGATGTACAACACCAGGGCCGAGGTGGACGCGCTCGCCCAGGCCCTGATCAAGGCGCACGAGTTCTTTGCGTAGGGGTGTCAGACCCTCCGGGTCTGACACCATGAAGGACACCGGGGTTGGAGCAATGGTGTCACACCCGGAGGGTCTGACACCGGATGATCGCCATGGATGAGAAACCGACAGACCGGACGGCAGCACCCGAGGCAGAGCCCGCGCCGGCGAGGCGCGAGCCCGGCTCCTCGATCCCCAAGGAGGAGCTGGAGCAGCTCACCGCGGACATCGTGGGTGCGCTCAAGACCGTCTACGACCCCGAGATCCCCGCCGACATCTACGAGCTGGGCCTGATCTACAAGGTCGACATCGACGATGCCCGCAACGTCGCCATCGAGATGACGCTGACCTCGCCCGGCTGCCCGGTCGCGGGCGAGATGCCGGGCTGGGTGGAGAACGCGGTGGGCGCGATCGCCGGCGTCGGCCAGGTCACCGTCACCCTCACCTTCGACCCGCCCTGGGACAAGGACCGCATGTCCGACGAGGCAAAGCTGCTCCTGGGGATGTTCTGAGCCGTAGGGCGGGTTAGCGCGAAGCGCGTAACCCGCCGACCGCCCCGGAGATGGTGGGTTACGGGCCTTCGGCCCTAATCCACCCTACCCGACTACTGCGCACTACTTGTCCAGCCACACGTCATCGAGGCGCCAGTTGTTGTACAAGCCGTTGTGGTGCAGGACGAAGCCCTTCACGTAGGGCTGCCAGCACAGACCGGTCACGCCTTGCATGATGATGGGACGGGCAACGTCCTCGGCGAGCTTCTTCTCCAGCTCCCAGACGAGGCTCCTGCGCTTGTCGAGACCGGTCTCCTGCGACTGCTGATCGATCAGCTTCTGGACATCCGCATTGCAATACTTCGTGTAGTTGCGCTCCGAGCCGCACGCGTAGTTCTCGTAGAGGTTCACGTCCGGGTCGTCGAGCGCGGCGGCGGTCAGGTTCATGCCGATCGAGTATTCGCCGCGCGCAATCTTGGAGAACCAGACGCTGGTGTCGATGACATCGAGCTCCGCCTCGATGTGAATCGTCCTGAGCTGATCGATGAGGATCACCGCCGGATCGCGATAGAGCGGAATGTTGCGGGTCGACACCTTGACCTTGAGCGGCTTGCCCGGACCGTAGCCCAGCCCCTCCATGAGCGCGCGGGCTTGCGCGCGGCTCTTCTCGACATCGGGGCTGTAGCCGGGCAGCTTGGCCGCGAGCTCGGGTGGCATCGCCCAGATACCTTCGGGTCCGGCCTGCATGATGCTGCCGATCTTGCCCTTGCCCTCGGTGATGATGTCGATGAAGGCCTTGCGGTCGAGGGCGAGCACCAGCGCGGTGCGAATCTTGGGGTCGTTGAAGGGCGCCGCCTCGCGGTTGATGAGCAGATTGAACGACTGGTTCGTAGGCTGCAGCTCGCAGATCGCGTCCGGCCGCTTCGCCACTATGTCTTTCGTGAGGGCGACGGTCATGTCCAGAGGGAACGTCATGTCGAATTCGCCTGCCACGAAGGCGAGGGCACGGGTCGATCGGTTCGAGATCACGCGCCAGTCGATGCCGTCGAGATAGGGGTGCCCCTTGCGCCAGTACTTCTCGTTGCGCACGAGCTTGACGGACTCGTTGCTCTTGAACTCCACCATCTTGAAGGGCCCGGTGCCGATCGGCCTGGTGCGCATGTCGGCCGCCGACACGTGGCAGGGATAGACCGGATTGTAGCCGGTGGCGAACAGCGACAGGAACGAGGGCTGCGGCCTGTTGAGCTGAAATGCCACCTCGTGATCGCCGATGACCTGCACCTCCTTCAGATTGTGCCACCAGCCCTTGCGCGGGTTCTTGCGGAACTGGTCCGCCCGCTTGTCGAGCAGCCGGTCAATGGTGCAGGCGACGTCCCTGGCCGTGAACGGCTTGCCGTCGTGCCACGCTACGCCCTCGCGCAACTTGAACGTGAGCCGGGTCTTGTCCTCGTTCCATGCCCAGCCGGTCGCCAGCTCGGGCAGGATCCCGGCCTCGGTGTTGAGCTTCTTGTGCTGGTCGTAGAGCACGAGATTGCTGAAGACGCTCATGAACGTCGTGGTGGTCGAGACCGTGGCCTCCTCCTGGATCGAGGCACTCGGAGGATTGTCCCAGATATACATGCGCAGCGTGCCGCCCTGCTTCTGGGCCGACGCCGGTCCGGCAACGGCGAGCGCAGCCGCGGCAGCCAAGGACGCTGCCGCGACAGCTCTGAGCCCTCCGTACATGGTCATTGTCTCCTCCCTTTCCACTTTTGTGATTTATGCTGTGGGTGCCGCCAGTGTTTCACAAATGCGACGCCAGCGCACGAATCGTCGGCTTCGGCGTGCACGGTTCCGCGCTGCACTGGGATGCAGGGTGGGTTTGCCGTGAAGCGCGAAACCCGCCGACCCTCAGCGTGAGTTGTGTCACGGGCCTTCGGACCCTGACCCACCCGACGGAACGCTTGTCGCCATACATGGTCTCTATCCCCGAGATGCGTCTACGGAGCGGGCCCGCTCGCCCGGAGCCACCGGCAACCGAGCCTTCATGTTGCCCGACTCTTGGGTTTTCGTCTTGGCGCTGTCCGTTCCCTCTTAGCGGCCACTCTGCGCGCCGCCGCAAGGGCAGCCCGGGCCCATGCGAGGAGCTCGTCGGATTCGTCGAACAGCCGCTCCGGCGCCCGCCAGAAGGACAGGTCAATGGTGCTGCCCTGCTTCTCGTAATCGAGGGGCGGGAAGGAGCGGGCTTCCTCGAACGCTGCCTGGTTGTGGTCATCGACCCGAAAGTAGAGGGTGTCGTCCCTCACCATGGCGAGCATCAGCCCGTCGCAGAACACGCCGGTCTTCCCGAACATGCGGCGCAGGCTGACGTGGCCGAGCGGAGCGAGCTGCTCGCGCAGGAATTCGGCGAAGCTGCTGCTGGCAACCATCCTCGATCCTTGGCGCGGCCCGGAGGTTCGGCCACGCATGATAGCAGACGTAGGGCGGGTTAGCGCGAAGCGCTTAAGCCGCCGACCTCCCGGGAAATTTGGTGGGTTACGGGCCTTCGGCCCTAACCCACCCTACGGACTGCTCGAACCGGTGCGAACTCGAGCAAGCAGGCGACTTGAGTACAGGGCCGAGCTGGTTTGAATATCAGGGAGTGATGGGCCGTGCCGGAGGAAGAGCAATGCAGATCGGCGTCGTGGGCCTCGGCCGCATGGGCGCGAACATCGCGCGCCGGTTGATGCGCCGGGGGCATGTCTGTGTGGTCTATGACCGCGATCCAGGCCCGGGGGAGCAGCTGGCGGGCGAGGGCGCGCATGCGGCTGCGAGCATGCCCGAGCTGGTGCGCGCGCTGGCGGCGCCGCGGACCGTCTGGCACATGCTGCCGGCCGGAGACGCGACGGAGACCGCCATCGCCGAGCTGGCCGCGCTGCTGGCGCCGGGCGACACCGTCATCGACGGCGGCAACACCTTCTGGAAGGACGACATCCGCCGTGCGCGCGAGCTCGGGGCCGGGGGCCTGCACTATGTCGACGTGGGCACCTCGGGCGGCGTGTGGGGCCTGGAGCGCGGCTACTGCCTGATGATCGGCGGCGAGGCGGCCGTCGTCGCGCGGCTCGATCCGGTCTTCGCGGCCCTCGCCCCTGGTAAAGGCAGTATTCCGGCAACGCCGGGCCGGCAGGGGCGCGATCCGCGGGTGGAAGCGGGCTATCTGCACGCGGGGCCCGTCGGCGCCGGCCACTTCGTCAAGATGATCCACAACGGCATCGAGTACGGCATGATGCAGGCCATCGCCGAGGGTCTGGATATCCTGAAGCACGCCGCCTCGCCGCGGCTGCCCGAGGAGGAGCGCCTCGCCATCGACGTGGCCGATACCGCCGAGGTGTGGCGGCGCGGCAGCGTCATCACGTCCTGGCTGCTCGACCTCACCGCCGCCGCGCTCGCCGAGGATGCGAGCCTCTCTGCCTACTCCGGCCATGTGGAGGATTCCGGGGAAGGTCGCTGGACCGTGCAGGCGGCCATCGAGGAGGCGGTGCCGGCCGAGGTGCTCACCGCCGCGCTCTATGCGCGCTTCCGCTCGCGCCAGGAGCACACGTTCGCCGAGAAGGTGCTCTCCGCCATGCGCAAGGGCTTCGGCGGGCATGTCGAGCCGAAGCAGGAGGGGTCGAAGCAAGGGGAGCCCGTGAAGCCATGACGCAACCCGCGGCGCAAAGCGAGCCTCGCGGCGAGCCGCCGCTGGTGATCGTCCTGATGGGCGTCTCCGGCTGCGGCAAGAGCACCGTCGGCAAGGAGCTGTCGCGCGCGCTCGGCTGGCCGTTCCGCGACGCCGACAGCTTCCACCCTCCCGCCAACATCGCCAAGATGAGCCGAGGCACCCCGCTCACGGACGAGGATCGCTGGCCGTGGCTCGATGCCATCGCCCGGTGGATCGACGACCGCCTCGCCCGCGGCGGGCCGGGCATCGTCTCCTGCTCGGCCTTGAAGCGCGCCTACCGCGAGCGCATCATCGGCGCCCGCCCCCATGTGGCCCTGGTCTATCTCGAGGGCGACATCGGCCTGATCACCGAGCGCCTGGCGAAGCGCACGGGCCACTTCATGCCGCCGGCCCTGGTGGCAAGCCAGTTCGAGGCGCTGGAGCCACCGCAGCCCGAGGAGCGCCCCGTCGTCGTCTCCATCGCGCAGACGCCCGCCTCCATTGCGGCGACGATCGTGACCAAGCTCGGATTCGGCGACGCGAAGGGGACTTGAGGATGGCCGTCAGCGAGAGCCTCGTCGCTCTGCTGCAGGAGCAGCTGGAGCCGCTCGGGCGGATTGCGCTGAGGCGCATGTTCAGCGGTGCCGGCCTCTACTGCGACGGTGTGATCTTCGGGCTCGTGTTGCGCGACGCACTCCACTTCAAGGTCGACGACGGCAACCGCGCTGCCTACCAGGCCGAGGGCATGGAGCCCTTCAGCTACGAGGCCCAGGGCAAGCGCAGGGAGATCGGCGCCTACTGGCGCGTGCCCGAGCGTCTCTTCGACGAGCCGGACGAGATGCTCGACTGGGCCCGCGCCGCGCTCGCCGCCGGCCGGCGCGCCGAGGCCAAGAAGCCGAGGAAGCCGAGAAAGGCGGCGGAGCCCGGCCGGGCACGGAAGGCCCCTGCAACCCGCCGCGGGCAAGGTTGAGGCTCGCGGATGTACAACGCGAGACCTGCATCCCCGTCGGCGTCAAGTGCCTCCGGCCGGTGGCGGCAAAAAACAGGCCCTCCTGGGCGGGAAAACCGCGCCGAGGGCCGCATCCACAACTCGCCGCTCCTGCATGACCGAGCACGACATGCAACACGCGAGGCTGGCACGCGCTGAGCGGCTACACCGGCCACACCGCCGCATGCGTGCCGAGCGGCACCGGCGGCCTCGCCCAGAAGGCTGGCGTTTCCGAGAGGCGCGCGGCGTGCCTGATCGAGGTGAGCCGGCCGAAGGGCGTGTCGGTTTCCTCCAGCACCGCCCTGATCTCCTCTCCTCTGGGTTCGGGGCAGTCGAAGCCGCCCGCGAGGCGTCCGAGCCCGCTCAGCCAATGCCCGGCCTGCGCCAGCGACACGCGCACGTGCCACGAGCCGCCCTCGCGCGCCTTGCGCATGAGCGCCATCATCGCCCCGAACGCCATCAGGTAGCCCGAGGCGTGGTCGAGGGCCTGCGCCGGCAGCTCCTTGGGCGGTGCCACACCGAAAGCCTCGGCCTCGGCGACATTGATGCCGCTCGCGTTCTGCACCTGCGAGTCGAAGCCGCGGCGGCCGGCCCACGGCCCCGCATGCCCGTAGGCCGAGAGCGAGACGGCGACGATGCCCGGCCGCATCTCGGCCAGAGCCTCCGGCGCGAACCCGAGTGCCGCCAGCCCGCCGGGCCGGTAGCCCTGCACGAAGACGTGCGAGTCGCGCACGAGCGCGGCGAGGCGTCCGCGGTCGTCGGCGGCGCGCAGGTCGAGGGCGGCGGAGAGCTTGCCCCGGCCCATGTCGATATCGAGGTCGGCAAGCCCGGGCAGGTGTGGCGCGGTGATGCGCATGACGTCGGCGCCGTGCGCCGCAAGCGTGCGCCCACACACCGGCCCCGCGATCACGCGCGTGAGGTCGAGCACGCGCAGGCCGGAGAGCGGCCGCCCGGCGCCGGCCGGCAGCGGGCGGACGGGGGCTTCGCCGATCTTGACGATCTCCAGCAGCGGCAGGCCGCCGACCGCCTTGCCCTGGGGGTGTGCCGCCCACGCCTCCGGCGAACGCAGCATGGTCGCGATCGCGCCGGCGCTGGCCGCGGCGGTCTCGAAGGCCTCGGCGTCCCACTTCATGAGGGCGGCCTGCACGGCGTCGCGCTCGTAGGCGCAGCCCAGCAGCTCGAGCGCGCGGTCGCGGTGATGCGGAAAATTGGTATGCAGGCGCACCTTCCGGCCGTCGCCTGTATCGTAGACGCCGGCGATCTTGTCCCACACCGGGCCCGGCGCCTTGCCCTCGATACGCGCGTAGCGCTCGCTGCGCACCTCGATGGCCGCGTGGCGCATGTCGACGGCCACCCGCTGCCTGCGGCCGGTGCGCCGGTGCCAGATCGAGGCTGCAGCGAGGCCCGCGGCGGCGATGCTCACCTGCGCCGCGGTGCCCACCCGGAAGGACGACGGCAGCGCCGGATCGGCCCCCGAGAGCTCCACATCGGCAAGGGCATCATCATCGCCGCCGGCGCCGAGCCACAGCTCGCGCAGGACCTGCATGGGCGAGGCGCCGGTGCCGGTGGACTGGTTCGAGGTCATGGCGGAGATGTGGCCCCCTACCCTACTTCTTTGCGACGAAAGCCAGGATCAAATCGCTCAAACGAGTGTCGCTGGTGTTGATGGCGTAGACCTCCGACATATGGCTGTGCTTCGGGAAGACGAGGAACTTGAATTCGCGAGGTGGGGCCTTGAATATGGCATCTGCCAGCTGCTTGCCTTGTTGGTGGAAGAAGGGCGGATCTAGCTCCGCGACCACAACCATCAGGGGGATCGACGATTCAAGCAGGCCCGCGAGCGACGAACGCTCAGCATACATCGATGCATCCTCCCCGAAGTAGGCCTTCTCAGGGTCGCCCGCCCTCATCGAGGTCAGGTCGTAGAGTCCGGAGACCAGGATCGCGCCGGCGAGACCGATGCCCTTGGGCCCGTGGAATTGGCGATGCGC
>Ga0075421_100000551_pt1 | contig 39680 bp, 35 predicted proteins | sample SoiMetdeltSBSDD5_FD_75292 | JGI IMG/M metagenome (GOLD analysis project Ga0075421, IMG submission 75292) | Bulk soil microbial communities from a Populus tree surrounding site in Tennessee, USA - Soil MetaG P. deltoides SBSDD5 | ecosystem: Environmental > Terrestrial > Soil > Tree plantation... | reverse complement strand
CGGCCTGAGGCGAGTCGGTATCGGTGATCACGATGAGAGCCGTCCGTATCGGCCGCTGTGTCGGCAGCTGACCATCCGGCGTGCTCGTCGCTTGTGATCCCAGGTATTCGCCGAGACGGCTCGGCGGCGTGGTTGACGCACAGGCCGCCACTACCAACCAGCCAGCCAGAATGAGATAGCGATATGCTCTGTTGCCCATCGCTCCACCTCTCCGCAAGCATAATATAAGAAGAACCCTGTGAGGAATCCCTAAAAAATACGGTCGCCTCCGCAAATAGGATCTGTCAAGTGGAGAGGTCTTGCAATTCAGTGGGAAATTCGGCAAGCTTGCGATCCAGGTCAAGAGAGAGCACGGTAAGACCGAATCTCAGCCGAAACGGAGCCTGCACTCTGTGACATGTTTTCTTCGCAGCAATTTCGATCTCTCCGTTATCATCCCCGCTTACAACGAATCCGAACGCCTCCCTCCGTTCCTTCGACGCGCCGTCGGGTTCCTTGAAGCACGAAAGACTTCGTATGAGATTATTGTCGTGGACGATGGGAGCAGCGATAACACCGCTCAGCTGGTCGAGTCGTTCGCGGAGCCCGGTTTGCATATCCGATTGATTCGCTCTGCTTACAACAAAGGCAAAGGCGCAGCTGTCCGCCGAGGAATGCAGGCAGCCCACGGCCACCGGCAGCTCTTTGCCGATGCCGACGGCGCGACGCCCATCGAGGAATTGAATGGGCTGGAACAGGCTTTGGAAACCGGTGCGGACGTGGCCATCGGGTCACGCAGTTTGGCTTCGCGAAGCCTTCACCATACGGTTTACGCCCGGTGGCACCGAACCGTGTTGGGACTTGTGTTCAACGCCCTGGTACAACGTCTCGGACTTGACGGAATTGAAGACACGCAGTGCGGCTTTAAGCTCTTTCGCCAGCCCGTGGCCCGTGATCTCTTTTCGCTTGCCACGATCGACGGCTATGGGCTCGATCTCGAACTTCTCTATGTCGCGAAGCGGCGCGGGTATCACATCGTGGAGGTTCCCGTGAACTGGGCCGACCAACCGGGCTCCAAAGTTCACCCTCTCCGCGACGGAATCTCCATGCTTCGCTCATTGCTCGAAGTGCGTCGCCGTTCAACTCAAGGCCTCTATGGTGTCAAGCGCCGCCCCTTCCCATCTCTCGATCCCGCCGTGCATCACGTCCACAGGTCACAGCTCCAATAACGACGCGCGTCACGATCGCCGCCGCACGATGGTGACCTTGGTATCCGAATAGATCTCCTCCCAATCTGCGTGGCTGACCAATGTACTGGCAAGGGGAGTGCCCTTCTGTACGACCGCCCACTCCACTGTATACTTGTCGAGGACATCAAGCGCCGGCGGTTCGCCGTGGTTAAGTTCGATGTAGTCTGAAAAAATCCTGCGGGCGCCTATCCGCCAGGCCGGCATGCGGCCATCGATAAAGAGGCGTTCGCCGGGCATCCACCACAACATAAACCCACCGTAGCCGTAATCGTTATACATTTTTTCACCGACCAGATCGCGATGAGCTTGTATCCACTCGACAGCTTCGATGGGGTATTCGGTGGCTTTGAAGAATTCGGCCGGTTGTGTTCCGGATAGGGCTATTCGGTGCAAATGATCAGGGCCCAATAAGAACAGCATGACGGCCAGTGCCAGCATAGCGGTGCCCTTTAGAAATGGCCTGCCAGTACGAACTCGATCGAACGAACCCGCGAGCCACTCGCCGAATGCCTGAAACATTTCTGCGAGCAGAGGCACGGCGATCACGAGAAAGATCATCACGTTGCGCCAGTGCAAAAAAGACCAGGCCAGTGAAACAAGCAGGAGCGTCGAACGGATTGGTTCGACCCGCCGATACCATAGAAGCACGAGACTGACCATCGTCATGAGATAGGTCACGTAAGCAGTTGCCGCCCATCCGCTCAACGAGAACGGCTGCCACTCGCGGAGCGTTTCGATCATGAACCTGTCGGTCAATGATTCGTAAATCTCCACGTGGAGCCGCCACCCATAGGGATTGACGAGAGTCAGCAGGGAAGACAGCATGAGAGAGAGGGCCAGCCATCCGATCCGATCCCATGACAGGATTGGTTCGTCGACTCTTGCCGCGGGCCATCGTGCGAGCACGGCTCGCACGATGAGCGAGACAGCCAGTATCAGCCCGGTGAAAAATAGACCTGCCGTAAACCCTCCGTGAAGGTTGGCCCACAATAAAAACACGGGAGGATACAGCCAGAGGAAAGCCGGCCGGTCACGAACGATACGGTGGTACAACCAAAGGATAATGGCGATGCCCGCCAGGCTGACCAGCTGTGTACGCGCACCAAGGAATGGAAGTGCCACCCACAGGCTGGCAGTTATCGCGGCGAGACGATACGATCGACCAGCTTGTGCCCGGGCCGAAGCCACAAGGAAGGCACCGATCGTCAAAAACGCAAAGAACGCGATGATCCCGAGTCCGCCGACCATCCCCAGACCTCGATAGATCAGCGCTAAGATGGCATTCGTCAACCAGGCATGTTCGACCCACGGCCAATCAGGCATCGTGTGCGAGTAGGGATCGTGGTCCGGCAATCGCCAGCCGTTGTTCAAAAAATCCAATCCGGCTCGCAGATGCCAGCCAAAGTCCGGTTCGACCAGAGGTTGCAACGTCAGATTCAGCATCATCAGGGCGAGGAACATTTCGAGAGCGGAGAGCGGGACATGATTCCGCACCGGGGAATGGACCAGCTCGGACTCCACATTCATGCCGGCTGTCTCATGTTCCCTGATCGATGCGAGGTCTTGCGACCAGCAGATTGCCCAGAACCAGCCAATCGACCTGGGTCCGGAGGAAACAGTCGACGGCTTCAGTGGGAGAGCACACGATCGGTTCCTGAACGTTGAACGACGTATTCAAGAGAACCGGCACTCCAGTCTTCCGGCCAAATGCCTCCAGCAGCCGATGGAATTTGGGATTTGATTCCCGGGTAACGGTTTGCACGCGGGCCGTCCCATCGACGTGAGTGACGGCCGGAATGATACCCTTGGCCGAATGTCGGACCCGTACGGTAAAGACCATGAATGGGGATGCTGTATGAAGCTCGAAGTAATCACCGGCGCGGTCTTCGAGGACGGAGGGAGCAAAAGGGCGAAAGGGCTCGCGCAGTTTCACTTTCGTGTTGATCAACTCGCGAATATCTTCACGACGAGGATCGGCCAGCAGGCTTCGGTTTCCCAAGGCACGGGGCCCCCATTCCATTCGTCCTTGAAACCAGAACACCAGCCGTCCGTGCATCAATTCGGTCGCCATCCGATCGCAGAGTTCGCCCTCTTCCAATGCTTCCGCACGAAGGCCTGCACGATGGATGGCCTGCCGGCACTGGTCCTCGGTAAACGCCGGTCCCCAATAGGCCGATCGCATCACCGGCCGCTCCAACTGACCGCCGCGCCGCGCCAAGAACCAGAGCGCCGCCCCCAGTGCCGCGCCGGAATCACCGGCTGCCGGCTGGACGTAGACATCGCGAAATCCCAACTCATCGCGCAAACGGCTGTTGGCCACGCAATTGTAAGCGACCCCTCCGGCTAAACATAACGCGTCAGCTTTCGTTCTGGCTCGTAAATAACGCCCCAAGTGCAGCAACGCTTCTTCCAAAACCAGTTGGGCGCTGGCCGCGATGTCGCGATGCCGATCGGTGATTTCTTCAGAGGGGCGACGAGGGGCACCCAAGAGCGTGACAAAAGCCCGACTGAACATGCCGACGCGGGCGAGATGAAAATCCCACACGCTGGTATTGAGCTCGAACCTCCCTTCAGGCAAGAGACGCAGGATATGCCGGCGAAACGTATCGGCATAGATGGGTTCGCCATACGCAGCCAACCCCATGACGATATATTCGTCCTGATCGGGTCGAAATCCAAGATAGCTGGTGACTGACGCATAGAATTGACCCAGCGAATGCGGGAGTGGAGTTCGCTTGAGAGTCGTGAAACGGCTTTCCTCGCCCATTGCCATCAGAGTCGTGTCTGCTTCCGACGCCCCGTCCACTATCAGCACCGCCGCACGTTCAAAGGGCGAAGCAAAGAATGCACTGGCAGCGTGGCAGAGATGGTGATCGAGAAAGACCGGCGGCGGCCCCCCGAGACCCACGCGACGCCGGAGTTCTCCCCTTAAGCACAACAGCTCTTTCCATTCCTGTCCCAAACGCTCAATCGACCGGCGGCCTTTGACGACACACAACTGCGGTGACCGCAGCATGGACCCGAGCACCAAGCGGGCGCGGCGGGCGATCTTCCAGTATTTCCAGGGAACGGCGATGCCGTCGAGTTGGTCGAAAGAGACGCCGGCCTCGCGGAGACAATAATGAATGGCATAAACCGGCAACGCCGTCACGTGTTTCTGACGGACAAATCGTTCCTCTTCGGCCGCAGCCACGAGACGGCCATCATGGATGACCGCGGCAGCCGCATCACGCATGTTCGACAAGCCAAGTACCAGCATGGGGCGATAGGATAAATGAGCGAGAAGAGACTCGCAAGGTCGCGGGTAGTCCGGTTGCTTTCCGATCGGGAATCCGGTACGGTTGGCGACCATAGCAGTTTCCTCTGACCGCCCGGAGCCAGAATATTCCCGTTCAAGATGATTCACACGTGTGAGACCGCGTTCCATACGTCTCTTCTGATCGGTCTGCTCGCCATCGTTCTCCCGGGATGCGCCAAACACTTGGAGCTGCCTGACGTCGGCCCACAGCTCCCCTATACCGCCAAGCTTGAGATCGCTCCTTCGATCACTGAAGCGAGCTTCGACTACATCGACAACTGTGGGAAAATGCATCCGCTTCCTGTCGGCTCCGATCTTGAGGATGCCCTGATCGAGACGACTCACAGGCTCTTCAAGACGGTCCTCCTCGATAAGGAAAAGCAGGACGTGCCCCCGGATGTGATCATCCGGGTAGATCTCGTGGATTCGGCCTTGAAGATACAAACAGATAACGTCTACGACCGTGCGCCGGCTGAAATACGTTTGAATGCATTGGCAAAGATTGAGGACGCGTCAGGAAAACTTTTACGTGAAACGGATATTGCCGTGCGACGGCAAGAGCGTCTACGCATCATGATGATGCAAAGGTACTGCGATTACATCTTTGAGCCGTTCCGCTCGAATGCGATTGTCGAGTTTGCGGCCAAGTACGCGGCAGAGACGAGAAGCGTCTTCGAACCCGAGGTGGAGACTGCATCTCCGACGGAAGTTCCGGCAGGACAGCCCTCTCAGGCGAAGGCGCTGCCGGCGCCCCTCCCGCTTTCGGATGCTCGTTCTGCGGCTGCCGGGCTTTCATTTAAGGCCAAGATTCTGGACGAAAACAGCAATATGATCCTGGAAGGCGGAGAGCGCGTCCGCATCCACATTGACGTGGTCAACAGTGGACCCCAGGCGGTTCCCAATATTGCAGCGTCCATCACGGGGCATGAAATGCTCACGGCACAGTTCCCTGCTACCACGTTGCCGGTCGGCACGTTGCAACCGGGAGATTCGAAGTCATTGGATTTCGTCGCAACACTCCCGCAATCGCTACAGGCCGAACAGGCAGAGTTAAGCGTGACCGTGATAGAGCTTGCCACAAAAACGGGACCCCCGAGTCAAACCTTGGTCGCAGCGTTAGGGCCGAGGGGAACGAAGAGCGATGACATCGATCAGATTCCCACTCTTGCAACTGCTTTTCAGCAACCCGACCATTATCTGGTCGCGACAGGGCTGAGTACGTATCGAGACCCCGCGGTCCCAACCAGGAAGTATGCGTCGCTCGATGCCCAAATGATCACGCGGTATTTTCAATCACTCGGAGGAATTCCCGCAGCCAATATGCGCTTGCTCCAGGATCGGAAAGCGTTGCGATCCGACTTGGAAGAAGCGCTCCTGGACTGGCTTCCGGCTCGCATTACAAAGAACTCCACCGTTATTCTGTATTTTTCCGGACAGGCATTGGTCACATCAACCGGTGAAACGTTCCTGATTCTATACGATGGAAGCACCGCTGCAACGTCCCGCTTGTACCCATTGAAGGATCTCGAAGCCGCCCTTTCCCGCCTGAAAGTGAAGCAGAAGGTGTTCATATTCGACGGGTCGATCTTGAAGCTTGATGGCGATCGTCATCCCAAAACGCAGGGTCCGCTTTGGCACGCGTCAACCGAATCAATGGTCCGGCTGATCGGCACCAGCGGCCTTGGAAAGAGCCTTGAATCGGACACATTCCGTCATGGTTTGTTTACCTACTCCCTCCTTCGAGGACTTCGCGGGGACGCCGATACAAATCGAAACGGAGAGGTCACGCTGGGCGAACTCACTGCGTACGTCAATCAAGAAGTCCCTTCGATTGCGAGAACCACCCTGCATCAGGATCAGCGACCTCAAGTCATTCCGCCGCTCCGCGCGACAGACCGATTGGCGGACCTCGTCCTGACTAAATCGCCCGTCCTGACTTCCTCGCAACGTCCGTAACCCGCATTATTCATGACTGCCTCCGGCGCGCACAGACGGTTCAAGACACTGGACGCTCACCGTCTCGCGCCCGTGCGGGCGCGCACAAGGGATTCAAGACACTGCCGGCTCACCGACTCGCCGGCGCGCACAGACGTGGCGCTCTTTATTCATCGCGCCGTGCGCCTCATTATTCCTCACGCCGTGGACCTCGCGCGGCGAGGCGTCAAGCCTCTTCAACCACAAAAAAAGGACGGAGAGGAAACCCTCTCCGCCCCTCGTGCCCGGAGAAAACGTGGCGAGCCTAGCTATTCAGTCTCTTTGCAAAAGCTGCGCTCGTAGTTGATGATGGTCCAAGCTTCTTCTTCGGTAATCGCAGCAGGAACCAGAGACACCATTCCCGTCCCAGGGCTGCCGTTCTTGATGACCCAGAAAAGCTCTCCATCCTTCCGCTTCTTATGGAATTTACAGTTGGTGAAATTTCTCGGACTTGGATTTAAAATTGCACCCGCAGGACCATCCCCCTTGCCTTCCTTACCATGACAATTGAAGCAGGTCCCCTTGCCCTCGAACAACGCTTTCCCCTTCGCGATGCTTTCCGGTGTCGACGCGACCGGATTCTTCATCGCCTTTGCATCTGACATCTGATCCGGCGGAACGCGGGCTTTCAACGGATCGCGCTCTTCTGCTCCGGCCACCGTCGCAGACAACATCAGTAGGGCCGCACATACTCCCAAAGACTTAGAAAGATACCCCATTACAACTCCTCCTTTGTGATGAACCCACTGCATGGACAAAATATAACTACTTACGAAGGCAAATCCAGATGAACGAAGCATCGCGTAAAACGCCCGAACTATAGCAATCGTTTTTCAGCTTTGTCAAGGCGATCGACCGTCGGAACGGTCTCACTTCAGGACGTGCTGCATCCTCCTCTTGACTAATCCTTCGCGCTTGCGTTTTCACTCCAGTGACCACATGAGGTCACTCAAACCTCATGCCAGGTTGGGAACCCGCGTGCCGGCGATTTTTCGAGGCTTTCTACCGGCTCCAAACGTCTGCCCGGTGACCAGTCCTTATCCGAGACACCTTTGCGCCTCAATGGGCCCATACTCGCCCCATTGAGCGGCGACCATGGCACCACCCGTTCACGATGTCTGTATGGTCGATGGATCTCGGCGGGAGAATTTCTGAACGGTGGGAGGAAGAATATGGTCAGCGCTTCAACACCACATCCCGGACAACCTTTCCACTTGGGCCGAATGCTCTCTGTGGCTTTCCGTTCAATTCCGCATGGACACCGCCAGCGTTGCCCAGTGTGATGGTGAACTGGTCCTGCGCCTTCCATTGGGCCTTTTCACCTGGTCGCAACAAGGCTTCCTGATGACTGCCGGCATCAACTTGAACGACCACCCAGCTGAGTTCGGTCGCCTCGAGGTCGAGCACGAGGGGGCCATCGGATCCCACAGGCCCATCGACGGACAATCCTGCCAATGGTCCTTCCGATACATGCGTCGACGGAGCTGGCGGAACGGTTTGAGCAGCCGGTGCGTCAAGCGCCTGATTCGATCGCGCGACCGGGGGAGCCGACGACAGTTTTTCCGTCAACGGCTTCGTGGTGATGGGGGAAAGCTCCGGTGGCTTCACGCTTGTGACCGGAGCTGAATGATCCGGCTCCGGTCGTGGCGGAGCATCGTGTGTCTCTTTTGCAACCGGCACGGATCTCTTGCTCTGAGGCGGAGCGTCGGACGAGGACCGACGCATCACCACCGAGGATTGCTCACGGCTCAAAAGAAACACCAGCGTGAAAATTGCGATCATGATCGCAATTCCGACGGCTTTTCGATTCGCTTTCCGTCGCCGATCCTCCTCAACCTGACGCTGGCGAAGGCGCTCCCGCTCTCCCTGCTTCTCGTAGAAGGCGCCCGCAGACTGAGCGAACCGATGGATGGCGTCTTCCTCGTCCAATCCTAGGGATCGGGCATAGGATCGGACAAAGCCACGGGCAAATACCTGATCCGGCAACTTGGCAAAATTGCCTTCTTCGAGGGCTTGCACGAAATCCGAGCGGATCCTAGTTTTAGACGCAACCTCATCAAGCGTCAGACCCTTCGTCTCACGAACTTGTCGAAAAAACTCGCCTACAGATTCCATGGTGGTCGCCTATGGTTTGATGCGGGCAAGAAGCTCATTCGCCGCAGTCGCGTACTCCCCGCCTTTGTCGAGGGTGGAAACCTTTACCAAGGCTTCCCGTGCACGGACCTCAAGGCCAAGCTGGTGATAAGCCCGGCCGAGTTCCAGTTGAAGCCTGGCAGGAGGAACATTCGGCGGGATGACCGTCAACGCGTCTTCCAACACCTCCAGCGCGCCGCTAGGATCGCCTTCGTGAAGTAACGCACGGCCTAGATGGAACCGTGCCAGATCCGGTGTCCCATACAGCGGGTTGTTCAAGGCGCGCCGGAACGACGCAATGGCCTCCTTCCATTGATCCTGACTCACAAGCACCTGCCCCAAATAGGTATGGGCTTCGGAATAGTCGGAATCAATACGGATGGCCTCCCGAAACTCTTCCTCGGCTTGCTTGAACTTACCCTGCATGGAATAGACATGCCCCAGGCCGTAATGGGCTTCCTTATTGGCAGGATTGAGTTTGACGGCCTTTTGAAACGAGACGTACGCCTGTTGTTGATCGGAACCAAGGCGTGCCACCCCTTCTTGATAGTACCCTTTGGATTTGCGGATGTTGTCTTCATTGGCACAGCCGGATAGGAGAGCGGTCGTGATCATACAAGCCAGCACCAGGTTGAAAGAAGATGTACAGACCAACCCTCTTACTCCCTGTTCCACTATCCCGTCCTTCTGCTCTTAGCGAATATCGTCAAAGTGTGTCAATCGCTTAAATGACCGGAATCGCTCTTCTATTTCTTTGTAATCCAGGTTCTTCAAACGGTCAAGGCTAAAGGCTTCTACTGTAAACGAGGCCATCACGCTGCCGAAGATGATTCCTTGGCGCATGGCCGCAGGCGAGCGATTCCCGGTGGCGGCCAGGTAGCCCAAGAAACCGCCTGCGAAGGTGTCGCCGGCCCCCGTCGGATCTCGGACTTCCTCCAGAGGATAGGCGGGCGCGCCGAACACTTGTTCGCCGGTGAATAGCAGCACGCCGTATTCTCCTCGCTTCACGATGAGGTACTTCGGTCCCCTCGACAAGATTTTCTTGGCGACCTTCACCAGATTCGGATCATTCCCGAGCGCCCGCGCTTCCCCATCATTGATGATCAGGACGTCGATGCCTGCCAGCACCTTCCATAAGGCATCCTGCTTGCCGTTAATCCAAAAATTCATGGTGTCGCAAGCCACCAGCGCCGGGCGCTTTACTTGTTGCAACACATCGTGCTGCAATTCCGGATCGATATTGCCCAGAAACAGCACTTCCGGGGAACGATACTGCTCTGGAATTTTCGGACGGAACGTCTCGAACACGTTCAATCTGGTATCCAGCGTATGCGCTTCGTTCAGTTGATGCGAGTACTCGCCCTTCCACCGGAAGGTTGAGCCGGGCCGGCGTTCGAGACCAGCCAAATCGATGCCGCGCCCCTTGAGAAAATTCACGTGTTGATCCGGAAAATCCTGCCCCACCACCGCAATGAGATCGACACTCGTAAAATAACTGGCCGCTGTGGAGAAGTACGTTGCGGACCCACCCAGCACCTCGGTCACTTCGCCGAAGGGCGTCTTGACCGTATCAAGGGCTACGGATCCTACCACCAGTAACTTGCCCATAGATTACCGCTCCTTCTTTTTTGTATTCCGGATATAGCGTTCGATCAATAGTCCGACACGTCGCCTGGTTGACGCCGAAATGTGCGAGGCGGGCGTGACAATAGCGTTGCGAAGAGCCTCATTGCATGCACATGACCGTGCGACCCCGACTGCCGGAACTACGGCGCGCAGGACCCGTTTGGCCAGGGCCACGTTCTGGTGCAGCGTCGCGAGGATAGCCTCCACCGTGACCGCCTCCTCCGTTTCGTGCCAACAGTCATAGTCGGTGGCCAGGGCCAGGGTGGCATAACACAGTTCTGCCTCCCGCGCGAGTTTGGCTTCCGGCATGTTCGTCATGCCGATCACGTCTACACCCCACCGACGATACAACTGCGATTCAGCCTTCGTGGAAAATTGCGGCCCCTCGATACACACATAGATCCCACCTCGATGCAGCGTCGCACCGGCCGTCTGCGCTGCGTGGGCGAGACCATCGGAAAGGTTATCGCAAACCGGCCTTCCAAAGGACACGTGGGCTACGACACCTTCATCAAAAAAAGTAGAGACCCGACGCTTGGTTAGATCGATAAACTGATCCGGAAGCAGCACATCGCCCGGCCGAATCGATTTCTTCATGCTGCCCACCGCACTTACCGAAATCACCCGCTGTACACCCAGCTGTTTGAACGCGTAGAGGTTCGCCCGGTAGTTGATTGCGGTCGGATTGACGCGATGCCCGCGCCCATGTCGCGACAGAAACGCCACGGGAATCCCGTCCATCCGTCCCAATTTGATCACGTCTGACGGGGAACCGAACGGCGTCCGAAGACGAACCTCGCGGACACGGTCCATGCCCTCGATGTCATACAGGCCGCTGCCGCCGATAATGCCGATGCTTGCCTCTTTCCGCTGAGATCGTGTGGTCATCCAACCGCCGTTTCCGAGTCGTGCTGACTGTTCACCGTCCAGACCGGTGACCGTTCGCGAAGGTCAGCCAGGAATCCATTGATATGAACGAGCAGTCTGTTCGCCGCGCTTGCAGGCGTATCTTGATCGTCTAGTGCGACCCATCTGACCCTCGGCTCCTTCCGGAACCAGGTCAGCTGCCGTTTGGCAAAACGCCTGGTATCGCGTTTGAGCCTGTGCACCGCCTCCGCATAATTGCATTCCCCCGCAAGATACGCGGCAACCTGTCGATATCCGAGCCCCTTCATCGAGCCTAGCTCGCGATGATACCCCTGCGCCAGCAGCGTCCTGGTTTCGTCCACCAGCCCGTTCGTGAAAAACGTGTCCACCCGCTGTTCGATTCGGCCGTACAATGCGTCCCGGTCACGGTTGAGGCCAAGCAAGAGCGGCGTAAACGATTTCCCTGCGAATCGATGCTGGCGTTGGAGATCGGACAGACGTTTTCCGGACACGTGGTGTACTTCCAGCGCACGCACGATCTTTATTTCATCATTGGGGTGGAGACGTTGCGCCGATTCCGGATCCACCCGGCTCAATTCCTGATGTAAATAACCCTTCTCTCGCAGCCGCGCTTCGCCGAGCAATCGATCGCGAAAGTCGGGCCGTGCCTGTGGCGCATCGCACAATCCTCGAACCAGCGTTCGAACGTAGAGACCGGTTCCTCCGACGACCAATGGAAGCCGGTGTTCGGCATAGAGGCGGTCGATTTCCACGAGTGCCTGTTCTCGATACATCCCTGTATTAAAGGGCTGATCCGGCTCCACAAGATCAATGAGCCGATGCGGCACACCTTGTTGCTGCGCGCGAGAAGGTTTATCCGTGGCAATATTCATCCCTCGATAGACTTGCCGGGAGTCCGCCGTGAGGACCTCTGTGTCAAGCGCCCGCGCGATGGCAATGGCAATATCGCTTTTTCCGACGGCGGTTGGACCAATCAATACGACCAGAGGCCTCCACGCAACAATCTGATCGGATAATTGCGTCATGAGATGACTGTGGGGGGATGGACCTACGTCCGGTCAAACATCCGTGCCAGCTCGTCAGCTGATAGACGAAATGCCACACGACGGCCGTGGGGACATGTCATGATCCGCCCTTCTTGAACCCAGTCTTCGATCAACTGCTTGATTTCCGGCTGCGCCATTAGCCGGCCTGCTCGCACAGCGCCATGACAAGCCAATGAGGCCAGAATCGGTTTGATCCGCTCCTCTAAAGAAGAGAGGGATGCCCATTGATCAAAATCCTCGATGAGATCCTGGACGACCGCTTCAGCGTCGGCATGCGTCAACGACAGGGGTACCGCTCGGATCAGAAACGACGACGAGCCAAACGGTTCGACCGACAACCCCACCTCTTCCAGGTCATGGATGTGGTGGCGCAACAGGTCCGCCTTCCGACCGGACAATTCAAACGATTCGGGTAGCAGCAGCGGCTGCGAAACCAGCAGACGATCGCGCCAACTTCTCCACAGGCGTTCGAACAACACCCGTTCATGGGCCGTATGCTGATCCACCACATGGAGTTCAGCCCCCACCTGTGCGATCAAGAACGTCCGGCTCATTTGCCCCAGCGGAATCACATCGGTCTGCAATGCGGTGAGATAGGGTTCCGGCATCTCTCGAATCATGGAGGTTTGTTCATCAACCGACGCCCGGTCTCTGCTCACCTGGGATTCCTGGCCCTCAGCGAGATGTTCGCAGCTTTCAACCACCTGGCCATGCGCGGAAGGGCTCGTCTCGGCAAGGCGATCGTCGGCTTGCTGTTCCGGATAAGGATGCAAACCCCGTATGCCTGTGGGCGAAAGACCCAATGTATCTCGCACCGCTGAACGGACCGCACGATGAATCGTTTCGGAGTCCGAAAACCTGATTTCCCGTTTGGTCGGATGCACATTCACATCAATCCGCCGGCTGTTTACGTCCAGAAAGAGCACGAATACCGGATGGTGTCCCTTTGCCAGAAAGGCGCGATAGCCGTCGGAAAGCGCGTGGAACACCGTGGCATTCTTGATCGGTCGCCGATTGACAAACAGATCTTGCGGAGCCTTGGTTGCCCGAGCCCTCACTGGATCGACGATAAATCCCTTGATACCGAGGCCTTCTTCCTCCGCTTGGATTTCCAATGTCCGATCCACAAATGTTTCCCGGTAAATTTGCAGCACTCGATCGCGTTGGCGGGACACCGCAGCGCAATTCAATATGTCATAGCCGTTGTGAATCAGGCGGAAGTGAACCTGCGGCCAGGCAAGACAGGCCTGGTGGATCGTGTGACTGACGTGAGAGAGTTCCGTCGTCGGGGACTTCAAGAATTTTTTACGCGCTGGCGTGTTAAAAAAGAGGTCGGCTACTTCAATTCGGGTACCCGGAACAGCCGCCACAGTGTCCACCTTGTTCATCTGACCGCCCGCGATTGAGACGTGCGTACCGGTGGTATCGCCCCGAGCCGACGTGGTCACTTGCACTCGAGAGACGGCTGCGATACTCGGCAACGCCTCACCCCGAAATCCAAGCGTTTGGATGGCATCCAGTTCGGCATCGGTCTGAAGTTTGCTGGTTGCGTGCCGTTCGAACGCCAGCATGACATCCGGTCGAATCATGCCCTCCCCGTCATCGATTACCCGAATGTATGTGAGGCCGCCATCCTTGATGTCGACCGTGATGCTCGTGCTGCCGGCGTCTAAACTGTTCTCGATCAATTCCTTGACGACGGCCGCCGGTCGTTCGATGACCTCGCCGGCCGCGATCCGCCCGATGACCGTCGGCGTCAACACGTGGACCTTTCCAAGGGTGTGGTCAAGGCTCATCGCTTCAGCCGGCTCCATTGTTCGAAGAGAAAAACGAATGGCAGGAGAGCGGACGGTGCGGACGGAGCAGGGTCATCGAATCTCGGCCATCTTGGCTTTGGCCAACTTCGCTTCATCGGACGTGGAGTATTCTTCAATCACCCGTTTCAAATATTTTCTGGACCGCGACGAATCTCCCGTTTCTGCCGCCGACAGACCGAGTTTGAACAGAGCTGCCGGCACCTTTTCGTTGCCCGGGAATTCGTTCACCACATGTTCAAACGATTGCATGGCCCGCACGTAATCCTTTTGCGCGTAAAAGGATTCGCCCAGCCAGTAATGCGCATTTGGCGTGAGGGACGTCGAAGGAAAATCTTTGATGAACCGCTGGAAACCAGTCGCCGCCAAGTCATATTTACCGTTGAGATAGTCATTGTAGGCCAGGTTAAAGGCCGATGTCGGCGTGATCGACGGTACTCCCGGGACCATGGGTACGGGTTCGAGCGGGAGGGTCGACTTGGCGGTCTTGCTCTGACGCATCGCATCAGCCGACGCCAAATCCGACTTCAGGGCTGCAGCCTGGGCAGCTTGGGCCTCCTCCATTCTGGCAAGTCGGGCCTCGAGTTTCTGGAGTCTGGCGCCGGTATCATCGTTGCGCGGTTGCTTGGAGATTTCCGGCTCTCTCACCCGCTCCAGCGATTCCAGGCGGCGCTGCATCGCTTCCATGCGCTTCTGTTCCTGTTCTTGCGTTTTCGAAATCGTCAAGAGCTGATCTCGAACTTCAAGAAAATCGGCGTGCTTGGCGCATCCCGATACGAGGAGCCCGGCCAAAAAGCCGGTTGCGATGATGGGGAGCGGGATAGGCCTGCCTTGCATCATCAGTGGAGTTCCTTCAGTTGGTTGAGCTTATCGATAGCTTTGTTGGCCTCGGGAGACCGGGGATACAGATCAATCACCTGCTTGAGGGTCGATGCCGCACGCTTTCGATCCTTCAAGGCCAGATAGGCGTACCCTTTCTTCAGCAGCGCGGCCGGAACCTTTTCACTGGTGGGATGATTCAGTTGTACCTGATCATAGGCGTCGATCGCGCGAGGATAGTCCTTTTTCCCATAGTAGGACTCGCCCAACCAGAACCGGGCATTGGGGGCAAAGTCTGAATGGGGATGTTGAACCAGGAACTCCGCAAATCCCTGCCGCGCACGATCCAGATCCCCTTCCTTGAATCGAGTGAGGACCCGCTCGTAGGCTTCTCGATCCCCGGACAGCGCGGCCGCGTGCGTTTGCCCCGATGATGGTGGTGAACCGGCCGACTGAGTCGGCGGCTCAGCCATAGAAACCGGTGGAATCGCAGGAACCGGCGGGGTAGCCGCCTCGGCAAGGGACATTCCCGAATCCGAACGCTGCGGAGTATTGACGCGGGCCGTCAGATGTTGCTCGACCTGTTTCAGAAAGACTTGATGGTTGTCATAATTCTTGTCGAGCGCGTGCAGGTGTTGCTCGACCTGTTTCAGAAACGCGTGTTGATTCTCCATATTCTGCCCAAGCGTTTGAATCTGCGCTTGCAGGTGCGCCACTTCTTTCGCTGATTCCTCCAGACGCTTCTCCTGCTCGTCTCCGCGGCTGACGAACTTCCCTCCGGCATTCTCCAAGGCTTTCGCAACGGAAGCCACGCTCCGATTGACCTCATTCAGATGTTCCATCGTCGCTTTGTTGTCAGCGTCGATTTTCGCCGCGAGCGCGTCGGTGCGTTTCGCGATCACAGCGGTATCCTGGTCGACAGAAACTGAGACCTGTTTGGTCGCCTGTTCTTGATGAATGACCTTCTCGCCGAGGCTGCCCAGGGCTTGCTTGAAGTCTCCTAGAGCAAGGTTGAGTTTCCCTACCTGATCGGCCAGGGCCTTATTCTGAGCATCCAATTGGGTGATCGACGCCATCCGTGATTCGTTGGCATGAATCATCTTTTGTTGCTCATCGAGCCGACCATCGACTTTTTGCAACAACGCGACATTCGTTTTTTGAACCGACTCCAAGATGGCCTTCTGAACGCTTTCAATGTGGGTTCCGAGCTTGTCGATGCCGTCCTTCAACGCGGCGATCTCGGATTTTGTTTGATCGCGATCAGCCTTGCTTTTCTGTTCCTGGTTGACCAGTTGCTGCTCGGCCCACCCCAATCGACGCGCTTCCTCAGCTGCCCGTTCCGTCGCCCGCTTTTCGCTCTCACTGAGTCGTTTATCAAACTTCGATTCATGCCCTGATAACTTCACTTGGAAATCTTCTTGCCGGCCCTCCAGCGCTTTCGCCCGGTGGATCGCTTCGTCCACCTTTCCTTGCAGGGCGGGCAACTCCTGATCACGCAGGGTGACGATTTCCTGACTTTGACGAGCCCTGGTCTGCAGTAATTCTTCATTTGACTGTTTGATCCGTTTCTGAAGCTCGATATTTGCGGTCTTAAGGTCACGATCCATCTTGTTAAGGTCTGCCTGCTGCGCCAGGCAGCCGTACATGAGCAGACAGAACCAGAGCAAAACAAGAGAGCCTCCGACCCGACCGAATCGACGGAATTCTGTTCCCGTTGAGGCCCCGGGTTGTTCGAATATGGGCATGGGGCTGTGATTGTTCGTCACGTGTCTTCGAGTGTTCATGACAAGTCTCCTTATTCAATTGCTCGGAGAATCATGTCACAGGTCTTCTATCCGGCAAAGTTATTTCGACCGGACCACGACATGTCCGCGCCGGTTTTGCTGATAGCATCCCTCGTTATGCTCGTTGCAGAAGGGGCGTTCTTTTCCATAACTCACGACTGACAACCGATTGGCGCTGATCCCCAATTCCACCAGATAATTGCGGACGGCCTTGGCTCTCTTTTCACCCAACACCAGATTGTACGCCAAGGTTCCCCGCTCATCGCAATGGCCCTCGATCTTGACGATCGCGCCGCTATTCGATTTGATCCACTGAGCATCCTGCATGAGCGCCTGCCGGCCATCTTCAGAAATGGTCCAACTATCGTACCCGAAAAACACGTCATTCAATCCGGCTTGAGCCGACGCAGCCTGTTCTTGCGCTTGCTCTCTCCGGATATCTTCGACCTGTCGCTCGGAGCTTTCGGACGGCTCAACCTTCGCCAGCATCGTCCCTCCCCCGCCCAGGCGTTCCTCGGATGGCGACTTGCCCTCCGCAACGGAATCGAATCCTTTAAGCACACTGGAGTCCGGGTCCTGCGCTTTGCTCGACAACGACAGATCCGGAAAGGTCGATCCCATACCTCCCGACCCGCTCGATCCACTCGGCCCCATCGACCCGCTCGACCCACCAGGCATTGAACCACTGCTACTGGGTGGTGACGATGAACCGGATTTGGCCATCCCCCGCTCGGCCGCCTGGGTATCGCCTCCGGATTGTATAGATTTTTTGGAACAGCCAGACAGGCTGACCAGCATAACCCCGACCACGACTGTCAGGCCTAATGTGGCAATCCGTACGCTCATATGATGTACTCCTATTGGTTGAAGGGTGAGACCATTGAAATTAGTGTTCCATAGGCGGTGCCTACTATAAGGCCGGCGACCACGACGGAGCGCTGTTGTGACTGCCTCCAAACGTGATCCGTTCCAAATCTTTCCCATCTGTGTTGATCATATAAATGTGGCTCTTGCCGTCGACCATCGAGCTGAACACGATGTGCCGTCCGTCGGGCGACCATGAGGGCGAATCATCGATGCCGGACCCGTTCGTCAGTTGAACGCGTTTTTGACCATCCGGGGACACCAGGCAAAGCTTGTACTGACGCTGGGCCGTCCTGCAGACCAAGGCGATCCAATTGCCGCGCGGCGACCAGGCCGGCGCGGCATTGTAATCTCCTTCATAGGTCAACCGGCGCACGTTCGATCCATCCGCGCTCATCACAAAAATTTGAGGCCCGCCTCCACGATCGGATGTAAAGGCAATTTCTCGTCCCGTCGGAGACCAGGATGGAGACAGGTCTCCACCAGGATTGATGGTCAATCGTTGAGAAACCTTGGTGCGCGTGTCGAGTTTATACACCTCAGAATTCCCATCCTGACTCGTGGCAAAGGCCAAGTAATTTCCGTCGGGCGAGAGCGTCGGCGTGATATTCAGCCCCCCCATAGAAACCAGCGTCCAACGCTTTCCGGTGGCGAGTTCAATGATATCGATATCCTGGGTATTCCGCGTGCGATAGGCGGTGAAGACAATGAACTTTCGGTCGGGCGACCAGCGCGGCATCAGATTCAAAAATCCGTCGGCGGTAATCTGCTTGGGTTCATACCCATCGTAATCCATGACGAATAGTTCACGGGCATTCCCGTGCTCAGAGACATAGGCAATCTTCGTGCGTGCGATCCCCGGCTCTCCTGTGTAACGAAACACGAGTTCGTCGGCAAACCGGTGCGCCATCAAACGAACGACCGAACTGGACCCGACATACCGCTTTCCACCGACAATCTCGTCGCTCCCGCTGTCGTAGACAAACCCGTCCATGAGCAGGTCGTTTTCTTTATCTCCATTCTTGGCGCCGGCTTTTCCCCAGACAAGCACGGAGACCCCGTTGTCGGCCGCTTGCTTGAACACCGCCTTGTCAGTGCTGCTGACCTCACGGACCTTGACGCCCACGCTTGCCAAATCGACCAGGTTGAAAACCAGGGATCGTTTCAAGTCCCCTCGCAGCACCTCTTCGATGCGCCCACCGAGCCATTCCGGACCGCTGCCGTTCTGAAACCCGAACACCCCGATGGGGATCTTCTGAAAATCGGGACGCGTCGCTTCGAGAAAGACATCCGTTGCAGGCGAATCAAACGTGCCGACAATCCCCGCTCCAACAAATAGGGACACATACAATAAAATTATGTAGATGGTGCGATTCATCCAGCCTCACCAACGGCAAATGTGAAATAGATATCATAGTAAGGGTCGGTGATATGAGCAGGGAATGCGGGCAGATGCTCGGCACTCAGGACCGCTCGGCGGCCGGCATCGTCGTACCACCCATTCCCCGACTGCCGATCGATCAAGACTCCGCTCACCGACCCAGTTCGAGACAACCGGAATTTGATGACCACCGTCAGCGCGGTACCGGAGATATCCACGGGCGGAGCGGTCCACTTCTCGTTGATCGCGCGTTGCACCAGCGCGAGATAGGCGTTGGACCCGGACGACATGTTCGAAACCTGCATTTTGGTCACTGGCGCTTTGACTTGCGGCACGTTGGCTATGACGGGAGGGGCCGCTGTTTGCGGCTGCTCACGGAACATCGGTTTGACCTCTCGCACTGCGTTGGGCATTTTGACGATCGGCGGCGCTTGAATGCTTTTGAGCTCCTTCAATTCTCGGTCCAGTTCTTCTGCGAGTGTCGGAAGCTTGGGCGGAACCGGAGCCGGTTTCACCTGCTCCTTGGGTACTTCGATTGGAGTGGCCATTTCCGGCACCTTCAACTTTTTCAGCACCGCATCAAAATCATTTTGCGGTCGTTCTTGCGTCTGTTCCAGCTTCGCCTGCACAGCTTTTCGCGATTCGGCCGGTTTTGCAGGGCTCATATCACCAAATTTAGGCGGATTGTGTGGCAATTCAATGTCCTTCAACAAATCCTGCATGACATCTTTTCGACTGAGAATGGGCGCGGAAGGCGACGACTTGACCGTCTGCGGGATCGGCTGAGGAGCAACGAGCGTCGGCATGGGGGGTGCTGGTTGCGTCAGGACCGGAGCAGGCCTGGGCGGAGGCGAGGACTCAACCGGTGCCGGCTTCGCTTGAGTGGGCGCGGGAGGAGGCTGGACGGGTTTGGGCGGCACGGGAATGGGAGTCGCCGGCGCAGGCTTCGGAGACGGCCGGACCCTTTCCACGCGCGGCTCAGTCTTGGCGGTCTCTTGGGTAGGTGGTGCAACCAGGGAAACTTGAACTGCCGACAGAGGGCGTTCCACCGTCTTGCGAAATCGAAATCCTGCAATAAGGGCCAGGATGCAAAGGTGAATCACCAGCGACACCATCAGCGTTTTACGCAGGCGTTTGCCGGCAATGTCGGCCCTACCGCCCGTCAAAAACAATCCGTATTGTCTGGATAACGCGTGAGACGTCATTTCGTGCGAGTCCGTGCCTCGTCAGGACATGCGAGGCAACGTACTATTTCTTTCGCGGTTGGACGGGCATCACGTTCTGTTCACTGACGCGTTCAGCACCGGTCGGTTCCGTGACCATACCTAACTTTTCAATCCCTGCTTTCTTGATACTGTCCATGACCTGCACCACGGTGCCGTAGGGAACCTCCCGGTCTGCGCGGAGGAAAATCGACACCTCGGAACTTTGATCTTTCAGCGCGCGAAGCTTCCGCTCCAACTGCACAATGCTGATGGGATCCTTGTCCAGATACAACCGCTGATCCCGTTCGATCGAAAGCACCGCTCTCGTTTCTGGCTTGATCGTATTCGTCGCGGATTTCGGTAGATTAATATCGATCCCGCGATACAACATCGGGGCCGTCACCATAAAAATCACCAACAGCACCAATACGACGTCCACCAGGGGAATCACATTGATCTCTGCCATGAAGCGTCGATGTCTGGTCTCGATCATCCTTGCACCCCGACCGCCGCCGGTTTGGACCGCGTCTGCAGCGACCGTATGACCTCGACGGTGAACGACTCGATTCGAAACACGGTCTTCCGAATGCGCGTGAGAAAATAGTTGTATGCAATGACGGCCGGAATCGCGGCAAATAGGCCGGCGGCGGTGGCAACGAGCGCTTCCGATACGCCGGGTGCGACTGCGGCAATGCTGGCCGTTCCCTGGAGACCGATTTCTCGGAATGAATCGATGATGCCCAGCACGGTGCCGAGCAGGCCGATAAACGGAGTAATGTTGCCTGTGGTCGCCAGCACGGGCAGATAGGACTCCAAATGTGCGATCTGATTCTGCACAAGATAGCCGATGGTCTTATCGATATAGTGACGATCGGCCGGTGCATGGACCTCATGGGGCGCCCCGTCCCCCTGTATCGTCCACACGCGATCCATGATGCCTTGAAAGACCTTGGCGCTCGGACTTCCGTCGGCGCGCTTCGATTGCCGGTACAGTTCATCCAGATCACGCACCTTGGTGAACGCGGTAAAGAATCGCTGATCTTCGCGGTCCGCCGTTTTGAACACGCGCCACTTGTAGAGAATGACGGCCCATGAAATGACCGAAAAAAGAAACAACAGCAGCAAGACAATTCTTGAGACCGCACCCAGCGAACCGAACAACATTGGTCCCGACTGAAACATCAGCTTAGACCCTTCCCTTCAGGCATAAGACCATGTGACGCGATAGCATGGATTGTACCAAGGCTGAGGAAATGGCGGGGCCGACGGGATTTGAACCCGCGACCTCCAGATTGACAATCTGGCGTCCTAACCAGGCTGAACGACGGCCCCGCACAGTCAATGACGGCGGAAGAGTTTTCCGATGATTTAAAATTCGAATGACGTATTCAGCATACGGTAGAGCATCTCCTTGTACACCACTACTAATGGTCTAGGCAATGCCCTACCGCCTCTTAGTCCGAACTTCATTTGGTAGGCGGAACAGGGATCGAACCTGCGACTTCTGCCTTGTAAGGGCAGCGCTCTCCCAACTGAGCTATCCGCCTGATTTTTCAAGGTCTGATGTGATTTTTGGGATGCTATCAACTCTCTGTTCCCTTGTCAATAAATAATGGGCCAATTTTGTCACATCCATCCTACGGATACATGTACGAACCACGCGCCCGGTCATTTCCGACCAGAATGCGTGTCCCGTTGATACGAGGCGGTGTGGCGCGGGAAACACGCAGTGTGGACTTTTTTCAATCGGGCACGTTCGACATGGGTGTAGATCTGTGTCGTGGCAATATCGGTATGCCCTAACATCGCTTGGACCGAGCGCAGATCCGCGCCGCGCTCAAGGAGATGCGTTGCAAACGAATGGCGCAACATATGCGGGGAGGGTAACGGCGCCAGGCCGACACGAGCCGCACGCGCACGCAACAATTTCCAAAATCCTTGGCGCGTCATCGGCGTTCCACGTCGCGTGACGAACATGTAGCGCGATGATCGTCGTTTCAGCAGCAGCGGGCGCGTGCGCATGAGATAGTCACGTAACCTCGCCGTGGCGATCTCTCCCATAGGAACCAGTCGCTGTTTGTTGCCCTTGCCGAGAATGACCGCGAATCCGACATCGAGATTCACGTCCGCGATCTGAAGCGTGACCAATTCGGACACACGGAGGCCCGTTGCATACAATACTTCCACCATCACGCCATCCCGCATGTCTTCCGGGGTGGAGCGCTCCGGCGCATCGAGCAACCGGGTGACTTCGTCCATTCCGAGGGTCTTGGGCAATGTTCTGCCCCGCATGGCTTGTCGCAAACGGATCGTGGGGTTCGAGGCAAGCACACCCGTGTGCACCAAAAACTTGAACCATCCACGAATCGCAGCAATGCAGCGCCGGCGCGAGGAGGGTGCGAGACCTTGTCGATGAAGGTCTTCGAGAAACGCGGACAGCTGCTCTCTATTGACATCGGTGAGGCGTCGAATTCCTCGCAGATCGAGGAAGGATTGAAACTTGACGAAATCCGACTTGTATGCCGACACGGTATTGAGCGAGAGTCCGCCCTCCACACGTAAAGAGTTAACATAGCGCTCGAGCAACTCGTCAAACGGACGCCGGCCGGACGACTCACCTTTGCGCTCCATGTTCTTCATTCTATCCTCGCCGGCAACCTGCACATATGCATCGCCGATCAACGCGGACATGACTATAGCCAACGACTACCGGTAACACAACGTGATTGCTGCACTTACCTTGACACCCCTGCATGCGTCTCCTATAGTGCTTTTTGATCGCGCGCGATCAGGGTGTCGAACTAGCCCGCCAGCCGTGCAAGACACAATGTGCTTACAAGATAGGACCTGGTCATTATCCTGCTGGCGTTCACAAACGTGACACACCTCTTTCGGCGAATCGTGAACCGAAAGGGCTCAAGTACGGCCCTCGCCGTCGCACTCCTCCTCAGTCTAGGTCTCTTCTTCGGCAGTTTTCCGGCTTTCGCGGCAAAAACCCCTGCACCGCCGCGCGCGCCACAAGCCAAGAATCCGTCCGCGCAGGCGCAGGCCACCCTTGATCAAGCCAAACGGTTGATCGATTCCGACCAGCCGGAGTCCGCCGCTACGGTCCTGCGCAAATTCATCGGCTCGTCTCCAAATCCCGATCAGATGGACGATGCCTATCTCCTCATGGCCGCCGCCATGTTCGGCATGAAGGAGTACGGCGAGACCACCAAATACATCACCCAGCTTCTCGGAGAGTTTCCGGACTCGGATTTGATCGATCGCGCCAAATTATTGTTGGCCAAGACCCATGCCAAGGTAGGCAATGTGGATTTAGCCTTACCCCTCCTGTCCGAAGTCCGCAGCCTTTCCGCCGACGCGAATACCAAACGCGAGGCCTTGCGCCTGACCGGCGAATTCCAAGTGGTTAAAAAAGACTATCTTCGCGCGATTCACGCCTGGCTCGACGAAATGAATCTCGAGGCGGATGATCAACCTCGCGAGGCCGAACACCGAATCAGGGAACTTGTGAACGACCAATTGGACAAGGCGGCGTTGATTCGGGTCCGCGATGCCTATCCCAAATCTTTTCCCGGAGATCTTGCGTTGATGAAGCTCATCGAACTGCACGCCGCGGCCGGTGAGGATCACCTCGTCGAACGTGACGTCAAACTCTTTCTGAGCCGGTTCCCTTCTCATCCCTATGTTGCACGAGCATTCGAGCAACAGGCCGCGGCGAGAACGAAATTGAAATCCCATCCGTACAGTATCGCCGCCGTGTTTCCTCTCTCGGGCAAACTGGCCGCTTTCGGCAGCGAGATATTGAACGGCATCCAGCTGGCTTTGGAGCGCACGAAAGACAATCCAGAGGCCCCTTCCATCGGCCTCATCGTCAAGGATACGGAATCGGATCGCACCGCTTTCTTGGAGGAACTATCGGAAGTGCTCGCCGACGATCGTCCGATTGCCGTCATCGGCCCTCTCCTGTCAAAAAATCTTCCCGTGATGGCGGAACTGGCCGAACGCGCGCACGTTCCAATGATTACGCCGAGCGCCACGATGCCCAATCTTCGTCGGCTGGGCAATTACGTATTCAGTACATCGCTGACCTATGGACATCAAGCCAGGCGCATCGCCGAATATGGACTTCGTGTTCAAAAGTACCGGCGCGTGGCCATTCTCCATCCGGATACGCCTTACGGCCGGGAATTGACCCGTCTTTTTATTCAGGAGGTGCGACAACACGATGGAGAGATCATCTCCGTGGAGGCCTACAAGGAAGGCGATACGGACTTCCGGGCGCCCATCCTTCGAATCAAGGCGGAAGACCTCAAGAAGTACGGGGTAGAGGTCCCTCTCGAAGAGGACCCGGCCAAGGGTTCAGCCAAACCAGCCGGCAAGAAGGTCAAACGGGTGCTCTATTCCCCCGGCTTCGATGCTATTTTTGTCCCGGGCCGATCGCAGGAAGCGGGGCTCATCGCGGCCCAATTGATCTTTCACGATATGATCGTGCCGATTCTAGGAACCAACGGTTGGAATGCGCCGGAATTCGCGCGAGTCGCCGACCGGACGATCGACGGCAGTGTCTTCGTCGATGGCTTTTTCGTGGACAGTCCGAATCCGCTTGTGCAGGATTTTGTCGAACGGTATCGTCGCCGCTACCAATCGGCCCCTTCGCTGTTTGCAGCCCAGGGATACGACGCCGCACGGGTGGTGTTGGAAGCCATTCGCAAAGGTGCCACCTCCGGAGAGGGTGTGCGGGATTATCTGCTCCTGCACCACGATCTTCCCACCTTGGGAGGGCCCACCGACTTCAGTCCGGAAGGAACCCTGAACCGGCATGTCTTCTTGATCCAGGTCAAGCAGGGGAAATTGGTGCAGATCGAGCCGACCCCATGACTTCGATATCTCACATTCTCCACACGCTGTCCTACATGGGCCTGCCATTGCTTTTTGCTGTGGTGCTGCATGAGTATGCACATGGATGGGTCGCCCGCTACGGCGATCCGATGCCGGAACATGGCATTGATCGCCGCGGAACAGGAATCCCTCGATGATGACGGATCGGAAACGGGTGCTCAGCGGCATGCAACCAAGCGGCCTATTACACCTCGGCAATTGGTTGGGGGCGCTCGAGAACTGGAGAGACCTGCAGGAACAGTACGAGTGCTTCTTTTTCGTCGCCGACTGGCATGCGCTGTCGACGAATTATGCCGACACCAGTCGCATCAAGGAATTTGTCCGCGAACTGCTCATCGATTGGCTCGCCGCGGGCATCAATCCGCAACGCGCGACGATCTTTATTCAATCCCGTGTGCCGGACCATGCCGTGCTGCATCTCTTATTATCGATGATCATTCCCATCTCATGGCTGGAGCGCAATCCGACCTACAAGGAAAAGCAGGAAGAGATCAAGGAACGGGATCTCAGCACCTACGGGTTCTTGGGCTATCCGGTCCTGCAGGCCGCCGATATCCTCATCTACAAACCGGATTTTGTGCCGGTGGGCAAAGATCAACTTCCTCATCTGGAGCTCACGCGGGAACTGGCCAGAAGATTTAATAACTTGTACCGCCCTGTCTTCCTAGAACCGAAAGAGCACCTCACCAGGTTTCCCAAGGTACTGGGGACGGACGGGCGGAAGATGAGCAAGAGCTATGGAAATACGATCAATCTGTCGGACACGGAACCGGTCGTTCGACAGAAACTCAAGACCATGGTGACCGACCCAGCCCGCGTGCGCCGCAACGATCCCGGCAATCCCGATGTCTGTCCGGTCTTCGACTTCCACAAGATCTTTTCGCCGCTGCCCGTCATTGAACAGGTGAATACCGAATGTCGCACGGCTGCGATCGGCTGCATTGATTGCAAAAAACTCGTTGCCGATCGCATGGTCGAACGCCTGACCCCGATATGGGAAGCCCGCCGCTCGATCACTCAGGATCCGGCCCGCCTGGAAGACGTGATACGAGAAGGAAGCCGGCGAGCCGCAGCGGTCGCCCATCAGACCTTGGAAGAAGTGAACGACGCGATGAACATATGATCGGTGCGCAGCACGGCATTGCCGGCGGCGCGCCATCAGTTGAACGAGAGGAGGTCCGGATGAACGTCTTGACTCGCCAGGCTATCTTGGCCATCACCTCGCTTGCAGTAATCGTGTCCGGCTGCGGGACGCTGATGCACTCGGACAAACAATCCGTTACGATCTTCTCCCTTCCACCCGGAGCCAACGTCATCGTCAATCGGTATCTGCACGTCACCGCGCCAGGAACGGTCTCGCTCAGCCGGAAATCCGACCACCTTGCTCTGGCCGAGAAGGAGGGCTACGAATCGAAAGAACTTAGAATTCGGCGGAGCTGGTCCTGGTGGGTCCTGGGCGACGTGTTCGGATGCCTGATCATCTTCTCGCCATTTTGTATCTACAAGGATGTGCACGAAGGTGGATTCTATACCTTCGACGACGAGCTCTACATCACGATGAACCAGCGTGCCGTCACCGAATCCCCTCCTCCTACGTTACCTTGAACGTCCCCGACACCGGTCTCCCCCACCTGCCGTCCAGCGAGTTCAGGCCATACCTGCTCTCCGGATCAGTCTACCCATTACCACAGGAGGATACATAGAGAGAAGCTCATCGAGCGGGGCCGCAATACAGACTAGAACGGAGAGGCAAGCTTTCTCCAGACCTCGGTCAACCGGCGCAAAAACGGGGCGCGAATGGTGACGAACGACAGGCCGAACTCGGATGGTTGAGTCCACCGAACCACGGCAACGTCGATCATGATGGGATTAGAATCATCACCCGGGAAAATACATAATTCCAACTCAGTGCCTGATTGAACGGCAATGGGACTCTTCACGCGACAGCCTCCCGGAGACAAATCCTTAAGATCCCCGTCTCCACCCACCATTTTGCCTTTGGCTTGACTCTTCACGGAAAAATGGCTTCGAAACTGGACACGAACGCGGACATGCTTGCGTTTATTGAAGATTTTAGAAGCAGGTTTCATACGTTGTTGATAACCACGGACGTTGCGCGTTCACCCAGTTCTGAAGCATAGGCCGAAAACCAGGGATAGGCGAGGAAATCACGGATTTCAGTAGGAGCGCCAATCGCACGACCGCGAACGGCGCAAAGCGAGCACCGGAAATGCCATGTCTTACAGCGTCTGAGGCTTGGGGTCCGTGAGCGTTTTTCCGGCCGAATCCAATAGATCGCGGGCGACGATAATCGGGGCCTTAAAATGGATGGCCAGCGCAATGGAATCCGACGAACGGCTGTCGAACACCTTCTCCTGATCCTTGAAGGTGACCGTCATGGCGCCATAATAGGTACCGGCCTTCAGCGTGATGACGGTTTTCGTCACTTTCCCGCCGAATGATTCCAGAATGGTATGCATCAAATCGTGGGACAGCGGACGTGGAAGCTTCACGCCCGTCAATGCGCCCTGGATGGAACCGGCTACCGTGTCATCCACGAAAATCGGAATGACCTTGCCTTCGGCTCGTAACAGGACGACCGGCCCATGGTCGGACAATCGCACTTGAACATCCGCGATCGTCACCTCGGAGGATGCACGTTCCGGATCGGCCTGCGCATACCGGATGGAGGCTGAAAGGACGAACAAAGCCGACACAAGCAGGGTCGCGCCTATCCAACGATTCGTGTCTTTCATCATTCCCTCCCTATCAGAATCTTGTGAGAGCTCCTGCATACCCTCTCGGCCGCTACGTCAAGTTTTAGGGGCGTCGAAATAGTTTCTCTGCAGCCTGCTAGGCACGGACGTACGGGTTGCCTTTCCGTTCGACACCAATCAGCGTTTCGGGTCCATGACCCGTCACGACCGCGGTATCCCCGTTGAGCGTATAGAGGCGTTCTCGAATGGAACGCTCAATTGCATTATAATCACCGCCCCACAAATCCGTCCGGCCGATCGCCCCGCGAAAAATCGTATCCCCTGCGAGCACCACGTGGGCAGAGGGAAAATGAAAGCACATCGAACCTGGGGTATGACCAGGAGTATGCAGGGCACGCCCCTCGAGAGAGCCGATGATCAGCTTCTCCTCATCCTTCAACCAATAGTCAGGTGCGGGGACAGGAACATACGTTACGCCGAACATGCGGCACTGCACCTCAAGGATATCCCAGAGGTCCCGGTCATCCGGATGAAGGCAAAGGGCGGCGCCCGTGGCCTTCTTCATCTCCCCCGAGGCGAGAAAGTGGTCGAAATGGGCGTGTGTATGCAGGATGTTGACGACGGTGAGGCCGAGCCGCGCAACCTCCTGCAGAATGTGCTCCGACGCCCCGCCCGGATCGACGACAACCGCCTGCTTCGTCACCGGATCACCGATGATGGAACAGTTGCACCCGAGCGGAGGAACTGGAAAAGTCTTGCGGATCATGCCTGATGTCCGGGTGTGGGGTGGAGTCTCGATGCTACCGTCCTGCAATCGATTAGGCAACTCATGGAGGTTCCGGTGAATCTCTCTCTGTACGTGCTGTCCAGACCACCTCCGTATCCAGGATGTGCCAAGAGGAATCGCGTGACCGCAACCACACGAGAAAGCCTGCTCCGCTTCCGTCCGGTCGATCGTTCGCCACATACACCAAGGCCTGCTCCCGGCGAGGTGCGAAGCCGACTCTGGAGAAGGATAAGCGATCGATGGTCTGGGCATCCTGAATCAGTCTTACGGGACGCACCGAAAGCGCTCCGTTTGGAACGAAAACATCCGCCTCAGGCTCACCGCTTGACGACCTGAATCGATACGGAACACCAAACGCAAAACGGCTGGCCAGTCGAGCCGGCTTGTGGTTGGTCAACAGAAAGTCTGCAACCAGTTCCTGGGGAAGCCGGGAGCCAAACAATTCCTGCGTCTCGAACAACGCGCGGGTCGTCAACTCGGGCCGTTCGGGGTCCTGCGGCAACAATCGATTCGTAGTCATCCGCTCGATCACGACGAGGACCGTGCCAGTCGTCAAAAATTTGGATCGAACGACCTCGTCATAGATCCGATACTCCTCCTCTGCAACCGTCTCGCTCAAGGGCGGCGCCGGTTCGGCAAGCGCGGTCTGCAGCGAGGCGGATATCGGCAGGAGACCGCATACGAGGCCGACTATGCTCGACATTCCTGTGGTCATGGAAAGAGAGAATAGCGCCTCGCCTCGAATCGGGTCAAACGGCCCGGTGCGTCTTCGGGATGGACAAGGGGACCTCGACTCTGGTAATCGTCATCTGCTGGATCTCCCAGACTATGATCAATAACCCCCGCGGCCTCTTCCCCCTTTTCCTTGGCATCGCTTTCGTATCGTCGTTCATAAGTTGCAAGCCGGATGAGTCCCCTTTCAAATCGGAGAACGAGAATTTACGCCGCCAACTCGTCAAGCAGGAGTCAGTCGTGACGTCGCTTCAAGAGGGCAACAAGGTCATGCAGCAGCAGATTGATCTGCTGAACCAGGAACTGCGTGATGCGAAACGCGAGGCTGAAAAAGGGATTGCCGAAGCCAAGGCCTTTCAGGCGGAAAGCAAAACTCTGAACGGCCGGCTTGAATCTCAACTGGTCGAAACGAAAAAACTCGCGTCCGAAATCCAACGAACGGCCGCACGCGCCGCACAGATCGCGGACAACGTCCGGGTCGAGGAAAAGGGCGCGCAGGTGGAGGACTTACCAAGGCCTATCGCGGCGGTTGGAAAGGCTGCGGAAGAGGCTCTCGCGCGGAACGGATATCACGTGCGGGTCAGTGTCAAGACCGATTCCAAAGCCATTTTCGTCACGGAACGAAAGGTCTCCACGCCGGCATCATTGGAAGTGTCGGGGTTTCGCAATCAGTACGTGGTGTTTTTACAAGCTCTCCCGTCCAACGTCACCCGCCTCGCGGTCAAAGCCGACTTCGAAAAACTCGTCCAGGGTGGACGGGTCTTGTCCGTCAATGCAGAAGAAACCGCCGACATCGAACGTCGTCTCATCGCAGAGATCAACAAAGCCGTTTCCGCATCGAGCAAATTGTGAACGGTTTCCCACCGGAGCGGAACGGACTGACTGTCCAGTTCGGCCTCACCTCGATGCTCATCGCCGTTTTCTGCACCATCTTTTTCATCGCGATATCGGTCGCCTTCGCTCTTGGGGTATCCCTCCCATCGCCTGAATTGTTCCATCATCTCAAATCCATCGCAAAACGGTCCTCTCCGTCGCCCGCCATCAGGATTCCGGAGGGCCACTTCTTAATGGGCACGGTCCGCATTGATGACGACCCCTACGGCCTCGGCACACAGTTCGACGATACGGAATTGCCGCAGCGGCGCATTTGGCTCGACAGCTACCGGATCGACCGGGACGAGGTGAGTCTCGGAGAATATCTCGCGTTCTTGTATGACAAACGGCTGCACCCTTCCGAAGGCCTGCAGAAGCTCATCTGGCATGTCATCACCGTCCATTCCATAGCGGATGAGACCCTTGCGAGATGGCCCGCTTTGTATGTCACGTGGAAAGAAGCCGACGAGTTCTGCCGGTCACGCGGCAAACATCTGCCGACGGAGGCTCAATGGGAAAAAGCGGCACGCGGTCCCGACGGCCTGATATTTCCATGGGGCGGAACTCCTCCCGATAACAAGCTGGCGATGTTCGGCCAGCACCATGTGCATGAAATTCCGATCCTGGCGGCCGTGGATACAGGCGATAAGGGCAAGAGTCCGTACGGATTGCATCACATGGCGGGGAACATCGGGGAATGGGTGCAGGATTGGTTCGGCCTTGACTATTACGCCTACATTCCGGAACGGAACCCCTCGGGCCCGACGAGCGGGCGGTACAAAGTGGTCCGCGGCGGCTCATGGAAAAGTAAGCCGAATATGTTACGTTCTGCTACACGCGGGGGCGCAGCACCTGATCAACGATCCCCCACCATCGGATTCCGCTGTGCGGCTTCAGCTCCTCTCCAATAAATCGCCGCTCACACTTGGTGGGTGCCGATCGCGCTCAGTGCTCGCCTGAAGACTCGCTCGTTTCCGTCGCGTAGTAATCGACGCCTCCCGAAAATTTGCGGTTCAAGAACAAGTCTGCGACAGCCAAACATTCCAAACCGAACGGCAAATAGCCGGCATAGCCGAGAAGCGGCATTTCAAAGATCTGAAACCGGTGGACAAAGGGCACTGCATATTGCCAATGGGCCAGGCTCTGTGAATTCCACATTTCCCACAACACTCCGCAGATCAGCGCCGACCATGCGACTACTCCTGGCACATGCCAATCACCCGTTGTCACATTCGTGAAAATCGTCGGCCGACCCCCCGCCCACTCCAGTCCCGTAATGAGGAGAAGCGGAGCCACCCAGACCAACGGATAGAGATAGGTCGGCCATAGACCGATCCCCAGCAAACCGGCGGTTGCCGCGATGACCACCAGCCACCCCACCGGTTTGGTCGAGTCCGAGCGGATAATCCAGGCATGTTTCAAACCTGCAACGACTCCCGGATAGGAGGTCAGCCATTCCGCCGTACCGAGGACCGCGGGCAGCACGGTTGAAAAGGGCAACGTAGCCAGCAGAATGTACTCCCCTGCCGTAAAATTTCCGGCCCCGACGTAATACCAATTGTGAACGAACCGATTGAGGTACTCGAACGACCACCAAAAACCCGCACTGAGGGGGAAAAGAGACAGGAAATAGCGTGGGCGGTGCAGCAACATGCAATGGCCGGTCCTGGTATAGGTGACCCCATTGATGATCACAATATAGCCGAGCCACAGCGCCGTAAACGTATGGAGTTGCAGAACGCCGAGCCACTCGAACCGGTTCCACGCGAGAATCCACGCGACGGCCGTCCAGACGACTCCCAACCAACCCCACCAGGGGAATGCACGTCGCTCGTGAAGCGTGAAACGTGAAGCGTACTTCGGAAGAACCGTAATTTGTGATGTGTGAAACGTTGTTCGCCAGATACGAGGGACGAGTAACGAACGACGAGGGCTAAGAGACACGATGCGATCGACAAAAAGCGCCAACGTGCCGACAATGAATGACGCGAGACCCAAGAAAATCGGCCATGAAAAAGACTCCGGCTTGATCGCGCTTGGACGCGGCGGTATTTCGAGATAGGGTTCGACGGACTCTCCTGCGAGCCACACACCGAGCAAAGGTAGGATGAAGACAGCAGTCAGAACCAGCATGATGATGCTCCAGTGCCTAGGCGGCGGTTCTATGCTCTGATCGCTTTTCACAGACTTGCGAGTTAAGCCATCATCATCCGCAGATCGAAGCCAGGTGATCCATAACGAGACACTTTTGGGTGGAGCGATCGTTGAGTTCTCCAGACAATTTGTCATGGGCGGACAACTTGCGCAGCCTCTAACTTGTCAAAAACTAAGAGGTCAGTGCAAGACGGTCGGCGCAAGATGTCCACCTCAACAGAGTCGTCCCGCTGTACTCGCATGCGGTCATGGTGTAAGCAACCAAGAATTCAGGGCAAATGTCGCTATTCGCTTTGAATCAGAAATTAGGCGCGCACCTTGAAGCGCAATAATTACCTAGCTGTGTGTCACCTTGATCCAGACACCGTGATTTAGAAGGAGGGTTATCATGTTCAAACCCCTATTGGTCTTGACGGTCTGCATGCTTCTTATATTCGGGGTAGTCGCGCCGCTGCTTTCACCGGACATCGTGTCCGCTTCCACGACATTCACCCGAGTCACGGTGCAAGCCATCGACACAGCGGTCCCCAGCCTCACGTTTAGAACGACCGACGGGCAAGAATGGACGTTGCCGACTACTTCGGCTGAACTCCTCAACGGGCTGCGTAAGGGAGACACGTGCAGTCTGGAGATTGATCTGCAAGATCGTGTCGTAAAGATCGTGAAAGCCAGTTCAGAATTGCCCTGAGATATCTCATTCTTGTCATCCAATCGACTCGTTCCAGGTTCACACCTGAACGTGACATCAGCGAGGTCTATAATGAAATGCCGATATTTCATGAGCTGTGTTCTTGCCGCCGCAACGTGCATTGCCATGGCCGTCCAGTTGAGAGCCGAGACATTGACGGCGCCTATCACAGACGGAGCCAAGGTCACGATCGAAATGACGATTAGCGTCCCGGAAGAGCATGTCGTGATTCCCAATCATAAGAGTGAATACATTCATGGCGCGCGACAACTGATTCCGGGATTGGAGAATGCCCTGACCGGGATGCACGCGGGCGAAAAGAAACGAGTTGAGCTCGACGCAGACCATGCCTTTGGCCCATATGACGCAAGCAAAAAGACGTCGGTACCACGTGGTCAACTCCCCGAGAAAATCCGGGTTGGAGACATTACGACGACAAGCGAGGGGAAACCGTTCACTGTCGTCGCACTGTCCGACGGTTCGGCGGTCATTGATTTCAATCACCCCCTGGCGGGAAAACAAATCGTGCTCGATGTCCGGGTACTGGATGTGAAGCCGAAGGCGTAACAAGGACAAGACCCACGCTTGGAGAAAGGGCGGGGCTGTAGCGATACACCCCGCCTTTTATTTACCTGCTTTCCGGGTGGAATGGTGCACGCCGCCCTCTACCATCGTCCGCAAGGCGCTCGCATTCTCAATAGCATGCCCCAGAGCATCATTATTGAAAAACACGTAGACGTCCAGGCCCGATCGCACATACTTTCGGATCGTCCTCGCTTCCTTCGCGAGTTGCTCATCGGGGTATTTCGACGAGAACAGCTCCTGCGGGCCATGGAACCTCAGATATGCAAAATCCGAGGTGATGACATCCCGCCTGGCATACCGTGCCGAATCCGCGATACAGAGCGCGGCCTGATACTGATTCAGAAGCCGATAGACTCTATCCGTAAACCAGGAATCATGACGAAACTCGAACACGAGACGAAGGGGAATGGCGGTCTTCTCTGCCGGTTGCGATACCGTCAGGAACCGTTTCAATCTTGTCACATCACAGCGGGCTGACGGTGGGAACTGCAGGAGAATGGGGCCCAAGTGGCGCCCAAGATATCGCGCATTGTGGACAAAGGTGTGCCAGGCTTCATCGACATCCTGAAGCCGCTTGATATGGGTGATGAACCGGCTTGCCTTGACGGCAAACACGAAGTCCTTCGGGACCTGCCTGCCCCAATTCTCATACGTCGACGGCTTCGGCAGGTGATAGAAGGAGTAATTGACTTCTGTGGTGGGAAATTCGCGGGCGTAAAAATCGAGATAGCGATGGCGCGGAAGGTCCGGTGGGTAAAACGTCCGTTTCCAGCTCGCATAGGTCCAGCCTGAGGTCCCGATAAGCAGTTTCGCCATCGCGCAGTTACCATCGTCACCGTCCGACTGAGGATCATTCCATCCAGAGCCGTTTGTCTCGGTAGAAATGACAGGCTCGCGTGCAGATGCGCATGGGCCGGGGCGTAGGCTCAACTCTCAGTGGTTCGATCAACCCGGGATTAATCCAATAACATGCACATGGGTCGAAGATGCTGGGGAATGGGAAGCTGCCGGACTGTTTCAACTGCCCGCTACAGCCGCCCTTCATCAAGTTCGATCACCTCCGCCCATGTCGTGATGCGCGGCAACGTCTCGACCGGGACTCCGCGCTTCTTCGCCACGTCGGCGAGACGCCCCTGGAAGCGCTGCCGGGCGGCTTCGTCCTTGGGAGCTGAAGTCAGGAGTCCGGCAGACCATTGCCTGATCTCTTCATCGGTGACTTGCCGCCCATGGTGTCGCACCCACTCCAACAATTCCTCGTCCGTCTTTGCCGCCAACACCCGTTCCGCAAACCTGTCCGGATCGATCTCCAGAAAATCGATCAAATGCTTGTCGAATCCCGTCGTGAGGTAATTGTAGTCCTGGATCTGGCCCTCATGGCGCAGGCGGACCTTGTCGATGAACCGCGCCAGGTGCGCGATGCCGCCGAGAAGGACTTTAGGACTGCGGGGATATTGTTGGTCGGTCATGGTACAGGGATTTTCCCAGAGAGCATGAATATAATCATGTACCGCTCGTGATCGTCAAATCCAAACACATGTCCTCTGGAGAAATCAAGGAAGTGAAGAAGGCGCGCATCGATGGGTATATACGTTCGGCCGACGAACGGCGGGCCACTCCGGTTTCGCCATCGGAGGACGGGGACTCACCGAGGATATCTACCCTTCGTCAATCGAACGTTTTCTGAATAGGAGAAACTTGGAGGGATTATAAAACCGACTTCTTCGCCGACTTGCCGGCCCGCAGATACTTATCCATTCCCGCCGCCATCTTTCTTCCTTCGGCAATCGCCCAGACGATCAGCGAAGCGCCGCGCCTGGTGTCGCCTCCGGCAAAGACACCGTCGAGGTTGGTCATGAAATTGTCGTCCACCGTCACGGCGCCGCGGGCGTCGTAGTTCACGCCGAGGGTGTCGAGCAATCCGTTTTTGACCGGGCCGGTGAACCCCATCGCAAGCAGCACGAGGTCCGCATCCATCTCAAAATCGGAATTTGGGATCGGAATGAATTTCCCGCCCTCGAACGACACCCGCTGTCCATGCAACTTGGTCACATGACCATTGTGGCCGGTGAATTTGACGGTCGACATGCTCCATTGCCGGTCGCACCCTTCTTCGTGCGCGTGCGATGTCCGGAGTTGCATCGGCCAAAGCGGCCAAGGCGTCGAGGAGGCCCGCAATGGGGGCGGTTCCGGCAAAAGTTCAAACTGATGAACCTCCACGCAGCCCTGGCGATGCGTAGTACCCAGACAGTCCGATCCGGTATCGCCGCCGCCGATGATCACGACGCGCTTACCTTTGGCGGTAATCGGCTCTTCCGTCTGCGGGATGCCGGCGTTGCGCTTGTTTTGCTGCGTCAGGTAGTCCATGGCGAAATGCACGCCTTTAAGTTCCCGTCCGGGGATCGGCAGATCACGCGCCTGCTCCGCTCCCATGGTCAGGCCGACGGCATCGAACCGGCTGCGCAATTGCTCAGCCGTCATATCTTTGCCCACACGGACGCCGGTCTTGAACTGCACGCCCTCGGCCTTCAATTGTTCGAGGCGCCGGTCGATCACCCACTTCTCCATTTTGAAATCCGGAATTCCGTACCGCAGCAATCCCCCTATCCGATCCGATTTTTCAAAGACCGTCACCTGGTGGCCGGCCCGCGCCAGCTGTTGCGCCGCCGCTAGTCCTGCGGGACCAGACCCGATGATCGCCACCGTCTGGCCGCTCTTCGTGAGGGGCACGACAGGCTCGACCAGACCTTCGTTGAACCCGCGGTCAATGATGTTCCACTCGATGACACGGATCGATACGGGATCGCTGTTGATGCCCAGCACACAGGCCGACTCGCACGGTGCCGGACAGAGCCGGCCGGTGAACTCGGGGAAATTATTCGTCATGTGCAGGGCTTTCAACGCATCACGCCAGCGCCCGCGGTGGACCAAGTCGTTCCACTCGGGAATGAGATTCACGACGGGACATCCATTGGTGCTCTGACAGAACGGGACACCGCAGTCCATGCACCGCCCGCCCTGCGCCTGAAGCTTCTCTTCAGGAATCGGTTCGTACATTTCCTTCCAGTCGAGCACCCGCAGCTCGACCGCCCGGCGCTTGGGGCCTTCGCGGGGGTATTTGAGGAAGCCTTTTACGTCAGCCATGTGTTACTCGTCTTTCGTCTCGTATCTCGTCGTTCGTCAAGTGGGCATTGGCAGTTAATGGGAGCTTCTTCACGCTTCACTTGCTACCCTTGGCAGTCGCCGCCTTCCGCTCGGCGAGCACGCGCTTATAGTCGATCGGCATGATCTTCACAAACTTCGGCAGCATGGTTTTCCACGCGTCGAGGACCGTTTTGGCTTTCCGGCTGCCGGTGTACATGTAGTGTTTGGTGACCATGTCATGAAGCAGTTGTTTGTCTTCGGTCGTCGTGACTTTTTCCAACTCGACCATGCCGAGGTTGCACCGCGATTCGAATTTCCCCAACTCGTTCAGGATGAACGCCGCGCCCCCGGACATGCCGGCGGCAAAGTTCCGACCGGTTCGTCCCAACACCACCACCACACCGCCCGTCATATATTCGCAACCGTGATCCCCCGTTCCTTCGATCACCGCGTGCGCGCCGCTGTTTCGAACGGCAAACCGTTCTCCCGCCATCCCATAGAAATAGGCTTCACCCTGAGTGGCTCCGTAGAGCGACGTATTGCCGACCAGGATCGTATCTTCCGGCGTAAAGATCGAGGCCTTCGGAGGGTAGACGATGAGCTTGCCGCCGGACAGGCCTTTGCCGATGTAGTCGTTGGACTCCCCTTCGAGGGTCAGCGTGATGCCTCGCGCCAGGAACGCGCCGAACGACTGGCCGGCCGAACCGGTAAACTTGATCGAAATCGTATCGGGTGCGAGGCCCTCAAGGCCGTACTTCTTCGCGATGTGGCTCGACAGGACGGTGCCCACGGTTCGGTTGATGTTCTTGATCGGTAACTCCAGCGTGACTTTCTCGCCGTGTTCAATGGCCGGCCGGCAGAGTTCCACGAGCCTATTATCGAGAATATGGGCCAAGCCGTGATCCTGTTTTTGCACACAGTAGCGCGGCACATCCGGCCCCACATCCGGCATGGCCAACAGCGGCGTGAGATCCAGACCCTTGGCCTTCCAATGATCAACGACTTTCTGCACCCGGAGTTTGTCCACACGACCGATCATCTCATTGATCGTACGGAAGCCAAGCTTGGCCATGAGTTGCCGGACTTCTTCCGCGACGAATGAAAAGTAGTTGACGATATGATCGGGCTGACCCATGAACTTCTTTCGTAGCACGGGATCCTGCGTCGCGATGCCGACCGGGCAGGTATTGAGATGACACTTCCGCATCATGATGCAGCCTTCGACGATCAATGGAGCCGTCGCAAAACCGTATTCCTCGGCGCCGAGCAAGGAGGCGATCACCACATCCCGCCCGGTTTTCATCTGGCCGTCGGTTTCGACCCGGATGCGGCCGCGCAAATCGTTCAGCACGAGCGTTTGATGTGTCTCCGCCAATCCCAACTCCCATGGAATGCCTGCGTACTTGATGGAGGAGAGAGGTGAGGCCCCGGTACCTCCGGAATCTCCGCTGATCAGGACTTTATCGGCGTAGGCCTTCGCCACACCCGCCGCGACGGTCCCAACCCCCACTTCCGCCACGAGCTTCACGGACACGGCTGCATCCGGATTCGAGTTTTTCAAATCGAAGATGAGCTGGGCCAAGTCCTCGATGGAATAGATGTCGTGATGCGGCGGAGGGGAAATCAGTTGTACTCCCGGCGTGGCATACCGCAACCGCGCGATGTTCTCGTCGACCTTGTGTCCCGGTAATTGACCGCCTTCGCCGGGTTTCGCTCCCTGCGCCATTTTGATCTGCAATTCGCGCGCATTGGCGAGATAGTGCGCGGTCACACCGAATCGGGCCGACGCCACCTGCTTGATGTAGGAATTCTTCGAATCGCCGTTGGGCAAGGGAAGAAACCGCTCGGGGTCTTCCCCGCCTTCGCCGGTGTTGCTCTTGCCGCCGATGCGATTCATGGCGATCGCCAAGGTCTCGTGCGCTTCTTTGCTGATCGATCCAAACGACATCGCCCCCGTGTTGAATCGCTTCATGATCTCCGTCGCCGGCTCGACGTCGTCGATCGAGATCGGCTGCGGGAGATACTTGAACTCGAGCAGGCCGCGAAGATTCGAGCGCCGCTTGCTCTCGTCATTGACGAGAGAGGAAAATTCGGCAAACGTCTTCGGGTCTTTGGCTTTGGTCGCGTGCTGGAGCTTATAGATGGTTTCCGGGTTCCAATTATGGTGTTCACCCTGGACGCGGTAATGAATTTCGCCGCCGAAATCCAAGTGCATCACAGGCGCCGGCTCATACGCGATGCGATGCCGCCTGAGCGTCTCTTCACCGATTTCCCTGATCCCGATCCCTTCCACCCGTGACGGCGTGCCGGTGAAATACCGATCGACCAGGTCTCTATTCAGGCCGATCGCTTCAAAAATCTGCGCGCCGCAGTAGGACTGCACCGTCGAGATCCCCATCTTGGAGAAGATTTTGAGCAGGCCTTTGTTGATGGCCTTGATGAACTTCCCTTCGGCGGTTTGCGCATCCAGGCCTTCGGGGAGATAGTCGTCACGTTCCAGGTCCACAAGGGTTTCGAACACGAGGTAAGGATTGACCGTCCCCGCGCCATATCCGATGAGAGCGGCAAACTGATGGACGTCGCGCGGCTCGCCGGTTTCGAGTATCAAACCGACTTCGGTTCTCGTGCACTCCCTGACGAGATGATGGTGCACGGCCGAAATACCAAGCAGGCTTGGAATCGGCGCCCATTCCTCATTGACACCCCGGTCGCTCAAAATCAGGAACGTGTGCCCTTCTTTGATCGCCTGCGACGCTTGCTGGCACAGATCATCGACCGCGGCGCCCAGTCCGTCCGGTCCCTCCGCCACGCGGAACAACATGCGCAGTGTCGTGCTCTTGAAATGGGAGTCGGTGATCTCGCGAATTTTCTGCAAGTCGGCGTTCGTGAGAATCGGCTGCTGCACCTTGATGCGGCGGCAGGATTCAGGTGACTCGTCCATCAGATTGGGTTTGGGGCCGATGTTGGTCACCAACGACATGACTAGTTGTTCGCGGATCGGGTCGATCGGAGGATTCGTCACCTGCGCAAAGAGTTG
>Ga0075421_100000550_pt1 | contig 39701 bp, 37 predicted proteins | sample SoiMetdeltSBSDD5_FD_75292 | JGI IMG/M metagenome (GOLD analysis project Ga0075421, IMG submission 75292) | Bulk soil microbial communities from a Populus tree surrounding site in Tennessee, USA - Soil MetaG P. deltoides SBSDD5 | ecosystem: Environmental > Terrestrial > Soil > Tree plantation... | reverse complement strand
AAACCGTCGCCCGTGACGCCTACGGCTTCCGCAACCCCGCCAACCAACGCCTACGCACCCGCTGCGCCACCACCCGAAAAGCCAGAGGACACCTCAAACCCCGCTAACTTCGAAGAGCCGTCAATAGCGACTCCAAAGATCCAAGGCCGAATACGCCCAGAGGTTTCGCCGTCGATAAGGCTTGCATACGGCTTGAGTGCTCGAAAGTCTATTGGATCACCGATATCGCTGTTGGCTTCTTCAAGGCCCAAAAACTCTTCGGCGTACTCTCGGACGACATTGTGCCAAAGATTGAAATCGCTTTCGATGGCAAAGCGGCTCACTCCGCTTGGTTGAAACCCACCACATGGGATGACGTGCGTTTGGCCAGAGGCCAAGGCAACGTCCCTCGAATCGCGCAGGTGCATGAAGTAGGTTGCGTTGCCGTGCGGCTCAAGGCGAAGGGTGATCGTGTTAATGGATGGGCTCGTAAGCCGCCGCCGAAGATCGAATGGGGTGCCCAAACTTTCCCTAATCCGTGACCGGCCACTTGCAAACTCTAAGGCAAGAATCTCACCGATGTCGATCATCTCGAAATAGCGACAGAGACTAAAGCTCATACGCGGGGGAAATTCTCGCAGGCCACACTCGAGCAACCTGTAGCTTAAGCGGTTTGAGTATAGGCGAGGTCGATCCAGGGCTCCTAGAGCATCGGAGAAGCGAGCATACCTATGCGCCGAATTGTCGAGGGGCAGATACCGAGATGCCAATTTGGTGTACTGGAAATATTCGGGCTGCCCCTCACTTTGATCCAGTAGCAAATTAACCGCAGAGATCGGGAGGGGTCGATAAGGCATCCACTCGGGCTGACTTAGCAATGGCGACTCAGCCACTTTTTCAGCATCGCAACGAAAATGGAAGCATCGCGTGAAAGTCTGGCTCGATTTGTAGCGACATGCCTCCTAAGTTCCACAAACTGATGCTGGCTTCGTTGAATCACTGCCGGCTTTAGGGCCAGGCGGGCATAAATAGCCGCGAAGATAGCCGCAATCGTACCAATCACGGCGGAGATGATGCCTAGAGACGTCATGCCTGACGCTCGAAGCGTCGCGCGTTGTTTATCGCGTCTCGTACGTGGAGACAAGTTACTAGTTCGCCGTATCCCACCTTGTCAGTGGCGTCCCGGTAACCGGTGTGGCGATATTCGTAATCTCCTGGATAACGACTGACCAACTCCTCATCCATATTTCCCTCACCGAAGCGCAATATCCACTGACGTACCCCTGGGTAAAGCTTTCGCAACTGCGCGAGCACCGTGCGTGCTTTGTCGTGATCACTTATCTCTGAATCCAAGCTTGCGTCCATCGGTAGGATTTCCTTGATACCAGCAAGCTCCGTAATTACGATATCGTAGTTTGCAAGGATTTCGGCGAGCGGAATGGGAATTGCGCGGCGAGGCAAGTCGTGTGGTACTAGGTCAAAGATGCTGATGGTGTCCGATTTACGAGCTAGCTGGGCCGCATGTTGAGCCGCAAGCGCAGATGGCAATGAGAGGTAGCGGTATCCATCAACAATCAGGGCATCTGCGTTGGCAATGAAAGCGGCCTTGTTCTGTATATGGCTCACATCAATTCGGTCAGACGCGGAAGGTGTACTCGCGAGTGTCAGTCGGACTCGATGCTCCGACGACCTTCCGGCGGTTATGTAGACCACGATTCCCGTCGGGTGATCCGGGGTTCTGAGCAATTCACAACTTACGCCTGTCTTCGTAATCTCCTCTCTTATGTAGTCGCCACTCGGGTCCGATCCCAGCAGCCCGAGGATGATCAAATTCAACAGCGATGCCCCGTGTCTTGCGAAATGGAACGCGGTTCCTCCGCACTGGATTGCTAAAGGGAGATAACGCAAGACGTCTCGTTCATTGCTGAAGCCTTCTGGAAGGACATATGTGTAGTCGACTCGAAAGTCCGCCAGTACTACTGCTGTCGGCATGACGCTCCTCGAGATTGCTTCAAGTCGCATCCGACTCTGGCGGATAGCATCGCCGCTCTAATATCGTCTGTCCTCGATCCGACAATTTAGGTCGCCTGCAACAGGGTTGCTGGAAAGGTATCGTGCCACCGCCCACCGTTGGGGATGCCGTTCCCAATGGACCGGCTCCGCCGGCTTCCGAGCTGGGAAAACGGTTCCAAGATCAATCCGTGAATAGTCCGTGACTGGCGACAAACGGCCACTTTCGGCGGCGTCTGGCTGCATACGGAAGCCATCTACGACGGGCTATCTTTGCACCTCAAGATGGGAATTGGCGGGTCCGGAGAGTGGGGCGGGCGGGGATCGAACCCGCGACCGGCGGATTATGAGGCCGATGATATTGGACAGTCGATAGTGGACGCCAGCTGCTCCAACGAAACGGAATTCGGAGCGTCGAGACTAGATCATCCCGCAAATATCCCGAGAATCATGGGCTGGCTGAGTGATCTCAGCGGCAGGGGTTGGCTAACCGCTACCGTGGCACCGACCGCAACGGCCGGTTCGGCGCGGATCGCCCCGTTCGGCAATCGGGTTGCCACGCACCGCACAGATGTGTTATGCGATTTCGTCACGGCACACAACGAGATGAGCACGGCTGATCCGAGGCGCCGAGCCAGCAGGCGTAATCAGTTTGGAAGATCGCGAAATCGTGGGTACATGTGTACCAATTGCCTGCTTGGATGGGCGCGTTCGTGACCGTTCGTGCCCGATCGCGACCGTCAGGGGAACCGGCTAATGGCACGCCAATGGCACGATCGATCTTGGGAGCAGGGAGCGCTGGGCTATGAGAGTGTCAAGTGGCGTCCCAGCCATCGCACTGAGGCTCGGTGAGCCTCGCGCATCCATCACCCTTGCTGCTTCGGGAGCGCTCGTGCACGATCGCATGGTGAACTTAGGGCCGCCGCTGAGTTATATGGCCTGGTGGGATGTCTGTGATCTGACTGTGACTGATGGCGAGGAAGCGTATGCGTTCCTTGAGCGTCAGGTGGATATGTACAACAACTGGGGTACGCACGCATGGGTTCGCGTTATGGTTTGGTCGAGCCAGCGGGAACCGGAGGGGCGGTCCACTGCGCCTGGACTACGATCGGGATGTCGGGCGAGCGGCACTGCGATGGCTCGTTGATGGCAGCTATGCGGTTGAGCTGGATAGTGCAGGACCGATCAAGGTTCTTGAAGACTCGGGTAGACCGTTGGTGACCGTGTCGGCCGAACTGGTTCGAGTGTCGATCGAGACGGCGTGTCAGGCCGTGGTTCAGTACGTAAGAACGGGGCAACGACCTTCCTGCGTGCAGTGGGAACCAGCGCCGACGCAGCCCGATGGTCAGCAAGTGGGTGGGTAGGAGATGCTTTGGCTGTCGACGGTCGTGATGAGGGTGTGGATATCGACTGGTTTTGGGGCGTTGTCGAAGAGTCGGCGGGCAGCCGTGGGCGCCTTCGTGAAATCCTTCAACGGCTACCCAAGGATGCGGTCTACAAGTTCCAGGATCTGTTCCTGGACTTCGCCACCGAACTTCAGGACGTGCCATACAGCTACTTTCTCGACCCTGATGAGTCTGAAGACGGCCTGGAAGATGTAGCGAATTGGGTGGTCAGCCAGGGACGGGTCACATATCAGGCGGTGCTCGCACAGCCGAGCCGGATGCCCCCACACATCGACGTGGATGATCCAGGGAATCTTGGTGGGCTCGCCTATGAGGTCTATTACGACCGATTCGGGGAACCTCTGAACCTTATCTAGGCGGCTTGTCGGAGAGCACGCCGCAGCGTTGCCAGCAGCGAAGATTGAAACCCGACGTGGCCGAATTTCAAGCACTGGGAGATTCGCCTGCGACCGATCCATCAACATCGGAGCGGTGTTTGTCCCCGGTGTTCACAGGATGTCAAGGCCATCGGCCACAGTTTGGAAGTATTCGCCCAACATCCGGGTATGCCCGAAATGCCTTGCCGCTCTTGGGTTTCAGATGACCGCTCGCGACCGTTCGTGACCGCTGAAGGAACCGGTTCGGGGCACGTACGGGGCACGATTGATCTTGTGTCCGTGTCGGCGCGCCGGAAGTACCGACTTTGACGCTGGCAGTGGACTCCTGCCGGGGTCGGGTCAAGTTACGTCGTCTCGGGTGACTCGGTGAGGTTGAGGTGGCGGATCTTGCGGGCAGCGGCGTAGTCGTCAGGGTCGATGGCCAGCGCTCGTTGGTACCTGTCCGGCGCACCTCACCCGTAATGCCTGGAAAAGTGCATCCACATGATGACGATCCGTTGCTGGTCAACCAACGCCACGACTGTGTCACGGGCGAGGTAGTCCTCTCGGTGTTGATCCCAACCGGCATGTGCTCCCTGGAAATATCTCGCCCGGGTTGGCGGGAACGCCGAGAGAAGAAGGTCCGCAAGACCTTCCTGCGCGGTTCTGGCAGCAAGTTTGCCCGCTTCATACTCAGCAGGGTCATCGCTTCGCCAGGGCAGGTCGAGGTCATTCAAGTCTTTGTGTGCCAGGCACCTAAGCAGCCATCGGCGAAGCTGGTAGCCATCGCCGACCACCTCCTGCCAAGGCTCAGGCGCTCCCAGGTCCTCCCAGCCGCCATCGTCTTCGCCCTCTTCGTCTTCGTCTTCGAGATGATTAATGTCAATGCCGTGCACGTCACGAAGACCGTCCGCAGACAAGATGCCGTCATCGGTCCAGAGCCGGTCCACCGTCGCGAGGTCAAGGCGGTTATCGTCCGAACCAAGCGCACGAAAGCCCGAGCCATATGGTCCCGCCCCGGCCGGCAAATGCATGTCTAGCTCCTCCCAGTGCTTTCGGGCAGGAACCATAGGGAAGGCACCAGGCAGGCGTTTTTCAAGGAACGTATCGAGAAGGCGATACACATCTTCCGAAGCGGTGACAACATCGCCGTGGACTGATCTGTACGCCACACCACGATCGTTGTCGACGGCTTCAAGAAGATCAGCTGTAAGCACCTCCGTATCGAGCACTCGAATGACCAGCCGCCCCTCCAGCAAATGAGGAATCGAGTAATTCTCCAAATCACCTGGCGACACTTCCGCTCCCGTCCCCGGCCACCGTCCCAATCGGACTGCGGCACGATACCAGAACCGAGCTGAAACCTTCCCAGACGTTTCGAACTTGGTACCAGTAATGCGACTTGGTCGCTGACAATGAGTCGAGAGGTGAGTGGGCACCGAGGGTACCGGGAGCGGCGTGGACGTTCCCATCGACGCCGGGTGCGACAACATCATCACCGACCGCGACGAGCAGCGAGGGGCCGTTTGCCGTCCCGCCGCCGCCGACCCGCCCTGCCGGGAAGCGGGCCTGCCCCGGGGTGGGCAAGGTGGAGCACCCTACCGTCTGACCGACCTTGACCACCCCGGGGCAGGTCTGCTTGGCTCCGCCCGGGTCGACGGTGGCGGGACGGCTTCCCGCTACAGTTTCCACCCACCCACGGCAAGGCGCGTTCTTTCCCCGTTGCCAGCCTGCTGCCCGCGCGATCCCCGCCGGAGGCAAACCTTTGGGCACACGAGCACCGCAACCTCGCTGCCGTCTTCTCTCTCAAGGCATGCGCCGTGTATCGGGTGCGGGCGCCGGGGGCTTGCCCTGGCCGTGTAGGCGAAGCCGAAGCGGGCCAGCGGGCGCGAAGCGACCCCCGAGCGCCATGGTGCGCCGCGTCAGCGGCGCCTTGATAACCAATGAGACTTATTCGGCAACCAAAACGGATCGGGTCTGTCGTGATCCGGCTGACGCTTCTATGGTGCGGTAGCGGGCGTGTCGGGTGTCGGTGACCCTGACGGCCTGGGCGATGGTGGACTCGGCCCCGGCTCTTCGGGCGTACTTGGTCTGCCATGCTGTGGTGGTCTGTATGTCAGGGTCCTTCGCGTAGCTCTTCCAGGAAGGCTCGGACGAGTTCCTGCTGACGGTGCGGCTCAAGTACGCGCCGAATGGTCTGAATTCGCTCTGTTGCGCGTGTGGAGTGTGCCTGGCGTGCAAGTCGTACTGCCTGGCTGGCAACAGCAGCAGCGCGGTCGATCTCACCGCCGTGGATAAGCGATTCGGCCAGCCATGTCAGATACATGGACGTCTCTCTGGGGATATCGTCTCCGTAGCTGGCGATCGCGTGTTCGAGGACGGGTACCGCTCGTAAGGGTCGGTGCAGTTCAGTCCAGACGCGGCCTGCCATGATCTCGATTTCCTCTGGGCTGAGCCAGTAGATCCAGATAGGTTCTGGGTCCGTTCGGGTCTCGGCGAAAGCCTCATCGACCTGGCCGAGTGCGCGTTCTGCGGCCCCGGCCTCATCGGCGCGGGCATGTGCCCACGCAACGCGTTCAAGGAGGAGCGCTCGTGTGCCTGGGGTAGCTATGCGCTCGGCACCCCGGTACGCGGATCGGGCTAGCAGGACTGCCTCATGAGGATTCCCAGTGTTCGCGATTTGGTAGGCCAGGCTGGACAGGTTGCTAGCTCCGCCTGGCAGATCGCCAGCGGCATGCGCCGCTCGTGCACCTGCGAGGTAGAGGCGGCGGGCTTCTTCGTGTCGTCCGGCGTCGGCGGCGATCCATCCGCCGATCTGGCATAGCTCGCCGACTGCGGCAAGGAGTCGTTTGCCAACACGCTCAGGAAATGCAGCTTCCCGGACGAGTGTCGCTGTCGCGGCCAGCTCGGCTGTTACGACGGCGTGTGTGTCCAGCCCACCGATGTGATCGTCCATCAGTCGAATTTGGTGAATGCGCTGCTCCACCTTCTCAACTAGGTCGTCTCCGATGTGTCGTCCTGCGCTTAGTTCGAAGTGTTGCGGCGGATCGGTTACCAGCCACTGGTGTGCAAGCCGCAGGGCGTTGTCGGGAGTCGGCTTTTCTGATGTCAGCCTGGCCGCAAGAGACTCGGCGTCACTACGACGCCACATGTCGGCAGCAAGGCTGGGTAACCCGTTGCTGTCCGGCACTTCAATCTTGTCAGATGCCAGGTGGGCCAGATAGCCGTCTGTCTGTAGAGCGCGATCAAGAGCCTCGGCTAGATCGGGAAGGGGTTTACGTCGCTCGGTTTCGATGTCGTGAATGTACTGGCGGCTGTAGTTCACAAGATCGCCAACGCCACGCAGCGAGAGTCCCCTGTTGGTGCGAATACGACGGAGTGCTTGGCCGAACGTTTCGCTACTCATCGCGTTGCCCTTCCTGTCGGCAGACAGTGTCCTGGCGTGTTTGCGGACGCTCAACACCTGTCGATGTCGCGTTGCCTCCGCAACGCTGTAGGTATGACAAGTGCTGAGCAGTCAGGTTCATTGCGAGCCCGCATCGATGATATTGAACGCCGCCTCACTCGTTTGACCGACCGTGTCGAACGCCTTGAGGCTTGTTCGACTCGATCTGCGCAACCCGTTCTTCCAGCACGGCGAGCCGATCAATGATCCCGTCAAGTCGCTCGATGATTTCAGATTCGCCTTCTGCCTCAACGACTCCAACTTGCCGTGTTCTATCGGTAACGAAGGTGCCACGTCCCTGCCACGATACGAGCAAGTTCTCTTCCTTCAGGACACGAATTGCCTGCCAGACGGTCATCTGAGCGACTCCGTAATCCTCAGCCAACAGCCGTACTGGCCGTAGGCGGTCGCCTGGTTTCATCGCGCCGCCTGCAATTTGGTCCCTAAGATCGTCCGCAATTTGGACGTAGGGAGGTCGAGGATCGTTGTCACGAACTCGCATCATGTAAGAAGCGTACCAACCTAGATATCCCTGGTCACGTTCGGTTTTACAGGTAAAGCCAAATACATCTAGACAGCTGTAGGAGTTCCGGTTATCATCTAGATAACCCTAGAACAAGAGGCCCCGACGAGTTCCCGCTCGTCGAGGCCAGTGCATCGGCTCACCCTCTGGAAAGGAAACGACGATGCTAGTTCAGAGTAGGCACAACCCTGTGCGTTCCACCATCGCCGGTCCGGTAGTGGCCTCCGAGTTTTGGTCGGCTGTCGCTGACGGGCTGACGAAGTTGTCGGTCCAGCTTCGGGATCTTGACGAGCGGCTCACTCTGCTTGAGCTGGATGCCGATGTTCAGGTGGATGCTGAGGCGCAGTCTGGTTGTCTGGCGGCAGCAGCATGATCACGTCTGCCCCCACTTCTGTCCCTGTTTCCGCCGGAGATGTCGCACTGGCTACCGCTGACGTGGCGGGAAGCGTCATCTCCCTGCCGGTGCGTGGCCAGGTGGACCCTGTCCCGGTTGCTTTGGATTGCCTGACTGAGCAGGAGCTTGAGGTCGTCTTCTACGCCGCTGGTGTGAAGTGGCGGGGCATGGGCGATCAGTTCAGCTTGCAGCGGTTTGCTCCGCTGGTTGTCGAGCAGGTCAACAGGCTGGGTCTTGATCTGATCCGGGAGGTCGCCCGCCGGTATCACGAGGCCGCCCTCCACCATGATTGGGCGACCTGGGAGGCGATCATGCCTTCCCGCGAGATCAGGCATTCGGCGTGTTATCTGGCTAACCGGTTCCGTCACGCCATGCGTGCCCAGTCCGGCCGGCCCGAGGATGCGCTGTGCGCCTGGCGTCAGGCGGTGACAGCCTGATGACCACCCCCGCTATCACCTCCACCACCTCCGTCTCGTCTCAGCCGGTAACGCCGGTGCTGTTTCGGCAGCAGCGTCTGTCGCGTGGCTGGGAGCCGATCCAGATGATCGGCCGGATGAAGATCACAGCCGACCGGTTAGGGCTGACCCTGCCCCCGGCGTGGCTGCTCATCCGCTGGGTGTTCCTGTGGGAGAACCACCGCGCCGAGCTGCCCCCGTTCTACGCCGCCCTGCTGGATGACGTGTTCGCCCCCCGCACGGTGCGTAACGTCGCAAGTGGACACAGGACGGTCGCATGACCGCCCCCGTACCCACGATGGTGACCCCGAAGCTTGCCGCCTCGGGGTTGCCCTCCAACGGTCAAGCAGCCGTTGACACCACACCCGTTGACACACAACAGGTCAAGCCTCGCCCTCGCCCCGGGTCGCGGGCGGATCGGATGGCCCAACCTCTGGCCGTGGATGTGTTGCGGGTGCTGGCCGAGCAGGCCGGGGTGTGCATCAAGCCCCTTGCCATCCGGCGGATCGACACCGCCACCGGCGAGACCAGCATTTTGGACGTGCCGTGCGGTGCCCGGCTGGCCTCCAAGTGCAAGCCCTGCGCTGAGAGGAATCGTCGGCTGCGCCAGCAGCAGATCCGGGAGGGCTGGCACCTGGCCGAGGAACCCACGCCTGCGGTGGAGGCACCATCGGAGGAGGTCAAGGCCGCTGTCGCGTTGCGGTGTGAGTTCGCGTTCGCCCGAGAGGAAGCCATGCGGGAGTCGGCCTGGGGTCAGGTGGCCGAGCTGGACCGGGCGATCGACCAGCTCGACGACACTCTGTCCACCATGCGTATCCGGGGAAGCCTGGCCGTGCCTGCCGATGTGGCCAAGCCGCGCCGGACCCGCTCCACCAAACGGCGTGACGACGCTGATGAGCTGCCGCGCCGCCGGGTGGAGAACCGGACGGTGGGCAAGGTGTATACCGGCAAGGATGGCCGCACGTTCCAGCCTTCGACGTTCCTGACCATCACGTTGGACGGCCACGGGCAGGTGCACACCGGTGCTCGCACCCGCCGAGGCCGTCTGGTGCCGTGCGAGTGCGGCACCCTACACGGCCAACAAGACCCGCTGCTCGGAACGCCACTCGACCCCGACTCCTACGACTACCGGTCGGCGGCGTTGGATGCGATCTTCTTCGCCGCCGGGCTGGATCGGTTCTGGCAGAACCTGCGCCGGACCGCCGGGTGGAAGGTGCAGTACGCGGGCACGGTCGAGCTTCAGAAGCGGCTGGCCCCGCACGCCCATTTCGCCATGCGCGGCACCCTGCCCCGCAAGCTGCTGGAACAGGTCGCTGCCGCGACGTATCACCAGGTGTGGTGGCCACCCTTCGACACCCTCGTGTACGAGGTGGAGCGGCCTCCCGTGTGGGACCACGACACAGGCTCCTATGTGGACCCAAAAACCCGCCAGCCTTTGAAGACGTGGGCGCAAGCCCTCGACGAGATCGAGGCGGCTGAGGATGCGCAACCGGCTTACGTCATGCGGCTTGGCAAGGTCAAAGCGGATGGGATCACGCCGGGGACGAAGTCGGCCGACCGGTCGATCAAATACATCACCAAATACGTCACCAAAGACCTCACCGAGGAGATCCACCCGCGTTTGACCGCGCAGCGGGCGCACTTCGATCGGCTTCACGCCGAGCTGTCGATCCTGCCCTGCTCCCCGACGTGCGCGAACTGGCTGCTCTACGGCGTGCAACCCGACAAGGCCAAGAAAGGGCTCACCCCCGGCGCGTGTTCCGGCAAAGTCCACCAACGCACCACCCTCGGCTTCACCGGCCGCCGCGTACTCGTCTCGCGGCAGTGGTCCGGCAAAACTCTGGCCGATCATCGAATGGATCAACGCGACTGGATCCGCACAGTCCTAGCCGGAGAGCTGGCTGACAACGAAAACCCGGACGAGAACCAAGGCCACGATGACGGTGGCCGGTACGTCTACGAACTCGCGACCAAGGACGCACCTGATGTCCCACCCATCCAGGTGCGGATCATGCACTCCATCGCCTCCCGGCATCGATGGAAAACCGCACTACGCAACGCGCTCGCGCCACCGGGCGCTGTTTCAGCAACACAAGATCAGCTACAGCTAGCAGCGTGAAGGAGAAGAACCGTGAACCAAGCATCCAAAGTGGAATCCGAGTCGCTTGCCGTTGGACAGGACACGCCCGGTTACGGTGCACCTACCGGTGTTGCCGTGCCCGCCCATCAGTGCGAACTGGCTGCTGTCGGCGTGCAACCCGATAAGGCAAACCCGAGCCTTCGTGCCTGGAGGGGTGCAAGGGCAAGGTCGATCAGCCCCAACACAATCCGCCACCTGTTTCGGCAAACCAGATCAACAACGGGGAGGAACCGACGTGAGCGATGACGACTTGCTCACCATCCCGCAAGTCTGCGAGATCCTCAAGCCCCTCTCCAAGCGGACGTTCTACCGCTGGCGGGAGACCGGTAAGGCGCCCCGGTGTATCCGGCTGCCTAACAACGAGATCCGTGTGTACCGGCGTGATCTGAAGATGTGGCTTGAACGGCATAGGGAGGGTGCCGCATGACCACAAGCCGTCAGGTAAAGATCTTCCCGAAGATCCAGATCAAGGTAAGCGCGACCACCAGAAGGAAGTCCTACGTCGTCAGGTGGACGGTCGCCGGTGAGGAGACGTCAAAGACGTTTGCCAGCTGGGCGCTGGCAGACAACTTCAGAACCGACCTTAAAAGCGCGGTGAAGGCCGGGGACCTGTTCGACATCGACACCGGGCTGCCGGAGTCGCTGCAGCCCAAGGCAACCGGTGAGTCCGTCTTCGCGTTTGCCCAGACGTATGTCAAAACAAAGTGGCCAGACGCGGCAGCGAACTCCCGCAAAGGCATGCTTGAATCACTTGTCGCCGTGGTGATCGCGCTCGTCAAACATGACATCGGACGCCCGGAGAGCAAACCGTTGCGTGCAGCGTTAAGCACATACCTGACACCGGGTGTCCAAGTGCCAGCAACTCCTGAGGCTGGTGACGCGATCCGCTGGATCCAAGACGCTTCACTGCCCATCAAGGCAGTTGCTGACGCTGAAGTTGTCCGTCTCGCCCTCGACGCGATCGCCAAGAAACTCGACGGCACGGCGGCAGCACCAGCCACCCGACGCCGCAAGCGAGTGATCTTCTACAACATGCTTGAATATGCCATAGAGGTCGGACACTTGCAGCACAACCCGATCGACAGGCTCCGCGTCAAGACCCGCCGCAAACGAGTCGTTGACACAGTTGACCGCAGAGTTGTCGCCAGCCCGACGCAGATCCGGGCATTACTGATCGCTGTCGCCTCGATCAGCGGCAGACCCACCGACCGGGGACTTCGCCTGGTAACCTTCTTCGCCTGCATGTATTACGCAGCCATGCGTCCCGGTGAGGTCGCCGGACTACGTGAACAAGACTGTTTTCTGCCTCAAACCGGCTGGGGCCGGTTGATCCTGGCCAACAACGAAACCGATGTCGGCAAGCGGTGGACCGACAGCGGCACCCGACACGACAAGCGCGGACTCAAGCACCGAGCCGACAACGAAACCCGCGTCGTGCCAATTCCCCCCATCCTCGTACAGCTTCTACACTGGCACATCGCCACCTTCGGTGTGGCAGCCGACGGGCGCCTGTTTCGAAGCGAGAAAGGCGGAGTTATCGGCTCGACCACCTACTCACGGGTCTGGGTGTTGGCGCGCCAACTCGCCCTGACCCCACCCCAGCGTCTTTCCATCCTTGCCAAACGACCCTACGACCTACGCCATGCTGCAGTGTCGCTATGGCTCAACTCCGGCGTACCAGCAACCAACGTCGCTGAACGGGCCGGACAGTCAGTTGAAGTACTGCTCAAGATCTACGCCAAATGCATCGACGGTGACGAAGAGATCATGAACAAGCGCATCGAGGAAGGCTTGGACCGTGACTGATCTTCACGTACGCTGGAGCCGGTTCCTTGACTGCGGGAGACCGGCTTTCCCCTTCCCGAGCTGCGGAAACATCATCCTAGATCATCCCGCAAATATCCCGGAACCAATGACAAACGGCAGGTTTTGGCGGCACCTAGCTGCACCGCAGGGCGCATTCGCGCGCTCTTATCTTCCCAGGTCGAGATGGGAATTTGCTGGTCTGGACAGTGGGGCGGGCGGGGATCGAACCCGCGACCGGCGGATTATGAGTCCGCTGCTCTAACCGGCTGAGCTACCGCCCCGGCGTGGCACAGCCTACCCGATCGTGGGCTCAGTACACGGACAGGTGCACGTGGTTGGTGTGGTCGCCGGCCGGAGCGTCACCGCACGACGATCCGGCGGAGCTGTATCGGTGCCAGCCGATGCCGTACTGCCAGATCTGGCAGAACCAGACGACATACATGACGCCGAGGGCCGAGGCGTTCTTGACGAAGAAGGCGGCGAGCCGGTCGCCGTAGTTGCGGTTGCTGCCCGTGGCGGAGCTGTTGACGAACCCGTTGGGGAAGGCGGCGAAGTCGCAAGCCCGGCCCTTGGGATGCTCGTACATGGTCCCAGGCCGGTAGCACGAGACATACCAGGTGAAGCCGACTCGCTTAGCCTCGTTGAGGGCGTGCAGGGTCCGTGGCGTGATGCAGCCGGAAGTGGTCGGATCGTCGACGGAGCAGCTTTGAGAGGGCCAGCTGCCGTCCGAATTACGTGGCGCGGGGTTGGCGATGGGGATGCCGGAGGGGTCGATGCCGGGGTTGGTGCGGGCGGTCCTGGCGGAGGCCAGGGCTCGCTCGGCGGCAATCTTGCGCTTGGCCATCTCCTGCAGCGCGGTGGCCTGCGCCACGACCTCGCCGTCGATGGTCGCCTTCGCGTCGGCGGCGCGTTGCTTGGCGTTGGCCAGAACGGCAAGCCGGTCGATGTCGTTGCGGGTGATGCTGTCGAGCATCTGGGCGCGGCCGACCATGTCGTCGGGGCCGGATGCGCGCAGCAGCATGTTGACCGGCCGGAGCCGGCCGCCACGGTAAGCCTCGACGGCGAATTCGGCGACACGGTCCTTGACCCGGGTGATGTCGGCCTCCGCGACCTGCAGCTGCATCTGCGCCTCGGCCTGCTTGGTCTTGGAGGCGGCCAGCTCGGACTCGGCCTTCATGTAACCCTCAGCGGCAGCGGCCAGGTTTTCCCGCAGCTTAGACAGGGTGGCCGACCCCGTCTCGTCTGGCGGGGTTTCCGGCTGGGCGGCGGCCGGGGACGCCGCGATGATCGTCGTGATGATCGTCGCCAGGACCGTTATCAACTTGGTCACCGACGCATGCCGCCGGCGAGGAGGGTACGCCGTGGGGGTCACGTTCGGTGACGCTACCCGAGGTCAAGGGGCCGATCCACTGACGAAGGCTGATCGGGCCACGGATCTGGCCGTTGACCTGGGCAGACAAAAATCAGTTAAGAGATTCAAGCGACGTGGAGAACAAGCACGGCATCCTCGGGGAGCGCGGCGATCTGGTCGTGTAGTAGGGCCAGCCCATCCCTGACGGCAAGCCTGGCCTCGGCGGGAGGCACGCCCCAAGCGACCAGGCCGGCGGTGAGCGGGGCGAGGTCGTGGGTGACAGGATCGAGCTTGGGTAGTAACTGTTTGTGTTCGGCACCGATGATCAGCACCGCCGCCGTTTCGGAGTCGCCGTTGAGCGAGCGCTCCTCGCGTTGGTGCGCCACCGAGAACAGCGAGATGCCCTTGCCGCGCCACAGATGCTGGATCATCACGAGCAGGTTGTCGCCGGCCCAGAAGTACGCGTCCTCGATCTCGCGACCGTAGCGCTCGAGCGCGTCGAAAACGCCGCCAGATCCGGACGTCCCGGCGGCGGCGACGATCGACGACAGGTCGGCGACGGCGACGACGAACAGCGAGGCGACCGAGGGCATAACCAGGGATGTTAAGGCACCGGCGCCAGAGCCCAGAAGAATGTCGGACCCCTCGATTAGCCTCTGCCACATACGGGCGAGGCCTATGGATCTCACGAGGGTCTCAACGGGGGAGGAAATCCATGCGCCTCAAGGTGCTCATGCTCGGCGCCACGGCGGTGCTGACCGCTGGCGCGATGCCGGCATCGACATTGGCGGTCGTCCCATCAGCACCGCCGAAGGCCTTGAGCGCCAACGCTCCGAGCACCAACGCGGCGAGCGCCAACGCGGCGAGCGCCAACGCGGCGAGCGCGAAGGCGCTAAGCATCAACGCACCGAGCACCAACGCGCCAAGCATCAACGCACCGAGCACCAACGCGCCAAGCACCAACGCGCCAAGCACCGACGAGGTTGACCTCACTCCGCCGGGCACGGGCGTGGTGGCCAGCACCCACGAAGCGGCCAACCCGCCACAAGACAGCGTTGATGACAGCGTGGCCACGCGCTGGTCCGGTGATGGCGCGGGTGCCTGGCTGCAACTGGATCTCGGCGCGGTCAGGCTCGTCACCCACGTCAAAGTCGCGGTGTACCAAGGGGACCAGCGCCGCAACCTGTTCAAGCTGCAGTACTGGGACGAGTCGGGCTGGGTCACCGCGTTCGACGGCCGCAGCGCGGGCAGCACCTCGGCCCTCGAAACCTTTGACGTCGCCAACTTCCGCACCTCGCTGGTGCGCTATGTCGGCTACGGTTACGTGCTCAACGCCACGGGCGCGACCGGCGCCTGGAACAGCGTCACCGAGATCGAGGTGTGGGGCAATGACCCGGCGACATCATGCGGCGACAACCCGGCCGACGTGCTCAACCTGGGCGACTGGAAGGTTTCCCTGCCGATCGACAACCCCGACACGGTCGGCACCCAGCCGCTGGAGATCACCCAGCCTTCGCTGGACAGCTACTCCCACGCCCCCTGGTTCAGCGCCGGCTCCGGCTCCGACTGCGACCGCCTACGGTTCCGCGTGCCCGTCAACGGCGTAACCGCCGGCAGCTCCCCCTACCCGCGCTCGGAGCTGCGCGAGATGACCAACTTTGGCACCTCCGGCACGCACACCATGACCGTCGACATCGCGGTCAACGCCCTGCCAGCCGGGCGGCCGCACCTGGTCGTCGCGCAGGTCCACGACGCCGCCGATGACGACGTGACGATGTTTCGCGTCGAGGGCTCCTCGATCTACGTGACCAACGACGAGGACAACCATTACACGCTCGTCACCAGCGATTATGTACTGGGCACGCGATTCAGGCTCAAGTATGTCGTCAGCGGTGGGCTCGTGGCTGTCTACTTCAACGGCGCGCTCCAGGCCACCATCACCAAGGCGTTCACCGGCGCCTACTTCACCACCGGCGCGTACTCCGGCGCCAACTGCACCAACTCCTCACCCTGCGACGAGAGCAACTTCGGGCAGGCCTCGATCTATCAGCTGCTGACCACGCACTCCTAGCAGGGCCTGGGATTGAGGTGGCGTTAGGTTGAAGAGGATGAAGAAAGCCTTGGCCGGAACCTGCCTCGGCCTGCTCGCCCTGGCCGTCTGGTGGCTGACCCAGCATCCACACTGGATGCCGGGTAGCGCTTGGCCCTGGCTGATGGTCTGCGCCTGGGCGCTGTTCGCCTTGGGATTCGCCTCGCTTCGATGGGTACCCGTCAGAGCCTCCATGTTCTTGATTTTGTTGGGTGGATTGGCGTTACCCTTGGCCGCCGGATTCGCGCCGCCGCGCAGCAGTGACGACATGTACCGCTACATCTGGGATGGCCGGGTCCAGACCGTCGGGATCGATCCCTATCGCTACGCTCCTGCAGCGCCGCAGCTGGCGGGGCTGCGCGACGACTTCCTCTGGCCGCAGCGATCCTCGTGGTGCGTGCCGCCCGGGGCCACCGATTTCGAACGGGGGCAACCGCTTTCGCCGGGATGCACGCTCATCAACCGGCCGCATGTGCACACCGTCTACCCGCCCGTCGCGCAAGGCTTCTTCACGTTGGTGGACCTGTTGTCCCCCAAGGGATCGCGCGACGGCCCGATGCAGCTCGCCACCGCGCTCACCGCCTTCGCCACCACGATCATGCTGCTGATCTGCCTGCCCCGCTTCGGCCTCGACCCGCGCCTCGCGGCGCTGTGGGCTTGGTGTCCGCTGATCGCACTCGAGGCCGGCAACAACGCTCACGTCGATGTGCTGGCTTCATTTTTGACGGGTACAGCTCTCGCCTTACTTGCCATGGCCAAGGATGCCCGCCGTGCGGGGTTGGGTGGGGTGCTTTTCGGCCTGGCGATCGCCGTCAAGATAACGCCGGTTCTGGTGGCGCCCGCGTTGTTGCGAAGGCGCGCCGTGGCGGTCGGCGCGGCGGCGCTATTCGCCATCGGCATCGTCTATCTCCCACACGTCATCGCGGTCGGGTGGGACGTGCTCGGCTACCTTCCCGGCTATGTCATGGACGAGGGGTACGGCAGTGGGCAACGGTTCGCGCTGATCGCCGCGGTCGTGCCCACCCCCGCCGCCCCTATTGTCGCCGTGGCGATCCTGGCCGTAACGGCGCTGCTCGTGTGGTGGCGCACCGACCCCGACCGGCCTTGGCGCACCGCGATCGTCATGGTGGGCGTCACGTTCCTCGTCACCACGCCCCCATACTCGTGGTACTCGATGCTTGTCGTGCTGCTTGTCGCGTTCACGGGCCGGGTCGAGTGGCTGGTGCTGTGCCTGGCAGGCTACGTCGTGCAGTACGCGGGTGCGCTGGGTCTCGCTGGTCACGCCCCCGCCCGGCTCGCCTACGGCATCGCCGTGCTCGTCATCGTCGCCGCCAGTATTGCGAGGCAAGCCGTCGCAACCGCCACAGGGCAACGCGCCAGCCCGCTGGTCCTGTTGCGACGAGGCTCGGCGCGAACCGAGCAGCGCGTCGACGCTGACCGAGCCGGCCACCGCATCGACGCCGACCGAACCGACCACCGCATCGACGCCGACCGAACCGACCACCGCATCGACGCTGACCGAAACCGGGCGTGACGCGGCGACGCTGACCGAAACCGGGCGTGACGCGGCGACGCTGAACGCACACCTTTTCATGCCGCCAGTTACCAAGCAGTATGAAACGCATGTCCCGCATATTGACCCTCAGCGCGACGCTGATCACCGTGGCCGCCCTGGGCGTGCCCTCAGCTCAGGCCACGGAGAACGAAGTTCCCGGAGACCAGCCGCTGCCAGGCTATGTCATCCAGAATCCGCACCTTTCGCCGACGATCATCGATGGCCAGGAGACTGTCGTGCGGCAGGGGGTGCACGAGCACGCGGCCTACAACATCGAGGTGCCCCCGGCGTGGAACGGCGACCTGGTCATGTGGGCGCACGGCTACCGCGGGCAGGGCAACGTGCTCTTCGCCGAGACGCCCGCTTTCGGCCTGCGCCAACGGCTTTTGACGCAGGGGTACGCCTGGGCCTCATCGTCCTACTACGACAACGGGTTTGACATCCGGGCCGGGGTGCTCAGCACGAAATCGCTTGCTCTGCTGTTCGCCTCGACGCAAGGCCGTCCACATCGGACCTACCTCGCCGGCGTGTCGATGGGAGGTTACATCATCGGCCGCTCGCTCGAGGAGTATCCGAGCTTCTACGCTGGCGGCCTGCCGATGTGCGGCGTCATGGGCGACCAGACGCTGCTCGACTTCTTCCTCGACTACAACCTTGTGGCGCAAGGACTTTCTGGGGTTGACGCGTACCCGGTACCCCCGGATTATCTGCAATCCAAGGTGCCACAGATCCAGGCGACCCTCGGCATCACGAGCATCAATCCGCTCCAGCCCGAGCCCGCCAATGATCTGGGGCGCCAGCTGCGCGCCATCACCGTCAACCGTTCCGGCGGCCAGCGGCCCGGCGCCGACGCCGCCTTCGCCGCGTGGAAGGACTTCCTGTTCGGCATCAGCGTGCCGACCAACAGCGGCAACACTCCTGCGCAACGGCCGGGCCAGCTCGCCACCAACCTGGACACCGTGTACGAGCCAAACACACCCGTCGATATAAACACCATTGTGCGGCGGGTACCCGTTGAGAACGCCCTCGAGCGGCTACTGCCGACGCTGACCCAGGTGCCGCACATCGCCGGGCGCCCGACGGATCCCGTCGTCTCGCTGCACGGCCTGGGTGACCTGTTCGTGCCCTTCTCGATGGAGCAGGCCTACGCGCGCGACGTGGCGCACCACGGAAAGTCCAGGGACCTTGTGCAGCGGGCGATCCGCACGACCAACCACTGCGAGTTCAGCCCGGCGGAGGCCGGGGTGGCCTGGGACGATCTTGTCACCTGGGTCCACACCGGACAGGCGCCCGCAGGCGATGACGTGCTGAATCCGTCCCATCCGGACTTCGGCTGCCGCTTCAGCGACAAGGCTGCGTACAACGCCGGCACCGGCACCCGCCGCCTCTACGCCGCTTGCCCCTAAACCGCATTGCCACCGCCGGCGTTTCGGCTCGTTGATCTTGCAAACACGCTCTTTCGTTTGCAAGATCGACGATGCCGAATCGCCGGCTCGTCGGGGCGGCAATGCCGCGCGTTGCTTCGCACGCGCCAGAATCAGAGCATGAAGTCCGTTTTGCGGCGCAGCGGCTTGACCTGCCTGGCACTGATTGTTGTCTACTTCACGGTGCCGATCGAGTCCGGCGACACCGGCAGCGAGGCGCTCTTCGTGCTGCGGATCGGGATCAGCGCGGCGGCCCTGGCCGGCGTGATCTATGCCTTGGGGCGGCAGGTGCGGCGCCAGTTCACCAAGCCGGACGCGCCATTGGGCGGGCTCGTGGTCGGCGTGGTCGCCGGACTGCTGCTGTTCGCCCTCGCCGATTATGCGATCGCGGTGCACGGCCCGGGTCAGTTTGTTGGCCTGAGCACGCGGCTCGACGCGCTCTATTTCGCGCTGACCACCTTGCTCACGGTCGGGTTCGGGGACATCTCGGCGCATGGGCAGTTCGCTCGGGGAGTCCTGTGCCTGCAGATGCTGTTCAACGTGATCGTGCTGGCGACCGTCGCCTCGTTCATCGCCCGAGAGATCCCCACCCGCGCCCGCAGCCGGCCCCGCTGAAAGCCCCGCTGAAGGGGCCCCTGTCGCGGATGCTGCGTCGCGGATGCTGCTGCGCGGATGCTGCTGCGCGGATGCTGCCTCAAAGGGTGATCGGCTCGGCGCGGTCCATCAGGTGCGGGCCGTTGTTGCGGATGCTGTTGACCGCCGTCGAGACGGGGAAGATCTCGAGGGTGCCCTCGGCCGGCGGGGCCATCAGCGCACGGATCTCCTCCACATCGGACAGGCGCGGGTCGAGCCACGCCTCCCAACGCTCGGGCACGATGACCATCGGCATGCGGTCGTGGGTGTGCCCGACGTCGTCGGTCGCTGTCGTGGTGATGATCGTGAACCGGGTGACCGGCTCCTCCTCCTCGGGCGCCTCCGGATCACGCCACGTCTCGTACAACCCTGCCAGGGCGAGGATCCCGCCGTCGGCGGGGCGCAGCAGGTATGGCTGCTTCACCGGCTTCTTCACGCCCTCCTGCCCCTCCAGTGGGAACCACTCGTAGAACCCGTCGATGGGGATCAGCAGGCGGCGGGAGGTGAACGCGCGCCGGAACGACGGCTTCTCGTGCACGGTCTCGGCCCGTGCGTTGATGAGGCCGGAGCCGAACTTGCCTTTGGACTTGGCCCAGGACGGGATCAGGCCCCAGCGGAAGTTGCGCAGCTGCCGCACCGGGTCGGCATCTTTCGGGGCCTCGGGCGGCGGGGCGGCGACGACCACGGCCGACTTGCGCGTGGGCGCCACGTTGTAATCGGGGCGCAGGGGCTCGTCGGCCTCCAGCTGATCGATAGAGAACATCTTCATCAGCTGGTTACGGTCGCGAGCCGAGACATAGCGTCCACACATGCCGCCCAGGTTACATTCTCGTGATGGATTGGCATGCCTGGCACCAAGGCTACGAGCGGCCCGACTCTTCACTGTCCCGAAGGCTGCGAGTGGTGCAGGAGCGTGTCCGCCTTGCGCTCGACGACGCCCGGCCGGGGCCGATCCGCGTGGTGAGCATGTGCGCGGGGCAGGGGCGCGACCTCCTCGAGGTGCTGCCGGGCCACCCGCGCCGCGACGACGTCACCGCCCGCCTGGTCGAGCTGGACCCGCGCAACGTGGAGTCTGCCCGCTCGCTCGCGCGGGATCTCCCCAACGTCGAGGTCAGGGCGGGCGACGCCGCCCTGGCGGACAACTACGAGGGCATGTTACCGGCGGAAATCGTGCTGATGTGCGGGGTGTTCGGCAACATTACCGATGGGGACGTCGAGCGCACGGTCGCGGCCTCCACCCAGCTGTGCGCGCGGGGCGGCACCGTCATCTGGACGAGGCACCGCAACCCGCCCGACCTGTTCCCCAGAGTGTGCGAGTGGTTCGAGCGGCACGGCTACGAGCGGGTGTGGCTGTCCGATCCGGACGCTGTCTTCGGTGTCGGGGTGCATCGGCTGATCGGGCCGTCTTCGCCACTCCGATCGGGCCAGCGCATGTTCACCTTTCATGGGTACAAGGCGTTGACGTAGTTTGATACCACTATGGTGTGTCGGATCCCGCCATCGTACGTCGCTGCTCTGGCACATCGGGCAGTCCTGAAGATGTCGAGGAGTTCGGCGGCAAGCCGGGTGTGGTGTGGGCGAAGATCGCACCGTGAAGTCATCCTATCAATGTGACACGAGCTCGTATGCTTGCCTTGATTTCCCGTATTGCTCAGTGAAATCATCGGATCTATGTCGAATATCAGTAGGCGAGCCCTCATCGGTTGCGTGGCCGCAGGCGTTGCGGCACCGGCACTTTCCGTCCCCGCCCAGGGTTCTCCCGGCTCCACCGCAGACGACTCCACCGCCCTACTCGACCAGTGGGCCGACGCGGGCGGCTCGCACCCGCTCGTGCCCGACATCTCGCGCGCCGGTTACCGCCTCGGGTCCAAGCTGCCGCACCCGCCCGTCGCGGCAAGCGTCATCGACTTCGGCGCGGCGGCCGACGGGACCACCGACTGCGCCCCGGCATTCAACGCCGCATTGCGCTCCGCCGGCGAGAACGGCGGCGGTGTGGTGTTCGTGCCGCCCGGCACGTACCGGCTGTCCTCGCCGGTGTTCATCCAGTGGTCCAATGTGGTGCTTCGCGGCGCGGCGCGCGAGGCCACGATCCTGCACTTCGACCGCCCACTCGACGACGGTTACCGGCCGGCCCGCCAGTCCAACGGCAACAGCCGGTGGTCGTGGACGGGCGGTCAGGTGTGGTTCATCGCTCCGCAACGAAAGGCCCTTTCCGAGGCGGAGGATTTTGCGGGTACCGAGGGGTGGTTGCTCGGCGAGACCCTTACACAGGTGAGCGCCGCGTCGCGGGGGCAGCGAACGCTCCTTGTCTCCTCCACGGCACGGCTCAAGGCGGGCGATCTCGTGGTGCTGGAGTGTGACAACCCGCCTGACGCCAGCGTCCTGTCGCACCTGGCCGGTGACATCGCCGGCACCCGCGTCTACGACTGGCCGCGGCGCGCGCCGCAGCTTGTGACCGGCTCCGGCGGGCAGTACATCCAGTACGCCACGCCCCAGTGGCCGGTGCGCATCGAGGCCGTGCTCGGCGAGCGGCTGGTGCGCCTGGCGCAGCCGCTGCGCTACGACCTGCACGCGGTGTGGTCGCCGCGCCTGCGGGCGCTCGGACCGTCCGTTCACGACAGTGGGGTGGAGCGGCTGACTGTGCGCAACGAGCTGATCCCGATGACCGCGCACAACCGCCACCCCGGCTCCAACGGCGTGTGCTTCCAGGCCGTCCACGACTGCTGGGCCAGCGACGTGCGCGTGGAGAACTGCGATCTGGGCTTCGGGTTCACCACCGCCAAGTCCAACACTGTCACCGGGGTCGTGGTCGGCGGGCGGGGCGCGCATCACAGCTTCGCATGCCGCATGCAGTCACACGACAACCTCGTGGACGACTTCGAGATCGAGGCGTTCACCGTACCTGTGCCCAGCGGCGCCGTGCACCACGGCCTCAACCTTGAGGGCCTGTCTTCGGGCAACGTGTGGCGGCGCGGCACCATGGCCGAGGGCACGTTCGACACCCACCGGGCGCTGCCGTTCGAGAACGCGCGCACCGACATCACGCTGGTGAACAATGGCCGGGTCGGCGGCTCGCAGGCCTCCGGCCCCCTGTTCGGCGCCCGCATCGCCCATTGGAACATCCGGATCACGGGCGGGAGCCCTTATGCCATAACGATTTCGGACGTGGCACCGCGCGGCCTGGCCGTGGGGATCCAGGGCGTCGGCGCCATCGACAGCGACCTGACGCCCGACTTCACCGGCGACCTGGAGTCGCTGTCGGTGCTGCACGGGCAGGCGCCCGGCGTCACCGACCTCTATGCCGCGCAGCGAAAGCGCCTCAATCTCTAGGCTGCCTGGATGCGAACCGTGGCGGTCGCCACTGCCACCGGCACGCCGTCGGGATCCACCAGTTCACCGGCGAGGAAGCAGATCTCCTTGCCGCGCTTGACTATCCGGCCTCGCCCCAGCAACCTCCCGGGGCGGGCCGGACGCAGGAATTGGACGTGAAGGTCGAGGGTCGGTGCGAACCGGCCCTCGGGCAGCGTGGCGACCAGCGCCGGGCCGAGGGTGTCGTCGAGCATCGCGGCGAGGAACCCGCCCTGGACCACCCCGACCGGATTGGTGAACCGCTCGCCCGCATCGAACGCCACCTCGATGGTGCCCAGCTCGGGGTCGATCGTGACCAGCTCCCAGCCGAGGGTCTGCGCCGCGGGTGGCGGCGGGACCAGCCCGGCCACCATGTCCCAGAACAACCCTTGCCTCTGCTCATCGGTCTGCATGGGCCTATTGAACAGGCCCCCACCGACAACCCCGCCGGTCGCGCCTTGCCGAGTGGGGAAAGCGCTCTACACCCAAGCGGAGGTGTGTAGTCATTTCGCCAGCATGAGACACGATGAGCTCGGCGAAAAGCGGGCGAGCACTGCCCATCGGTGACGAGGCGCTAGTCCTACTGGCGGAAGCCTTCCATGAAGCGGCGCAGCAGGCCTCCCTCGCGCGGCAGCGAGGGCGCCGGCGGCGGGGCGCTGCGGCGCTGGGTGGCGACCGGCTGGTCGTAGTCGGTGCGGGCGATGGCGTCGATCACCTGCTCCTCGGTGAAATCCTCCGATCCGGCGATCACGGGGACGAACCCGACAAGCATGCCGTTGCGCATGACCTGGGCCTCGAGCCCGGCCGTGCCGTCTGTGTCCCAGACCGCCTCGCGGTCGCCGGGCAGCACCACCCGCACCCCGAACTGGGAGACGCCCGCGCGCGGCTGAGCCATGTGCGCGGGCACTCCCCGCTCCCGAAGCGCGTCGACCACCCGCCTGGCCCGGTTCTCATCCATGTTGCTCATGGTAGGCGGGATTTCTGGACGCGGCCTGTATGTACGCCTCAACCGACCCGGCGGCGAGCGCCGAACGGCGGACGGTCGAGGCGGCTGACATTCCTGGTTCTCCCATCACTCGGGCGGATAGATCGCGCAGATGTACTTGTCCCAGCACCTGCCGGCATAGTAGTCATGGTCACGCAGGACGCCTTCCACCTGGAACAGGGTGCCCTGCCCGCTGTGCAGCTGCGGCCAGTTGATGCCGGGGACCTCAAGGTAGATCTTGTTGAGCGGGAAGGTGCGGAACAGGTGCCGCACGAAAAGGGAGACCGCTTGCGCGGCTAGGCCGGTACCGGCGCACAGGGGATGGAAGACCGCACCGACATTGGTGTGCCGCAGGCTCGGCTCGTCGCCGTAGGCCACGACGTGCCCGACGGGCAAGCCATCCTCGATGCGGCGCACGACGAACTGCAGCAGCACCTGGTTCCACAACTCGGCCGCGAAGCGCTCCAGCGAGGGGACCGAGCCCCGGTACCGCCAGCGGAAGCCGGTCTCGGGCTCGACCGCCAGCGCGTATAGGAAACCGATGTCGTCGTTGGTGATCGGAGCGAGCCGCAGCGCGCCGGTCTCGAGCACCGGCATCAGTGGATCTTGGGCTGCTGCCCGGCCGGGGGCGAGGACCGCGCTGTCCACGAGCGAGAACACATCGCCGACGGTCACCGGCGGGTCGCGGTCGGCCGCCATGGGTACCCCGGACGCCTCCAGCCACGTCAACACGCGCATCATCGCGAGGCTGTCCAGGCCCAGGCCCTCACGCAGCGAGACGTTGCCGTCCAAGGTGGACTCTTCGACATCGAGCAGGGCGGCCAGGGCCGCACGGGAAGAGGTCTTCGCGCTCACTCATACAGGCTCACACCGGCCGTTCATCCAAAACGCACACGATCTTTCATCCGCATTGTCCTCTGATCGATAAATCCAATAGCCTCGACTTCTCTTTCCTGGGGGAAGGCATGAGATACCGGATTCTGGGATCACTACAGGTTCTCGGCCAGGACGGGCAGCCGCACAGCTTCGAGCGCCGGCACACCCGAATCCTCGCGGTGCTGCTGCTGTCGGCTAACAAGGTGGTGGGCCGCGACTACCTCATCGACGCGGTGTGGGACGAGGCGCCGCCCGCCACCGCCGCCCGCCAGCTACAGAACTGCATCTCCAACCTGCGCCAGCACCTGCCGGGCCCACCGGGTTCCGGGCGCGGCTGGAAGCATGTGATCACGGCCGAGCCGTCCGGGTACCGCATCCGCCTCGGCTCCGGCCAGCTTGACGCCGAGGTGTTCGAGGCGGCGGTGACGCAGGCGCGCGAAAGGCAGGCGGCCGGACGGGTCGCCGAGGCGGCGGTGGGGCTGCGGGAGGCGCTGGCGCTGTGGCGCGGGCCGGCGCTGGCCGGCCTGACCGGACGGGCCATCGAAGCGGGCAGCGCGCGCCTCAACGAGCAGCGCCTGGCCACGCTGGAGGAGTACTTCGACCTCGAGCTGCGCCAGGGCCGCGGCGCGCAGCTCGTCGGCGATCTCATCGAGCTGGTGTCGGCGAACCCCTTGCGGGAGGGCATGGTCGGGCTGCTGATGCGCGCCCTGCAGGGTTCGGGGCGGCAAAGCGAGGCGCTGCAAGCCTTTGAGCAGTTGCGCGCGAGGCTGGCCGACGAGATGGGCCTCGATCCCGGGCCGCGCCTGCGCGAGCTGCACAGCTCCATCCTGCGCAATGAAACTCCGGCCGGGCCGGCCCAGCCTGTCCACATCGGACCGCCGGTGCCCCACCAGCTCCCGGCGCCCGCCCGCCACTTCGTCGGGCGCGACAGCGCCCTGGCCGTGCTCGACCGGCTCGCCGAGACCGCTGCCGCGGGCACGGGCGGCGACGCCGTCATGATCTCGCTGATCCATGGTACCGGCGGCATCGGCAAGACCGCCCTGGCAGTGCGGTGGGCGCACCGTGCCGCCGCGCGCTTCCCCGACGGGCAGCTGTTCGTGAACCTGCGCGGCTTCGACCCGGCAAGCGAGCCGATGGCCCCGGCCGAGGCGATCCGCGGGTTCCTCGACGCCTTCGCCGTGCCCGCCGAGCGCATCCCGGCCGGCCTCGACGCGCAGGCCAGCCTCTACCGCACCCTGCTTTCGGGGCGGCGGGTGCTCGTCGTGCTCGACAACGCCCGCGACGTGGACCAGGTGCGGCCGCTGCTGCCCGGGAGCAGCGGATGCCTCGCGATCGTCACCAGCCGCCACGAGCTGACCGGGCTGGTCGCCGACGAGGGGGCGCAACCGCTCACCCTCGACCTACTCACCGCGGGCGAGGCGCGGCACCTGCTCGCCAGCCACCTGGGCCGGCCGCGCCTTGACGCCGAACCGGCCGCCACCGCCGAGCTTGTCGCCCGCTGCGCCCAGCTGCCGCTGGCTCTGGCGATCATCGCGGCCCGCGCCGCCGCCCACCCCACCTTCCCGCTGGCGACCTTCTCGGCCGAGTTGGCCGACGCGCAGCGCCGCCTCGACGCGGTCGACGGCGGGGACCAGCACACCCAGGTGCGCTCGGTCTTCTCCTGGTCCTATCAACGCCTGTCCACCCAGGCCGCACGGGTCTTCCGCCTGCTGGGCCTGCACCGCGGCCAGGACATCACGATGCCGGCCGCCGCCAGCCTCGCCGGGATCTCCACAACCCAAGCGCGCCAACTGCTTTCCGACCTCGCCCGCGCCCATCTGGTCACCGAGCGGGTCATGGGGCGCTACGCCTTCCACGACCTGCTCAGCGCCTACGCCACCGAGCAGGCGCAGGCCCACGACAGCGACGAGGAGCGCAACGCCGCCGTCCGCCGGCTGCTCCTGTACTACCTGCACGCCGCGGCCGCCGCCGACGTGCTCGCCGCACCGCACCGCAGGCGCACGCAACTGCCCGATTCGTTGCCACCCAACGACTTGCCGGTGCTTGACGACCACGCCGGGGCGATGGCGTGGCTGGAGGTGGAGCGCGGCAACCTTGTCGCGGCGGTGCGGCTGGCCCGCGACTACCGCCACCACGACCTGGGATGGCGGTTGGCCAACCTGCTGTTTGCGCTTTTCCACCTTGAGAAGCACTGGGACGACTGGATCGGTACCCACAAAATCGGATTGGAATGCGCGAAGGAATGCGATGACCGCAAGGCCGAGTTCACCATGTTCAGCAGCCTGGGCACCGCCTATCGTGAGCGGCGGCAGTACGCCGAATCGATCAACAGCCATCGCGCCGCGCTGGAGCTCAGCCGCGCGATCGGCGACCGGCATGGTGAAGCACAGGCACTCAACGGGCTGGGTGCGGCATACGGTGATCGGGGCGACAGGGAGGAGGCCCGGCGATTCCTGTTGCGCGCCTTGCGGATCCGCCGCGAAATCGGCGACCGCTGGGGCGAGGCGATCACCATTTGCAATATCGGTGAGGAGGATCTCATCCACGGCAGGCCCGAGTCGGCGCTCAAGCATTTCACGCGGGCACTGCGGATCCGGCGCGAGATAGGCGACAGGTGGGGCGAGGCGATGGCGCTCAGCCTGCTGGGCCAGGCCTACGCCCTCAACGGGGCGGCGAGCGCCGCCGTCGAGCACCTCACCCGGGCCTTGGAGATCCACCGCGAGCTACGCGACTACTCGATGGAGGCGTTCGCCTTGCACCACTTGGGTTTGGCGCATCGCGGCGTGGGCGATGCCGAGCTGGGCGACAATTGCCTGCGCGAGGCGCTGGCCATTTACACCCGGCTCGGCATGCCCGACGCCGAGGCCGTCCGAGCCTTACTGTCCCAGTGAGATCCGGTCCAGGTCGGGCGCGGAAGCGTTGTCATTGAACAGTTTTATGGTGTTCGCTCCGGATTGGAGGGTCACCCTGACCGAGGTGGTGTAGGGCGTGTTGTTGCCGACGCCGTTGACCGCCACCTCCACCGGCGCACCGCCGTTGACGCTCACGAAGAACGACCGCGGCCCGTTGACGGTGAAATCGATGTACAGCGTGTACTCGCCCGCGCCGGGCACGACAACATCCGGGAAGGTGACGGCCGCGGCCGGGTCACCGCCGATGTTGCGCACCTTCTCGCCGCCCGAGCACGGGCCGCAGCCGGTCAAACCGGTGCTGCCCAACAGGTTTCGCCCGTCCTCGGCCTCGCGCATGAACACCCGGTCGGCCGGGCGCAGGCGCACCTGCACGTCGCGCGACACCTGCTTGGCCCGCCCCAGGATCGAGAATGCGGCCACGACGGGAGCCCGCACCGAGCCCACATCGGCGCCCGGCGGCGACGTGAGCTGCCACGTCCCCTCGATCGTCTGGCCCAGCCGCATGGACGAAGCGGTGATGGCTTCCCCAGTCAAAGACCATTCGGGGGGTACCGTGGGAGCAAGCCGGACACCGTCGATGACTTCATCGACATCGAGCCTGAGCTTGGCCTTGACGGTGATCGTATGTTGCCCCGGCCCGACCCATTGCACTCCATAGGGTTCGACGGTCAACGTCGTCTTGGGCACGTAGGAGGCGGGTGGCAGCGGGCCGACCGAGATGCGGTCCACCCCGGCACCGGTTGCTTCGTTGCTGAACAGCTTGACGGTGTTGGCGCCCGCGTTGAGGTTCACCGCGAGCGCGGTGGAGGTGGCCACTTCCGGGTTGTCCGCGGTTATGGGCACGGCGACCGGCGCCGCACCGTTGACGCTGGCCGACAGGCTCGCCCCAGAAGTGTGGTCGACTTGGAGGCGGTAGGTGCCGGCTTCACTTACGGAGACGTTGCGGTAGACGACCGCGTTGTCCGGCCCGCCACCGAGCCCGGTCACCTGGAAGGAACCCGAACACGCCGGGCAGAAGGCTGGCCGTGCCTTGCCGTCGTGGCCGTTCTGCGGGACTTCGGCCTCCAGCGGCATGGCCGGTGCCGGCGACCACGGGTAGCCGGACGCGACTCGGATCTCGTCGATCTGCAGCTGGTTGAAGAAGCGCGGCGCCTGCGGGCCGGCCCAGGTGTTGAGGACCTCCAGCTTGATATGGCGGGCCTGCTGCCGGCCGATGTCGATGAACTGCACACCCCGGTTGCTCGGCAGGGCGCCTTGGCGCACTGGTTGCCCCCACTGGACACCGTCGTTGCTCACATAGACGCGGTAGTCCTTGATGCGGGCCGAATCCTCCGGACGGCCGAACGTCGAGCGGGGGTGGGTTGGGGACCACTCACGCTGATTGATCGCCAGGTAGGCGGCCTCTCGGGGTACCCCCAGATCAAGGGTGAGAGAAACCGGAAGCTTTCCACCGTTGTCCCAGAAGGTGGTGTAGTCGCCGTCGACCAGGCTCGGTGAGGACGCCTTGATGCCGGAGTGGAAGAACTGCTGGCCGGTGGTCCTCACCTTGAAGACGGTGTCGTAGGTGTCCCAGCTCTGGACGTCCAAAATGGACAGATAGCCGCCAGACTGGTGGAACTTCATGGCGGTGCCGGTCCGCTGGTCCGTGACGCCGGTGACCCGGTATCCGTTGTCGCGCAACCTCACCATGTTGGTGCGTGGCCGCGTGACGACGTGGACGTATTGCGTCAGCGCCCCGGGCTCGACCGTCACCACACCGTGGGCTCCGTCGTTCCAGAAGCCCGGTTGCATGCCGCCGTACATGTAGCCGCCGCCCTCGGTGCCGTAGAGGGAGGATCGGATCGGCGGCACCCAGCCGGCCATGAAGTTGTTGAACGCCTCCTGGGCGGATGGCATCTTGCCGTTCACCATCGGGGTTTCCGCCATGAGCGACTTCATGGAGGAGCCGGCGTTGGTGATGTAACGCCCCGTGCTTAGTCTCGTGTCCACGGCGTGATTGCCGCCGTCGTACCACCAGTCGCCGGTGGTCGGCAGCTTGTAGTCCGCCTCGACCAGGCGCGGCATGGGTGTCCAGGCGGCCTGCGGGTAGTCGTATGACGGTGTCATGCCGGTCTTCTGCTCGTTGCTGACCGTGTCCATAATGGGCGTGTCTTCATTGTTGTTGCTCAACAACCAGTTTGGGCGTCGCTCGCGGATCTGTTCGTAGAGCCGGTTGCGCTCCCAGTACTCGTTGTCGTTGTCGATCCAGAAGCCCGACAGGTCCGGATAGTTCGCCATCACCTCGAAGAACAGGTCATAGCTGAACCGGCCGAAACCCTCGCGCTTCGTCAGATCCACCGGCTCACCCTTGTAGGCGGAGTAGGCAGCCGAGTTCAGGGTTTGGATGCCCTGCTCGCTGTGCCACTGTGGATCGTCGGTCATGTACAGGATGATGTGGACGTCCTTGGCCTTGCCCGCGTTGACCAGCTCGCCAAGCAGATCCCGTTGCGTGGCACAGCTTCCCGGGATCCGGCTCGGCCACGGCCTCGCGTAGCCCAGGCGGGAGTGGAACGTCGCCAGCACTATGTAGCTTGCGCCCAGCTTGCGGGCCTCATCGACCCAGTAGTCCGCCGTCCAGCCGCCTTCGGTGACGTCGCGCTCCCACTGGGCGCAGTCGAGGTGGCGGGGCTGGGTGAACATGCCCCAGTGCAGGAAAAGCCCTGCCGTGGACTGGCGTAGCCACTGCTGCCGAGGATGCTGCACCTCCGCGTTCGCGGCGGAACCGGCGAGCGAACCTCCGATCAAAGTGGACATCAAGACAAGGACTATGGCTGAATTCTTGAGTCTCACGCCTCTTACCCTATCGAAACATCCTATGAATACAAGTGCCTGCGTTGTCCATTGGCGGGACCCGAATCAGGCGCGCGAATGCCCGGCGTAATCGGCTTCGCCTACCTTTACGGGATGGAAGACGACAGTCCTACTTGGACCATCTCCAGCGGCCAGGAGGTGGGCATCGGAGACGAGGTGGCCCTCGAGTTTCACCCTGACGAGATCGGCGTGATCACCGGTGTTGCTCACGGGCGTGGCCTGCCCATCGTCGAGATCGTCGCCGGGCCCAACCGCGGCAGGATTCGCCCAGAGGTATACCCGGCCCAGATTCTTATGAAGCGGGTGCACGGCCACATATAAGGCATTGGTGAATCGACTCCGCCCCGCCTCTAGGCTGGGTGGCGTGACCGACGCCGCGCAGATGCTCGCCGCCGACAGGGCCTCGACCGCCCTTGGCATCAAAGCCCTTGAGCTGCAACCGGGTTCGGCCGTCCTGGAGATGACGATCACCGAGACCATGACCAACGGCCACGCGATCGCCCACGGCGGTTACGTCTTCCTGCTCGCCGACACGGCCTTCGCCTGCGCCTGCAACTATCCCGGCCCGGTAACGGTCGCCGCCTCGGCCGAAATCGTCTTCGTGAGCCCGGCCCGCGCCGGTGAAGTTCTGACCGCCCGTGCCACGGAACGTGCCCGCTACGGCCGCTCCGGCATCTACGACGTGACTGTCACGTCCGGCGACCGGCTGGTGGCCGAGTTCCGCGGGATCAGCCGGACCCTCAACGGGTAGCGAGGACCCGGTCGGTCAGGAGTCGGGCTCGCCTTTGCGGTCAAGCGCCGAACTCAACTGCGGGCGCAGGCGTTGCTTTTCCATCCCGCCGGCGCTGCGCGCGAACGCGTCGACCCGGCCCCATCGCCCGGGGATGCCGAGCAGTTCCAGGTGCCCGATGCCGGCCGGCACGGATGGGTCGACGATGAGGTGGTCGCCGTGCGGTTCGAGGCCGAGCATGGTGCGCAGCAACAAGAGCGTCGTGCCGCTCGACCATGCCTGCGGGCTGCACGCCGTGGGATATTCAACGGGATACCGGGTGTCCGGCCGTTCATATCCGGCAAAGGCTTCGGGCAGGCGTCCCTCGAAGAAGTCGGCGGCGTCGAGGATGCCGGCCGCGACGCGGGCCGCCTCCGTCTTGAAACCGTATTTGCGAAGGCCCCAGGCGATGATCGAGTTGTCGAACGGCCACACCGTCCCAACGTGATAACCGATGGGGTTGTAGCGCTGGTCATCCGTCGAGAGGGTCCGGATTCCCCAACCGGAGAACATCTGCGGGCTCATCAGGTGCCTCACCACCGATTTTGCCTTGCTCGTCTCGACGATCCCGCTCCACAGCAGGTGGCCGATGTTGGAGGAGAGCGCGTCGACCTGCTCGCCCTGCTCGTCGAGCGCGAGCGCGAAGTATCCGCGCTCCGTGATCCAGAAATCCCGGTTGAACCGCCGTTTCAATTGTGCCGCTTCCTTTTCGAGCCCGTCAGCATAGTCGGGGTCGCGCCAGACGAGGCGCGCCAGCCGGGCCGCACGCATCTTCGCGTCGTATGCGTACCCCTGCAGTTCGCAGGTGGCGCGCGGGAATCCGGGCAGGCGCCCGTCGCGATAGCAGATCGAGTCCCAGGAGTCCTTCCAGCACTGGTTCTCCAGGCCGCTCTGCTCGTTGCGCCGCTGGTACCACAGGTACCCGTTGTCCATCAGGTCGGCGTAATCGTCGATCCACGCGATCGCCGCCCGCGCCTCGGGCTCGAATTCTTTCACTATTTCTGTGTCGCCGGTCCAGCGTTCGTACTCGTCGAGCAGCACAACGAACAGCGGTGTGGCGTCGGCGGTGCCGTAGTACGGCGAGTGTGGCCTCTCCTCGAACGCGGTCATCTCGCCGTAGCGCATCTCGTGCATGATGCGCCCGGGATCCTCGTCGCGGAAGTCATCCACGCGCGTGCCCTGCCTCCCGGCCAGTTCGCGCAGGGTCGTCTCGGACAGGCTCGGCGTTATCGGCAGGGTTTGCAGGCTGGTGAAGATGCTGTCGCGGCCGAACATCGTCATGAACCAGGGCAGGCCGGCGGCGGGCAGGGTGCGCCCTTGCGCGCTCAGCGGGGAGAAGCGCAGCGCCGCAAGGTCGATGAGACTGCGGCGGTAGGCGGTTTTCAGCGGCGGCCAGTCACAGTCCATCTGCGGCGCGGTGTCGATCCACCCGTGAAGGTTTTCGTGCATCTCCTGGGGTTCGCGGCCGTCGCGTATCTCCAGCACCGCGGAGCCGTCCGAGGCGAGCGCCGACATGCCGACGTTCAGTGTCGTGGTCCACCTGCCGTGCGGCGGGATGCTGATCTCGAAGGTCATGCCGCCTTCGTCGAAGACGGCCGGTTGGCTGCTCGTGATGGTTGTTTGGCGCCGGTAGGATTCCCTTTGGTACCCAAGGGTGAGTCCCCCATCCACAAGGCGCGTATAGGTTTTGCCCTTCTTCGGCACCACGTCCTTGACCTCGAACAGGTCGGCGAAGTCGGCCTCGGCGTCGACGCGCACCACGAGCCGCACCTGCTTGTCGTCGTGGTTGAGGATGCTCACATCCTCGCGGAAGCCCCCGGCGACGGTGCGGTCGCGGACGACCGACAGCTTGGCGTCGACATAGACCGTCCCCTTCCCGGGAATCAGGAAGAACCTCGTCTCAAAATAGTGAAGATCATCCACGGACAGGGTGGACAGCCGCTGCCCGTCGACCGTGAGCACCCATCGCGACAGGAAGCGCGTGTCGAAGGAGAACAGCCCGGCGGTGTCGGTAGGTGTGGCTTCGATGTCGCCGCGGCCGTCGCTGACCATGAAGGTGTTGCCATCAAGGATGCTATTGAACCTACTCATGGTTTCCGCCCCCGTGTGGTCTTGCGCGGCGGGCCGGGGAACAGCCGCTGGAACGCCAGCACCTTGTCCAGGTCGCCCCGCATGAGCAGGGCACCCCGAAGGACCGCGGCCATGACGTTGGTCCGCCCAGCCGCCATGCGGTCGAACAGTTCGCTGTCGGTAATGAGATGGCAGTCCGCGTTGTCGCGGCCCTGCGTGTTGCGCTTGACGCTCACCTTGCCCTCGTCGAAGGTGAGGTCCCATCGATCGACCTCGCCATTCTGGCGAAGATCGATCCTGATACGCCCCGTGATCTTTCGTACAAGGGGTTCGTCCCCCCGCTCAGAAAGGCCTGTAAGGAAAGCCTCCGTCACCTGCCCCATACTTTGTGAGGCTAACTGCCCGCGCCTTCCGGCAGACCTCGTTTCCTCAAAAAGCGAGAAACACGACCACGCCGTGCAGGCATACGAATACCGCGTTCCGATCCATGGTCACATGTAACCACGGTTGCAGTCTACTGGAAAGCGTGCGATCGTGTTGACATGAAATGGGTGACCAGACAGAGGCCCAAAGTCGACCGCGTCGCGTGCCCGTGGCTGATCCGGCGGTTCATCGACCCCAACGCCGAGATCGTCTACGTGCCGGCCGAGCAGGTCCTGTCCGTGGCGCAACGCGAGGGCGCGCACTCCTTTGACGCCAAGGGAGCCACTTATAGTCACCGCAAGCAACCCGGCGGCGGCGAGTGGTGCACGTTCGAGACGCTGATCCACTCCTATCAGCTGGAGTCGGACCCGGCCCTGATGGAGCTGGCGCGCATAGTGCACGCCGCCGATATCGCCTCCGAAGTGGACAGTCATCCCTTCGCCCAGGCGGTGCGGGCGATCGGCGACGCGGCAAGCGCGGTGGAGCCGGACGACCAGCGACTGCTGGAGCGCGCCACGTTCGTCTACGACGCCCTCTACGCGCATTGCCAGAGCCAGTACCACAGGGAGGTTACGCCCGCCGAGTGACTGTCGAAACAGTTAAAACGTTACCCCTTTCGAAATTCATTGTTGTCGCTCTAACGTCCCTCGACGTAACCACCGGCTGCGCCTCTAAGCGGGCTCACGTCCCAACTCGCGAGCCCGCCTGAAGTACTCGTACAGACCGTCGAAGATAGGCCCGGTCAGCGCGAGCATCCGCTCGTCATCACTGATCATGGATAGCCCCCGCAGCACCACGTCGAGCCCGGGTGCCTCCGGGGCGTGATAGCGCTCATCGTCGAGATCGGCCTCGTGGACGATCTCGGCCATGCGCCACAGCACCGGATCGTCGAGCCGGTACCGCCGCAGGATCGTCTCGAACGTGCAGTCCCCGCCGTGATGCGTGAGATCGACGCCGGTCATATCGAAAGGCGTCGCGTCATCGGGGACCTCGTCCGGGTCCTGGACGAACCGGAACTCGGCCTCCGGATCCAAGTCGCGGCGGATCAGCCAGGCACAGGCACAACGGTCTATGTGAATTTGTGCGCGGGTCGCCCACTTCATGAATCCACTATCGCAGCAACGGCGTCATGCGCCTGAGTCCGTTCGGCTGTCGGGAAGTAGTCCCGCCGCCCGATGCGATGGAGCTCGGCGAGCAGGCGCCGCTTGACCGCGCGGCGGACCGAGTCCCCCAACTCCAGGGCCGCCTTGGCCTCCTGGGTGATCGCGTTGTACTCCTCGGCCCGCGCCCGGGTCAGCTCCGCCACCAGGTCCCGCCCCACCTGGATCACGCTGGGCCGGGCCAGCCACGTGGTTGCCGTGCCGCCTGCCTCCGCGATCTCCCCGGCGAGCCACTCCAGCTGCTCGCGGGTGCGGGCATCGTCGGGCAGGGCCACGAGGCCGTCGTTGAGCTGCGCCACACCCAGCCGTCTAAGCTTGCGCCACGTCGCGATGCGCGGCGTCGACGGCTCGCGCGGCAGCCGGTACGACAGCAGCACCCACTCGGTCGGCATGGCCGAATCGTAGCGTTTTATCCTCCGCCGCTCGGCACCCGAAACGGTGGGCCTCACCTTCCTTTTTGCTGCGCCACCCTTCGACCGCTCACGGCGGTCGCCCCTGACGTGAACAGCGGCGATCAGCAAAGCGGGGTCCTACGAGAACTTGCCGGTGGGGTCGAGCCGGGCGGCAAGCTCCTCGAACTCGGCGGCCCGGGGCAAACGTCTGATGGAGAGGGACAGCTTGCCAGGGTGTGCCCGCGGGGCGAAGGGGGCCAGCGCCGCCTCGACCGCCTCGATCGCGGGGGCGACCAGACCGTAGTCGCTGACCCAGGTGAAATGGATGGCGAGGCTGTCGCGCCCAAAGGCCGGGCTAAGCCAGATGCCGTCGCGCTTGACCGTGCGCAGCTCCGAGATCTGCAATGCGTCTTGAATGCCGAGCCCGGTCAAGGCGTCAATGGCGGCGGGCGCGTCTGACAGGGCTACGAAGTACTCCGATTGCAGCTCGTCGCCGCTGCTGGGGGTATGGGTGAGCCGGAAGTGCGGCAGGCGTTCGTGCCAGGGGCCGGGCACGCCGAGCTGCTCGGTGCAGTTGTCGGCGGGCATCCCAGCGATCGGGTGCCGAGGGCCGTCGGCGGGACGGGCGCCTGCCCAAGACCCCGGATCACCGACGCATTTGCGCCACACCTGCGTGATCCGCCGCCAGTCGGTGAAAAGGCTGACGCTGTAAGCACTCCCGAGCGCCTCCACCGCGCCCGCAAAAGGCAGATCCTCGTAAACGTACTGGCGCACCTCGAAGGCGGGCACCAGGTCGACGGTCAGCGTGGTGACGATGCCCAGCCGGCCCAGGTGCACGGCCGCCTCGGGGCCGACCGTCACCAGCGAGCCGTCGTGCGCCACCACCTCCATGGAACGGACAAAGCCGGCCAGGTTGGCGGTGCCGGAGCCGTGGGTGCCGGTGGCGCAGGCGCCCGCGATCGAAATGTGCGGCAGGGAAGGCAGATTGGGTACCCCCAAATCCAAAGCTTGTAGATGTTGCGCAAGCGATCCCAAGCGCATCGCCCCGGAGACGGTGGCGGTGGAACCGTTCACGCGCACGAGAGGCGGCAGGCCATCGGTGCACACCAGTTCGCCGGGCGTGTCGGCGACCGGGCTGAAGGAGTGGCCGGTGCCGATCGCCCGCACACGGTCGCTGCCCGCCACGATCTCCCGCAACTCCTCGACCGTTGACGGCCGGTGGAAGGCCCGCGCCCGGAAGGTGATGTTGCCTGCCCAGTTATTCCTCGGATGATTCACCCTCCACCAACCCGTTCAATCTTGGCGACGACCAATCCCGCCAACGGTGTCCTATTTGGAGGGTCTGACCTTCGACAACTGCACGGTAAATGGCATGCCGCTCTAGTCGAGGAAGGCCACCACGACCGTCACGTTGTCCGGGGCGCCCGCCTGCAAAGCCAAACGCACCAGGCTTTTCGCACAGGCGCCCGGGTCGTCGCCGGCGTTGATCGCGTCCTCGATCGACTCGTCGGTGACGATGTCGGACAGGCCGTCGCTGCACAGCAGGTAGCGGTCGCCCGACCGGGTGTGCAGGTCAGTGAAGGTCGCCGTGAACTCGAGGCCCTGAAGGGAGCGCGTGATCAGCGACTTTTGCGGGTGGTGGCGCGCCTGCTCGGAGTCGATCAGCCCCTCGTCGACCAGCGACTGCACGTAGGTGTCGTCGCGGGTGAGCCGGCTAAGCCGGCCCTCGCGGCTCCTGTAGGCGCGCGAGTCGCCGATGTGCCCGAGCACCGCCTCCCCGCGCGCAGTGAACTGGATCGTCGTCAGCGTCGTGCCCATGCCCTCCAGCGCCGGGTTGTCCCGCGCCGCCCTCCGGATCGCCGCATTGGCATCCGTGAACGCCTGCCTGAGCTCCCCGCCGCCGTCCGCCGAGGCGATCGCCGTGATCGCCGCCCGGCTGGCGACCTCACCCGCCGGGCCGCCGCCGATCCCATCGGCGACCGCGATCAGCCTGTGACCGCCGTGCGCGGCGTCCTCATTGTTCGGCCGCAGCAGGCCGAGGTCGCTAAGGACCGCGACGTTCAAGGTCACTCCCATGTTTTCACCCTGCCCAACAACGGCGCCCATGTCTCTAAGCATTAGTGCGTATCTTGCAGGACGGAGCGAAGGGGGCCTAGTCGCCATTCGGCCGACCTTGGCTGAGCTGCGGAAACTTCGTCATCATTGGTGGTTGATGGTCGTGCTTTGTGACCCTCTGGCGGCCTGGAGACGGCCTGATCATGGCGCATGGGGTTGCCGGACTCGGCACGGTTTCGGGGGTATTGCTCCAGTTACTTCAATGCGTGGGACTGTCCAATGAGGATGTCCCTCACACACCTGCTGACCCCGACGCTGATCGGCGTAGTTTAGCCCCGCCGCCGGGGATCAGTGTGCGGCAACACCGTCGGCAGAGTGGACGGTCAAGTAGAAGCCCATCGGCACCCGTTCATGACGGGGCAGACCAAGAACCTGGTAGCTGACCGCAAGATCGTGGAAATACAGCGATGATCCGGGGGCACCTCCACATCCGGGACGGTGACCGTGACGAAGACCGTCAGTTCTGCACTTGCTGCCACCGTGACTGCCCTAAACGCTGTCGCCGCGTCCGGGCGGCGCGTCACAACGTCCCACGCGCGGTGATACACACAGACATCAGGGTCATAACAACGCACGGTACAGCGCGCGCGCCGCAGCGCTGTCCGCCGGCTCCGGCCGGTCAGCAGCCCAGCCACTCATCCGCAGGCCAACCCTACGAGCAGTACCTTCGGATTATGGCGGGCTGAGACCGTATTGTGGGCGGGTGATGCCGGTACCCATGGTCGGCCGCACGGCCGAGCGTAAGGAGATCGTTCGAGCGTGGTCACAGCTCGACGGCTCCGGGCCGCGCACCGTGGTCATCACAGGCGCGCAGGGCATCGGCAAGAGCAGGCTCGTGTCGGCGGTCGTCGGGGAGCTGGGTCCGAAGGCGACGGTTGTGCTGTCGGGTGCGGCGCGGCTGCACTCACCGGCCCCCTACGATTGGCTGGCGTCGATTCTCAGCCGCCATCCGGCACCGGAGCTGAGTATCCCAGCGGATGCGCTTGCCTGGCTTGCTCAGGACTCTTTGGTACCGGCACAGCGCTACGCGCCGGGAGCCTTGCTGCGCCTGGCTTGCCGGGCGGTGCACGAGCTGGTGGGCGGCGGCCCGGCCATCCTCGTCGTCGAGGATCTGCACGCACTCGACCCGGCGAGCCTGAGTTTGGTGGCCGAGCTGGCCGGTGATCCCACCCTTGCGGCCATGCTGCTGGTGACGAGCCTTCCGGCCCGCCACGGCCTGGTCGCGCGCACGCTGGCGCGCCTGTCGGGCTCGGCCGGGGCGGTGCGGCAGCATCTGGGGCCGCTGGGTCCGGCGGAGGTGGCGGAGATCGCCCCGCCCGGCCTCGCCGAGGACCTGCTAGCCCGCAGCAAAGGTAACCCCTATCGCCTTTCCGAGCTTCTGGCCGCGCTCCCCGCGGCGCTGACCGCCCGCGAGCAGGAGGTGCTGTCGTTCCTTGCGGCGGGCATGTCCAACAAGGAGATGGCCAGGTCGATGGGGATCTCGATCCGGACGGTCGCGGTGCACGTGTCCAATGTGCTGCGCAAGACGGGTAACACTTCGCGCACCGCCGCCGCCGTCTGGGCCGCCGCCCGCCTCACGGGATCAAGGGCGGATACTCCGGGTTGAGCAGGCCTCGCCGCTTCAGCTCCTTGTAGAGCGGAGTGATTTCGGGGAAGTGGCCCCACTGGTGGTCGCCGGAGCCGCTGCCTTCGCCGCCGAGAAGCTGCCGCTGCACCTTGTTCAGCCGCTCCCACCAGGCTTCGCGGGGCAGGTGGGCGACCTCGTCGCGGATGTGCACCCAGCGATAGGTGTAGCCGAAGAAGACGCCTTTGCGGGTGACGGGCGAGAAGTTGAGCGAGCGGGAGTGCCAGATGCGGCGGTCGAAGAGGACGACGTCTGCGGGTTTGGCGGTGACCTGGATGGCGTCGCGAGGTTGCTGCCAGGGGATGTCGCGCCGGGGTGGCCCGGGGAGCCAGTTGGTTTTGTGGCTGCCGGGGATGATGGTGAAGTTTCCGCGCCCGGCCTGTGAGACGTCGGAGAGCCAGTAGGCGAGCTTGACCGACAGCCTGGGCCTGGGGTTGGTCTCGATCTCGCGGTTCTGCCGGCCGCCGTCCTGGTGCCACTCCCACCGTACCGGCGGCTGCTCCACAACCTGCGGATGGACATCAATGAGCTGTTCCGCGCAACTGGTTGGTTACCGGGTGTTGTCATGTGGTGCGTTCGTGATCGAAGTGCAAAAGGACCAACGCGGCAGC